>JABLTH010001170.1_pt1 | contig 14086 bp, 9 predicted proteins | sample 7875711 | NCBI WGS metagenome assembly JABLTH01 (sample SAMN14941262, study PRJNA633318) | bioreactor metagenome | isolation source: bioreactor | place: China | collected 2019-03-05 | reverse complement strand
GGGCCGCGCCCCGACCTCGAGCGCCGCGCCGTGGCGGCCCTGCGGAAGGCCTATGGGGAGTTCCTCGTCATGCGCGGGCCCGACGTGGAAGCCACGCTCCACTGGGCGGAGGCGCTGTGCGACCTGTGGCTGCGCCGTCCGGAGGGCGAGGAGGCGTCCAAGGCCTTCCTGGAGGCCGCCTTCCGCAGCGATGCCCAGGGCGTGTGGAAGCTCTGCGCCACGAAGGGCGGCGAGGGGCTGCGGGACAAGGCTGGCAAGCTCCTCGACCGCGTGGACGCCAGTCTCCTGGCGGCGGACCGGACGTGGCCGATGAACTGGGCCTACCCGCTGCTCAAGACGCCGTGGAAGCCCCTGGCCTCGGCCGCGCTCGCCCGTGCGGACCGCGTGCTCTCGTCCCGGCCGGACCCCGCCTCCCGGCTCCAGCGGGTGGACCTGGCCGAGGCCGAAAACGCCTGGGACCGGGGCGCCTCCCTGCTGCAGGAAGCCCTTGCGGAGGCCGGAGAGCAGGGCTTCCGCCGCGCGGCGGAGCGCAGCCTGGACTTCCTGGAGCGGCATCCCGAGCCGGCGCTGCTCAGAGCGCTGGCCCGCGCCGTCGCCCAGCGTCCCGCGGCCCTCCGCGACGACGGGGAGGTGGCACGGGGGCTCGCGCTGGCCCTCGAGGCCGAAGGGTGGTGGGCCGATGCGGAGATCCTTCGGCGCGGGGCGCTGCGTCCCGGCGAGCCCTCCGACCAGGCCCGGCTGGCACGGAACCTGATGGGCCAGCAGCGCTTCGAGGAGGCGGCAGCCCTGTTCACGGAGGTTCGCGACCTGGAAGAGCTTCCGGGCCTCGGCTTCGAGGCCGCGGCGGCCTGGCGACGCGCGGGCCGGATCGAGGAGGCGGATCGGCTGGCCAGGGAAGCCCTTCGGACCTGGGTGGACACGCGTCGCGAGCGTCCCCGCGTGGGATTCGCAGAGGCGGTGGGCGTCCTCGTGGCCCGGATGGCTGCGGACCCCGAGGATGCGGCACTCTACGGGAAGGTGGTGGCCAGGGTCCGGGGGGAGGAGGGCCTTACGGGCGAATGGCCCCTCCCTCCCGCGGAGGTGTGGGTGGGTGTGCTCGCGGCGGATGAGGCTGCAGGCGCGGTGCGTCGCGGCCCCTGCGATTTCGACGGTGAGGGGCTGGCTCCGGAGGACCGGGCCGGGGCCTTCCTTGCACGGGATGCGCTGGGAGGGGTTCTCGACGGCACCGAGTGCCTGGAGGAGGCGCTTCGCATCCTGGACGGCGCGTGGGATCCCATGGACCCCCGCCGCATCCCGATCCTCAAACGCGCGGCCGACCGGTGGAAGGATGACCACCCGGACAAGGCCGAGGCCCTCCTGCGCCGCGCCGTGGCGATCGCCACCGATCCCAAGGGCCCCGAGGACCGTCAGCGCCTGGAGCTTCGCACCCTCCTGGGGATCCACCTCCTCCAGCACGGCAAGGAGGAGGAGGGACGCAAGGTGCTGGAGGAGGCCTTCGACAAGGCTGCGCCCAGCTTCCGCGGAACCAAGGAGGAGATGGACGTCGCCGGCGGGCTGGTGCTCGCGTTGCTCCAGGGCCGCGAGGAGGCGCTCGCCTACGACGAGGCCCTCGACCTCGCCCGCCGCTGCCAGGCCGTGCTGGACCGCGTGGGCACCGTGCCCAAGGAGGACCGCAAGGACCTGGACCGGCTGCTGAAAGAACTGGAGCACCAGGCGAAGCTGCAGGGGTTGATGGGGAGCGCCTGGCCGAAGTGAGGCGCGACTCGGCAGAGGTCGTTTCGATGGGATGGAACGTGGCGGACCGCCATGCCGTGCCCCAGGCCTTTCAATGCGCACCCGCGTCCACCGCGAGGGCGCCCTTCCCCTCGCGGCGGACACGGGTGCCAGCGAGCGCAGCGAGCCAGGCCGCCTGTTCCAGGCCCGGAGGACGGAACCGAACGCCCCTCCGTGCTTCGATCCACCCTCCCTCCGCGATACCCTGAACCTTTGCCTTCGAGGCCGTCATGAATCCAGACCAGCTGAGCTCCGAGATCACCCGCATCCGCAAGGGCGGCACGGAGAAGACCCACGCGAAGAACGCCGAGCAGGGCAAGCTCTTCGCCCGGGAACGGATCCGGCTGCTGGTGGACGAGGGCTCCTTCGTGGAGGACGGGCTCTTCGCCAACGCGCTGGACGCCACGCTGCCGGCGGACGGCGTGGTGACGGGCACGGCGACCATCGACGGTCGCGCGGTGGCCCTGATGGCCAACGACAGCACCATCAAGGCGGGCTCCTGGGGCGCGCGGACCGTGGAGAAGATCATCCGCATCCAGGAAGTGGCCATGCGGATGAAGGTTCCCATGCTCTACCTGGTGGATAGCGCGGGCGCCCGCATCACGGACCAGATCGACATGTTCCCCGGGCGGCGCCACGCCGGAACCATCTTCCACATGGAGGTGGCCCTCAGCGGCCTCGTGCCCCAGGTCTGCCTCCTCTTCGGGCCTTCGGCCGCCGGCGGCGCCTACATCCCCGCATTCTGCGACGTGGTGATGATGGTGGAGGGCAACGCCTCCATGTACCTCGGCTCCCCCCGCATGGCCGAGATGGTCATCGGCGAGAAGATCAGCCTCGAGGACCTGGGCGGCGCCCGCATGCACTGCTCCGTGTCGGGCTGCGGCGACTTCCTCTGCAAGACCGAGCAGGAGGCCATCGCGCTCTGCAAGGCCTACCTCGCCTACTTCCCCCAGCACTGCGAGGACGCCCTGCCGGTGCACGAAGCCAAGGGTGTGGCCGCCAAGGCCAAGGACATCGCCGCGCTGGTCCCCAAGGACATCAACTCCCCCTTCCAGATGAAGGACTTCATCGAGGCGCTCGTTGACGAGGGCTCCTTCCTGGAGATCAAGAAGCTCTACGCCGCCGAGCTGATCACCGGCCTCGCCCGCCTGGACGGCAAGCCCGTGGGCATCCTCGCCAACCAGCCGCGGGTGAAGGGGGGCGTGCTCTTCGTGGACAGCGCCGACAAGGCCGCGCGATTCATGGACCTCTGCGACGCCTTTGGCATCCCGCTGCTCTTCCTCAGCGACGTGCCGGGCTTCATGATCGGCTCGGCGGTGGAGAAACAGGGCATCATCCGCCACGGCGCCAAGATGATCAGCGCCATGGCGAGCTGCACTACCCCACGGATCTGCGTCGTCGTGCGCAAGGCCTACGGCGCCGGCCTCTACGCCATGAGCGGCCCCGGCTTCGACCCGGACGCCACCATCGCGCTGCCCACCGCCAGCATCGCCGTCATGGGCGCCGAGGCGGCGGTGAACGCCGTCTTCGCCAACAAGATCGCCGAGAAGCCCGAGGAGGAGCGCGCCGCCTACGTCCAGCAGCTCCGCGACGAGTACAACCAGGACATCGACCTCAAGAAGCTCGCCGCCAACCTCCACGTGGACGCCGTCGTCGCCCCCGCCGACCTGCGCCACGAGCTGATCCAGCGCTTCGCCCGGGCGAGGCGGCGGGAGCCGATGGTGGCGAAGCGGAAGCGCGTCAGCCCCGTCTGAGGCTGGCGGGATCCAAGCGCCCGCAGCATCCTTCGGGCAGGCCCATGCCCGTCCCCCATCCCGCCCTCTCCTTCTTCTGCATCCTCTGCGCGGGCTTCGGCCTGGACTATTGGCGGTCGCCTGCCTGGCCCGCGTCCCTGCCCGCAGGTCTCCGAGTGGGGTGCGGCCTCGCCCTCGCCCTGGCGGCGGTGCTGCTGGTGGCCTGGGGCATCCTCCACCTCCGCCGCGCCCGCACGCCGGTGGAGCCGGGCCACGTGCCCTCCGCCCTGGTGATCTCGGGCCCCTACCGGTTCACCCGCAATCCCCTCTACCTCGGCCAGCTGCTCTTCCTGGCGGGTCTCGGCCTCGCCGCCTTCCCCTGGCTGCTGCCGGGGGCGGCCCTCCAGGCCCTGCTCCTCGACCGCCTCGTGATTCCTGCCGAGGAGGCCCGCATCGCGGCCCGCTTCGGCGAGGATTTCGAGGCCTACCGGCGGAAGGTCCCGCGCTGGATCTGAACAAACCGGAGAAGGCCCTGGGCAGCAGCCGCGGATCGGCGACAATGCCCTCCGACCCATGACCCATCCGCGTTCCCAGCCCCCTCCCCCGCCGGAGGAATCCCGGGTGACCCACGTCCGGGCGGCGGTGCTGCAGGGCCTGCAGGTGGTGGCGGAGAAGAAGGGGGGGGCGGGGGCCTGGGAGGCGCTGCTGGACGGGCTTCCCCCGGAGGTGGGCGCCGTCTTCCGGGAGGGTCTGGGCAGCACCCGCTGGATCGAGATCCCCCACCTGAACGCCCTGGTGGCCGCGCACGAGGCCCGCTTCGGCGTCGCCGTGGCCAGCGAGCGGGCCATCGCCGCGGTGCGCGCCCAGCTCAAGGACGCCCACCCCGGCGTCCTGGACGTGCTGGACCCCACCGGCCTCGTGGCCCAGGCGCCCACCCTCTACCGCCTGAACTACCGGGGCGGCCGGGTGGACGTGGACGAGGTGGAGACCGGCCGCGCCCTCCTCTCGGTCTTCGCCGACGGCCTCTTCCCCGGCTGGTACACCACGTCCTGCCCCACTTGGATCTGCGGCGCCCTGGACCTGGCCGGGGCGAGGGACATCGCCTTCGTCCACCACCCCCCGGTGGAAGGGAACCGCCACCGCTACCAGCTCACCTGGCGCGAGGACTGATCCGGGGCGGCGGGTAGACTGGAGGGCCATGCGCGCCCTCCCGATCCTCCTGCTGTGCCTCGCCCCGGTCCTGCCGGCCCAGGACCCGGCCCCCCTCAAACCAGGGTCCTTCGCGGCGCCGGGCTGCGCCTTCGAGGCCAGCGACCAGGTGGTGCGCCCCGGCGCCTCCGTGCTCCTGCGCTGGGACTGCGCGGGCACGGGGGAGGTCCGCCTCGACCCCGGCGGCCTTCTGATGGAGCGCCGGGGCCAGGTGGCCCTGCGCCCCTCGGGCACCACCACCTACAGCCTCTTCGAAGGGACCTCCGGAGGCGCCCTCCTGGGCCGCCTCGAGATCCGCGTGGACACCGCCGCCCCCCTGGGCGAGCCCGCCCGGGTCTGCGCCTTCACCGCCAGCTCCACCGCAGTGGTGGCCGGGGAGCCCGTGGTGCTGCGCTGGACCTGCACCGGCACCGCCAAGGTGCGCCTGGAGCCCGGCGGCCTGGAACTGGACGGCCAGAGCGAGATCACGGTCACGCCCCTGGAGAACACCCGCTACACCCTCACCGCCACCAACCTCGCCGGCGGCGGCACCCGCAGCCTCGACGTCACCGTGCTTCGCCATCCCGCCTTCGGCAGCCCCGCGAAGGTGTGCACCTTCACCGCCAGCAAGACCGCCATCCGCCCCGGCGAGCCCGTGGAGCTGCGCTGGGAATGCCAGGGCGACGACGCCAAGGTGAAGCTGCAGCCGGGCAACCTCGAGCTGGACGGGAAGAGCGTCGTCACCGTCATCCCCGACGGCACCACGGTCTACACCCTCAGCGTCAGCAACCTCGCCGGGGGCGAGACCCGCAGCGTGGAGGTGCAGGTGATCCCGGGCCTGCCGGAGGTGGCCGCCTCCCCGGCCCCCGCGCCGGCGGCGGCTCCTGTGCCGGCTTCCGCGCCCCCGCCCGCCCCGGCCCCAGCTCCGGCCCCAGCTCCGATCCCGGCCCCGGCGTCCGCCGCGGTGTCCACACCGGGGGCGGATCCGGTCGCCCCTCCGGCTCCGGCTCCGGCTCCCGCCCCGGCCCCCGCCCACAATCCTGTCCCGCCGCCCCCGCCCAGCACCGGGGATCCCGCCGCGCGCCTGGAGGCCTGGCGCAGCGCCAACCTTCCCCTCAGCCTTGTCCTGGGGCAGGCCCAGCGGGCCGCGGCCCCCGAGCACCGCTGGACCCTCCGTCTCGTGGTCTCCGGCAGCGCCGACGGCCTCCGCGCCCTGGCCAAGCTGGCCCAGGCCGAAGCCCCCGACCTCATGGTGCTCCCCTACGTGCGCCGGGACGGTTTCCGCTGGTGGCAGGCCTGCTACGGGGCCTTCCCCAGCCGCGCCGCGGCGCTGAAGGCCGCCGCCGCCCTCAGTCCCGGCCTGCGGAAGACCTTCGCCGAGCCCCTCCTGCTCAAGCTGGACCGGCTGCCCGGGGACCCTCCTCGGAACTAGGGGCCGCGGCAGCGAAGGCGTGACGGGAGGGCGGCGCTGCGTATGATGGCGGGGACCCTTCACCCCGACCCGTGAGCCCCCCCACCCGAATCCGGACCCTCCTCCCTGCGGGGTTGGGCCTCTCCGCCTGCCTGCTCGCCGCCCCCCCCCAGCCGGCGAAGCCGGGCCCGACCGAGGCCAAGCCCTCCTGGGTCCAGGCCGACGGCGAGATGAAGCCTCCGCCGCCCGCCGCGCCGGGGATGGAGGCCCGGGTGGTGGGCATCGACGACCGCTGGCAGGAGGTGAAGGGCAAGGGCCTCGACCTGCCCATGCCCGCCCCGGGCTCCTACCGCTTCGAGGTCCGCCCCGTGGCCACCACCGGCAAGCCCGGCCCGACCACCGCGGTGGACTTCCGGATCACGCCGCCCTGGTGGCGCTCCCGGGAGGCCTTCGCCGTGGGCGGGGTGTTCCTCCTGGGCGCCGTCTGGGTCTTCGCCCGCTGGCGGGTGAAGGCCCTGCAGCGGCGCAACGAGGAGCTGGAGCGGCTGGTCTACCAGCGCACCGTGGCCCTGGAGCTGAGCAACGAGGCGCTGCTCGCCATGTCCATGAACGACCCCCTCACGGGCCTCAAGAACCGCCGCTTCGTGGACGTGACCCTGCCCCAGCGGGCGGCCCAGGCCCAGCGCGTCCACCGCACCGCCCTGCGGGACGGGTCGGAGCTCCCCGCCAACAGCAAGCTGGTCTTCGCCATGCTGGACCTGGATTTCTTCAAGCAGGTGAACGACACCTTCGGCCACGCGGCCGGTGACCAGGTGCTCCTCCAGACCAAGGACATCCTCGAGGCCCACATGCGGGACGTGGACATCGTCGCCCGCTGGGGCGGCGAGGAGTTCCTGGTGGTGGCCAACACCACGGACCTCGAGTCCGCCGCCCGGCTCATCGCCCGCATCCACCTTGCCGTGCGCCAGTCCCCCTTCCGCGTCCTGGACCGGGAGGAGCGGATCTCCTGCTCCATGGGCTTCGTGGTTTTTCCCATGCTCCCGGACCATCCGGACGCCTTCGGCTGGGAGGACGCCGTGGCCTGGGCCGACCGCTGCCTCTACGCCGCCAAGCGCTCGGGGCGGGACGGCTGGGTGGGCCTCGCCGCCCACAAGGGGCTCGACCCCGAGGTCATCGCCTCCGACGTGAACCGGGAGGGCGGCCCGCCCCTGGGCTGCGGCCTCGACATCCTCACCTCCTTCGAGCCCAAGCCCATCACCTGGGACTGACATCCTGAGGCGCCGTCGCAGGGAGGGCGCCGAAGGGCGTGAGCCCGGTCACCGCGCCCCCCGCGGGGGGGTTCCTATCCTGGGTCCGGAGGCGCGATGGCCGGGCAGGAGGATCGGTACCCTGGGCTGAGCGAGGCGGAGGCCGCGGCGAGGCTCCAGGCGGAGGGCCCCAACGTGCTGCCATCGGCCGCTCCGCGGAACGCCTGGACCCTGCTCGCGGACGTGCTCTCCGAGCCCATGCTCCTCCTGCTCCTGGGCGCCGGGCTGGTCTACCTGCTCCTGGGGGACCTGGCGGAGGCGGTGGCGATGCTCGTCTTCGTGAACGTCATCATCGCCATCGCCTTCCAGCAGGAGCGCCGCACCCAGCGCGCCCTGGAGGCCCTCCGGGACCTCTCGGCGCCCCGGGCCGAAGTGGTGCGCGACGGCGCGGCCCGCCGCGTGCCTGGCGCCGAGGTGGTGCGGGGGGACCTGCTCGTCCTGCGGGAGGGGGACCGGGTGCCCGCGGACGGGCGGCTCCTCGAAGGCGTGCTGATGGTGGACGAGTCCCTCCTCACCGGCGAGGCGGGGGCCGTGCCCAAGCGGCCCGCCGGCGGGGCTGGCGCTGGCGGCGAGGAGGACGGGGACCGCATCCATGCGGGCACCCTCGTGGCCAAGGGCTTCGCCGAGGCGGTGGTGGAGGCCACCGGATCCCGCACGCGCATGGGCGCCATCGGCAAGGTCCTCGCCGAGGCCGGCGGCCCCCCTTCGCCCCTCCAGCGCGCCTCCCGCCGCCTCGTGCGGCTCTGGGCCTCGGCGGGATTGGCGCTGGCCGCGGGCGCGGTGCTGCTGTCCTGGCTCTGGGCCCAGCGGCCCCTGCTGCAGAGCCTGCTGGCGGGCCTCGCCCTGACCATGTCCATCCTCCCCGAGGAGATCCCCGTGGTGCTCAGCGTCTTCCTGGCCATGGGGGCCTGGCGCATGAGCGCGAAGGGGGTGCTGGCCCGGCGGGTCCCGGCGGTGGAGGCCCTGGGGGCCATCACCTGCCTGGCCGTGGACAAGACGGGGACCCTGACCCAGAACCGCATGGAGGTGGCCGCCCTCTACGTGCCAGACCGCGTCCACGCCCCCGCCCACGGGGAGGCGCTGCCGGAGGACGTGCACCGCCTGGTGGAGTTCAGCGTGCTCGCCACGCCCCTGGACCCCTTCGATCCCATGGAGGTGGCCCTGCGGACCTTCGCGGAGCGGTCCCTGGCGGGCACCGAGCACCTCCACGGCCGCTGGTCCCCCGAGCGGGCCTACGGCCTGAGCCCGGACATCCTCGCCATGACCCAGGTCTACCCCGACGGCGAGGGTCGGCTGCTGGCGGCGAAGGGCGCCCCCGAGGCCGTGCTGGACCTGTGCCACCTCGAGGGGGAGGCCCTGGACCGCGCCCGGGCCCGGGCGGAGGCCCTGGCCTCCCGGGGGCTGCGGGTCCTCGGCGTGGCGGAGGGGCGGTTCCACGGGGAGGGCCTGCCGGGCAGCCAGCACGACTTCACCTTCACGTTCCTCGGCTTCATCGGCCTGGAGGATCCCCTGCGCCCCGAGGTCTCTGCGGCGGTCCAGGCCTGCCGGGAGGCGGGGATCCGGATCCTCATGATGACGGGCGACCACCCCGCCACGGCCCTCGCCATCGCGGAGCGGCTGGGCCTGCCCCTGGAGGCGCCGCCCCTCACCGGGGACGAGGTGGCGTCCCTGGGGGAGGAGGCCCTGGCGGCCCGCCTCGCCCGGGCCTCGGTCTGCGCGCGCCTTCGGCCTGAGCAGAAGCTGCGGCTGGTCCAGGCCCTCCAGGCCTCCGGGGCGGTGGTGGCCATGACCGGGGACGGCGTCAACGACGCCCCGGCCCTCAAGGCCTCCGACGTGGGGGTGGCCATGGGCGCCCGGGGCACCGACGTGGCCCGGGAGACCGCGGACCTGGTGCTGGTGGATGACAGCTTCGGCAGCCTGGTGGAGGGCGTGCGCATGGGGCGCCGCATCTACGCGAACCTCGCCCGCTCCTCCCGCTTCGTCTACGCCGTGCATGTCTCGGTGGTGGCCCTGGTGCTGGTGCCCCTCCTGATGAAGTGGCCGGCCTTCTTCCTCCCCCTGCACATCGTGCTGCTGGAACTGCTCATCGGTCCCGCCTGCTCCCTGGTCCTGGAGGCGGAGCCCGAGGCCCCGGGCCTGATGGCGCAGTCCCCCCGGGATCCCGCGGAGACCCCCTTCGGCTGGCCCGCCCTCCGCGCCGGGCTCCTCCAGGGCCTCGGAGTGGCCGCCGCCCTCGTGGGGCTGGCGGCCTGGTGCGCCGGGCGCGGCCTGGAGGACGCCGTCGTCCGGGGCGCCCTCTTGCCGTCGCTGCTGCTGGGGGCCTTCTCCCTGGTCCTCGCGGCGCGGCGGGAGGGCACCGGCCCTCTGCGGGCCCTGGCCATCCCGAATCCGCTGATGCGGGCCATGGGCCTCGGCCTCGTGCCCGCCCTGGCCCTCCTCCTCGGCTTCCCGTGGATGCGAGGCTTGCTGCGCCTGGAGGTCCCCGCGGGCCCCGCCCTCGCCGGGGCCGCGGCGACGGTGGGCGCCATCCTCCTCTGGCTGGAGCTCTGGGCCTGGGCCGAACGGCGGGCGGCGGCGCCAAGCCGGCCCTAGATCGTCCGGTCCTTCCCGGGCCGCAGGGACACGGTGAAGCGACGGTCGTCGCGCCGCACGTCGAGGCTGAGGGCCGCGCCGGGGGCCAGGGCCTCGGCGAGGTCCAGCAGGTCGTCCCAGCCCTTCACGGCCTTGCCGTTGGCGGCGACGATCACGTCCCCGGCGAGGAATCGCCCCCGGCGGTCCACCTGCACACCTTGCAGGCCCGCCCGCTCGGCGGGGCCGCCCCGTCGCACCTCGGCCACCATCACGCCCTCCTTCACGCCGAAGCGCTCCAGCCACCGGGGCGCCACGGGGTCGAAGCCCAGGTCCGGGCGCTCCAGCTTGCCCTTGGCGATGAGCTGGGGGACCACGCGGTTCACGGTGTCCACGGGCACCGCGAAGCCGATGCCCGCGGAGGCCCCGCTGGGGCTCTGGATGGCGGTGTTCACGCCCACGAGGCGGCCCGCGCTGTCCAGGAGCGGCCCGCCGCTGTTGCCGGGGTTGATGGCCGCGTCGGTCTGGATCACGTCGCGGATGGTGCGTCCGCTGGGGCTCTCCATGCTGCGCCCCAGGGCCGAGACGATGCCGGTGGTCATGGTCTGGTCCAGGCCGAAGGGGTTGCCGATGGCGATGACCATCTGGCCCACCTGCAGGTCCGCGCTGGTGCCCAGGGGGATGGGACGCAGCTTCGCCGGCGGCTCGGTGATGCGCAGGACGGCGAGGTCCTTGTCCGGGGCCGCGCCCACGAACTCCGCCTCGTGCACCGAGCCGTCCGAGAGGGTCACGAGGGCCCGGCTGGCCCCCTGGATCACGTGGAAGTTCGTCACCACGTGGCCCCGGGCGTCCCACACGAAGCCGCTCCCGGCGCCGGCGGTCACCTCCATCGTGCGGAAGCTCCAGAAGTCCTGGCGCACCTCCTTGGTGGTGATGTAGGCCACGCTGGGCTGGGCCTCCCTGAAGCGCTTCACCAGCACCTGCTCGGCCTCCAGCAGGGGCCCGCGGGCATCCACAGGCCGCGGCCGTCCCCCCTCCTTGTCCGAGAGGGTGACGCCGCACCAGCCCACGATGAGGGAGGCGGCGAGGAGGGAACCCACCAGGGCGGCTTTGCGCATGTCGTGCTCCGGCGCCCGGGCTTCGGAGACCCGGACGGGCCTATCCTAAGGCCTGCGCAGGGTGAGGGCCCACACGAGGCCCATGACGGCGCCATAGAGGCCCGCCCGCAGGGGCGTGGCGGTGAGGGGGCAGGCGCCGGTGCGGCAGCCGACGAGCTTCCAGTAGAGGACGCCGGCCCCCGCGCCGGCGGCCACGGCGAGGACGGTTTTCAGCAGGGCGGGCATGGGGTCCTCAGATGCCGCAGCCCGGGCCCTCGGGCACGCCCAGGCGCCGGAGGATGCGGCTGAGGAGGCACCAGTTCGTGATGCCGCTCTGGAAGAGGTTGGCGCCGACGAACACGGTGAGCCACACGAAGTGCGGGCTCACCCACTTGGTGAGGGCGAGGCTGGCGAGGATCATGGCGCCTGCGAAGATGTGGACGAGTCGGTCGATGGTCACGGGTTCGCTCCGTTGGCAAGGCCCTCGCGCTGGAGTTCGGCCGCCCGGCCGCGTCGCGCGAGGAGGTAGTAGAGGACGGGGACGGCGAGGCGGGAGAGCAGGGTGGCGGCCACTTCGCCCGCCATGAGGCTGACGGCGAGGCCCTGGAAGATGGGGTCGGCGAGCATGACGGAGGAGCCCACCAGCACGGCGGCGGCGGTGAGGAGCATGGGGCGGAAGCGCACCACGCCGGCCTCCTCCACCGCGGCCTCCAGGGCCATGCCCTCCTTCAGCTTCAGCTCGATGAAGTCCACGAGGATGATGCTGTTGCGCACGATGATGCCGGCGCCGGCGATGAAGCCGATCATGCTGGTGGCCGTGAAGAAGGAGCCCAGCAGCATGTGGGCGGGCAGGATGCCGATGAGGGAGAGGGGGATGGGCACCAGGATCACCAGGGGCACGGTGAAGCTCTCGAACCATCCCACGACGAGCACGTAGATCAGGACCAGCACGGCGGCGAAGGCGAGCCCGAGGTCCCGGAAGACCTCCAGGGTGATGTGCCACTCGCCGTCCCACTTCAGGGCGAGGCGCTCGGTGTCCGCAGGGTGGGCGAGGCCCAGGCGGGGGACCACCGTCCCGTCGGGGTTCTTCAGGGCCTCCAGCTTGCGGTTCAGGGCCGCCAGGGCGTAGACGGGGCTCTCGATGGCGCCGGCGAGGTCGCCGAAGACGTAGGCCACGGGCAGGAGGTTCTTGTGGTGGATCACCGGGGCCTCCGACCCCTCCTCCACGGTGACGAGCTCGGCGAGGGGCACCGCCCCCTGGCGCCCCGGCACCGTGAGCTGCAGGAGCTGGGGCAGGCGGGTCCGCTGGGCGGGCGGGAGCTGGAGCACCACCGGGACCTGGGTGGCGCCCTGGTCCACGTGGAAGGTGCCCAGGGTCAGCCCCTCCCCGGCCATGGAGAGGGTCTGCACCACCGCGGCCGGCGCCACGCCGTGGAGGGCGGCCTTCTCACGGTCCAGGCGCAGGCGCAGCTTCGGCGCCGTGGGGTTCAGGGTGCTGTCCACGTCCACCACGCCCTTCACGCTCCGGAAGGCGTCCAGCACCTTCGAGGCGGCCTCCCGGCGGGCTTCCGGGGTCGGACCGTAGACCTCGGCCACGAGGGTGTCCAGCACCGGGGGCCCGGGCGGGATCTCCACCAGCTTCAGGCGAGCGCCGGAGCCCTCCAGGAGCTGTTCCAGGGCCGGGCGCAGGCGGGTGGCGATGGCGTGGCTCTGCTCGGAGCGGTCCTTCTTGTGGACGAGGTTCACCTGCAGGTCGGCCATGAAGGGCTCCTCCCGCAGGAAGGCGTGGCGCACCATCCCCACGAAGGTGAACGGCGCGGCCTCCCCGGCGTAGACCTGCACGTCCTTCACCACCGGCTCCTCCAGGAGGCGGCGGGCGAGCTTCTGGGCCAGGGCCAGGCTGGCCTCCCGGGGCGCGCCCTCGGGGAGGTCGAGCTGCACCATGAACTCCGACTTGTTGTCGAAGGGCAGCATCTTGACCTTCACCGCGCCGGTGCCCACCAGGGCCATGGCCCCGGCCAGGAGGGCGAGCACGCCGGCGAAGAAGCCGAGGCGGACCCTCCCGCTGGAGAGCAGGGCGTGCATCACCCGCCGGTAGACCCGGGTGCTCCAGGAGTCGGGGACCTCCGCCTCGGTGTGGTCCGGGCCGGCAGGGACCACGGTGTCCTCGCTCGCGGGATGGAGCCCGGAGGCGTCGGTCTCGGGGAGCTCGGCCTCCTTGCGGAAGACGAGGCGCGCGGCCCAGGGGCTGATGATGAAGGCGATGGCCAGGCTGAAGAGCATGGCCAGGCTGGCGCCCACGGGGATGGGCCGCATGTAGGGGCCCATGAGGCCCCGGACGAAGGCCATGGGCAGGATGGCGGCGATGACCGCGAAGGTGGCCAGGATCGTGGGGTTGCCCACCTCGTCCACGGCGTCCACCACCAGCTTCGCGAAGGGCTTCCGCGGCCCCGGCAGGTGCAGGTGCCGGTGGATGTTCTCCACCACCACGATGGCGTCGTCCACCAGGATGCCGATGGAGAAGATCAGGGCGAAGAGGGTGACGCGGTTCAGGGTGTAGCCGAACAGGTAGGTGAGCAGCAGGGTGAGGGCGAGGGTCACTGGCACCGCGATGCCCACCACCACGGCGCTGCGCCAGCCCATGGCCAGGCCGATGAGGGCGATGACCGACAGCGTGGCGATGAGCAGGTGCTCGATCAGCTCGTTGCTCTTCTCCCCGGCGGTCTCGCCGTAGTTGCGCGTGACCTCCACGGCCAGGTCCCGGGGCAGCAGGCCGCCCCGCAGGGCCTCGACCTTGGCCAGGGCCTGCTCCGCCAGGGTCGTGGCGTTCGCCCCCTTGCGCTTGGAGAGGGAGAGGGTCACCGCGGGCTCGAAGCCCTCCTTGGAACCGTGGAACACGTAGGCGGGCTCGGGCTCGGGGCCGTCGCCCACGGCGGCCACGTCGCCGAGGTAGAGGGGGCGGCCGTTGCGGACGGCCACCACCAGGCGCTTGAGCTCGGAGGCCTCCAT
>JABLTH010007405.1_pt1 | contig 14087 bp, 8 predicted proteins | sample 7875711 | NCBI WGS metagenome assembly JABLTH01 (sample SAMN14941262, study PRJNA633318) | bioreactor metagenome | isolation source: bioreactor | place: China | collected 2019-03-05 | reverse complement strand
GCCTTCGACTGCGCGCCTTCGGAAGTGCTGATGGTCGCCGCCCACTCCGACGACCTGAAGGCCGCCGAAGCCGCTGGCCTGCGCACCGCCTTCATCGCCCGCCCCGACGAGAAGGGCCGCGGCAAGGGCGAGAAGGCCGCCAGCTTCCCGGTCGACTACAGCGCCCCTTCGCTCACCCACCTGGCGGCCCAGCTCGGAACCTGACCCATGCAAGACATCGTCGTCACCCTGCCGCGCCTGAGCGCGGCGATGCAGCGGCTGGTGCGCGGCTTCGGCAGCAGCGAAGCCGAGGTGCGGGCCGTCGCCGGCAACCTGATCGAAGCCAACCTGCGCGGCCACGACTCGCACGGCGTGGGCATGCTGCCGCGGTATGCCGAGGCCTTCGTCGAAGGCGGGCTCAAGCCCAACACGCACGTGACGGTGGCGCACGACGGCGGCAGCCTGCTGCGGCTGGACGGCGGCGCCGGCTTCGGCCAGGTCATCGGCCAGGAAGCGATGGCGCTGGGCATCGAGCGTGCGCAGCGCCACGGCAGCTGCATCGTCGCCCTGGGCAACTCGCACCACCTGGGGCGCATCGGCGCCTGGGCCGAACAGGCCGCCGCCGCCGGGCTGGTGTCGATCCACTTCGTCAACGTGATCGCGCGCGCCATCGTCGCGCCCTACGGCGGCGCCGACGCGCGCTTCGGCACCAACCCGTTCTGCGCCGGCCTGCCGCTGGCGGGGCGCGAGCCGGTGATCCTGGACTTCGCGACCAGCGTCATCGCGCAGGGCAAGACGCGCGTGGCGCACAACAAGGGCGAACTCGTGGCGCCCGACTGCCTGATCGACGACCAGGGCCGCCCCACGCGCGAACCGCGCTGGACCGTGGTGCCGCCGCTGGGCGCGCTGCTGGCCTTCGGCGGCCACAAGGGCTACGGGCTGGCGGTGATGTGCGAACTGCTGGGCGGCGCGCTCGCCTCGGGCATGACGCAGCGCGACGTCGACGTCGACAAGCGGCGCGTGCTGAACGGCATGTTCAGCGTGCTCGTCGACCCGGCCGCGCTCACCGACCGCGCCGCCTTCGAAGCCGAGGCGCTGGACTTCCTGCGGTGGCTGCAGGCCTCGCCCGCGCGCGCAGGCTTCGGGCCGGTGCAGGTGGCCGGCGACCCCGAGCGGGCGACGCGCGCCAGGCGCGTGGCCGAGGGTGTTCCGATCGACGCCACCACCTGGCAGGAGATCCTGGCGGCGGCGGCGAAGCTGGGCGTGGACCCGGCCGAGGTGCAGGCGCTGGCCGGCGCGCTCTAGGCGACCGGCGGGTTCGAGACGGGTCGATCTGACGCAAGGTCGACTCGCCGCGGCCAGGGTCCAATCCGCTCTTTCCGCCACACGATCGACGCAATTGCTAATGCGAATGATTCGTGTTAAAGTGGATCAGCCACAGCTCGAAACCGCACCATGCTCAGAACGACCCTCCTGGCCACCCTGTTCACGCTTGCCGCCACCGGCGCCCACGCACAGGACAAGGTGCTCAACCTCTACTCGGCCCGTCACTACCAGACCGACGAGGCGATGTACGCCAACTTCACCAAGGCGACCGGCATCCGGATCAACCGGCTCGACGGCAAGGAGGACGAACTCGTCGAGCGCATCCGCAACGAAGGCGCGGCCAGCCCGGCCGACATCCTGATCACGGTGGACGCGTCGCGCCTGGAAGTGGCCGACCGCCTGGGGCTGTTCCAGCCGCTGCGTTCGCCGCTGCTGGAACAGCGCGTGCCGGCCGGCCTGCGCACGCCCACCTGGGTGGCCTTCTCGACCCGCGCGCGCGTGATCGTGCACAACAAGGCGGCGGTGAAGAAGGAGGACGTGCAGACCTACGAGGCGCTGGCCGACCCCAAGCTCAAGGGCCAGGTCTGCATGCGTTCGGGCTCGCACCCGTACAACCTGTCGCTCGGCGCCGCGCTCATCGCCCACGACGGCGAGGCCCAGGCCGAGCAGTGGGCGCGCGGCCTGGTGGCCAACTTCGCCCGTTCGCCCAAGGGCGGCGACACCGACCAGCTGCTGGCGGTGGCCGCTGGCGAGTGCGGCGTCACGATCTCCAACACCTACTACCTGGTTCGCCTGATGCGGTCGACCAAGCCGGCCGACCAGGAGGCGATGGCCAAGCTGGCCGTGGTCTGGCCCAACCAGGCGAGCTGGGGCACGCACGTCAACGTCTCCGGTGCCGGCATCCTGAAGCACGCGCCGAACCGCGAAGCGGCGCAGAAGTTCATGGAGTACCTGGCCAGCGACGAGGCGCAGGGCTACTTCGCCAACGGCAACAACGAATGGCCGGTGGTGAAGAGCGCGGTGGCGAAGAACAAGGAACTCGAGTCGCTGGGCGCCTTCAAGCCCGACGCGCTGCCGATCGGCGACCTGGCGAAGAACGTCGCCTCCGCTCAGAAAGCCTTCGACCGCGCCGGCTGGAAATAGTCAGCCGCGCGCGATGCGCCGGCACAGCACGATGGTGGGCACCAGCCCCACCGCCACGATGGCCAGCGCCGGCAGCGCCGCTTCGGCCAGGCGCTCGTCGGCGGCCAGCGTGTAGGCCTGGGTCGCCAGGGTGTCGAAGTTGAAGGGCCGCATCACCAGCGTGGCCGGCAGCTCCTTCATGACGTCGATGAAGACCAGCAGCGCCGCCGTCAGCGCGCTGCCGCGCAACAGCGGCAGGTGCACGCGGCGCAGCGTGAGACCCGGGCCCAGGCCCAGGCTGCGCGCCGCGTGTTCCATGTTGGGCGTGATGCGCGCCAGCCCCGCTTCCACCGACTGCAGCGCCGCCGCCAGGTAGCGCACCGCGCAGGCGTACACCAGGGCGGCGATGCCGCCGGTGAGCAGGAGGCCCGGCGGCTGGCCGGTGAGCTGCGCAACCGCGGCGCCCAGCAGGTGGTCCAGCCGCGTCACCGGGATCAGCACGCCGACCGCGATCACCGAGCCCGGCACCGCGTAGCCCAGGCCGGCGACGCGCTGCGCCAGCGCCATCGCGCGGCCGCGGTGCACGCGCGCCGCGTAGGCGATGAGCAGCGCCGCCAGCAGCGCCAGCAACGCGGTCAGCGCGGCCACGCTCACGCTGTTGCGGGCCAGCACCAGGAAGCGCGCGCCGGGCGGAGCCTCGCCTTCGGCCAGCGCCAGCTGCAGCAGCACGCCGGCCGGCAGCAGGAAGCCGGCCACCAGCGGCGCCAGGCAGGCCAGCACCGCCAGCCCCGCGCGCGCGCCGGCCAGCGGCAGGCGCGGCGCGCCGCGCCGGCGCAACGTGGTGTCGTGGAAACGCGCGCCGCCGCGCGAGACGCGCTCCAGCGCCAGCACCAGCACCACGAAGCCCAGCAGCGCGCAGGCCAGCTGCGCCGCCGCGACGCGGTCGCCGAGCGAGAACCAGGCACGGTAGATGCCGGTGGTGAAGGTCTGCACCGCGAAGTACGACACCGTGCCGTAGTCGGCCAGCGTCTCCATCAGCGCCAGCGCCACGCCGGCGGCGATGGCCGGCCGCGCCAGCGGCAGCGACAGGCGCACGAAGGCGCGCCAGGGCGTGAGGCCGAGCGCACGCCCGGCCTCGATCATGCCGCCGGCCCTTTCGACGAACGCCGTGCGCGCCAGCATGTAGACGTAGGGGTAGAGCACGAGAGAGAACATCGCCGCCGCGCCGCCGACCGAGCGCACTTCGGGGAACCAGTAGTCGGCACGCTGCCATCCGAAGGCCCTGCGCAGCGCGCTCTGCACCGGCCCGACGAACTGCAGCAGGTCGGTGTAGGCGTAGGCCATCACGTAGGCCGGCATCGCCAGCGGCAGCACGAGCAGCCATTCGAAGGCGGCGCGGCCGGGGAATTCGTGCCGCGTCACCAGCCAGGCCGAGCCCACGCCCAGCAGCATGACGCCGGTGCCGACGCCTGCGCACAGCAGCAGCGTCGAGGCCACGTAGTCGGGCAGCACGGTGGCGGCCAGGTGGGCCCAGGTGTCGCCGGTGCCGCCCCTGAAGACGTTCAGCACCACCGAAGCCAGCGGCGCGGCCACCGCCAGCGCGGCCAGCCAGGCGGCCCAGCGCAGCAACGGCAGGCCGGGCTTGCCTGTGGTGTGACTCAAGAACCCCTCGGTGGCGCAACGGATCGGGTCATTATCATGGTCCGATGAACCTGCCGGATCCCGCGGTCGCCGCCGACCCCTGGCTCGCGCTCGAAGGCGTGACGCTGGCCTACGGCCGCAAGACGGTGGTGAAGGGCCTCTCGATCGCGCTGCCGCGCGGCGCCGTGGGCTGCCTGCTCGGCCCTTCGGGCTGCGGCAAGACCACCGTGCTGCGCGCGGTGGCCGGCTTCGAGCCGGTGGCCGAAGGCCGCATCGTGCTCGACGGCGAGGTCGTCAGCGCCCCCGGCGTGCACCGCGCGCCGGAAGCGCGCCGCATCGGCATGGTGTTCCAGGACCACGCGCTGTTCCCGCACCTCACGGTGGCGGGCAACGTGGGCTTCGGCCTCGCCGGCCATGCCGACCCCGCCGGCCGCGTGCGCGCGATGCTGCAGACGGTGGGGCTGGAGCAGGCGGCCGAGCGCTACCCGCACGAGCTTTCCGGCGGCCAGCAGCAGCGCGTGGCGCTGGCGCGCGCGCTCGCCCCGGCGCCGCGCCTGCTGCTGCTGGACGAACCGTTCTCCAGCCTCGACGTGGAACTGCGCGAACGGCTGGGCGGCGAGCTGCGCGCGCTGCTCAAGGCCACCGGCACGACGGCGCTGCTGGTCACGCACGACCAGCACGAGGCCTTCGCCATCGCCGACGAGATCGGCGTCATGGAGGGGGGCCGCATCCAGCAATGGGCCAGCGCCTACAACCTGTACCACCGGCCGGTGAACCGCTTCGTCGCCGACTTCGTCGGCCAGGGCGCCTTCCTGCCCGGCGAGGTGGTCGACGGCCACCACGTGCGGGTGGAGCTGGGCACGGTGGAGAGCCCGAACGCGATCCGCTGCACCGAGCACGGCGACCTCTGCGGCGCCGGCTGCACGGTCGACGTGCTGCTGCGCCCCGACGACGTGGTGCACGACGACGCCAGCCCGGTCACCGCGCAGGTGCTGCACAAGGCCTTCCGCGGCGCGGAGTTCCTGTACACGCTGGCGCTGCCCAGCGGTTCCCAGGTGCTGTCGCTCGTGCCTTCGCACCACAACCACGCCATCGGCGAAAGCATCGGCATCCGCCTCGACCTGGACCACGTGGTGGCCTACCGGCGCGAAGGCGCGCCGCCATCGGACTGCGCGCCGTAGGCGCGCACACAAAGGACCGCGCCTTGCGACTCAGCGGCCGAACAGGCCCTTGAGCTTTTCCTTCGCCTTGTCCTTGGCCTTCTGCTCGACCTTGTCCTTCGCCGCCTCGACCTTCTGCTTCGCGGCGTCGGAGACCATGGCGCCGAACTCGACCTTGATGCCGACGGCGCTGAACGGCCCCTTCAGCCGCACCGGGATGGTCTGGCCGCGCAGGGCGTCGAGCTCGGCGCCGCCCTGGCCCTTGAGCGAGTCGACCACGGTGGCCTTGACCAGGTAGTCGAGCCGGCTCTCGCCCAGGTCGACGTCGCCGGCGCCGCCCACGCGCAGCAGCGGGCTCTTGGCCAGCAGATCGTCGTTGTGCGCCACGCCGTTGGCGACCGTGAAGCTGGCCGTCAGCTCGCTGAAGTCGGTGCTCTGCGAAGGGGTGCCGGTGCTGCCTTCACCCTTCAGCTTGGCCTTCGCGTCGCGGATCGCCTGGCCGATGTTGAAGCCCTTCACCGCGCCGTCGCGCAGTTCGGCACGCGCGGTGCCCGCCAGCGCCTTCTTCATCGCCGTGACGGTGGTGCCCTGGGTGTCGAGGTCGAGCGCCACGCTGCCGCGGCCTTCGATCATCGGCGGCTTGCCCAGCAGGTCGTGCAGCAGCGGGCCCAGGCCCACGTCGGCCAGCTTCAGCTTCACGTCGGCCTTCGGCACCGCGGCGGCGGCCAGCGCCAGCGTGCCGGCGGCACGGCCCTGGTAGAGGTCCAGCGCCAGCGGGTCCAGCGTCACGCGGCCGCCGGCGGCATGCAGCGTGGTCTTCAGGTTCTGCGCCTTCAGGTTCATCACCTGCAGCGCGCCCACCTTCAGGCTGCCGCCGGCGTCCAGGCTGCGCAGGGCCGAAAGGTCGAGCGGCGCTTCGGGCGCCGAAGCCGCGGCGGCCGGCGCGGCGGCGGCCTCGGCCTTGCGGTAACGGTCGAGGTCCAGTTTGTCGAGGCCGACGTCGAAGCGGAACGCGGCGGGGCTGAAGCTGGGCATCGCCAGCTTCGCGTCGAAGCGGCTCTCGTCGAAGGTGCCGGCCAGCTGTGCTTCGAGCCCCGGCTTCGCGCCCAGGCGCAGCGTCGCCTTGCCCTCGCTCTTCAGCGCCACGCTGCCGCCCTTCGGGTTCGGCAGCGAGGCCGAAGCGGTGAAGGCCGGCAGACGCAGCGCGGCGGCGTCGCCGTCGAGCGCGGGCACCGCCAGCTTCGCTTCCAGCGCCGGGGTCGCGCTCCTGAAGCTCAGCTCGACGCCATGGGCCTTGAAGGCGCCTTCGGCCGGCCCGGTCTCGAAGTTCGCCTTCAGGCCGGTCTTCGTGCCGGCCAGGCCGGCGAGCAGGCCTTCGACTTCGGCGTCCAGCTTCGAAAGCGACAGGCGCTTCGGCTCGGCGTCGAACTGCAGCACGGTCTTCAGCGACAGCTTGGCGTCGGTGGCCGGGGCGTCCGCCTTCAGCCGGCCCTCGAACGCCAGGTCGGCCGGCCGCCCTGGCGCCAGGCGGCCCAGTTCGACGCCGGCGTTCGCCAGCTCCACCCGGCGGCGGCCCTGGCGGTCGTCGAACACCAGCGTCGCGTTCGTCAGCGACAGGCCGCCCACTTCCACCGCCAGCGGCGCCGAAGGCGGCGCCGAAGCCGCCGGCGCCGCGGCAGGCGCCGGCGCGCCCAGCAGGTCGTCGATGCTCAGGCGCCCGTCGGCTGCGCGTTCCACGCGCAGCGAGACGCCGTTCAGCGCGACGCGGTCCACCTCCACCCGCCGCTGCAGCAAGGGCCACAGCGCCAGCGAGACGCGCGCCGACTTCAGCGAAGCGAAAGGCTTGGCGCTGCCGGCTTCCGACAGCGACACCTCGCCCACCTGCACGCCGATACGCGGGAACAGCATCAGCTTCAGGTCGCCCGGAATCGCCAGCGTGCGCCGGTACTGCTGCTGCACCTTGTCGATGGCGACCGACTTGTAGGCGTTGGGGTCGAAGGTGGCGATGAACACCCCCAGCGCCACCGCCAGCAGGGCCAGCAGCGCCAGGAAGGACAGGAGAACGATCTTCAGCGGTCGCGTCATGACCGCGAGCCTGCCACGCCCGGGAAAACCCGCGTGAACGGGTGTGACAAGGCGGCCGGACAACTTTTGTTGCAACCGGCTCGTATCAGGGCCGCCGGCCGCGGTTCTGTGAGGGACAGGACCCTCCCGCCATGCAACCCGACAGCCCCCAGTGCCCCTTCCACGCCGCCCCCGCCGCGGCGAAGGTGCTGGCACCGGAAGACTGGCTGCACCTGCCGCACCACCAGCGCATGGTCACCCAGCGCGCGGTGGCCGAGGACGGCACGCCCGAACTGCAGTTGTTCTACGGCGACAAGGAGATCTCGTTCGACGAGCCCGAGCTGTTCACCTTCGGCGAGACGCTGGCGCAGCAGTCGGTGTTCCAGGCGCGCGAAGCGCTCGCCTGGGGCGAACCCGGCGGCTGGGAGCGCGTGGCCGGGCTGCTGCAGACACTTCTGGACGAAGGCGTGCTGCGCCACGCCACGCCCGACGAGCAGGACGAGCGCGTGCTCGGCGAGGCCGGCGCCTGCCCTTCGCCGCTGCCGCGGGCGTTGACCGACCGCCCCCGCACCTGGCACGAACTGCCGGGCCTGATGCAGGAACTCACCGGCCGGCCGCTGGAGATCGGCTGGCTCGAACTGGTGGTGCCGATCTTCCGCGTCGCCCACATGAGCGTCGACGCCGAAGGGCGCCAGGTCGGCGAGTCCAACGCATTCCCGGCCGTGCTGCGGACCGACGTGCCCACGCGCTGGCGCACCTGCATCTACCCGGGTTCGCGCTACCAGGACCCGAAACCCATGAACGTGAGCGCGCTGAAGGCGATGCGCGCCCACTGGGGCCCGATGATGGCGATGCTGCTGAAGGTGCGCGAAGCCTTCCTGCAGCGCTGCCCCGAAGCGCGCCACGGCTGGACCGTCGGCCAGCTGGAACGCCTGGCCACCGCCGTGCTGGCGCTGCCCGCGTGGCAGCTGATGCGGCGCGAAGGCCGGGTCGACAACGGCCGCCTGCACCCGGTGCTGTCGTCCATGTTCCGCGTCACCGACGGCCTGCGGATGACCATGCACGACATGCTGTTCATCCCCTTCGGCGAGCCGACGCGCAAGCCCGGCACGCCGATGACCGCCGCCGAGGTCTACGCCTTCGCCGAGCGCTCCTTCGCCTTCCACTCCGAACACGGCGTGTGCGCCGGCCCGAAGGCGATGGTCGAGGAATTCCTCTCGGTGCTGGTCGACGGCCAACTGCCGCGCGAAGGTCTGCCCGCCACGCTGGACCCCGGGCTGCTGGCCGCCGTGGCCGACATCGAACCGGCGATCGACTACGCGATGCTGGGCCTGAAGGCCTACGCCGCGGTGTTCTCGCACTGGCCGATGGTGATGCGCGCCTACGAGGAACTGCACGCCGTCGCGCACGCCTGGGCCTGGGTCGAGCCCACGCCGGCGGTGCTCGGGGCCTGGCACTGGTCGCAGGAAGTGGTGCGCCGCCTGCGCGAGAGCACCCACCTGGCCACCGAGGCCTGGCGTGCCGACCGCGACGTGGTCTACGCCGACATGTACGCCGAGTGCGAGCGTGTGCTCAGCGGCCACCCGCCGGCGCGGCCGCTGGGCGCGCTGCTGGCACCGCGCGTGGTGGATCGCGACGAGCCGGCCGCGCAGGTGCTGCGTGCCGCGGTCGAACGTCACTTCGGCGCCGGCGCCGACGACGCGCAGCGCCACTTCCGCGCCGAGTGGGTGGCCTGCCTGCTGCAGTACTTCACCCAGGCGCAGGCGGCGGTGCGCACCGCCTGCGAGGTGCAGCGCGAGACCAACCACCTGCTGGGCCGCGCCCAGCCGGAGCGGCCCTTCCAGGTGGCCGACGTCGACCTCTACGTGCAGCTGGACGGCCGCACCGAAGGGCGCGTGCCCTTCCTGCTGGACGAGCTGCGTCGGTGCTTCGGGCTCGAGGTCGCGATCGACCGCGACACCCTGGCGCTGCAGGACACGAAGGTGGCGGCATGACGCCGGAGCCTTTCAAGGGTTTCGTCCGGCACGGTGCCGGCGAACGCGCGTGCGATCGGCACGCATTGAACTGAAGGAAAAGACCATGAAGGTGAAGACCAATCTGCGCGCCGGTCGCGGCGGCCGTTGCTCCGGTGGTGGTGGCGGTGGTGGTGGCGGCGGCGGTGGTGGCGGCGGCAGCGGCGGTGGTGCCGACAACCCCGCGGGCCACACCTGAACCCCTGGCCGGCACACCCGTGCCGGTCCGCAGTGCAGGGATGGGTGCGCATGCGATGCGCACCCATCCCTTCGTCGTTGTGGATCCCTTGCCCTTCGTCCCGATGAGACTCCTGCGCACGATCGTGTGCGGCCTTCCGGCCCTGGTCGCGGCCTGCGCCGCGCCGCTGCCGCCCGCGCCCGCGGCGCCGGCCGCACCGGCGGCGTTCGCGCGCGAGACGCAGGTTCCCGGCGTGCCGCCGGTCGCCACCGGCGGCGCCTGGTGGTCGGTCTTCGGCGACCCCGTGCTCGACCGCCTGGTGGCCCGCGCCGCCGAAGGCAGCACCAGCGTGCGGCAGGCCGCCGCCCGCCTGGCGAAGGCGCGTGCCGCCGCCAGGGCCGCCGGCGCCGTGCGCATGCCGCAGGCGGCGTTCACCGCCGGCGCCTCGCGCCAGGGTGGGCCGCTCGTCAACGCCGCCGGCACCAGCGGCAACCTCTTCGAAGCCGGCGCCGGCGTGGCCTGGGAGGCCGACGTCGCAGGGCGCCTGTCGCGCGCCGAGGAAGCCGCCGCGCTGGACCTGCGCGCGCGTGAAGCGCTGCTGCGCCAGGCGCGGCTGCTCATGCAGTCGGAAGTGGCGCAGGCCTGGTTCGCGCTGCGCGCCGCCGACCAGGAAGCCGCGCTGCAACAAGCCGATGTGCAGGCGCTGCGCGAGACGCTGCGCCTGGTGGAACGCCGGCGCGCCGCCGGCCTGGCGCCGGAACAGGAAGTGGCGCGCGCGCGCAGCGAGGTCGGCGCCGCCGAAGCCGAGGCGCTGCAGTGGAAGGCACGCCGCGAAGCGCTCGAACACGCGCTGGCCTATCTGTGCGGCACCACGGCCGCCGAACTGCGGCTTGACGTCAGCGCCTCCCCATTCAACACGCCCGTCATCCCGGCCGGCATTCCGGCCACGGTGCTGGCGCGCCGGCCCGACGTGGCCGCCGCCGAAGCCGAACTGCAGGCCGCGCGCGCGCGCGTCGGCGCCGCCGGCCAGCTGTGGGCACCCGACTTCACGCTCACGGCCAGCGGCGGCCAGGCTTCTTCGCAGCTGGGCGACCTGTTGAAGAGCGCCGCGCGCAGCTGGAGCCTGGGCGCGCTGCTGGCGCTGCCGCTGTTCGACGGCGGGCGCCGCGAAGCGCGCCTGGACGCCGCCGACGCCGACCTCGAACTCGCCGTCGCCACCTGGCGCGACAAGGTGCTGGCCGCGCTGCGCGAAGTCGAAGACCAGCTTTCGTCGCTGCACTGGCTGGCCGCCGAAGCCGCCGCGCTGGCGGCGCCGCAGGAAGACGCGCGCCGCGCCGCCGCGCTGGCGCAGTCGCGCTACGAACGCGGCCTCACCAGCCAGCTGGAAGTGGTGGACGCGCAGGCCGCCGCGCGCCGCCTGAACCACGCCGCGCTGCGCGTGCAGGTGGCGCGCCAGCAGGCCACCGTGGCGCTCGTTCGCGCGCTCGGCGGCGGCTGGGGCCCGACCGCCACCACCCTGGCCGCCAAGGAAGACTGACATGGCCTCGCCCTTCGCCCGCACCACCCGTTCGCTGTCCGCCGACTCGCCGCGGCTGGCCTTCGCCGTCTGGTTCACCGCCTTCGTCGTGCTCGCGGCCTGGGGCATCTGGTTCTTCGGCAGCCGCGTCACCGTGCTCGAGGTCTCGCGCAAGGCGCGGCTGGAAGTGAACACCGCGCCGCACGCGGTGGCCTCGCAGCTGGCGGGGCGCCTGGCCACGAGCGGGTTGGCCATCGGCCGCGCGGTGAAGGCGGGCGACGTGCTGGCCGAACTGGACGCCGGCGGCCCCGCATTGAGGCTGAAGGAAGAACAGGCGCGGCTGCAGGCGCTGCCGCCACGGCTGGCTTCGCTGGAAAGGGAAATGGCCGACGTGCAGGCGGTGCTGGCGGCCGACCAGCGTGCCGCCCAGGCCGCGATGCAGGCCGCCGGCGCGCGTGTGCAGCAGGCCGGCGCCGAGGCCGGCTTCGCCGAGGACAACGCGCGCCGCCTGCGCGCCGAGGTGGGTTCCGGCAGCGTGGCCGAAGTCGACGCGCTGCGCGCCGCCGCCGAAGCCGGCAAGCAGGGCGCGGCACGCGAGGCGCTCAGCGCCGACCTGCGCCGCGTCGAGCTCGACGCCCGCACGCGCGCCCAGCAGACCCAGGTGCAGCTGGAGACGCTGCGCCGCGCCAGCCTCACGCTGAAAGGCGAGATCGCGGCCAGTCAGGCCCTGGTGGCGCGGCTGGAGCAGGAGATCGAACGCCACCGCGTGCGCGCGCCGGTCGACGGCGTGGTCGCCGAAGTGCAGCCGCTCACCCCCGGCGCCTGGGTCGCCGAAGGCCAGAAGCTGGCGACGTTGGTGCCGGCCGGCGACCTGCTGGTGGTGGCCGAGTTCGACCCCGCGAGCGCCCTGGGCCGCCTGCAACCCGGCCAGCATGCGCGGCTGAAGCTCGACGGCTTCCCCTGGGCGCAATACGGCAGCGTCGAAGCCCAGGTGCAGCGCGTCGCCGGCGAGGTGCGCGACGGCACGCTGCGCGTCGAACTGAAGCCGACCGCCCAGCCACGCAGCGGCGCGCTGCTGCAGCACGGCCTGACCGGCGCGGTGGAAGTGGCGCTCGAACGCGCCACGCCCGCGGTGCTGGTGCTGCGCGCGGCCGGCCAGGCGGTGGGGCGATGACACGCCGGCGCCTGCTCGCGCCCGAGGTCGTGCAGACCTCTTCGATGGACTGCGGCCCGGCGGCGCTGAAGTGCCTGCTCGAAGGCCATGTCGTGCCGGTCAGCTACGGCCGCCTGCGCGAGGCCTGCCAGACCGACGTCGACGGCACCTCGATCGACACCGTCGAGGTCGTCGCCCGCCAGCTCGGGCTGGCCGCCGAGCAGCAGATGGTGCCGGTGGACCACCTGCTGGCCGACCCCGCCGCCATGCTGCCGGCGCTGGTGGTGGTGCGCCATGCCGACGAGGAAGTGCACTTCGTCGTCGTCTGGCGCCGTGTCGGCCCCTGGCTGCAGGTGATGGACCCTTCGATCGGCCGCCGCTGGGTGCGCGCCAGCGCCTTCAAGGACGAGGTCTATCACCACCAGCTGCGCGTGCCCGCGGCCGACTGGAGTTCCTGGGCCGAAGGCGCGGAGTTCGCGCAGGCGCTGAAGCTGCGCATGGGGCGGCTGGCCATCGACGACGCCAGCGCCACCACGCTGGTGCAGGATTCGCGGGCCGCGCCGGGCTGGGGGGGCCCCGCCACGCTGGACGCCGCGGTGCGCCTGGCGCAGTCCCTGCACGACGCCGGCGGCGCACGTGCCGGCGCCGAGGCCGCGCGCCTGGTGGCCGCGCTGTGCCGCCCCAGTTCGCGCAGCGGCGCCGACCGTTCGGTGCTCATCCCTTCGCCCTACTGGTCGGTGGCCGCGGTGGGCGACGACGAAGGCCAGCTCGAACTGCGCGGCGCCGTGATGCTGCGCGTGCAAGGCCTGCGCACCACCGAAGCCGCCGCCGCCGAGGACCTGCCGCCTCTGGGCATCGAACTCGCCGCCGCGCTGCGCGAGAAGCCGGTGCACCTGCTGAAGACCTTGTGGGCACTGGTGCGCGAAGACGGCCTGCTGGCGCCGCTGGCGCTGCTGGCCGCCATCGGCGTGGCCGCCGGCGCGGTGGGGCTGGAAGCGGTGCTGTTGCGCGGACTGTTCGACGTCGGCTCGCTGCTGGGCACCGGCAGCCAGCGGCTGGCCGCCGCGGTCGGTCTCATCGTCTTCCTGGCGGTGCTGGCGGCGGTGGAGTTGCCCATCGTGCAGGAGACGCTGCGCCAGGGCCGCCAGCTCGAACTGCGGCTGCGCATGGCGCTGCTGAGGAAGCTGCCCCTGCTGAACGACCGCTACTTCCAGAGCCGCCCGGTGAGCGACATGGCCGACCGCGCGCACGGCCTGCAGGCCACGCGCGGGCTGCCGGGGCTGGGTTTTTCGCTCGTGCGCGTGCTGCTCGAGTCGGCGCTCACGCTGGCGGGCGTGGCCTTCATCGCGCCACACAGCGCGCCGCTGGCGGTGCTGCTGATGGCGCTGGCGGTGGCGCTGCCGCTGGCGGTGCAGCCGCTGCTCAACGAACGCGACCTGCGCGCGCGCAACCACGCCGGCGCGTTGAACGGCTTCTATCTCGACGCCCTGCTCGGCCTGGTGCCCATTCGCGCGCACCGCGCCGAAGCCAACGTGGCGCGCCAGCACGAAGGCCTGCTGGTCGAATGGGCGCAGGCGGTGCGCGGCTGGATCGGCCTCGTGCAGCTCACCAACGCGCTGCACGCGCTGCTGTGCACCGGGCTGGCGGTGGCACTGCTGTGGCGTCACTTCACGCAGGCCGGCGGCGTGAGCGGCACCGACCTGCTCCTCGTCTTCTGGACCTTGAAGCTGCCCGCGCTGGGCAGCCGCCTGGCGCACCTGGCGCAGCAGTACCCGGCGCAGCGCAACGCGATGCTGCGCCTGCTGGAGCCGCTGTCCGCGCCCGCCGAGAACGTGGCCGACCTGCCCGTACCGCAAGGCGGCGGCGCGCTGGCGCTCAAGATCGAGAACGGCAGCGTCGTCGCCGCCGGCCACCCGCTGCTGCGCGACGTGAACCT
>JABLTH010137819.1_pt1 | contig 14090 bp, 10 predicted proteins | sample 7875711 | NCBI WGS metagenome assembly JABLTH01 (sample SAMN14941262, study PRJNA633318) | bioreactor metagenome | isolation source: bioreactor | place: China | collected 2019-03-05 | reverse complement strand
CGCCGGGCGGAACCCCGGGCATCCGCGGCTTCATCTTCGCCGAGATCAACCTCCCCGACGCCGACTACGCGGGCGACCTGGTCATCGGCACCGCCCACCTCAAGTCCGGAGGCACGGCCAGCGACAAGTCCGATCGCCTCATCGCCTCGCAGAACATCGCCTACTACATCGATTACATGCTCAACGGCGGCGGAACCCTCACCCCCGATCCACGCGACATGATCCTGGACTCCCCCGCCGCCACGCTCGTCCCCTCCGCCGCCACGCCCGTCATCTGGGGCGGCGACTTCAACGAGGACGAGAACAGCAACGGACGCGACGGCCCGGCGTGGTGGATGACCAAGGCCGCCGTCAACGGCGGGACCGACGGCACCGACCGCGACCGCACCGACGCCTCCTTCGACGACGCTCGCGATTTCTTCACCAACAACCGGAGCACGCAGTCGTCCAGCAAGCTCGACTACATCTGCTGGCAGGACTCGATCGCCACGCTCCGGCGCTCGTTCATCTTCAACTCCGTGAACTGCAACACCACGACCACACCGCCGGAACTCGTGGGCTACTCGGGCGGCTTCACGCTCTGCTCCAGCTTCGCGTCGGACCATCGCCCGGTCATCGCCGACTTCATCCTGCCCGCCGCCGTCACGCAGCCCGGACCGTTCAACCTGCTCACGCCCGCCGACGGCTCGGTCAACACCAGCCTGACGACGACGCTGACCTGGAGCGCGTCCTCCAACGCCACCACCTACACCGTCAAGGTCTCGCTCTCGCCCGATCTCTCCAGCCCGATCGTGAACGCCAGCGGCGTCACGGGAACGAGCTATGTGATCGGCGGCGGGGCGCTCACGGAGTGTCAGCAGTACTACTGGGGCGTCACGGCGGTGAACAGCGCCGGCTCGCGGAGCTCGACGCCGACCTCGTTCGGCTTCCGCACCAGTTTCCCCGCCGATCTCAACGCCGACGGCTTTGTCAACGGCGACGACTACGACCTCTTCGCGTCGTACTTTGAGTCGGGTGACTTCGGCGCCGACGTCAACAACGACGGATTCGTCAACGGCGACGACTACGACACCTTCGCGTCACACTTCGAGGCGGGGTGCTGAGGCACGTCCCAAGGCCGCGGACTCCGAATCGGAGACACGCCGCCCGGCGTGGGAGCGCACCGTGCGGAACACCGTTCGGAACGGGGCGTGCGTGCGTGTTCATCGCGCCGGCGGCGTCACCGTTCGCGCGGCGGAAGGCCCGCGCCGCTCGACGCCCGCAGTTCCGCCAGCGTGCGGTTGAGCTGCTTCTGCAGCGAGCTGAGACGCAGGAGCGACTTCACGCGCGTGAGCAGCTCGAGCTTCAGCACGGGCTTGGTGAGAAAGTCGTCGGCGCCGCACTCGACCGCACGCTCCACGTCGCTCACCTCCGACAACGCAGTCACCATCACGATCGGGATCTCGCGCGTCGCCGGGTCGCCCTTGAGCTTGGCGCACACCTGAAATCCGCTGACCCGCGGCATCATCACGTCGAGCAGAATCAGGCTCGGGGGCTCGGCGGCGACCGCGGCCAGCGCCTCCGTGCCGTCCTTGGCCGTCTTGACCCGGCACCCAAGCTCGGCGACGTAGTCCTCCAAAAGTTCGAGGTTCTGCTCGTTGTCGTCCACGAGCAACAGCAGCGACGAGGAAAGATCCTCGGCGGGAAGATCCGCGGCGTTCGGCACCGGCGTGGGAGATGTGGTCATCCGAACAAACTCCTTTCATCCGGCGCCTTGCATTCGGTGTCCGGCGGCCATGCCACCCGAAGTCCGGGAATGGACCGGCGCTGGGTATGGTACTAAAGATTCTACCGGGCTGAGTTTGCGCCCGCCGGGGTGGGCTCGGTGCACGCGAATGGTTGGACGCTCGTGGGGACGGGCCGAGGGGCTCGGGAAGGGTTGTTGATGGCTTCGATCAACAAACCACGCGCCGCGTGGGAGGATCGATTCCGCAGGCCGACGGTTGATGAGCTCCTCTCCGGGCTCAACAAGCAACTTTTGAGCTTGGCGGATGCCTGGCGCGAGCGCATGACCGAAACCGGGCTTCGGGAGGAGCTGGCCTGGCAGGGGATTCCATTCCGCTGGACGCTGGTGTATCGGAGCGAGGCACGCCCAGACCGGCCCGTCGCGTATCTGGTGCCGCAACCCGTGAAAGCGTATCTTTCGATCCCGATCGCCGCCGACGCGGTCAACCGGCTGCCCATGCGCAAGCTCTCGAAGGCTGTACGGGATTCTCTGGGAGCCGCCAGCCTGGTGAACGGGCTGTATTGGGCCCAATGGGAACTCACGTCCAAGGCTCAATTGGAAGAGCTGGCGCTGATCGCGTCGGCATGCCTGGCCGATGACACGGTCGCGGTGTGATGCATCTCGAGCCGGGTTGTGAAGAGCATGTAGGTGCTTGGTCGATTCGAATACCCTCGGAACGTATCGCGGGAGAGGGATCGATGCAGCATGTTCAAACTCCGTGGCGTCGAGTCTTGGTCGGGATCGGGGCGGCGGCGGCGCTGGCGGGGACGTGCGCGGCCCAACCGCTGAACCTGGCCATCGAAAAGACGATCTCACGCGCCAAGGTCGGCGGGTCGGTCACGTCGGTGTACGCCATCGACCTGTCCACGGGAACAACGCTGGCGTCGATCCGCGCCGACGACGCGATGACGCCCGCGAGCAATCAGAAGTTGCTCACCACCGGCACGGCGCTGCTGGTGCTCGGATCAGACTTCGTGTACAAGACCGAGATCATCCTCGACGGTTCGACGCTGATCGTCCGCGGCGCGGGCGATCCGGCGCTGGGCGATCCCGAGCTGCTCGCCAAGCGAGACAAGCCCCTGGCGGTCGACGAGGTGCTCGACTTCCTCGCGGGTGCGGTGGCCAAGTCCGGCATCTCCAAGCTGGACCGGATCGTGATCGACGATCGCGTCTTCGACCGGCAGCTCACGCACCCGAGCTGGCCGAGCGACCAGTACGAGCGGACGTACTGCGCCGAGGTGAGCGGGCTCAACTTCCGCGCCAACACACTGGCGATCTACATCCGCCCCGGCAGCGGGATCGGCGCGCTCCCGCTCCACACCACGGAACCCGCCGCGGGCTGGATCGACGTTGACAAGCGGAACATCCGCACTGTCACCGAGGGCAAGAACATCATCTCGCTGACCAGGCCGCCCAACCAGAATCGCTTCGTGCTGCGCGGCGAGGTCAAGTCGGCGACGCAAGCGCCGATCGAGATCACCGTGGACCAGCCGGGCCTGTTCTTTGGGAGGGTTCTCGCCGACCGCCTGCTGGCCGCGGGTGTCGGCGTGGGCGGACGGCCTGCCGGCGATCCGAGGCAGTACCAGGATCCGTCCCCCGACGTGAGCATGATTGACCCGCTGGCGCCCGCGACGCAGGGGCGGGTCATCGCGCAGGTGACCACGCCCTTGATGGACGTGATCCATCGCTGCAACGTCGATTCGCAGAATCTCTACGCCGACTGCCTCTTCAAGCTCTCGGGCCAGAAGGTGACGGGTGAGTCGGGCTCGTGGGAGAGCGGCGCGTCCGTGGTGCGGATGCTGCTGAGCCAGAAGCTCGGGCCCCAGGCCGTCACCGGCGCGACGATCGTCGACGGCTCGGGCCTCTCCCGCCTCAACACCGTCTCGACACGCACGCTCGCCTCGTGGCTCGGCGCCCTCGCCAAGGACCCCAGGGCGGGCGACACGTTCGTCGGCACGCTCCCCACGCCCGGTGAGGGCACGCTCGAAAAACGCTTCCGTGGGAAGAAGCCAACCTCGGAAGTCCGCGGCAAGAGCGGATTCATCAACGGCGTGCGGAGCCTGTCAGGATACCTCACCGCGAAGGACTCGGGACACCGCGTCGCCTATTCCATCATCATGAACCAGGTGCCGGGGCAGTTCGGCGGCGAGGCCAAAGACCTGCACGAGGACATCATCCTTGTGCTCGACCAGTGGCTCTCCCGCCAGGACGACGACCGTTCGCGCGTCGGCGGCTGAGCAACACACTCCCGCGGATCGAGTCTTCGAGGTACGCTACGCCGGATCGCCGCGGGTTGAGCAGGCATGCCCGGACCCTCGGATTTGTCGGCGCGCGATGGCCAGAACCCAGGCATGGTCATCACTCGACCGGCCGTTGTGCCGGATTTCTCAGATTCCTCGTGCATCCCGCGCCCATGACGTCGCTTCCACGTTGAACGCAACCGCGGACAGGAGGCTGCATGATTCCTTGGAGTGCCCGGCGTCGCACGACAGAACTCGCGTGCTTGGCGATGATCGCGTGCGCCGCGCTCGCGTGGCGTGCGGATGCATCGGCTCAGCCCGCGCTGGGGCACGAGCCGCCCGCGCCGATCGCCTCGGCAAACTTCGAGGCGACGCCCCTCGGCTCCGTTCCACAGGGGTTCAGCACCGCGGGTGGACCGGCGTATGTTGCCGAGGTCGTCCGGGACGATTCAGGGGGCTCGTCGCTCAAATTCGAGCGAAAGGGGGCCGGCGACACCGGCTACTTCTTTAGTTCCACGAGCGCTGGCCAGGTCCGAGGTCGATGCGTCACGCTGCGTGCGCGCGTGCGATGCAGCCCGGGGACGCAGGCGGCGCTGTGGCTGCGCATCGATCGCGAAGACCAGAAGGGCAGCGATTTTCGCAACACCTCCGATACACCCATCACCAAGACGAGCTGGGGCGATTATGAGATGAGCATGGAGGCGCCGTCCGATGGGTCGCACATCGTCTTCGGCGTCATGTTCTGGGGTGCCGGGCCCGTGTGGATCAAATCGATCGAGCTTGTCGACTCCGGCAAGGTCGAGGCTCGGGGGCCGGTCGTCGCGCCGCTCAGCGAGCGCGGGCGCGACAACATCGTCGCGCTTACGCGGCTCGTCGGCGTGCTCCGCAGCTTCTCTCCCACGACCGAGTCGCGCGGCCTGGACTGGGACACCTACACCATCGACGCGGTCAATGCCGTCGAGCCCTGTAAGGACGCAGACGAACTCATCGCGACGCTGAAGGCCTGGACACTTCCGATCGCGCCGGGCGTTCAGCTCTGGCGCGGCCGACGCGAGCAGGGCCCGCCCGAGCCCGCCCGCCCCGACAACGCCACAGGCGCCGTCGCGATGGTCCATCACGGCTTCTCCGATCCCGGCCTCGACGCGTCGAAGCGCCGCATGAACGTCTATTCCAGCGAGTTGGTCCGCATCGACCTCAACGCCGAAGCCACCGACTCGCGCCCCGCGCCGGGTGAAGCCGTCACGATCTCACTGGGCGGCGACGTCTTCGCACGCGTTGTCATCGCGCCGTACGTCAAAGACGGGCGGACGCTCCCCGAGGCAGCGTCAGAGCGGCCGAAGGACGCCCCGGATCGCTCCAAGGGATGGCAAGCCACGCCCGCCGAGCGCGCCGTCCGATTCGCCGTGCTGATCGAGGCATGGAATACGCTCAACCATTTCTATCCATACTTCGACGTGACGGACACGGATTGGGTCGCGGCCCTGCCGCCCGCGCTCGAGAAGGCCGCCACCGACGCGACCCCCGAGGATTTCTGGCGCACGCTGGCGATGATGCACGCCAAGATCAAGGACGGACACGGCTGGACCGGCGGCCCGGGGCGATTCTCGGTCATGCCCCACCCCTACTCGTCCGAGTGGGTCGGCGATGAGATCGTGATCCGCCGCGTCGCCGACGGCGTCGCTGACCGCCTCTCGCCGGGCGACGTCATCGAAGCCATCGACGGCACGAGCGTGCGCGATCTCTATGCCGCCGTCGAGCCCACCATCGGCGCCGCGTCCGAGCAATGGAACCGCCATCGCGCCCTCTCGCAGATCGGCTGGGGCCCCGGCAAGGGCGACGTCACGCTCTCGATCAAGCGCGGCACCGCGTCGCTCGAAGTCGCGATCCCGCGCGCGGGACACACCGAGCCAACGATGCAGCGCCCCGACGACGGCAGCGAGCTTTCGCCCGGCATCGTGTACTTCAATCTCGACGGCACCAACCTCGCGGCGCTCTCCGCGAACCTCCCGAAGCTCGCCGCCGCCAGGGGAATCGTCTTCGATCTGCGTGGCTATCCCTCCGACGCCGGCTCGGCGGTCCTGCCCTACCTGACCGACACGAACATCAAGAGCGCGCAGTGGCGAGTGCCGATCATCGCGCGCCCGAACTATCAGCGGGTGCGCTTCAAGGTCGACAACTGGAATCTCCCGCCGCAGAAGCCTCGCCTGACCAGCAACGTTGCGTTCCTGACCGACGGGCGCGCCATCAGCTACGCCGAGAGCTGCATGGGCATCGTCGAGGCCTACAAGCTCGGCGAGATCGTGGGCTCGACCACGGCGGGCTCGAACGGAAACGTGACCAGCGTGCAGCTCCCCGCAGGCTACAGCGTTTCCTGGACGGGCATGCAGGTCCTGAAGCAGGACGGCTCGCGCCACCACGGCGTTGGAATCGCGCCGACCGTGCCCGTCGCGCCGACCAAGGAAGGCCTCGCGGCGGGGCGCGATGAGGTGTTGGAGAAGGCCGTGGAAATCGTGAAGGCTAAGCTCGGAAACTAGCGTCAACGCTCGGGCGCCTCGCTACGCGCCGAGGATGTTCACGCCGCTGTCGACGTAGATCGTTTCGCCCGTCACGCCCGCTGAAAGGTGCGACGCCAGGTACACCCCGGTGTCCCCCACGTCGCTCCCGAGGGTTGCGCGGCGGAGCGGCGCCCGCTGCGCCACCGCCTCCTCCATCGTGTCGGTCCCGCCCACCGCCGAACTCGCCAGCGTCCGCAGGTATCCGCCCGAGATGATGTTGACACGGATGCCCGACGGCCCAAGCTCGCTGGCGAGGTATCGCGCGGTGCATTCGAGGGCCGCCTTCGCGACGCCCATCACGTTGTAGCCCGGAACAACCTTCTCGCCGCCGTAGTACGACATGGCCATGATCGACCCGCCGCCCGAGCGGGCCATGATGTCCTTGGCGCGGCTCGCCATCGCCAGAAGCGTGTAGGCCGAGATGTCGATCGCCTGCAGGTACGCGGCGCGCGGCGTGCTGGTGAACTTGCCGACCGCCAGCCACTCCCGCTCGGCAAAGGCGATCGAATGAACCAGGAAGTGCATGGCGTCGAACTTCTCCGCGTACGAGGCGAACGTCCTATCGAGGTCGGCGTCGCTCCCGGCATCGAGCGGCACAAGCCACGGATCACTCACGCCCAGCGCCTCGACGGCGCGGCGGGTGCGGCGCTCGTTCTTCTCGCCCGGCAGGTGCGTGAACGCGCAGCGAGCCCCGTGCTCGATCATCGACCTGGCGATGTGCCACGCGTACGAGCGTTCGTTGGCGATCCCGACGATGAGTCCCGTCTTGCCGGTGAGCAGAGCCATGCCGCCTCCAGAGGTGTGAAGCGCCACGCGGCGCGGATCGCCAAGTATACGCGTCCACGCCGGCGGGCGGGCGTGTGCTATCTTTGTTCGTGCCCATGCCGGACCTGAACTCGCTCTCGCTCCCCGAGCTCTACCGCGAGCTGGCGTCACGCCGCGTGGCGGGCGGCGGTTCGCTCGTGCATCGCTTGCTCGAACTCGCTCGCGACGAGGACCTGGGAGAGCAGGGCGACGTGACCACGCGGGTGTTCGCCGGCGCGGGCGCTCGCTCCGAGTGCGACATCGTGCCCAGGACGAGCGGCGTGCTCGCGGGCCTGGAATTGATCCCGGACGTGCTCTCGATCATGGGCGGGGGGAGCTTTCGTGCGGCGTCGCGCGACGGTGATAGCTTCAAGCCCGGGCAGATCCTCGGCAGATTGGAAGGCGACACCCGGGCCATCCTTGCGGCCGAGCGACCGATCCTCAACCTGCTCGGGCGGCTGAGCGGCGTGGCCACTCGCACCGCGCGATTCGTCGAAGCGATGGGAACGGGGGTCCGCGCCCGGCTGTTCGACACGCGAAAGACAACGCCCGGGCTTCGACTCCTGGAAAAATATGCGGTGCGTTGCGGCGGCGGGATGTGCCACCGCATGGGGCTGCACGATGCCGTGCTCCTCAAGGACAATCATCTCGCCGGGATCCCCGATCCCGAATTGGGGCGGTTCGTCACCGAAGCGGCGGCGCGGGCCCGCGCGGCATACACCATCGCCTTCGTCCAGGTCGAGGTCGATCGGCTGGAGCAACTCGAATCCATTCTGGACGCCCAACGAATGGCCCGCACGCCGGGCGGTGAGGCGCCTTTGGGTGCCGTGGACATCGTGCTTCTTGACAACATGGGCCCGGAGCGCCTCGCTCGTGCGGTCGCCATGCGCGATGCCTCCGGCCTTCCCATCGAACTCGAAGCCTCGGGCGGTGTGCGGGAGGACACGATCCGCGCGATCGCGCTCTCCGGCGTTGATCGCATCTCGGCCGGAACGCTCACCCACGGCGCGACATGGATCGATTTCGGGCTGGATACCGCGACGTGAACGGCGAGCGCGACGAATTCGAATCGCTCCGCGCCGCCTGCGAGGCTTCCGGGCGATGCATCGTCGTGATGGACGAGTGCCCATCGACCCAGGACATCGCCAAGCAGGCCGCGTCCCCCGGCCTTGTTGTGGTCGCGCGCCGCCAGACCGCCGGCCGGGGCAGACTCGGGCGTTCCTGGGCCGATACCGCCCACGCCGGCCTGGCCCTGACCCTCACGCTGGATGGCGCGGATGCCATCGACGCCGGCGTGCTCTCGATCGGCGTCGGACTCGCCGCGTGCCAAGCGTGCGAGAGCGTGCTGAGCAGCACGGCCCAGGCCGCCCCGACCACACCACCAACACCGCCGGATGTCGGCGCCCTCCCCGCTCGCAGCGAGCCCACGTTCCTCGGCCTGCGCTGGCCCAACGACGTGGTCGAGCGACAACGAGGTCGAAAGCTCGGCGGTGTGCTCATCGAACGCTCCGCCGAACTCTTCATCGTCGGCGTCGGCATCAATTGCTCGCAGCGCGAGAGTGACTGGCCCGATGCCTTACGAGATCGCGCGGCCTCGCTGCTGGAACTCAACCCGGCTCTTGGCTCCACCTCTGGCCTTCCACCGGCGGGATCGCCCTCGTTACCCCTTGGACAGGTCGCTGGCATGTGCTCCGGGTCGCTCCGTGGCCTTGTGGCCGTCGAGCTGCTCGGCGCGATCGACCGCGTACGCGCCCTGCCGCCCGAGCGAATCGCACGCGAGTGGTCCGGCCGGGAGACGCTGATCGGCACTCGACGCGTCTTTCAGCACGCCGGCGCACGCATCACCGGCCTCGTGGAATCGATCGACCCTCTCTCCCACATCGTTCTACGCGACGACTCGGGCGCCATCCATCGTCTGCCGGCGCTCACGACATCGCTGGTTCATGACGCCGTGCCTTAGAACGCCGGCCTTGATTCCAGCTCCACACGACGCCCCGTCGCCGGGTCCATAAACGCCAGGAAGCTCGCGTGGAGCATGAGCCTCTCGGCGTGCGGCGGCGGCGAGTAGAGCACGTCGCCGATGATGGGGTGCCCCAGTCCGCCCTCCGAACGCGGGGCCGCGGCGTGCACCCGCAGCTGGTGCGTACGACCGGTGATCGGCTCGAACTCCACGCGCGTCCGATCCACCTCCCGCGAAAGCACGCGAAAGACCGTCGCCGAGGGCTTGCCGTGGACATGATCCACGATCTGGACCGGGCGTCGTTCGATGTCCGCCCTGATCGGCAGGTCGATCCGCCCATGATCGGCGTCGACGATGCCGTGCAGCAGCGCGACGTACTTCTTGTCCACCATTCGCGCCTCGAATTGCATCGAGAGTTCGCGCTGCGAACGCTCATCCAGGCCCAGGAGGAGCAGGCCCGAGGTTTCCATGTCGAGGCGATGAATCACCATCGGGCCCGTCGCGTCTGGAAACATCCGACGGCACATCGCGACGCAGTTCGAGACGGAGTGGTTCTTGCCGGGGACCGAGAGCAACCCGCTCGGCTTGTTGATGGCGACATAGCCGTGCCCACGGTGGATCACCTCCAGCACGGGGTCGGGCTCGGCGTGTCGTGGAGGCGGGATCACAGGTGGCAGCGACTCGCACATGAAAGGCCCGGGCACTCGGCCGGGCAGGCGACGCTCCCGGCCGATCCCGTGCGCTATCGTTGAGCATAAGAACTGTACCGCGGCGCCTCGTGTCCGCGGAAGGAGTCCTTGACATGCGCCACCTCATGCCGCGGCCTGGAACCATGGTCGTCCCCGCTCTGGCCCTTGTCTCCCTGGCGGGCGGCGCGACCGCCCAGCCTTCGGGCGCGGGGGCGCACGGCGCCCCGTCGGCGTCCCAACCGCCCGCGCAGGCCCCGGCCCCCCTCGACTGGGCCAAGGAAGAGTCGGGCCTGCTCAGGAACTATGTGCAACTGACCAAACGCGAGCAGTTCGTGAAGGCCGGCGAGCAGTATTTCAACTCCGACGCGAGCTGGATCATCTTCCAGGCCGTGCCGGTGCCCGAGGCGGGCAAGGAGCCCGCGAGCGCGTATCTCATGTATGTCGCCAAGGTGGATCGTGACTCCGCCGGTCGCGTCACCGGCCTGTCGCAGATCACGCAGCTCTCCGCCGACGGGAGCGCCAACACCTGCGGCTGGTTCGACCCGGTGGAACCGACCCGCGTCATCTACGGCTCCACCATCGACGCACCCGCCCCCACCAACAAGCCCGGTTACCAGGGCCCCACCGGCCGCTATATGTGGTCGTTCCCGCGCGAGATGGAGATCGTGTCTCAAGTGCCCCTCCCGCTCTGGCGCGAGGTGATGACCAAACGCGGCGAAAAAATCGACGAAGCCAAGTGCGGCAATATCTTCCTTCCCAGGCCCATCTTCATGCTCGACGGCTACGACGCCGAGTGCTCGCTGTCGCGCGACGCCACGTGGATGATCTACACCCACGTCGAAGAGGTCCCCGGGGCGGACGGCCAGCCGCCCAGGCCCGACGCCGACCTGTGGGTCTACAAGTTCGCCACCGACGAGCACCGGCGCATCGTTCAGGCGCCGGGCTATGACGGCGGCCCGTTCATCAGCCCCGACGGCAAAAGGATCTGCTACCGCTCCGATCGCAAGGGGAACAACGAGCTGCAGCTCTTCATCGCCGATCTCGAGTTCGACTCCGACGGGGTGCCCACCGCCACCAAGAATGAGCACCAGCTCACCGACGCCAACGTGAACTGGGCCCCCTACTGGGATCCGTCGGGAACATTCCTCATCTTCGCCAGCAGCCAGTTCGGGCACCAGAACTACGAGGTCGTGGCCATCGAGGCCGACGCGAAGAAGCCCATGTCTCAGCTGCGCACCCGGCGGATCACCAGCGCGAGCGGCGCCGATGTCCTCCCGGTCTTCAGCAACGACGGGAAGCTGATGATGTGGACCTCGCAGCGCGGCCCGAAAGTCGAGGGCGAGGAACGCCCTTCCAGCCAGATCTGGTGCGCGGAATGGATCGGAGGCAGGAACGCCGACGAACTCTTTGCCGCGGGCAAGAAGTAGGCCACGCCATCAGTCGATGCCCTGGGCCGCGAGCCAGCGCTCCGCGTCCAGGGCGGCCTGACATCCCATGCCCGACGCCGTCACCGCCTGGCGGTAGTGGCTGTCCGCGACGTCGCCGGCCGCGAACACGCCCTCGATATTGGTGTGGCTCGATCGCGACCTGAGCGCGACGTACCCGCCGTCGCCGAGCTCAATGCCGCTGTCCTTCAGGAACGCCGTGGCGGGCGTGTGCCCGATGGCAATAAAGAGCCCCGCCACCGGAAGCTCCGAGCGCTGCTTGGTGACGGTGTCTTCGAGGAGCACGCCGCTGATGCGCTCGCCGCCGAGCACGTCAACGACCGCCTTGTTGTAGAGCACCCTGGCGTTGGGGCGATCGAGGAACCGCTTCTGCATGATCTTGCTGGCGCGGAGCGAATCGCGCCGATGAATGATGGAGACCGTGGAGCCGAACTTGGTGAGATAGGTCGCTTCCTCCATGGCGGTGTCGCCGCCGCCCACGACCGCGAGGGGCTGATCGCGAAAGACCGGGAGCGCCCCGTCGCACACGGCGCAGGCCGATACCCCGCCGCCCGAGGTCGCCAGGCGCAGTTCATTCTTGAGGCCCAGCCAGTTGGCGGTGGCGCCCGTCGCGATGATGACCGCGTGAGTTCGAACTTCCTTCTTCTCGCTGGTGTGCAGCACGAACGGACGCTTGGAAAAGTCGCACCGCTCGACGTCCTCGCCGACGACCCTGGTGCCGAATCGCTCGGCCTGCTCCTGGAACTTGGCCATCATCTCCGGGCCCATGATGCCGTGCGGAAAACCGGGATAGTTCTCGACCTCCGTCGTCAGCATGAGCTGCCCGCCGGGCAGAACGATCGAGGGGTTCTGCTTGGGCACGCCTGAGTAGACGATCGGGCTGAGCTGTGCGCGGGCGGCATAGATCGCCGCGGTCCAACCGGCGGGGCCCGATCCGATGATCACGAGTTTGTGCACTTCCGGCGTTGTCATGGCTGCCTCACAAAGATTGACGTGGCCGACGGGCGGCAGGATCGCCCGGGCAAGCCGGCGCCGCCAGAGGCCGCGCGGCACGCTCTCGGCCCGCGAGGCTCGACCCGCGTTCGCTCGCGCCGAGACACGTCCCCCACCGCGCGCCCCCGCCGCACATCACTTGATCTGCCCAAGGTCCATCAGGTGCTGGCGATACAACGACTGGACGGGCGGCCAGATCAGGTAATCCGTACCGACACCCGCGTCGGGACGATTGTCCACCCGGGCCGCGTAGTTGTTCGCACCGTCGCGCCCCGTCGAGTACAGCAGGAACTGGTCGTCGCGGAACTTCAGGTCAAAGTTCGACCCCCCCGCCACAAACACCTTGACCTCGTGAGGCTTGGTCTCTCCCCTGGCGCTCACCTTCTGGTCACGCACCGGCACGAAATACTCGAGCGGCGGGACCGCACCACGAGCACGGTTCGGGTTGTACGGGTCCACCGACAGGGTCTTGATCCAACGCGGACGCACCGACGAGATCAGCGGCGGGAATCCCTTCGTGTACGACGTGTACGCCAGGATCGCCAGCGCCTGTCGCGTGCCCGCGATCTCAACCTGCAACTGCTGACGCAGCGTGAACAACCGGCCCATGTCCGGCGCCGTCGCGTCCAGCACCGCGTACCCGGCTCGATCCAGCGCCGCATACACGAACGGCTTTTCCATCAGCTTGTCGAACGGGTCCAGCCGCCACCGAAGCTCCCAATCGCCGTACAGCTTCGGAAGCTGGTCGTTCACCTCGAACCAGTTCTTCTGCGTGCCCGCCACCGCCTGCCACCGGGCGGATTCGCCGAACAGCCGGAGCGGGTACTCCGACGACCCCATGCGCGACATGGTGCTCGCGAACACGTTGGGATCCACCCCGCCGCGCGGCTGATACACACGCGCCACCGCCTGCTCCGAGCCCATGCGATCCCCGACCGGCAGGCGCAACCGCGAGATGTCGAGATACCCACCGCTCTCATCAAGACGCGCGACCACCCCGGGCAGTTGATCTCGCTGGGCCTCTTGCTCCAGCGACTTCTTGTTCTTGCTGTCCCAGTAAGCCAGGTCACGGATCCGCTCCTGGGCCGCGATCATCGCGTCGTACGCCCAAGACACCTCGCGATAGAACCGACGATCGGCCATCTGCCGGCAGAAGAAGGTCCAATCGCTGAGCAGCTTGATCGCCCCGATCGCGTCGCCTTCGCCCGTCCGACGGATCGCCTCCGCGTGCGCCAGCACCTCCACGGTGCGGATCGCATCCAGGTAGTAAAACTTCGCCGCCGCCAGAGTCGGCGGATCACCCACCTCGGTGTACAGCCGGGCCGCGACCATCTCGACCGGCACGCCCTCAACGCCGTACGGCTGGGCGAACGCCATCGCCTTGCGATAGTCGTCCTCTTTGGTGACGGTCGCGATCGCGTCCACGATCGCCTTCTGCGTCGGAGCCGACGCCCATGCCGCCAGTTCCGCCATGGCCGCCGAGCCGGGATACAGCGGTGCAAGCGATTCGAGCCTCGTGAAGGCCGACGGCGGCGCCTGCATCTTGGCCAGCAGCGGCAGAAGCACCAGATCGCTCCGCTGCTGGGGCCTCACGTCCGCCAGCGTGGCGTTGAGCCTGTCCAGGAACTCGTCGGCCTTG
>JABLTH010098716.1_pt1 | contig 14103 bp, 10 predicted proteins | sample 7875711 | NCBI WGS metagenome assembly JABLTH01 (sample SAMN14941262, study PRJNA633318) | bioreactor metagenome | isolation source: bioreactor | place: China | collected 2019-03-05 | reverse complement strand
GGCGCTCGATGCGCTGGCGTTGCGTCCGTCGGCGCCGGATTGGGCCGGCGGCCTGCGCGACGCATGGCCCGCGCCCGACGAAGGCGGCGCGCACGCGCAGCTCGACGCGTTTCTGACGACATCGCTCGCCGATTACGCGGATGCGCGCGACCGTCCCGACCGGCCCGCGACGAGCCGGCTGTCGCCGTTCCTGCGCTTCGGCAACGTGTCGCCGCGACAGGTGTGGCACGCGGTACAGGGCGCCGCGCAGGCCGGCGGCGCGGCATGCGCGGCGGGTGCCGACAAGTTCCTGAGCGAACTCGGCTGGCGCGAATTCAGCTACACGCTGCTGTACCACTTCCCGGCACTCGCGACCGACAACTTCCGCGCGCAGTTCGATGCGATGCCGTGGCGCGACGATCCCGCCGCGCTGCGCGCGTGGCAGCGCGGGCTGACCGGCTATCCGCTCGTCGATGCGGGCTTGCGCGAGCTGTGGACGACCGGGTGGATGCACAACCGCGTGCGGATGGTCGTCGCGTCGTTCCTGATCAAGCATCTGCTGATCGACTGGCGCGCGGGCGAAGCGTGGTTCTGGGACACGCTGGTCGACGCCGATCCCGCGAACAACGCGGCGAGCTGGCAGTGGGTGGCCGGCTGCGGTGCCGACGCCGCGCCGTATTTCCGCATCTTCAATCCGGTCGCGCAGGGGCGGAAGTTCGACCCGGACGGCGCGTACGTGCGGCGCTGGGTGCCCGAGCTGACCGGCCTCGACGCCGCATCGATCCACGCGCCGTGGGAGGCCTCGCCGCTGGAGCTCGAAGCGGCCGGCGTGCGGCTCGGCGTCGACTATCCGGAGCCGCTCGTCGAGCATGCGGCGGCGCGTGCCCGCGCGCTCGATGCACTGGCCGCATTGCCGAAGCGCCGCTGACCGCCCGCCCCGGGTTGCCGCGTCAATTGCAGAACGCGACGTGTTCGAGCAGCGCGTACGCGACGCCCGAATCGAAGTAGGCCGCGCCGCACCACGCGACGAACGCGAGCGTGCCGGCGGCCAGTGCCGCGCGGATCATGCCCACGCCGCGTTGCCCGCCGCCGGACGCGCGACGCGCGCGTCGTTGATCGGCAGGTGCAGCAGCGCCGCGAGTACGCCGAGCGCGATCGAGCCGATCCACAGCGGCATGTACGAATGCGTCGCGTCGTACACGAGCGCACCGAGCCAGACTCCGAAGAAGCTGCCGAGCTGGTGCCCGAAGAACACGAAGCCGAACAGCGTCGCGATGTAGCGCACGCCGAACACCTGCGAGATCACGCCGTTCGTCAGCGGCACGGTGCCGAGCCACGTGAACCCCATGACGGCCGCGAACACGTAGACGCTCGCGGGCGACAGCGGCGCGGCGACGAACACGGCCATCGTGAGCGCACGCACGAGGTACAGCACCGACAGCACGTACTTGCGCCGCAGCAGCCCGCCGAGATGGCCGCACGCATAGGTGCCGGCCACGTTGGTCAGCGCGATCAGCGCGAGCGCGACGCTCGCGTGGCGCGCCGGCAGCCCGTGATCCAGCAGGTACGCGGGAAGATGCGTCGCGACGAAGGCGAGCTGGAATCCGCACGCGAAGAAACCCGCGTTCAGCAGCCAGAAGCCGCGATGCGAGAACGCCTCGCGCACGGCTTCGCCGATCGACTGGTCGGGGCCGGCGGCGGCCCCGGCAACCTGCGCGGGCCGGTCGCGCAGCAGCACGGCGAGCGGCGCGAGCACCACCGCGACGAGCGCCAGTGCGATGAACGCATGCCGCCAGCCGATGCCGCCGATCAGTTCTTGCGCGACGGGCACCATGCAGAACTGGCCGAGCCCGCCGATCGCGCCTGCGACGCCGAGCGCCCAGCCGCGCCGGTCGGGTGGAAACAGGCGGCTCAGCGCGCCATAGATCGATGCGAACGCCGAGCCCGACAGCGCGATGCCGATCACGAGCCCGGCACCGACCGTAAACATGCCGGTCGTCGCCGCGTGCGCCATCGTGACGAGCCCGGCCGCATAGAGCAGCATCCCGGCGACGATCACGCGCAGCGACCCGAAACGATCGGCGACCATGCCCGTGAACGGCTGCGCGACGCCCCAGATCAGGTTCTGCAACGCCAGTGCGAGCCCGAACGCTTCGCGTGACCAGCCGTGGTCGAGCGACACCGGCGCGAGGAACAGGCCCTGCACGTGGCGGATGCCGAGCGCGGCGCCCATGATCAGGCCGCCGGCCAGTACGGGCAGCCAGCGGCGGCGGACTTCGTGCTCGATCGGGGTCATGCGTGTCTCCGGAAGGGGCGCGGCAAAACGGCCGCGCTCGATCCGATTAGACGATCGGGCCCGTCGACCCTCAAGCGATCATTCGGTCAGGTTGGCATGCGTGTGGGGAATGCGACGAAGGGCGCGGGGGATCGGGCGGGCGTGCCCGGCCGCGGCCGGCGGCATTCGCTGAATCGGCTCCGGCTCCGGCTCCGGCTCCGGCTCCGGCTCCGGCTTCGGCCTATGCCGACGCCGTATCGTGCGCACGCATCGCGGTATCGCATTCGGCTGCTTCGGCGAGCATCCAGTCGCGGACCTCGGCGACTTCGCGGCGCGGTGCCGGATCGTGCTGGAACAGCCAGTAGCCGTAAGCCTCCGACAGCGCCTGCGTGTGCGGCCCGAGCACCGCGAGCCGCCCGTCCGCGAGCATCGGCGCGACGAGCGCGAGCCGCCCGAGCGCGACGCCCTGGCCCGCGATCGCGGCCTGGATCACCTGGTCGTACTGGTTGAAGCGAAGCACGCCTTTCGGGCGCGCGTCGCCGAGCCCGGCCGCGAGCAGGTGCGTGCGCCATTGCAGTTGCGGCTGCGGCGGCCCGTCGAATTCGAGCAGGACGTGGTCGGCGATCGCGGCCGCGTTCGTGACCGGCCGTGCGGCGAGCGCGGGATGGGCGACCGGCACGACGATCTCGTCGAACAGGTGCAGCGCGCCGGCCGGCGCGCGCTCGCGCGGGCAATAGCGGACGCCGAGGTCGATGCCTTCGGCGCGCAAATCGAGTACCTTGTCGTTCGCGGCGACGCGCAGGTCGATCTCCGGCAGGCGCGCCTGCAGCCGCCCGAGCCGCGGCAGCAACCACAGCGCGGTGACGCCGATGCTCGCGGTGATCGTGACGGGCTGGCGCTCGCGTGCGGCGGCGAGCGACGCGACGGTGTCCTGCAGGCTGTGCAGGGCCGCATCGGCGACACGAAACAGCCGCTCGCCTTCCGGCGTGAACGCGATTTTCCGGTAGCCGCGCTGCAGCAGCGCGACGCCGAGATGCGCTTCGAGCGCGTGCACCTGGCGGCTGACCGCCGATTGCGTGACGCAAAGATCCTGCGCGGCGAGCGTGATGCTCATGCGGCGGCCGACGGCGACGAAACCGCGGACGAGGTCGAGCGACGGGAGGCGGACGAGTGGCGTTGACATGCGCGTGACTCATGCGAACGGAGCAGCAAGATTGGTTGAGAACGCGGGGCGCGTCAAGTTCAATGGAGGCTGGCGCGGGGAGTGCGGGGCTGACCGCGAAGCATGGGGTTCGGGTAAGCGCTAAAGCGCCAACTCGGACCGACCGCGAAGCATGGGGTCCGAGTAAGCGTTGAAGCGCCAACCCGGACCGACCGCGAAGCATGGGTTCCGAGTAAGCGCTGAAGCGCCAACCCGGACCGACCGCGAAGCATGGGTTCCGAGTAAGCGCTAAAGCGCCAACTCGGACCGACCGCGAAGCATGGGGTCCGAGTAAGCGCTAAAGCGCTAACTCGGACCGACAGGAGACTCGATGACGATTTCGAACGAAAGCAGCGGGACGACACAGGGCAGCCGTGCGGCAGGCGCATTGCCGCCCGAGCCCGTGACGCTGCGCGCGGCCGACGGCTATGAATTGCGCGGCCATGTGTGGCGCCATCGCGGCGGCAGTGCCGCGCGGCCCGTGACGGTCATCAATTGCGCGACATCGGTGCGTTGCGACTACTACTTTCGTTTCGCGGCCTGGTTGTTTTCACAGGGGCGCGACGTGCTCGTCTACGACTATCGCGGCATTGGCGGGTCGCGCCCGGCGCAGCTCGCGAAGCTGCGCGCGAACTGGCTCGACTGGGGGCGGCTCGATTGCGACGCCGCGCTGCAGTACGCGCGCGACGCGTTTCCGGGCCAGCCGATCGACGTGGTCGCGCACAGCATCGGCGGGTTCGCGCTCGGGCTCGCGGCATCGAATGCTCACGTGCGGCACGCGGTGACGGTCGGCGCGCAGTACGCGTACTGGCGCGATTACCTGCCGGCCGAACGGCGGCGCATGTGGTGGAAGTGGCACGTTGCGATGCCGCTGCTCGCGGCCGTGTTCGGCTACGTGCCCGCGAAGCGGCTCGGCTGGATGGAGGACACGCCGCGCGGCGTCGCGTTGTCGTGGGTGCGCTCGCAGGCGCGCTTCGAGGATGGTTATACGCGCGGCCTGCTCGCCGAACCCGTCGCAAGCCGCGCCGCGTTGCCCACCCGCTTCGCGGGACTGTCGGCGCCGATGCTCGCGATCGGCCTCGACGACGACGGGTTCGGCACGGTCGAGGCGATCGAGCGGCTGGTCGGCTACTACACGGGCAGCGACGTCACGCACCTGCGGATCGCGCCGGCCGACATCGGCGTCGATGCGATCGGCCATTTCGCGTTTTTCCACAGCCGCTTCACCGACACGCTGTGGCTGCTCGCGTTGTACTGGCTGCAGCACGGCGTGCTGCCGGCCGATGCGCCGGGACACGTGCATGCGCTTCACCCGGCGTCGCGCGGGCGCGGGGCGGGCAGCGGCGTGCCGGGCGTCGCCGCGAACGGGTGAGGCGCGGCGGCTGCCCGGTGCGTCGCGGGCATGGCGTGCCGCCGTGCGCGGCCTTCGCATGCGGCTCATGAAGCCGCTCCGATTCGATGCGGCCGCGGCGAGTCGCACCCGGGCCGGTTCATACGCCGGCGCGATCGATTAACATCGGGCGTTTCCTTTCACGGCACAGGCTGCTGCGCACCGATGTCCATTCCGTCCGATTCCGCCTCTCCGGCCGACACCGCCCGCGCATGGCGCGTGCGCGCGCTCGATGTGCCGCCCGCCGCTGCACGCGCGGGTGTGCGGGTCGCGCGTATCGATTTCGACTGGAGCGTGCCGCTCGCGTCGCCGGCCTATGCGGCGCTGAGCGATGACGAGCGCGCGCGCGCCGCGCGCTTCATGCGTCACGAGGATGCGGTACGCAGTGCCGCGACGCGTGCCGCGCTGCGCGACGTGCTCGGCGCGGCCCTCGGTGTCGCGCCGCATGCGGTCGCGATCGTCGTCGACGCATCGGGGCGGCCGTCGCCGGCCCCCGCGCATCGGACGTCACTCGATTTCAACGTGTCGCATGCGGGCGATCATGCCTTGCTCGCGTGGGCGCCCGCGGGTCGTGTCGGTGTCGATATCGAGTGCTGCGACCGCGCGGCCGACTGGCGCGCGCTGACACGCGAAGTCTGCGCGTCTGCCGAGGCTGCGTGGCTCGACAGCGTGTCGCCCGCCGCGCGCGCGGCGGCGTTCATGCGCGTGTGGGCGGCGAAGGAAGCGCTGCTCAAGGCGCTCGGCACCGGCATCGTCGGCGGGTTGCGAGCGTTCGCGGTCGTGCCGCCGCGCGATGCCGCGACCCCTGCGACGACGATCGTCGAGCCGGCCGCGCCCGCCGCCGGCGTCGCGGCGTTCGACGCGGCGTGGCTCGACGCGGCGCCCGGCTACGCGGCGTGCATCGCGTGGACGCGTGCGTGAGCCGGCGTCAGCGCGCGGCGCTCATTCGAGCGGCGCGTCGTTCGGTGCCGCGTAGCGCGCCTTGATCACGTCGCTCATCGGGAAGTCGAACGCGAGCCCCTTCGGCGGCACCGGCTTCATGAACCACCTGTCGTACAGCGCATCGATCTCGCCGCGCTTCATCGACTGCACGAGCACGCCGTCGACGAGCGCCTTGAACTGCGGATCGTCCTTGCGCAGCATGAACCCGTAGGCCTCCGACGACTGCGGCGTGCCGACGATCTGCCAGTCGGCCGGCTTCGCGGCGAGCTGGCGCACGCCCGCGAGCAGCACGTCGTCCATCATGTACGCGGCCGCGCGGCCCGATTCGAGCGTGAGGCGTCCTTCGCCGTAGTCCTTCGCGCTGATGATCTGCATGTTCATCTTCCTTTCCTCGTTCATCCTGCGCAGCAGGCGCTCGGACGTCGTGCCCTGGTTCGTCACGACCGTCTTGCCGGCGAGGTCGGGGAAGTCGCGGATGCCCGAACTCGTGCGCGTGAGCAGGCGCGTCGTCGCGACGAAGAAGGTGGTCGAGAACGCGACCTGCGCGTGACGCGCGGCGAGGTTCGTGGTGACGCCGCATTCGAGATCGACGGTGCCGTTCTGCACGAGCGGGATGCGATTCTGCGACGTGACGGGGATGAAGCGCACCTGCAGGTCGGGCTTGCCGATGCGCGCCTTCACGGCGGCGATCACGCGGTCGCACAGATCCTGCGAAAAGCCGATGACCTTGCCGTTCGCGTCGACGTAGGAGAACGGCACCGACGTTTCGCGGTGGCCGATCGAGATCAGGTTGCTTTGCCGGATCTTCTCGAGCGTGCCGGAGAGCGGCTCCGCGGCGAACGAGGCGCCGCATGCGAATGCGCACGCGGCGAAGAGCAGGGGGCGGCCGAAACGGGCAATGAACCGGGCGATGAACCGGGGCGGGAAGGGCATGACGGGCTCCGTGGCGAGTGATGATTCGCATGTTGCCAAAGACAAAATAACTGCAACATATGTTAAGAGCCGGATCCCGCCGACCGCTCCGGCGGGCCGCACCGGGCATCAGGGAAACTCCCAAGTCGAAATCGGTGAAAAACGGGTTGTCTAGACAAGTTCAGGTGGCTACACTTCAAACCACTCCGAACTTGTCTAGACAGGATTGCTCACATGATTACGTTGACCCCCGGCCACCTGACCCTCCCGCAACTGCGCCAGATCGCACGCGAATCCGTGCAGCTCGCGCTCGACCCGGCCAGCTTCGCGAAGATCGACGCCGGCGCGAAGGCCGTCGCCGACATCGCCGCGAAGGGCGAGCCGGCCTACGGCATCAACACGGGCTTCGGCCGCCTGGCGAGCACGCACATCCCGCACGACCAGCTCGAACTGCTGCAGAAGAACCTCGTGCTGTCGCACGCGGTCGGCGTCGGCGAGCCGATGGCACGTTCGTCGGTGCGCCTGCTGATGGCGCTGAAGCTGTCCAGCCTCGGCCGCGGCCACTCGGGCATCCGCCGCGAAGTGATGGACGCGCTGATCAAGCTGTTCAACGCGGACGTGCTGCCGCTGATCCCGGTGAAGGGCTCGGTCGGCGCATCGGGCGACCTCGCGCCGCTCGCGCACATGTCGGCCGTGCTGCTGGGCGTCGGCGAAGTGTTCATCCGCGGCGAGCGCGCGAGCGCGCTCGACGGCCTGCGCGTCGCGGGCCTCGCGCCGCTGACGCTGCAGGCGAAGGAAGGCCTCGCGCTGCTGAACGGCACGCAGGCATCCACCGCGCTCGCGCTCGACAACATGTTCGCGATCGAAGACCTGTACCGCACCGCGCTCGTCGCGGGCGCGCTGTCGGTCGACGCGGCTGCCGGCTCGGTGAAGCCGTTCGACGCACGCATTCATGAACTGCGCGGCCATCAAGGCCAGATCGACGCGGCAGCGTCGTATCGCGACCTGCTCGAAGGCTCGCCGATCAACCAGTCGCACCGCGATTGCGACAAGGTGCAGGACCCGTACAGCCTGCGCTGCCAGCCGCAGGTGATGGGCGCGTGCCTGGACCAGATGCGTCACGCGGCCGACGTGCTGCTGATCGAAGCGAACGCCGTGTCGGACAACCCGCTGATCTTCCCGGATACCGGCGAAGTGCTGTCGGGCGGCAACTTCCACGCCGAGCCCGTCGCGTTCGCGGCCGACAACCTCGCACTGGCCGCATCGGAAATCGGCGCACTGGCCGAACGCCGCATCGCGCTGCTGATCGACGCGACGCTGTCGGGCCTGCCCCCGTTCCTCGTGCGGGACGGCGGCGTGAACTCGGGCTTCATGATCGCCCACGTGACGGCCGCCGCACTCGCATCGGAAAACAAGACGCTCGCGCACCCGGCGTCGGTCGACTCGCTGCCGACCTCGGCGAACCAGGAAGACCACGTGTCGATGGCGACGTTCGCCGCACGCAAGCTCGCCGACATCGCGGACAACACGAAGCACATCCTCGCGATCGAACTGCTGGCCGCCGCGCAAGGCGTCGACCTGCGCGCGCCGCACCACACGAGCCCGAAGCTCGCGCCGGTGATGGAAACGATCCGCAGCAAGGTCGCGCACTACGAGCTCGACCACTACTTCGCACCGGACATCGCGGTGATCGCGAAGCTGGTCGGCGAGCGTGCGTTCGCGAAGGTCGCGCCGTTCTCGTTCGCGTCGGAACAGTAAGCCCATGAGCGCGCCGGTCTACCAGGAGATCAAGGATTTCATCCTGGCCCGCATCCACGCAGGCGAGTGGGAGGAGGGCGACCAGGTGCCGTCTGAGAACGAGCTGGCGCGCGAGTTCAAGGTGGCGCGCATGACCGTCAACCGCGCGCTGCGCGAGTTGACGGCCGAGCAGGTGCTCACGCGCATGAAGGGTGCGGGCACCTACGTCGCGCGGCCGAAGTACGAGTCGACGCTGGTGGCGATCCGCAGCATCTCGGAGGAGGTCGGCGCGCGCGGGCATGCGTATCGCGCGAGCGTGCTCGGCCTCGACACGATCCGCGCCGACGAGGTGCTCGCCGACGAGATGCAGGTGGCCGTGCGCACGAAGCTGTTTCATTCGCAGGTGCTGCACTTCGAGAACGACGAGCCGGTGCAGCTCGAAGAGCGGTGGGTGAATCCGGCGGTCGCGCCGGATTACGCCGAGCAGGATTTCACGAACACGACGCCGAACCTGTACCTGATGCGCGCGGCTCCGCTGCAGCGCGTCGAGTACCGGATCGAAGCGGCGGCCCCGGCGCCGGAGCGGCGCGAGCAGCTGCGGATGGACGACGTCGAGCCGTGTCTGGTTTTACATCGGCGCACCTGGTCGCAGGGCGTCGTCGCCTCGGTGGCGAATCTGTGGCATCCCGGCAGCCGTTATCGCTTCACCGGGCATTTCTGATTCCTATTTGATATTCATTTCCCTCGGGAGCAGTCGTCATGAACCATCCGAAACACATCGATCCCCGTCTCGATCCGACGCGCACGATCCGCGCGCCGCGCGGCAGCGAGAAGGTCTGCAAGACCTGGCTGGCCGAAGCGGCCTACCGGATGATCCAGAACAACCTCGACCCGGAAGTCGCCGAGCATCCGCATGCGCTCGTCGTGTACGGCGGCATCGGCCGCGCGGCGCGCAACTGGGAGTGCTACGACCAGATCCTCGCGTCGCTGAAGGATCTCGAGGAAAACGAAACGCTGCTGATCCAGTCGGGCAAGCCGGTCGGTGTGTTCCGCACACACAAGGATGCACCGCGCGTGCTGCTGGCCAACTCGAACCTCGTGCCGCACTGGGCGAACTGGGACCACTTCCACGAGCTCGACCGCAAGGGCCTGATGATGTACGGCCAGATGACGGCCGGCAGCTGGATCTACATCGGCAGCCAGGGCATCGTTCAGGGCACCTATGAAACGTTCTTCTCAGTCGCGAACCAGCACTTCAACGGCGATCCGTCGGGCCGCTGGATCCTGACGGGCGGCCTCGGCGGCATGGGCGGCGCGCAGCCGCTGGCCGCGACGATGGCCGGCTTCTCGATGATCGCGGTCGAATGCGACGAGACGCGCATCGACTTCCGCCTGAAGACGCGCTACGTCGACAAGAAGGCGACGACGCTCGACGAGGCGCTCGGCATGATCGAGGAAGCGAAGCGCACCGGCAAGCCGGTGTCGGTCGGCCTGCTCGGCAATGCGGCCGACGTGTTCGCGGAGCTCGTCACGCGCGGCATCACGCCGGATTGCGTGACCGACCAGACGAGCGCGCACGACCCGATCAACGGCTACCTGCCGCAAGGCTGGACCGTCGCGCAATGGCGCGAAGCGCAGAAGGTCGATCCGCAGAGCATCGTGAAGGTCGCGAAGCAGTCGATGGCCGTCCAGGTGCGCGCGATGCTGGCGCTGCAGGAGCGCGGCGCGGCGACGCTCGACTACGGCAACAACATCCGCCAGATGGCGCTGGAAATGGGTGTCGAGAACGCGTTCGACTTCCCGGGCTTCGTGCCGGCCTATATCCGCCCGCTGTTCTGCGAAGGCAAGGGCCCGTTCCGCTGGGTCGCGCTGTCGGGCGATCCGGAAGACATCTACAAGACCGACCAGAAGGTGAAGGAGCTGATCCCCGACGATCCGCACCTGCACAACTGGCTCGACATGGCGCGTGAGCGCATCGCGTTCCAGGGCCTGCCGGCGCGGATCTGCTGGGTCGGCGTGAAGGATCGCTATCGCCTCGGCCAGGCATTCAACGAGATGGTGAAGAACGGCGAACTGAAGGCCCCGATCGTGATCGGCCGCGACCACCTCGACACCGGTTCGGTCGCGAGCCCGAACCGCGAGACGGAATCGATGAAGGACGGTTCGGACGCCGTGAGCGACTGGCCGCTGCTGAACGCGCTGCTGAACACCGCGGGCGGCGCATCGTGGGTGTCGCTGCACCATGGCGGCGGCGTCGGCATGGGCTTCTCGCAGCACTCGGGCGTCGTGATCGTCGCCGACGGTACCGCCGAAGCGCACGAGCGTCTCGGCCGCGTGCTGCTGAACGACCCGGCGACGGGCGTGATGCGCCATGCGGATGCCGGTTACGAACTCGCGCAGCAGACGGCCCGCGAAGCCGGCCTGAAGCTGCCGATGCTCGGCCGCTGAGCATGACGGCGCTCGATCAGGCGCCGGTGAACGCGACGATGATGCGCGCAGCGGATCTCGTCGCGTCGCCATGGAAGAACGGCGGCGGCGTGACGCGCGAAATCGCGGCGTTTTCCCCCAAGGGGACTTCCGTCGGGGCGCCGCCGGGCGCCGCGCTCGACGCGTTCGCGTGGCGCGTGAGCGTCGCGGACGTCGGCACGGACGGCCCGTTCTCGCGTTTCGACGGCGTCGACCGCACGCTCGTGCTGCTGTCCGGCGCAGGCATGACGCTCGCCGAGGAAGGCGGCGCACGCCACGTGCTCGACGCACCGCTGGCCCGCGCGGATTTCGCGGGCGAGGCGGCGATCGACGCGACGCTGCACGACGGCGCGACGCGCGACTTCAACCTGATGACGCGCCGTTCGGCCGCGCGCGGCACGCTCGACGTGTGGCGCGCAGGCGCGCACCGCATCGGGCATGCCGATACCGTGCTGTTGTTTTGCGCGGCCGGCGAGGTCGCCGTTGAAATCGACGGCACGCGCTACACACTGGAAGAAATGGACACGTTGCGGCTCGACGGGCCGCGGCGTGCGTTTGACGTCGTCGTGAGCGGTAGCGGCGCGTTGCTCGCCGTGTCGCTCGCCATCGGCGAACGAGACTGAACGCATGAAACCGACTGTCTGGCATCACCTGAGGCTGTGTCCGCACGGCCATCCCGACGAGACGATCGACGACGCGGCGATCGCCGTCGACGAAACCGGCACGATCGTCTGGCTCGGCGCGATGTCCGCGCTGCCGCACGGTTATGCGCATTGGCGGCGCGAGGACCTGCACGGCGCGTGGGTGACGCCGGGCCTCGTCGACTGCCATACGCACCTCGTGTACGGCGGCACGCGTGCCGACGAATTCGCGCAGCGCCTCGCGGGCGTCAGCTACGAGGAGATTGCGCGGCAGGGCGGCGGGATCGTGTCGACGGTGCGCGCGACGCGCGCGGCCGACGAGACGACGCTGTTCGTGCAGGCCGCCGCGCGACTGCAGCCGCTGCTGGCCGAAGGCGTGACCGCGATCGAGATCAAGTCGGGCTACGGGCTCGACCTCGCGAGCGAACGCAAGATGCTGCGCGTCGCGCGCCAGCTCGGCGAGCGTTTCCCGGTCACGGTCTACACGACCTTTCTCGGCGCGCATGCGCTGCCGCCGGAATACGCGGGCCGCGCGGACGACTACATCGACGAAGTGTGCAACCGGATGCTGCCGGCGCTGGCCGACGAGGGGCTCGTCGACGCGGTCGACGTATTCTGCGAACGCATCGGCTTTTCGCTCGCCCAGACCGAGCGCGTGTTCGAAGCCGCGACGCGGCGCGGGCTGCCGGTGAAGCTGCATGCGGAGCAACTGTCGAACGCGGGTGGCACGGCGCTCGCCGCGCGTTACCGCGCGCTGTCCGCCGACCACCTCGAATTTCTCGACGAAGCCGGCATCGAGGCGATGAAGGCGGCCGGCACGGTCGCCGTGCTGCTGCCCGGCGCGTATTACTTCATCCGCGAGACGCAACTGCCGCCGATCGAGCTGCTGCGCAAGCACGGCGTGCCGATCGCGCTCGCGACCGATCACAACCCCGGCACGTCGCCGCTCGAATCGCTGCTGCTGACGTTGAACATGGGCTGCACGCTGTTCCGCATGACGGTGCCCGAAGTGTTGCAGGGCGTGACGCGCCACGCGGCCGCGGCGCTCGGCCGCGCGGATCGCCACGGCGCGCTCGAGGTCGGTCGCCAGGCCGACTTCGCCGCATGGTCGGTCGGCTCGCTGGCGGAGCTCGCCTACTGGATCGGCCGGCCGCTGTGCGAGCAGGTCGTACGCGGCGGCACGACTGTGTTTCGCCGGATGAATGGATAGATAGCCTTATGACCGACACCCTCTTGTTCGCCGACCATGCATACCTGCCCGACGGCTGGCGCCGTAACGTGCTGCTGCGCTGGGACGCGGCCGGCACGCTGACCGGCGTGACGCCCGACACCGACGCCCCGGCAGGCGTCGCGCATGCGGCCGGGCCGGTGCTGCCCGGCATGCCGAACCTGCATTCGCACGCGTTCCAGCGCGCGATGGCGGGGCTCACCGAATACCGCGCGAATCCGGCCGACAGCTTCTGGAGCTGGCGCGACCTGATGTACCGCTTCGCGCTGAAGATCACGCCCGACGCACTCGCCGCGATCGCGCGCTGGCTGTACGTCGAGATGCTCAAGTGCGGTTATACGTCGGTGTGCGAATTCCACTACGTGCATCACGCGCAGGACGGCTCGCGTTATCCGCAGATCGCGGAACTCGGCACGCGCGTGGTCGACGCCGCGCGCTCGGCCGGCATCGGCATCACGATGCTGCCCGTGTCGTACCAGTTCGCCGGCTTCGGCAACAAGCCGCCGCGCGACGACCAGCGCCGCTTCATCAATACGCCCGACGGCCTGCTCGAGCTGCTCGACGCGATGCGTCGCGCGGCGCCGGAGCACGGCGGGCTGCGCTACGGCGTCGCGCCGCACTCGCTGCGCGCGGTGTCCGAGAACGGGTTGCGCGTGCTGCTCGACGGGCTGCCCGACGACGCGCCCGTGCATATCCATATCGCCGAGCAGACGGCCGAAGTCGACGACTGCGTGCGTGCCTACGGCGCGCGCCCCGTGCAATGGCTGCTCGATCGCTTCGATGTCGACGCACGCTGGTGCCTCGTGCACGCGACGCACGTCGACGCGGCCGAAACGGCCGCGCTCGCGCGGCGTCGCGCGGTCGCCGGCCTGTGCCTGACGACCGAGGCGAACCTCGGCGACGGCGTGTTCCCGGCCGTCGACTATCTCGCGCAAGGCGGCGTGATCGGCGTCGGCTCGGACAGCCACGCGTCGGTCGACTGGCGTGCCGAGCTGCGCCTGCTCGAATACGGGCAACGGCTCGTGCACCGCGCGCGCAACGTGCTGGCGAGCGACACGCAGGCACATGTCGCCGACCGCCTGTTCGACGCGTCGCTCGCGGGCGGCGCGCAGGCCAGCGGGCGGCGCGTCGGCGCGCTGCGCGAAGGGTGCCGCGCCGACTGGCTCGTGCTCGATCCCGATCATCCGGCGATCGCCGAACACGACAGCACGTCGTGGTTGTCGGGTATCGTGTTCGCGGAGCACGGCGAGACGCCGGTGCTCGACGTCTACACGGGCGGCGAGCGCGTCGTGAGCGGCCGCCGCCATCGCGACGAAACCGTCGCGTATGCCG
>JABLTH010068841.1_pt1 | contig 14104 bp, 12 predicted proteins | sample 7875711 | NCBI WGS metagenome assembly JABLTH01 (sample SAMN14941262, study PRJNA633318) | bioreactor metagenome | isolation source: bioreactor | place: China | collected 2019-03-05 | reverse complement strand
GAAAATGACACCCTATATATTAATGGTAACAAAAGTAGTGCAGTCATCTTCTGACATAAATGTCCAAAATCGACCGGTTTCGGACAGGGCTTAAAAAATATGTACTAAAGTAGTCAAAACGGCTTTCGTACATGTGTTATATTTCGTACATTCATTTCGGACGGTATTAGCGCATGTCACGCGTCTTTGCTTATTGTCGAGTGTCGACCACAGACCAGACTACCCAAAATCAAAGCCTGGAAATTCAATCTGCTGGTTTTGCCATCCAACCGCACCGTTTGATTGAAGAAAGCATCAGTGGTTCAGTCGCGGCTAAAGAACGACCAGGCTTTAATAAGTTAATCGAGCGGCTGGAATCGGGCGATGTGTTAGTGGTGACCAAGCTGGATCGACTCGGCCGTAACGCCATGGATGTCAGAGCCACGGTCGAGCACCTTTCTGATTCTGGGGTGCGCGTTCATTGTCTGGCGTTAGGTGGGGTTGATCTGACCAGTTCTGCCGGCAAGATGACCATGCAGGTCATCGCAGCGGTCGCTGAATTTGAGCGTGACTTGCTGATTGAGCGAACCCAAGCGGGCATTAGTCGCGCGAAGGCAGCGGGTAAACAGTTCGGCCGGCCGCCGGCACTCAATGCGGAAGCTCGTGCTGAAGTTGTCAAACGCTTGGCCACTGGCAGCAACGTTTCGGAGTTGGCTCGGGAATTCAAAACTACCCGGCAAACCATTATGCGCATTAGGGAAGCGGCGTTGAAATCACCGCAAAGTGAAAATACGGTCCACTTTTCTGGGGAGTAAGTGATGAATCATGTGTATTTGGAACGGCACGATACCGAAAACAACATGCATCGTTTTTATCAGATGTTTGTGACGCCAGGCTTATTTGACGATTGGTCGCTGATCAAGGAATGGGGCAGGGTTGGTTCTCCGGGTACGGTGCGGAAGGAGTGGTTTACCACGGAACAAGATGCAGAATTGGCCAGCCAAAAAATCAGCAGCAAAAAAATTAAAAAGGGTTATCGTTTAAAATAACTCAATGGGGGCTGTAATTCGTTACATAATTAGAGGCTTTTTACCTAGTACACTTAAAAATCATGCTAGACGACATTAAAAGGACACTCTGGGCCGCAGCCGATAAGCTGCGGGCCAACATGGACGCCGCCGAATACAAACACTTGGTTCTTGGCCTGATCTTCGTCAAATACATCTCCGATACCTTCGCCGCCCGCCGTGCCGAACTCACCCGCCGCTTTACCGATGAAGCTGACGAATATTTCTTGCATGAATGCGACGACGAGATGCTGGCCGAGGAACTGGAAGACCGCGACTATTACAAAGAGGTCAACGTGTTCTGGGTGCCGGAAACGGCCCGATGGGAAGCTATCCGCGCCGCCGCTAAGCAAGCGGACATTGGCAAACGCATCGACGATGCGCTGGCGATCATCGAAACCGAAAACCCCAAGCTGAAAGGCATTCTGGATAAGCGCTATGCCCGCGCCCAACTGCCGGATGGCAAACTCGGCGAACTGGTCGATCTGGTGTCGACCATCGGCTTTGGTGACGATCCCAGCCAAGCCCGCGACGTTCTCGGCCAAGTTTACGAATACTTCCTCGGCCAGTTTGCCAGCGCCGAGGGCAAGAAAGGCGGCCAATTCTACACGCCTGCCAGCATAGTAAAAACGCTGGTCGCCGTCCTCGCTCCGCATCATGGCAAGGTTTACGACCCATGCTGCGGTTCCGGCGGCATGTTCGTGCAATCGGAAAAGTTCATCGAAGCCCACGGCGGCAAGCTCGGTGACGTGTCGATCTACGGTCAGGAATCCAACCCGACTACCTGGCGCTTGGCGGCCATGAATCTGGCTATTCGCGGCATCGATTTCAACTTAGGGAGAGAACCCGCCGACACCTTTACCCGCAACCAGCACCCGGATTTACGCGCCGACTTCATCCTTGCCAATCCGCCGTTCAACATCAGCGACTGGTGGCACGGCAGCCTGGAAGGCGACCCGCGCTGGGTTTACGGCACGCCGCCGCAAGGCAACGCCAACTATGCCTGGTTGCAGCACATGTTGTATCAGCTCAAGCCCAACGGCCGCGCCGGTATCGTGCTGGCCAACGGCTCGATGAGTTCCAGCCAGAACAGCGAAGGTGACATCCGCCGCGCCATGGTCGACGCCGACGTGGTGGAAGTGATGATCGCCTTGCCCGGCCAGTTGTTCTTCAATACCCAGATTCCGGCCTGTTTGTGGTTCCTGGCTAAACAGAAGACCGGTCGCCAAAACGAAGTGCTATTCATCGACGCCCGCAAGTTGGGCAGCATGATCAGTCGGGTGCAGGCGGAACTGACGGATGAAGTCATCGAACGCATTGCCGGTACGGTCGCTGCATGGCGAGGGGAAGTTAGTGCTGGCGATTATCAAGACATCCCCGGCTACTGCCGCAGCGTCAAACTAACCGAAATCGCCGAGCATGGTCACGTACTCACACCTGGCCGCTATGTCGGGGCCGAAGCAATTGAGGACGACGACGAAGCCTTTGCCGACAAGATGCAAAAGCTCACCGAGAAGCTGGGCGAGCAGATGGCGAAAGGCGCGGAACTCGATCAGTTGATCCGGCAGAAGCTGGGAGGGCTGGGGTATGAGTTCTGACCGTCCTGTGATTCCAGCAAGGCCAGCGGGGTATGGCGATTTTCTCGTCGACATTAAAAAACAAATCCGCCAGTGTCAACATCAGGCTCTCCGGGCAGTCAACAAGGAACTGCTGGCTCTGTACTGGTGGTTGGGCGAAAACATCAGCCGCCGTCAGTCTGAACAAGGCTGGGGCAAGGCGGTTGTTGAAAATCTGGCTGCCGACTTGCAGGCGGAGTTTCCAGGGCGTAACGGGTTTTCCGTCCAGAACTTGTGGGCGATGCGCCAGTTTTACGGCGAATACAAGGACAAGCCAATTCTCCAATCACTGATAGGAGAAATCAGCTGGGCAAAAAATCTGCTGATCATGGCCCGCTGCAAGGACGATCTGGAACGCGAGTTTTACTTGCGCGCCACTGCCCGTTTCGGCTGGACAACCAAGGTGCTGCAACACCAGCTCGACAACCAAAGTTACCGGCAATATCTCAGCGGGCAAACCAACTTTGACGCCGCCATACCGGGAAGCGGCAAGGCGCAAGCCATGCTGGCGGTCAAAGATCACTACACCTTCGATTTTCTCGGGCTGGCCGACGCGCATTCCGAGCGCGAACTGGAAGAAGCGCTGGTCCGCAACCTGCGCCGCTTCCTGGACGAAATGGGTGGCAATTTTGCCTTTGTTGGCAACCAGTACCGGCTGGAGGCGGATGGTAAGGACTACTTCATTGATCTGCTGCTCTTCCACCGCCGCCTGCGTTGTCTGGTCGCTATTGAACTGAAAATTGGCGAATTCAAACCCGAACACAAAGGCCAGATTGAGTTCTACCTCGATCAGCTCGACCAGCACCACCGACTGGACGGCGAAAACCCCGCCATCGGCATCGTTATTTGCCGCAGCAAAACCAGAACCATGGTCGAATATGCGCTACGCACCACCAACCACCCGTTGGGTATTGCGACTTACACGGTCACCCCGCAACTCCCGGCAGACTACCGCAACGACCTGCCCAGCCCGGAACAGATCGCCGAACGACTGAAGGGCTGGGGCGAGATGGATGACGAGGAGGTTGGGGTATGAGTTTTGAGTGGTCAAATGCCTTAATTGACGAAATAAAAGCACCGATTCAAAGCAGTATTGCAATTGGCCCGTTTGGATCAAGGATGAAAAGTGATTGTTATGTGGATGATGGTATTCGGGTAGTTCGCGGGACAAATATCTCTTCAGGCCGGACTTTCTCTGGCGATTTTGTATTTATTACTCCTGAAAAAGCAAAGGAGCTTGGAGGCGCAAATCTTCAACCAAACGACTTGGTTTTTCCGCATCGTGGATCTATTGGTGAAGTAGGAGTTGTCCCAAATGATGGTGAGAAATATGTTATTTCTTCCAGCTTAATGAAGCTAACTTGTGATCCTTCGAGGGCTTTACCACTTTTTGTCTATTACTTTTTCAAATCAGACATCGGTAGGTTCGAGCTTTTAAAAAACTCGTCACAGGTTGGAACTCCAGGCATTGGCCAGCCACTGACATCATTAAAATCAATCAGCATTCCATTACCGCCGCTGAGGGAACAAAAGGAGATTGCGGAACTTCTAGGCTCAATAGACGACCGCATTTCCTTGCTACGCGAAACCAACGCCACGCTGGAAGCAATCGCCCAGGCGCTGTTCAAATCGTGGTTTGTCGATTTCGACCCCGTCCACGCCAAACAACAAGGCCGCGCCCCGGAAGGCATGGATGAAGCCACCGCCGCGCTATTTCCCGATAGTTTTGAGGAATCGGAATTGGGTTTGGTGCCGAGGGGGTGGCAGGTTGGCTCTCTGATCAATTTTGCGGTTCTCAATCCTGAATCATGGACGACAAAGAAACACCCAGACACCTTAACTTATATTGACTTGGCAAGCGCCAAGGATAACGAAATTACCGTAGTAACCGAATACTCGTTCGACGCTGCTCCCAGCCGAGCCCGGAGAGTATTGCGCGATGGAGATACAATTGTTGGTACGGTGAGACCAGGGAATCGCTCCTTTGCTTTTATCCATCAACCAGCTAGTAATCTGACAGCAAGTACCGGCTTTGCGGTCTTAAGGCCCCGTAAGATTGAAAACACTGAATACGTTTATCTGACGGCAACCCAAGATTCAAGCATTGATCATCTTGCTCATGGGGCTGATGGTGGAGCGTATCCAGCGGTGAGACCGGAAATAGTTGTTGGCATTCAATGCATATTACCCTGCGACAGCGTGATTAAAGCCTTTCACGATTTAGCCGCACCATTGCTTGCATCTGTTGCCGAAAATCAGTGTCTAGCCAAAACCCTCGCCACCCTCCGTGATAGCCTGTTACCTCGCCTAATCTCCGGCCAACTCCGCCTGCCAGAAGCCGAAGCTCTGCTGGAGTGTGTCTGATATGTCGACCATGTGCTTATTCAAGTTTTCTTTGATATTCGCGCCGAGTATTAAAGAGTGCTTTAATATGATGACTCTCTATTAAAGAAAATTTGCATACCATGCGCAGCACCGGCGACTACTTCATATCTACAACCTTGGGCGAGCCGGTGCGGGCGTTTGTTCCTCATCCGTTGCCGCCCTGCGATCCGGTTTTGGCCGTCGAAAGCTATACCGCGCTGAATCATGCCGCCGAGTTGGCCTTGGCACGGTTGTCCGGGGTGTCCGGGCTGGTGCCGTCGGTGGATTGGCTGCTTTACAGCGCGATCCGCAAAGAAGCGTTGCTGACCTCGCAGATCGAGGGCACGCAAGCAACGCTGACTGACTTATTCGATCAGGAAGCCGGTTTTGCCGTCAGCAATACCGACGATGTGGAGGAAGTGACCAACTATCTACGCGCCTTCCGCTTGGTGCAGGATAACTTACGCGCTGCCGATGGCTTACCGATCAGCGTCCGCTTATTGTGCAATGCACACCAGCTGCTGCTGGATGGGGCGAGAGGCACGGGCAAACAACCCGGCGAGTTGCGCCGTTCGCAAAACTGGATTGGCGGCACCCGCCCCGGCAATGCGGCGTTTGTGCCGCCACCGGCGGAGCGGGTGGCGGATTTGCTCGCCGATGTGGAACGCTTCATTCACACCACGCCGCCGGATGATTTGCCGCCGTTGGTGAAGATTGCCTTGGTTCATGCTCAATTTGAAACCATCCACCCGTTTCTGGATGGCAACGGCCGGATTGGCCGCTTGTTGATTGCCGCCTTGCTGGAGCATTGGGGCTTATTGCCGGAACCCTTGATGTATCTCAGCGGCTACTTGAAACAGCACCAGAGCGAGTATTACCGCCGCTTGTCGGCCATCCGCACCGATGGCGACTGGGAGGGCTGGGTGTCTTTGTTTTTGGAAGCGGTGGCAGTGGCGGCGACCGACGCCGAGCGCAGCATTGTGGCGATTGCCAGCCTGGTAGCGGCGGACCGGCGGCGTCTGCTGGGTGCGGCGAAAGTCGGCCCGGCCAGCTATCGCTTGTTTGAGCTGCTGCCGATGATGCCGCGCTTCAGCATTGAGCAGGTCCGGCAGAAATTCAACACCACCTTCCCAACCGCCACGGCAGCGGTCAAAGTCCTGGAGGAGTTGGGGATCGTGGTGGAATTTACCGGGCAGAAAAAAAACCGTAGCTACAGTTACCAGTCGTACATCGAGCTGCTGACGCGCTGATGAAAACTAGCACCACACACCACTAGCCTATCGGAGACAGGCCATGACCGAAGACCAACTGGAACAGGAAGCACTCGGCTGGCTGGCTGAGGTTGGATACTCTACGATTTACGGCCCCAACCTGGCTCCGGACGGTGAAAGTCCAGAACGCGGAAGCTATCAGCAAGTCGTGTTGGTCGAACGGTTGCGATCGGCGATTGCCAGCTTAAACCCGGCCATTCCGTTGGCGGCGCGGGAAGATGCCTTGCAGCAGGTATTGAATCTGGAAGAACCTGGTTTGTTGGCGGGCAATCGCCACTTTCATCGTCTGTTAGTCAACGGCGTACCGGTTGAGTACCAGAAGGAAGGCGATACGCGGGGTGATCGGGTGCGCTTGATCGACTTTGCCGAGCCTTCCGGAAACGAGTGGTTGGCGATCAATCAATTTGCCATCAAGGGGCCGAAACACTCGCGCCGGCCGGACATCATCCTGTTCATCAATGGTCTGCCGTTAGTGTTGCTGGAACTGAAAAATCCGGCCGATGAAAAAGCCGACATCTGGAAGGCCTTCGACCAGCTTCAAACCTACAAGGAACAAATCCCGGATGTGTTCCAGTACAACGAGGTACTGGTGATTTCTGATGGCAGCGAAGCGCGGCTGGGTTCGTTGTCCAGTGATGCCGAACGCTTCATGCAGTGGCGCACCATCGACGGCGTGGCACTGGACCCGTTAGGCCAATTCAACGAACTGGAAACGCTGATACACGGTTTATTGAACCCGGCGACTTTGCTCGATTACTTACGGTTCTTCGTGCTGTTCGAGGATGACGGCGGCCTGGTCAAGAAAGTCGCGGGCTACCATCAATACCATGCGGTACGCGCCGCCATTCAACATGTTGTAACCGCCTCCCGACCTGATGGCAACCATAAAGGCGGCGTGGTCTGGCATACCCAGGGCAGTGGCAAGAGTATCACCATGACCTGCTTTGCTGCCCGTGTGATGCAGGAAACCGTGATGGAGAATCCCACTATCGTGGTGATCACCGACCGCAACGACCTGGATGGGCAATTGTTCGGGGTATTCTCACTGGGGCAAGATTTATTACGTGAACAGCCGGTGCAAGCTGAAACCCGTCAGGACTTGCGCGCAAAACTGGCTAACCGGCCCTCCGGTGGCATCGTCTTCGCCACCATCCAGAAATTTATGCCGGGTGCCGATGAAGACAGTTTTCCGGTGCTGTCCGAGCGGAGCAATATCGTCGTGATTGCCGACGAGGCACACCGCACCCAATATGGCTTTGAGGCCAAACTGAAGACCGTCAAACCCCCCAAGCCCAGCGCCAACGATGACACTCTGGCTCAGGCCGCCGAACCCAGTGCTGTCTATCAGGTCGGCTATGCCCAGCATTTACGCGACGCTCTGCCCAATGCCACCTTTGTCGCCTTTACCGGCACGCCAGTATCGTTGGAAGACCGCGATACGCGGGCGGTGTTTGGCGAATATATCCACGTTTACGACATGCAGCAGGCCAAGGAAGACGGGGCTACAGTGGCGATTTACTTCGAATCGCGTCTGGCCAAATTGGCACTGAAGCCGGAGCACTTGCCGCAGATCGATGATGAGGTCGACGAACTGGCCGAGGATGAGGAAGACGATCAAAAAGCCAATTTGAAAAGCCGTTGGGCGGCCTTGGAAAAGGTGGTCGGCGCCGAACCCCGTATCGCCAGCGTAGCAGCGGACTTAATCGCCCATTTCGAGGAACGCAACAAAGCCCAGGACGGCAAGGCTATGGTGGTGGCGATGAGCCGGGAAATCTGTGTGCATCTGTATAACGAGATTATCAAGCTGCGCCCTGAGTGGCATAACGACGACCCGGAGCAAGGCGCCATCAAGATCGTGATGACGGGTTCAGCCAGTGACAAGGCCTTGCTGCGTTCGCATATCTACAGCAAACAGCAGAAAAAGCGCCTTGAAAAGCGCTTTAAAGACCCGGCCGATCCGTTGCGATTAGTCATCGTCCGCGACATGTGGCTGACCGGCTTTGATGCGCCGTGTGTGCATACGCTATATGTCGATAAACCGATGAAGGGCCACAACCTGATGCAGGCCATCGCCCGCGTCAACCGGGTTTTCAAGGACAAGCAAGGCGGCCTGGTGGTGGATTACATCGGTATCGCCAACGAATTGAAGTCGGCTTTGAAGGACTACACCGCCAGCCAGGGCCGTGGCCGACCCACCGTCGATGCGGCCGAAGCCTATGCCGTGCTGGAGGAAAAGCTCGATATTCTGCGGGGCATACTGTACGGCTATGACTATAGTGACTTTTTAACCACAGGCCACAAACGACTGGCCGGCGCAGCCAACCATGTCCTCGGCCAGAAAGACGGCAAGAAGCGCTTCGCTGATACCGCCCTAGCCATGAGCAAGGCCTTTACCTTGTGCTGTACGCTGGATGAAGCCAAGGCGATACGGGAGGAAGTAGCGTTTTTTCAGGCGGTGAAAGTCATTCTCACCAAACCCGACATCAGCCGGAAAAAACGTAGCGACGAGGAACGTGATCTGGCGATCCGGCAAATCATCAATTCCGCCGTGGTCTCGGAAGAAGTGGTGGACATCTTCGAAGCTGTTGGTCTGGACAAGCCTAACATCGGTATCCTCGATGATGCTTTTCTGGCCGATGTGCGTAACTTGCCGGAACGCAATCTGGCTGTGGAGCTGCTGGAAAGGCTATTGGAAGGCGAAATCAAATCCCGCTTTGCCGGCAACGTGGTACAGGAGAAGAAGTTCTCCGAGCTGCTGGTCAATGTCATCAAGCGGTATCAGAACCGGGCTATTGAAACCGCTCAGGTCATTGAAGAGCTGATTCAGATGGCGAAGAAGTTTAGGGAAGCCGCCAGACGAGGGGAGTCTCTGGGGTTGAGTGAAGATGAAATCCGCTTTTACGATGCCCTGGCCGATAATGAATCAGCCGTCCGCGAACTGACCGATGAAACCCTGAAGCTTATCGCCCATGAACTTACAGAGAACCTACGCCAGAACATTACGGTGGATTGGTCGCAACGGGAAAGCGTGAGGGCCAAGTTACGCTTGATGGTGAAACGTATTCTTCGTAAGTACAAGTATCCGCCAGATCAGCAGGAGACTGCGATTGAGCTGGTTTTGCAGCAAGCACAGGCTTTAGGTGAAGTATGGATGTAGATAATTTGAGCGGGTTGCACTTTGCTCCAAGGCTTCGATCTGCTCAATTTGAGCAACACTCTTTCCAATTTGCTACTTCGGTAAGCTGCGCTGGTCCGGCACCTCTATATTGCTGATTTAGAGATGCCAGACGGCTTTCTCTACTGATTATCAACGAGCTTGTTTGTGTAGTCAGTACGAAATTGAACGCCTATTGTCTCCAAAGCCGCTTCATATTCAGTTTGATTTGCTACAACGATAGGTATTTCTCTCGGGTCTCCTAGCGAATTTGTTGAACGTTGCGGCAATAGATCGTACCTAAGGCGCTTATCGAAATAATACAGTAGTGCATATCGAACCGGCAAAACAACATAGCCATCTTGCATTGCATAATCCTGCTCAATTGCTCTTTTTTGAGAAGTCGAGAGTCGCGGATTAGGTGCAAGTTTAACCTCGAAATAGGTGAGCCATTTGTCATCGCTTTCTACACCAGGCCCAGGAGCTCCCTCCGCTCTTGTATTGCTGCAACGGGAAAGGAGAAAATCCTTAAATCTATTGTCCCGATGGCAATACGCTCTCATATGCCAACGAAATCCGTCTGAGGCAAAGGCATGCGGTGTAACACGGCGCCACGCAGTCTCAGTTGTTGTTGGATTTAACGATTGATATTCAATTTCAATGGATCTTTTTGACCTGATAGCTTTAAGAATTCCGAAAAGGATAGTTGGTTCGACTTTACGGGTTGGAATTGGAATAACTTCAGCCGCTGGGGTGGTATTTAGCCAAGTATCTTCTAATTCCACCGATTGGGTGGATAGTGCAGTCAGTTGCTTGAGATAACGATCCGCGTCCGGCTCGATGAGTTTAAATTCGAATTGATCCGTCGCAACATATCGTTTGGAACTTAAGTCATATCGGAGATTTTGAGGGGCAAGTTTTTGATAAGTGGTTAAGTCACTAGACGCCTGCGGCGCCGATACCCCGAAATGCTCCATTATATGAGATCGATTAATTGTACCTTCCCAATAAGATACAAACTCAATAAATTCAAGGCGTCGCTCCACCCCCCACCGCTTTTTTTGTGTTGATTGCTTCATTGGCATCTCATTATCAGTAAAAAAACTTTACGCATTAGCTTTCTTTATTGTATATTAAAACTGTACTGATGTGATGCATAAGTGTTCAACCACTTGTGTGCCACGGCAAGGTTAACAATCGCATCAATGATCACGGTCGTTTGATCATTGATGTGAAATCCCCCAATTATCGTTAGATTTCTCACTTGAGGACCGAAAATGACAACAGAACATAGCTATCCCTACAAAATTAACGGTCAACCGGCTAACACCCTTGATAAAACTCCTACTGCAGGTCAGGTGTTAGCCGATGCCTGCTTTGAACCAGCGGAAGATTTTGTACTGATCATGCGCACTGCACATGGGACCCGCGTGGTCTCGTCGGATGAAATTCTTGAATTGACGGGATCAATCAAAGAATTTTTTGCCTTCGAAACGGGCACTGTATTTGAATTAACAGTCAATGGGCATTCAATCTGGTGGGGAAGCCCAAAAATTGAGATCGCGACAATACGCTCACTTGCAAATGTGAAGGAGGATGAAGACCTTATCTGGGAGCGTGTTGATGAAGAAGACCAGACGCTTGCGTTGCAAGGTTATTTTGATCTCAATGAAAGCGGTATCGAACACCTCAAAACACACAAGCGTCATAAGCCAGAAGTCGAGTATCACTATTTCGTAGACGGTGTCGAATATCGCACTGATCAACCAGAGCTAACTGGCGCTCAAATTATGGCGAAAATTCCCGACTGGGATGCAGCTAATTCTTTGGTATTGGAAGGGGAAGGAACTGAGCCAGATGAGGTAATTCGCCCATCCACAATAGTAGAGTTTAAAGGGCGCGAAACACCTGCACATTTCGCTATTGTCCCACCCGCAACATTTGGAATGCTATGAAATCTGTTCAGGACCAGTTTACGTCACTGATCGAGGTTTTTCCTGACTCCAAAATGACCGGTGAGAACGGATGTCATCTCGTAGTTATTCCTTACGTAACGTTACCACAAGGGTGGTCAGCCCCAGAGACTCATATTCGTTTCGTTGTTCCTAATGGTTACCCATATGCCTCTCCAGACTGTTTCTGGGCAGATCACTCATTGCGGCTGGAAAATGGACAAATGCCACAAAATGCACAGATCGGCCAAGTCGTACCCGGGCAACCTGACGCGCAGACATTATGGTTTTCCTGGCATGTGGCTAATGGGGCATGGAATGCAGCAACCTGCGACTTGTTAACGTATGTGAAAATTATTAGAAGCCGATTCGTGGAGCTGAAATGACTGAAATTGTTGTTGGGGTATCGACAATTACCGCCTTAATAAACTCACTTCAAGCGGACACTGAGAGAGGGGCAGCATTATATTTGTGTTATGACGCGGTTAGTAATCGATATCTGGTACACGACATAGAAATCGCAAATGAAGCAGATGTACTTTCTGCGTCAGAAATCGAAATTACCTTTGCGCCGCAGTTTCTAACTCGCATAACTAGGCGTGCTCGCGAACAAAAACAACATTTGGCGCTGCTGCATACGCATCCCAAGGGGGCAACAGAGTTTTCTTTAATAGATGATGCAACCGAATTTGGGCTTGTCGAATTTATAAAAAAGCGTATTCCTGATGGAGACGCGTTCTCAATGATACTCTGCGATGGAAAACTAAAAGCTCGGTGGTTTGGAACTCAAGAATCTATTTCTGTGCGGCAAATTGGCTCAATAATCACTTTTCCAGCCACGAGAAATTCAGAGGACGAAAATAACGAACGCTATGACCGACAAGTTCGAGCATTTGGCGAGCACGGTCAAAGGGTATTACGCAATTTATCGGTTGTAATCGTTGGCTTGGGAGGAACTGGATCGGTCGCCGTGCAACAATTAGCGCATCTTGGTGTTGGGACGTTTATTCTCATTGACCCTGACACTGTAGAAGAAACCAATTTGAATCGTGTAGTTGGTACGCAGCCTGAATCCGTTGGAAAATCGAAGATTGATGTTGCGTCCATCCTTATTCGCACAATTAACCCATCCGCTCAAGTTCATATTTACGCGGATTCCGTCATTACCGAAAGCGCAAGGCGATTAATGTGCTCGGCGGACTGCATTTTTATGTGTACTGATTCTCACGTGAGCAGAGCCTTTTTATCGGAATTTGCTTTCCAATATCTCATTCCCGCATTCGATATCGGCGTATCAATTACCTTGAGAGATAATCACGTTTACGCTGTAACAGGACGCACCCAAATGCTAGCTCCCGGTTTACCGTGCCTTCTATGCAGTAATGCACTCGATGCGCGAGTCATCCGCGAAGAATTAATGACTCCAGAACAACGTGAATCTGATCCGTACTTTAATGGTGGAGGCGGTGTTAACCAACCAGCTGTTATTTCCATCAATAGTACGATGGTATCTTTGGCGGTGACAATGTTTCTAGCTGCATTCACAGGAACTCCCGTGCGCGCCAGATGGCAATCCTACGATGCATTAACGGGTAATGTGCGCGTGTTTGCTACTAAACCTGATCCTGATTGCCCTATCTGCGGGGCGAATGGCGTTATAGCTGCTGGGGATTCACGGCATTTGAGCTTTTTAGAATGAAGAGACGTATGAGTATGCCTGGAAAACTTTTGTGGTATGGTCCAACTCCATTACCTGGCATCTTTGATAGGTTAAACAAGCGGGGTTTCACGGTACTGGAGAATCCAGATGTAGCCGATCTCAATGATTCATTGCTTGGCGTAACCTCAATCGTGGTATTCAGCCATGAAGCGAATGATGCGAGATTCAATCAGGTTACTTATAGACAACTGCCACGCTTTATTAATCATGGAATCCTTGTCCTTATTTTAGCTAATCGCAAAGATAAATCGCGAATTCATGAAGAATATTTAAAACTAATTGACCCTGTATTCCCTTGGGACGAAGAAGTAACCTTTCTAAACGATTTAAGGCAACAAAATTTCGACAATATTATAGAGTATCAACCGGCTCTAAAATGGAAGCACATCAACATTGTGGAACTCGACCATTCCGAAAAGCTTAAATCGGATGAGCGTCTTTTGATTTGTCGAGCCTTTCAGAATGCGGAAGAATTACGCATTCATGAACTTCAATCCGGATTCACTACATCCCGAGTTTTCATGGCTTACGAAAAACGGAGATTGAGTTCGACCGCTCACTGGACACTACCACGTTTAGTTAAAATTGGGGAGCGCAAAGTGCTAGAGCTTGAAGTTGGAGCCATGAAGGATGCTTCACCATTCATACCGTTTGAGTTAAGGCCAAATCTTGAAGTGTATGTAGAAGGATTTTCAAAGTCAGTTTATGTCGCAGACTTCGTTGAAAACTCTGAATCTATGTTAATTGCTGCAAGAGCTGGCCGGGCAGAAAATGCAATTTCCAATTTATTTAATCGAACACTACTACGTTGGCGTGACATTGCTTGGCAGAAAACCAAGTCTAATGAATCACTCGCACTGGCTGCCGAACGACTTGGAATAATTTCTCCCGATAAGGGGTTGTAAGCCGGAACCGCCGAAAATTTTGTCACGCCAAAATTCGTTCTGAGTCATGCTAAAACTGACAATGGCCCTTAAATGG
>JABLTH010030707.1_pt1 | contig 14120 bp, 11 predicted proteins | sample 7875711 | NCBI WGS metagenome assembly JABLTH01 (sample SAMN14941262, study PRJNA633318) | bioreactor metagenome | isolation source: bioreactor | place: China | collected 2019-03-05 | reverse complement strand
GGTTTGCGCTGTTCCCCCCCCCCCCCCCGGGGGGGCCTCCCACCCATGCCCCCCCTTTCGGGCTGCCTCCTTTCCCGCCCCCCCACTTCATGGGGGTCAAAGGAGCCGTCCGCGAGTGGAGCAGGCCGAAGCCGGCACGTCAGTTTTTCATTGACACCCTGCGCCCCTTACAACAAAATCCCCTGCCGTACAAGGGGAGCCCGATGAAAATCCTGGTCATTGGAGGCGGGGGTCGCGAGCACGCCCTCGCATGGAAGATCCGCCAGTCGCGCATGGTCGAGGAGCTGTTCTGCAGCCCCGGCAATGCGGGCATCGCGGAGATCGCGGACTGCCCGCCGCTCGCGTCTTCGGATCCGGAGGCGGTGGCGGACTTCGCCGCGCGCCAGGGCATCGACCTGACGGTGGTCGGCCCCGAGGTCCCGCTGTGCCAGGGCATCGCGGACCGCATCGCCGCGAAGGGCCGCGCCGTGTTCGGACCGACCGCGGGCTCCGCGCGCCTCGAGGGCAGCAAGGCGTTCTCGAAGCAGTTCATGACGCGCAACGACATCCCCACCGCGGGCTACGAGATCTTCGACGACGCCGAGGCCGCGCTGCGCCACGTCGAGAACGCGCCGCTGCCGATGGTGATCAAGGCCGACGGGCTCGCCGCGGGCAAGGGCGTGTTCGTCGTCGACACCGTCGAGGCCGCGCGCGACGCGATCCAGAAGCTGATGGTCCAGAAGGCGTTCGGCGGCGCGGGGCGCGTCGTCGTGGTCGAGCAGTTCCTGCGCGGCCGCGAAGCGTCGTTCTTCGCGATCTCCGACGGCGAGCGCGTGATCCCGCTCGTCACCTGCCAGGACTACAAGCGCGTCTTCGACGGCGACCGCGGTCCCAACACGGGCGGCATGGGCTCGTTCTCGCCGGCCTCGCACCTCGACCGCCAGACCTTCGGCTTCGTGCTCGAGAAGGTCGTGGGCCCGACGATCCGCGGCATCGCCGACGAGGGGCACCCGTTCCGCGGCGTCCTGTACGTGGGTCTCATGCTCACCGACGACGGCCCCTCGGTGCTCGAGTACAACGTGCGCTTCGGCGACCCCGAGACGCAGGTGCTGCTGCCGCGCATGGCCTCCGACCTCGTGCCGCTGATGGCGGCCGCGGCGCACGGCGACCTTTCGTCGGTGCGCGTCGAGTGGCGCCGCGAGGCCGCGGTCTGCGTCGTGGTCTCCGCGCAGGGCTACCCGGGCCACTACCAGAAGGGCAAGAAGATCACCGGCCTCGAGCAGTTCGCGGGCCGGCCCGACCTGCTGTTCTTCCACGCCGGCACCCGCACCGGCCCCGCCGGCGAGATCCGCACGGCCGGCGGCCGCGTGCTCGGCGTGACCGCGCTCGGGCGCGACATCCCCGACGCGCGGCGCCGCGTGTACGACGCGATCCAGCACGTGAACTTCCCCGGCATGCACTACCGCAAGGACGTGGCCGCCGACGTCAACGGGGACATCGTCAAGAACGGGACGACCCGCGCATGACCACGGCACCACGCGTCGCGATCCTGATGGGCTCCGCGTCCGACCTCCCCGTGATGGCCGAGGCCGCGCGCGAGCTGCAGCGCTTCGAGATTCCGTTCGCGGTCGAGGTGACCTCGGCGCACCGTACGCCCGCCCGCACCGCGCAGTTCGTGAAGGACTGCGAGGCCAACGGCGTCCAGGTGTTCATCGTCGGCGCGGGGATGGCCGCGCACCTCGCCGGCGCCGTCGCCGCGAACACCACGCGCCCCGTCCTCGGCGTCCCGCTCGAGGGCGGCACGCTCGGCGGTCTCGACGCGCTGCTCGCGACCGTCCAGATGCCGCGCGGCATCCCCGTGGGCACCGTCGCGATCGGCAAGGCGGGCGCCGGCAACGCCGGCCTCCTCGCCGCGCAGATCCTCGCCCTGCACGACCCGGCCCTCGCGCGCCGCCTGTCCGAGGACCGCGAGACGATGGTGCAGAAGGTCGAGGCCAGCAGCGCCGACGCGCAGGCCATGCTCGCGGAGATGCTCGCGCAGCGGAAGGCCTGACCCGCGTCACGCCCATGCCGCGCTACTACGTCCACACGCTGGGCTGCAAGCTCAACCAGTTCGACACCGCGCGCGCCGAGGGCGTCTTGCGCGGGCGTGCGTACGTGCCGGTCGCGGACCCCGCGCTCGCCGACGTGATCGTGCTGAACACCTGCACGGTCACGGGCCGCGCCGACTCCGAGGGGCGGCGGCTGGCGCGCATGTTCCGCCGGCTCGCGCCCGAGGCGCGCATCGTCGCGACGGGCTGCTACGCGGAGCGCGATCCCGAGGCGCTGCGCCGCACGGGCGCGTTCGACAGCGTGGTCGGGCTGTCCGAGCGCGCGCGGCTGCCGCAGGCGCTGTTCGGCGCGGCGGACGAGTGCGTCACGGCGCCGGTCGGGCTGTTCTTCGCCGACCGCGCGCGCGCGTACCTGCGCGTGCAGGAAGGCTGCGACCTGCGCTGCAGCTACTGCATCATCCCCAGCGTGCGCGGGCCGGGCCGCTCGTTCGCGGAGGGCGACGTCGTCGCCGAGGCGCGCGCCCTGGCCGACGCGGGCGTGAAGGAGATCGGGCTCACGGGCGTCAACACCGGCTCGTGGGGCGCGGACCTCGAACCGCGGCGCACGCTCGCCGACCTGCTCGAGACCCTGCTCGACGCGGTGCCGTCCGTGCGCGTGCGGCTCAACTCGCTCGAGCCGCGCACGGTCACGACGCGCCTCCTCGACATGATCGCCGCGGCGCCGGAGCGGCTCGTGCCGCACGTGCAGATCCCCTTGCAGAGCGGCTCCGACCGCACGCTCGCACGCATGGCGCGCAACTACCGCACGGCGTTCTACCGCCGCGTCGTCGAGGACGCCGTGGCCCGCGTGCCCGGGCTGTGCGTCGGCGCGGACGTGATCACCGGCTTTCCCGGCGAGACCGCGGCCGACCACGAGGCGACGCTCGCCTTCGTCGCGGGGCTGCCGCTGGGCTACCTGCACGTGTTCTCGTACTCGGCGCGGCCCGGGACGCGCGCCGCGGCGCTGCCGGACGCGGTCGCGCCGGAGACGATCCGCGCGCGCACCAACGCGCTGCGCACCGCCGGGGCGCGGCTCGGCCGCGCGTTCCGCGAGGGCCTGCTCGGCACGGTGGCCGACGCGCTGGTGCTCGACGCGACCGCGCCCGACGGCGCGCGCCGCGCGCTGACCGGGAACTACGTCGAGGTCCTGCTCGATCCCGCCGCGGCGGCGCCCGGGGAGCGCGTCGCGGTGCGCCTCGCGGAACTCGGGAAGGACGGGCGCACCGTGCGCGGCGAGGTGCTGCGATGAGACCGTGGCGGCCCGGGCGGGTTACGGCGCCTGCGGCGCCTCAACCCGCCCCTACGTGGATCGCGCTGATCCTGGTGGTCGCGGGCGTTGCAGCGTTCGCGGGCGAGGCGCCGGGCGTGCGCTGGTTCGAGGGCCCCCTGTCCGAGGCGCTGGCGAAGGCGCGCGCGGAGAAGAAGGTCGTGATGCTGGAAGCGTGGGCCCGCTGGTGCGGCCCGTGCCGGGCGATGGAGAAGGACGTCTGGTCGAAGGACGAGGTCGGGCGCGCGATCGCGCGCGACGCGGTGCCGTTCCGTGCGGAGGTCGACCGCAACTCCGGGGCCGGCGCCGAACTCGGCGACAAGTACGCGATCAGCGCGCTGCCGCAGGTCCTGTTCCTCGATCCCGCCACCGGGGACACGCTCGAGCGCCTCGTCGGCGCCCTGCCCGCGGAGAAGATCTTCGAGGCGATGGACCGCGCGAAGATCAAGGCCGGCGCGTCGCAGAGCGTCGAGGCCGCGTGGAACGACCCCGCCGAGCTGCTGAGCCTCGCCGCGCGCCTGGTCCGCAACGAGCACGTGCCGGACGCGCGCCGCGCACTCGAGCGCGTCCTCGCGCTCGACGCGGACTGCTCGAAGAACTTCGCCGCCGACGCGGCGCTGCTCCTGGCCGAGCTCACCGGCAACGCCGGCGAGACGCGGCGCGCGATGACGCTGCTCGAGGGCGCGCTCGCGCGCTGCCCCGCCTCGCCGGCCGTGCCGCAGATCTTCGCGCGCCTGGTCGACCTCGCGCCGAAGAGCGGCGACCCGTCCGCCCTCGACCGCGTGCTGCGGGCGCGTGCGAAGGCCTCCCCGAACGACCCGGACGTGCTCCGCGCGCTCGCCGCGTTCCTCGCCGCCGGCAAGCGCGACCTCGAGTACGCCGAGACGATCGCGCGCCGCGCCGTCGAGCTCTCGCCCGACGACCCGCCGTTCCTCGGCACGCTCGCCGAGGTGCTCTACGCGCGCGGGCGCACGGACGAGGCGCGGGAGACCGTCGACCGCGCGATCAAGATCGATCCGCACGACACCGCGCTGCGCGAGCTCCGGCTGAAGATCACCCTCGGCCGCTAGGCGGGAGCGGCGCCGTTTCCGTCCCCGCACCATTTGCCGCAAATCCCGCGCAGCAGTACCGTAAGCCGCACCATGCGCGCAAAGACGATCGTGTCGGCTGCATCGCTCATCGGTCTGGCAGCGGCGCTCGGAGCGTTCGCGGAGGACGGCGCGACCCCGGGCATCCGGCAGGAGATCTTCCGCCGGATCAGCGAGGGCCGCGGCGCGCTCTTCGAGGGCAACGCGAAGAAGGCCGCCGAGGACCTGTGCTGGGCCTCGCGGCGCGCTCTCAACTCGCACGACGCGGCGTGGTACTGCGGCCGGGCGAAGCTGCTCGCGCGCGACCCCGAGGGTGCGGTGAAGGCGCTGCGCCTCGCGACGGACATCGATCCGCAGCACCTCGGCTCGTGGATCGACCTCGGCGACGCGCTGCTCGCGGTCGGCCGTCCGGCCGAGGCGCGGCCCGCGTTCTACAAGGCGCTCTCGATCCGCAAGGACTACTCCCCGGCGTACGACGGACTGGCGCGCCTCGCGCAGCGCACCGGCAAGGAGCAGGAAGCGCTCGAGATGTTCGGGAAGGCGCTCGAGGCGAACCCCGCGGACGCGCGCGCGCGGCTGCACCGCGGCCAGCTCCACCAGGACGCGGGACGGCTCGAGCAGGCGGTGGCCGACATCGCGGAGGCCGCGCGCCTGCGGCCCGACGACGCCGACGTGCAGCTCGGCTACGCGCGCGTGCTGCTCAAGGCGCGCCAGCCCGACGACGCGCTCGCGGCCTCGCGTCGCGCGGCCGGGCTGCGGCCCAAGGACGCGCGGGTGCCGTCGCTGCAGTCGGAGATCTTCCTCTCGATCGACGCGCTCGCCGAGGCCGAGGAGACGGCGCGCGCCGCGCTCGCGCTCGATCCGTCCGACGCGCGCGCCCGGGGCGTGCTGGGCGAGGTGCTCGGCCGGCGCGGCCGGATCGACGACGCGCTCGCGGCGCTGACCCCGCCCGTGCCCGCCGACCTCGACGAGGGCGAGGCCGCGACGCTCGACGCCGCGCGCACGAAGTGGACCGAGCGCGGCGCGCAGCTGCACCGCCTCGAGGAGGCGGCCCGGGCGCCGGACGCGCCGCCCGACACGCTGCTCGCGGGCGCCGACGCGCGGCTCTCCGTCGGGGATGCCGCGGGCGCGTCGGCGCTGGTCGAGCGCGCGGCGCCGGCGCTGACCGATTCCGCGGCCCTGCGCCGTGCGGCGCTGCTGCTCGGTCGTGCCGGACGCCCGAGCGCCGCGGCGGCGCTGCTCGAGAAACTGGGCACGGCGGCGGGACCGCTCGACGCGGTCAACCTCGGCGTGCTGCTCGAGGCGGCCGGCGACGCCGACGCCGCGCAGGCCGCCTACCGCCGCGCGCTCGGCGCGGGCGAGAACGTCGAGGCCCACGCGGGGCTGGCGCGGCTCGCGGTCGCGCGCGGCGACCGCGCGGAGGCCGCGCTGCAGCTGAAGGCCTACCTCGCCGGAGCGCCGCCGGCCGAGTTCGTCGCCCACGCGAAGGAAGCGCTTGCGCGGCTGCAGGGCACGCGGACCGACGCTCCCGCCAATGCGGCCGCGACCGGCGGTGCGAAGTGAGGCGCGCCGCGGTGCCGTGCGCCGCCGTGGCGTGCGCCGCGCTGTGCGTCGCCGTGCTGTGCGCCGCGCCCGCCGCGCGCGCGCAGGACTTGAACCCGCGCAAGGGGTTCGCGATCCGCGTCGTCGACCCCAAGCCGACGGACATCCTGGTCGGCGAGGTGACGATCCGCGCCGAGGTCACGTCGAAGCGCGAGGAGGACGTCGCGCGCGTCGACTTCTTCGTCGACGACAAGCTCGTCCTCTCCGACACCGACCGCCCGTTCCAGGCCGTGTACAACTTCGGCAAGAAGTCGGGCGTGCACGTGATCCGCGCGGTCGCGCACCACCGCGACGGGCCGACCGCGTCGGACTTCGTGCTCACCAAGTCGTTCGACTTCGAGTACACGATCAACGTGCAGCGCGTGGTGCTCGACGTGTCCGTGCGCGACGACAAGCGCCGCGTCGTGCAGGGCCTCGGCGCGAGCGACTTCCAGGTCGTCGAGGAGACGCGGCTGCAGCGGATCACCTCGGTCTCGCCCGAACGCCGGCCGCTCCTGGTCGGCGTGCTGATGGACACGTCGGGCTCGATGCGCGACCGCATCAAGGAAGCGCAGGACGCGGCGTGCGGCTTCACGGACACGCTCGAGGCGCAGGACCGCGCGTTCTTCATCGACTTCGACGAGGCCGTGACGCTCGTCGAGGAGACGATCTCGGACAAGGTGCAGCTCTGCAAGGCGATCCGCTCGACCAGCGCGGTCGGCGGCACCGCGCTCTACGACGCGGTCCACGCCGCCTATCGCGTGATCCACGAGGCCCCGGCCGAGCGCCGCGCGCTCGTCGTGCTGACCGACGGCGAGGACACCGAGTCGCGCATCAAGCTGAAGGACCTGATCGACGAGGCGCGCCTCAACGACGTGACCGTCTACACGATCGGGCTCGATGTCGGCGGCATCTCGACGGGGCGCCGCTTCCTCGAGCAGATCGCCGACGAGACCGGCGGGCGCGCGTTCTTCGTCAAGAAGGCGAGCGAACTCGCGGGCACCTACGGCCTGATCGCCGAGGAGCTGCGCACGCAGTACCAGATCGTCTATTCGTCGGACAACCAGAAGTTCGACGGACGCTTCATGCCGGTCAAGGTGCGCGTCGTGAAGGGTTCGAACTACGACGTGCGCCACCGCTCCGGGTACAGTGCCGTCCAGCCCTGACCGGTCACGCGAACAGGTCGAGGTGGGTGCCGCGCCCGGCGCCGTCCCCGCCGGCCGCGGACATCGGGATCGGCCACCCGCCGGCGCCGTAGCCGAGGAGGCTCGGGAACGGCGCGGGCTCCTCGGACGCCTCGCGCGGTCCGCGCCGCGGCGCGCGCAGGGCGGGCACGTGCGGCACGTCCGGCCGGCGCGCGAGCGCGCGGCCGGCGCCCTGGCCGGCGGTGCTCTCCGCGTCGAACGCCTCGGCCGTGCTCCCGCCGTCGAGCGACGCACGGAAACCCCAGCGCACGGCGGCCTCGGTGGTCGCCTGCGGAATCCGCTCGTAAACGGCTTCGATGCGCAGTGGGGTCATGGCGAAACGGTCCTCGGGAAACATAGGGGTCCGTCCCCGTGCGGGCCACACCGGAATGCGGCGCCGGTGGCCTCGCGCTATCGTGGCTGAGCCTTTTGCCGTGGAGGCCGCCGTGGTGCTCCGATCCGCCCTGTCCGCGCTCACCCTCGTCCTCGGGCTTTCCGCGGCGCTCGCCGCCGCCGAAACCGCCGCCCCGACTCCGGCCCCGGTCCCCGCCCCCGCGGCCGCCCCCGCGACGGACGGGCGCCTGCGCGGCGAGGTGCGGAGTGCGGGCCTGCGCCCCGTGGTCGGCGCGACCGCGGTCGCGGTGCGCGCGGAGGCCCCGCCGGTCCTCGCGCTCACGGCGACGGACACCGCGGGGTTCATCGCGGTCGACGGCGTCCCGGCGGGCACCTGGGACCTCACCGTGCTCGCGCCGGGCTTCGCGCCGGGCACCGTGCCGCGCATCGCGGTCGGCGGGCCGTTCCGGTCGGTGGCGGACATCACGCTCAAGCCCGGCGAACGCGCGGGCGCGAAGCTCGACCTCCCCCGCGTCGACGCGCCCGCCGGGGCCGGCCCGGCGCTGGTCCTGCGCGTGGTCGGGGACGGCGGCGACCCGTTGCCCGGCGTGCGCCTGCGGCTCGAGCCGCTCGGCCGGCGCGCCGATCCGCTCGTGGCCGAGACCTCTTCCACCGGCGAGGCGCGCCTCGACGGCGGCGGCGCGGGCCGCTGGCGGGTCACGCTCTCGCGCGCCGGCTGGACGCGCGTCGTCGTACCCGACCTCGGCTGGAACGGCGGCGACCTGACCGTGCTCGCGCGCCTCTTGCCGCTGCCCGAGAACTCGCCGGTGCCGCTCGAGGACCTGCTGCCACCGCCGCGACTCGTCACGCCCTGACCCGCACCCGCGCCGGGATTCCGGCGCCGTCTCAGGGAACCACGAAGGCCTTCCGGATCACGATCGGCGTGACGGGCAGGTGCGGGAAGCCGTCGACCGCCTGCACGGGGCTGTCCGCGATCCGCGCCACGACGCCGCGCCCGTCGATCACGCTGCCGAAGACCGCGAAGCCGTGGCCGCGCCGTCCCGGGTCGAGGAACTCGTTGTCGATGAGGTTGATGAAGAACTGCCCCGTCGCGGCCTCGGAGCCCACCTCGCCGGCCATCGCGACCGTGAAGCGGCGGTTCGACGCGCCGGGGTCGAGCGGCACGGGCGTGCCGACGGGCTTCTCCGCCCGCTCCGCCGTGTAGCCGCCGCCCTGCACCATGAACTCGCGCACGACGCGGTGGAAGATCGTGCCGTCGTAGTGCCCCTCCTTCACCAGCCGCACGAAGCCCTCGGCCGTGCGCGGCGCACGGTCGGGCCACAGCTCGAGCGTGACGTCGCCGAGGTTCGTCTGCAGCACGACCAGCGGCTTCTTCGGTGGCGCGGGGACCACGTGCCCCGGCGGCGCGATGCCGAACGAAAGCGCGGTCATCGAGAGGACGACGATCGCGAGACCGTAGGGGCCGAGCTTGCTCGGCCCGAGCGAGCGGCGCCCCCTCACATCAGCACGCGCGCCTTCTCGATGCGCACGACCGTCGTGGGCAGGCTCGCGAACGCGGCCCCGAGGTCCTTCGTGTGATCCTCGACCGGCAGCGCGCCGATCTGGTCCACCACCGCCTGCCCGGCGGTGACCCGGCCGAACACGGCGCAGGGGAACGCGCCGCCCGGGTCGAGGTTCGCGTTGTCGCGCAGGTTGATGAAGAACTGCGCGCGCGCGCTGTCGGGACCGGGCTGGCGCGCCATCGCGATCGTGTACTTCGCGTTCTTCGCCTTGAACTCGGCGGGGATCGGGTCGTGCGTCGGCTTCTCGGAGTGCTCGGCCGTGTAGCCCCCGCCCTGGACCACGAAGCCCTTCACGACGCGATGGAAGATCGTCCCGTCGTACTGGCCCTCGATCACGTAGTTGACGAAGTTGCGCACCGTCGTCGGGGCGACGTCGTTCCACAGCTCGAGGGTGATCGGGCCGGCGGACGTCCGCAGCTCCACGTAGATCTTCTTCGGCGGCGCGGCCGGTCCGGGGGGCGCGGCGGCGCCCGCGACGGTCACGCACAGCACGAGGGTCACGCACACCACGGCCAGCGCGGCGAGCACGGCAACGGCGGGACGGTGCATCGGGCTCCCTCCTCCGCCCCGCATTGTAGGGTCCGGCGGCGGATTCGCCGGGTCCGGCCGCGGATGGTTCCGGGGCCGTGCGGCACCTACATTCCCAAGGGCGGGTGTGCCCCGCCGTGCGAGGGCTCCTGTGGCTCAGCTGGACAAGTTCCTGGGACTGCTGACGCAGCCCGGCGTGCACGAGCTGAAGCTCGCGAGCAACGCGCCCCCGGTGTTCTTCACCGACGAGGGGCCGCGTCCCGCGTCCTCGGCCCGCCCGGCCACCGAGCAGCTCCTGGCGCTCCTGGCGGAGGTCGTGGACGCCGGCACGCTCGAGACGATGCGGCAGGCCGGCGAGGCCCGCGGCACCGTCGAGCGCCCGGGATCCGCGCCCTGCGCGGTCCACCTGGTCTTCCACGGGACCCAGCTCGAGGCGTCGTTCCGCGCCGTGTCGCAGGACGCCCCGGCGCCGCGCCCCGCCCCGGTCCCGGTCGCGCCGGCCACTCCGGCACCCGCACCGGCCGCGGCGAGCCGCCCGGCCTCACCCTCGGCCTCGGCGCCTCCCTCCGCCTCCGCCTCTGCCTCTGCCTTTGCCTCTGCCTCTACTTCAGCATCGGCGCCCCCGGCACCGGCGCCGCCCGTCACCACCGCCGCGCGCCCCGTCACCACGCTCTCCGACGGCCACCCCATCGACATGCTCTTCCGCGCGATGTGGGACCTCAAGGCCTCGGACCTGCACCTGTCGAGCGGCGACTACCCGATGGTGCGCAAGGACGGCGAGATGGTGCGCATGGAGCAGTTCCCGCCGCTCACGGCGGACTCGCTCGCGGAGCTCGTCGCGCCGATCACGCCCGAGCGCAACGCCGAGGAATTCGAGGCCTGCCACGACACCGACTTCGCCTACGAGATCGAGGGCCTCGCGCGGTTCCGCTGCAACCTGTTCGCCGACCGCAAGGGACCGGGCGCGGTGTTCCGCGTGATCCCGTCGAAGATCCTCACCGCGGAACAGCTCGGCCTCTCACCGCACATCCTCGAGCTGTGCAAGCTGACCAAGGGCCTCGTGCTCGTGACCGGGCCGACGGGCTCGGGCAAGTCGACCACGCTCACCGCGATGATCGACCACGTCAACACGATCCGGCACGACCACATCATCACGATCGAGGACCCGATCGAGTTCGTGCACGAGAACCGCAACTGCCTCGTCAACCAGCGCGAGGTCTCGACGCACACGGGCTCGTTCAAGCGCGCGCTGCGCGCCGCGCTGCGCGAGGACCCGGACATCGTGCTCGTCGGCGAGATGCGCGACCTCGAGACGATCGCGATCGCGATCGAGACCGCCGAGACCGGCCACCTCGTGTTCGGCACGCTGCACACGACGACCGCCGTCTCGACCGTCGACCGCATCATCGACCAGTTCCCCGCCGATCAGCAGGCCCAGGTGCGCACCATGCTGTCCGAGGCGCTCAAGGGCGTGATCTCGCAGTGCCTGTGCAAGAAGGTCGGTGGCGGGCGCGTGGCTGCGCTCGAGGTGCTGATGGGCATCCCGTCGGTCGCGAACCTGATCCGCGAGGGCAAGACGTTCCAGATCGCTTCGATCATGCAGACCGGGAAGAAGTACGGCATGGTCACGCTGAACGACGCGCTGGTCGACCTCGTGAAGAAGAACCTCATCACGCCGGAGGAGGCGAACCTCCGCGCGGTCGACAAGACCGGTCTCGCGGCGCAGCTCAAGCAGCTGCAGGAAGTCCGGGCCTGAGCCCTAGCCCGCGGGCTGCGTACGGGAAGCCACCACGCCCTTGCGCGCGAACGAGCGGATGCGCGCGTACAGCTGCAGCGCGCCCCTGTACTGGTCCGGATCGATCGACGTCACGCCCACGACCCACTCCGTCGTCAACACGACCTCGCCCGGACCCCCTTCGCTCCAGCGGCCGCGGAACTCGAGCCCGGCATCGCGCCACTCGACCGGCGCCGGCAGCTTGCCGGTCTTGAAGCCCGCCGGCAGCACGTACGTGACCGTGAGCGTCTCGGTGTGCGGATAGCGCCACCACACGTCGTTGGTCCGTGACTCCTGGAGCGGCAGGTCGACGTCCGGGTCCTCGGGCAGCAGCAGCAGGTCCGGTGAGGCGACGGCCGAGGCGGGACGCGAGTAGGAGAACTCGAGCGTGGCCGGCAGTTCGGGGTCGTCCACGTTCCGGAACGTGACCTGCGGGTTCTCGGCGTCGCGCGGCATCGCGGCCACCACCGCGCCGGTCCGCTCGGCGCCGCTCATGCCGCGCCAGCGCTGGCGCGTGTCGACCGCGGCCTGCATCGACCACGTGCTCGTGCCGCGCACGACGCGCGAGCCGTCCGCGGCCAGTTCGTGACGCCGCACGCGCACGATGGAGTTCTCGCGGGCCGTGTTCCCCGCCACGGACTTCAGCGACATCGTCGACGACGGGCTGTCGAACCGGAGTCCGCCCGACCCCGGGCCGGTGTAGTCCGGATCGACCACGCCGACCGCGCACTCGCGGCACAGGGGATCGATCGTGATCTCCTGCTGGTTCAGGTTCAGGATGAGGAGCCAGCGCTCCAGCCGGCCGTAGTCGTTCATCTCGAGGCGGAACGGCCCCTCCGAACGGTCCGCGACCCAGCCGAGCTTCGGGCCGAGGCCGGCCTTTTCGAGCAGCCAGTACAGGGCGGTGACGTACTGCGTCGCGGTGCCGCCGCTCCCGACGAAGTCGTCGAAGGTGTCGGCCGTGCGGTCGGTGATCCTGAAGTGGTCGCGCGCGTACACGACGATCGCGCGCATCGTGTCCAGGCCGTGGCCGCGCTCGGTCCCGGCCTTGCGCAGGACCTCCTTGAACGAATCGTCGAACGGCTTGAGCGACCCGAGAATCCGTTCCCACACCCCGGGCGCGAAACGGTTCCACAGCGACGTGGCGACGACGAGGCGGTAGCGCAGCGTCGAGGTGGGCGCGGAGACCGGCTCGGCGACGACGGCCGGGACCTCCTTGCAGGTCACCGTCGTGACGCTCTCCGCGGTCCGCTCGTCGAGGTGCGAGTCGGTCCGGCAGCGGTTCGCGTTGCGGCCGCTCTCGCCGAGTCGGAACTCGGGGCCGTCCTTGTGCACGCGGATCTCGAGCTGCGTGGACACCGCCGGGTACTGTCCCTGCGGCGCCCACCAGCCGGGCGACGTGACGTCGGGGAGGACCGCGCAGAACGAGTCCTGCCGCAGGACGTAGTGCAGGTCGAGCACGGCGCCGGCTTCGACGCCCGGGAACGAGATCTTGCGTTGCCGCACGGTGGCGTCGCCGCGTTTGAACAGGACCGTGTCCTGCATCAGCTCCGGGGGCACGGGCAGCGTGCGGTCGCCCGGCAGCACGGTCTTCGCCTCGAGCGAGGTGAGCTTGACCGAGTCCGGGACGTACAGCACGCGTTGGCTGCCCTCGTGTACGGCCTCATCCGTCCAGACGAGGAGCCTGCGGTGCACGTCGAGCGTGCAGCTCTCGGACTCGATCGTCCACGTCGACTTCGCATCGAGCACGACGGCGGGCGCATCGGGGAACGGGTTCGAGACGTCCTCGCCGCGCGCGGCGGTGCCCGCGGTGCACAGCGCGAGAAGAACGGCCGTCCGGAGTACGGCGGGGCCGGTCATGGCTGGTCTCCGTGGAGCACGCGCACCTCGGTGCGGTTCGCGCGGCCGAGTGCGCGGCGCAGCGCGTCGAGGTCGGCGCGCGCGTCGGCCGGTGCGTGCGTCATGTCGAGGACGGCCTCGCGCTCGAGCGTGACGCGGCCCGGGGCGTGCTTCGCGCGCGTCGCGACGGAGCCCGACGCGCGCGTCTCGATGAGGTCGGGCCACACGGTGACGCCCTCGTCGGGGAGTCCCTCGACCTCCACGACGTCGCGGAACGTGTACGAGCGCGTGGCCCGGTTCGCGCGGCGCCGGAAGAGGTCCGGCGCCAGCGGCGGCAGCGCGAGCACGTCGAGCGCGCCGAACTCGTAGCACATCGAAGCGCAGCGGAACGCGGCGCGAGAGAGGTACGCGCCGTCGGGCCCGACGGACGGCGGTTCGATCGAGAGGTCGCTCATCCCGGGGCACACCTCGAAGAGCCGCGGGTAGATCTCCTTCCGGAGCGCGTCCGGGGACTTGAGGTCGCGATCGCGCCCGGTGAGCACTTCGCGCAGCAGCCCGGTGTAGCGCTGCTCGAGCCGCACGTTGGCGGTGCAGCTGAATTCGAACGCGAGCGTCCAGTGCGCGGTCGAAACGTTGGCCGCGGCGTCGGGCAGCGGCACCCGGAGCGCGCCCGTGGTGCGCGGGCTGAGCGCGAGGCCGACCGCCCCGGCGAGTTCCGGCGACAGGTCGAGCGGGGAGCCGGCGGAGAGTGTCGGATCGATCAGCCGCAGCGTGCCCAGCCCCGGCGACTCGACGAGGGTCAGCCCCGGAGCGGCCTCCTTGCCCGTCCACGGGATGCCCACGATCGCGTGGTTGAAGTCGGGCGTCGGCGCGG
>JABLTH010011005.1_pt1 | contig 14120 bp, 13 predicted proteins | sample 7875711 | NCBI WGS metagenome assembly JABLTH01 (sample SAMN14941262, study PRJNA633318) | bioreactor metagenome | isolation source: bioreactor | place: China | collected 2019-03-05 | reverse complement strand
TCGGCCGAGCGCAGCAGCGCCTTGGTCGGGATGCAGCCCCAGTTCAGGCAGACGCCGCCGAGCTGCGCTTTTTCCACCAGCGCGGTCTTCATGCCCAGTTGCGCGGCGCGGATGGCGGCCACGTAGCCGCCGGGGCCGCCGCCGACGACGACCAGGTCGAATGCGGATGCAGTCACGTCGCGTCCTCAGATCAACATTGCCAAGGGGTTTTCCACCAGCCGCTTGAACGCGGCCAGCCACTGCGCGGCCAGCGCGCCGTCGATGGCGCGGTGGTCGGCCGACAGCGTGCAGCGCATGACCTGGCCGGGGCGCAGCTCGCCGTCTTCCATTACGGGCACCGCCTGGGTGGCGCCGACCGCCAGGATGGCGGCCTGCGGCGGATTGATGATGGCGGAGAACTCGCTTACGCCGAACATGCCCAGGTTGCTGACGCTGAAGCTGCCGCCCTGGTATTCCTCGGGGCGCAGCTGCCCGGCGCGGGCACGCGCGGCGAGGTCGGCGATCTCGGCGCTGATCACCGACAGCGGCTTGCGGTCGGCGCCGCGCACGATGGGGGTGATGAGGCCGGTCCCGGTCGACACGGCCACCGCCACGTCCGCCTCGCGGTAGTGGCGCATCGCGCTGTCGGTCCAGCCCACGTTGGCCTCGGGCACCTCGCGCAGGGCCACCGCCACCGCGCGCACGATGAAGTCGTTGACGGAGATCTTGCGCGCGGCCCCGGCATTGACCTGCGCGCGCAGCGCCAGCAGCGCCTCCATGCGGCAGTCGGCCACCAGGTAGAAGTGGGGAATGGTGGCCTTGCTTTCCGACAGGCGCCGCGCGATGGTGCGGCGCATATTGCTGTGCGGCACCTCGGTGAAAGCGGCATCGGCGGGCAGCGCGGCGGCACTTGTGCTTGCTGCCGGCACGGCAGCGCTGGCGGAGGCGGCGGGGGCAGCGGCCGGAGCCGCCGGCGGGCGGCCGCCTTGCGCGGCCTGCTCCACGTCGCGCTTGACCACGCGGCCGTTGGGGCCACTGCCGCGCAGCGCGGCGAGGTCGACGCCGAGCCGGGCCGCCAGGCGGCGCGCGAGCGGGCTGGCGAACACGCGGGACGAGGGCGCGGCGGCCGGGCTGGCCGCGCCGGCCGCCGGTGCGGTGGCCGGCGTCGGTTCGGCCGCGGCGGCCGCGGTCGGGGTCGCGCCACCACCGCCGGCGGCGGCGATCAGCGCGTCGATATCGATGGCGCTCTCGCCGTCGACCAGCAGCACGCCGATGGGCGCGCCGACCTCGACCTCCTGGCCGGCGGCGACGAGGCGGCGGCCCAGCACGCCGGCCGCGTCGGCGTTCAGCTCGACCACCGCCTTGTCGGTCTCGATCTCGGCGACGCAGTCGCCCACGGCGACCGTCTCGCCTTCTTCGCGGGTCCACGCCTGCAGCGTGGCATGGGTGGCATTGGCCGCCACCTCGGGCATGCGCAGCAGAATCGCCATGTCAGTGCGCCTCCGCCGGGAACAGGTCGGGCCGGTAGGCCGCGATGTCGTCGTACTGCACGAACTCCAGCACATTGCCTTCGGGGTCGTGGCAGAAGGCCAGCCAGGTGCCGGCGCGCACTTCGACGCGCCGGGGCCCGGTCAGCAGGCGTGCGCCGGCGGCGGCCAGCCGCTCGACCACGGCCTGGAGGTCGTCGACGATGAAGGTCAGGTAGCTGGCGTTGGCCTTGTCGAGGATATAGCCGGGCACCGCGGCGGGCGCCGGCGGCGTGGCCGGGGCCAGCAGCTTGACGCGCTCGCCGCGCGGCGTCTGCAGGCGCACGGCGGTGTAGCCGTCGCGGTGCATGGCGGCCTGCGCGGCGGCGGCCGCCGGCACCTGCACCTCGCTGACGAAGGCGAGGCCGAGCACCTGCTCGTAGAAGCGGCGCATCGGAGCGAGGTCGCGCACGGCGATGCCGACCTCGAGGGGAACGATCATGTTCAGGGTCATGGGGAAATCCTTGGCTGCATCGATGGGTCGGGGCAGGCGCGCATCAGGCGGCGCCCTGGTCGCGCATCACCTGGCGCAGGCCGGCGGCCACTTCCTCGGTGCGCGCCGCGGCGGCGCGCTCCAGCACCTTGGAGATGCTGGGCGCCGCTTCGGCGCCGGTCACGCGCTGCACCGGCTGGTCCAGCCAGTCGAAGCAGCGGCGCTGGATCTCGTCGGCCAGCCAGCCGCCGTAGGAGGTACCGCGCGCGCCCTGCTCGACGATCAGCACATTGTTGGTCTTGCGGATGCTGGCCTCGATGGTGTCCCAGTCGAGGCTGGCGCGGTCGAGCCAGCGCAGGTCGATCACCTCGGCGTCGACGCCGGTCTGCTCCACCGCTTCGAGCGCATGGCCCACCATCGACAGGTAGGCGATCACGGTCACCGCGGCACCCTGGCGGCGCAGCGCGGCCTTGCCCACCGGCAGGTGGTAGTCGAGGTCATCCACCGGGCCCGGGCCCGAGCTGTTGTACAGGTCGACGTGCTCGATCACCAGCACCGGGTCCTTGCAGGCCAGCGCGGTGTTCATCAGGCCGACGTAGTCGAAGGGACTGGACGGCGCGACGATGCGCCAGCCCGGGCAGGTGGCGAAGATGCCGGCCGGGTCCATCGAGTGCTGCGAGCCGTAGCCGGTGCCCATCGCCACCTTGGTGCGCAGCACCAGCGGCACGTCGCTCTCGCCGCCGAACATGTGGCGCGCCTTGCCGATCTGGTTGAAGACCTGGTCGGCCGCCACCCACATGAAATCGGGGTACATGAACTCGACCACCGGCTTGAAGCGGCCATCCAGCGCCATGCCGCCGCCCAGGCCGACGAAGGCGTTCTCGCTGATCGGCGTGCCGAGCACGCGCGCCGGGAAGCTGTCGCGCAGGCCGCGCGTGGCGCCGTTGGTGCCGCCCTTGAGGCGGTGCACGTCTTCCCCCATCACCACCACCGAGGGATCGGCCTGCATGCGCCGGTGCATGACGTCGGCCACCACGTCGATGAACTTGCGCGTCTCTAGCTTGCCACCGAAGCTGTCCTGCTCGGCGTAGCGCAGGCCCTGCAGCTCGCGCAGGTCGCTGCGGATGCCGACGTCGCGGAAGTCCGGGCTGGGCCACAGCTCGGGGCGGATGCGGCGCTTGCCCGGCTTGCCCGAAGGATCGGCCTCGGTCAGCGCGGCGGCGGCCTCGCGCATGGCCTGCTTGACGCGCTCGCGCAGCGCGGCGATCTCTTCGGCGCTGACCAGGCCGCGCTCCTGCATGCGGCGCGCCATCAGTTCGAGCGGGTCGCGCGCGCGCCATTGCTGTTCCTCTTCCTTGCTGCGGTAGCCGAAGGCGCTGCCGGGGAAGGGGCCGTTCTGGTGGAAGAAGCGGTACAGGTCGGCCTCGATGATGGTCGGGCCCTTGCCGGCGCGCATGTGCGCCAGCGCTTCCTGCGTGGCCAGGTGCACGGCCAGCGGATCCATGCCGTCGACCTTCCAGCTGGGGATGTTGAAGGCCAGTCCGCGTGCGGACAGGCGCGGCTCGGCGGTCGATTCCTCCACCGTGGTCGACACCGCGTAGCGGTTGTTCTCGATGAAGAAGCACAGCGGAAGCTGCCACGCCGCCGCCAGGTTCATGGTCTCCAGCACCGAGCCGATGTTGACCGCGCCGTCGCCGAAGTAGGTGATGGCCACGGCGTCGGTGCCCGCGTGCTTGTGCGACCAGGCCGCGCCGGCGGCCATCGGCACGCCGCCGCCGACGATGGCGTTGGTACCGAGCGCGCCGGCCTCGGCCCACTGCAGGTGCATGGAGCCGCCGCGGCCCTTGCAGAAGCCCTGCGCCAGGCCGAGGATCTCGGCCAGCGTGCGCTGCAGCAGGGTCTGCACCGCCGGCGCCAGCGGCGCGCGCGGGTCGAGGCCGGCCGGGGCCAGGTAGCCGAGCGCCTTGGACAGGAACTGGTGGTGGCCGCGGTGCGAGCCGTTGATCTGGTCGGCGCCGCTCAGCGTGACCAGCGAGCCGGCGGCGCCGCCTTCCTGGCCGATGCTCGAATGGGCCGGGCCGTGGACCAGGCCCTCGGCGGCCAGCTCCAGCACGGCTTCCTCGAAGCCGCGGATCAGGTGCATATGGGTGAGCAGCGAGCCCAGCAGGGCAGGGTCGGCGCGCGCCCAGTCTTCGTCGGTGGCGCGCAGTTCCACCCATTCGGCGGCGGGGCGCAGGGTGCTACGTTCAGACATGAAGGAATCCTCGTGGTCCAGTGGTTCTTGCGATGCGCCGCACTGCGGCGCGTCGTGTGGTGTGGTGTGGTGTCTTGTCGTCTCGGGTGGCCCCGGGGCGGCTCGGGGCGCCCGCGTTCAGAAGCCGTCGGCGGTCCAGCCGCCGTCGGAGACCAGCGCGTGGCCGGTGATGAAGGCGGCGGCGTCGGAGGCGAGGAAGAGCGCCACCTCGGCCATCTCTTCCGGCGTGCCGAAGCGGCGCAGCGGCGTGCGCGCCAGCAGGGCTTCGCCGTCCATGGCGCCGCGCGCCAGCAGCGAGTCGACCAGCGCCGTGCGGGTGTAGCCCGGGCACACTGCGTTGACGCGGATGTTGTGCTCCGCCCATTCGGCCGCCAGCGACTTGGTCAGCGACACCACGCCGGCCTTGGCCGCGCAATAGGCCAGGCGCCGGGCCGACGAGGCCAGGCCCCACATCGAGGCGGTGCTGAGGATGTTGCCGCCGCCCTGGCGCACCATGCGGCGCGCCGCGGCCTGCGTGCAGAAGAAGACGCCGCTCAGGTCGATGTCGATGGCGCGGCGCCAGTCGTCCGGCGTCAGCTCCAGCGAGGGCTTGTTCATCGAGATGCCGGCGTTGTTGAGCAGCACGTCGATGCGGCCGAAGCGCGCCTCGGTGGCGGCGCAGGCGGCCTCGACCGCCTCGGGGTCGGTGATGGAGGCGCGCACGGTCTCCACCTCCACGCCGGGATGGGCGGCCTCCAGCTCGGCCTTGGCGGCGGCCAGGCCGCCGGCGTCGAGGTCGAGCAGCATCAGGCGCGCGCCGTGGCGGGCGAAGCCGTGCGCCATGGCGCGGCCGATGCCGCTGGCGGCGCCGGTGTCGAGCACGACCTTGCCGGCCAGGCCGGGATAGCGGGCGGGCGCGAACGGCTGGGCGTCGGGATATCCGTGCTGCATGCCTTGCGGTTGTGCGGTGTTCATACGGCGAGCCAGTCCTTCATCAGTTGAGTGTTGGCGGTGAGTTGCGCGGGCGTGCCTTCGTAGACGATGCGGCCATGGCCCATCACGCAGACGCGGTTGGAGACCTTGAGGGCGATGGCCAGCTTCTGCTCGACCAGCACCACCGAGACGCCGCGGCGGTGGATATCGGCGATGGCTTCGCCCACCACCTGCACGATCTTGGGCGCCAGCCCTTCGGTGGGCTCGTCGATCAGGATCAGCAGCGGGTTGCCCAGCAGCGAGCGGCACATGGTGAGCATCTGCTGCTCGCCGCCGGACAGGCTGCCGGCCTTGGTGTTGCGCCGTTCCTTCAGGCGCGGGAAGTAGTCGAACATCTGCTCGACCGTCCACTTCGGCGCGCCCTGCTGGGCACGCTGCTCGCCCATGCGCAGGTTCTCGTCGACGCTCAGGTTGGCGAACACCTCGCGTTCCTCGGGCACGAAGGCGATGCCGCTGCGGCAGATGGCATAGGGGGCGGCGCCGGCGAGATCGCGCCCGCGCAGCCGGATCCGGCCCGCGCTGGGCGGCACCAGGCCCATGATGGCCTTGAGCGTGGTGGAGCGGCCGGCGCCGTTGCGTCCCAGCAGGCTGACCACCTCGCCCTGCTCGACGTGGAAATCGACGCCGTGCAGGATGTGGCTCTTGCCGTAGTGGGCGTGCAGTCCTTCCACCGACAGCAGCCGCGTGCCGGCTTGCCGGACGCCCTGCCCGCTGTGTTGTTGTCCGATACCTGCGCTCATGCGGCGGCCTCCTCGCCCAGATAGGCTTCCTTGACGCGTGGGTTGTTGCGGATCTCCTCCGGGCTGCCGGTGGCGACGATCTCGCCGTAAACCAGCACGCTGATACGGTCGGACAGCGAGAACACCACGTCCATGTCGTGCTCGACGATCATCAGCGTGCGCCCTTGCGACAACTCGCGGATCAGTCCGGCGGTGTAGTCGGTTTCCTCCTGCGACATGCCGGCCATCGGCTCGTCGAGCAGGATCACCTTGGGGTCCGAGGCCAGCGTCATGGCGATCTCCAGCGAGCGCTGCTCGGAGTAGGACAGCTCGCCGGCGACGGTGCCGGCGCGGGCGCCCAGCCGCACCTGATCCAGCAGCTGCATGGTCTCGTCGCGCACCGCGCGCAGGCGGTTGGCGAAGCGCCACAGCACGTACTGCAGGCCGTGCCGCCGCATCACGGCGAGGCGCACGTTCTCGAACACGCTGAGGCCGGCGAAGATATTGGTGATCTGGAAGGAGCGCGCCAGCCCGCGCCGGTTGATCTCCTGCGGCGACAAGCCCTGGATGGCGGCGCCGTCCAGCAGCACCTGGCCGCCGCTGGCGGGCAGGCGGCCCGAGATCAGGTGGAACAGGGTCGATTTGCCGGCCCCGTTGGGACCGATCAGCGCGTGGCGTTCGCCGGCGCGCACCTCGAGATCGACGCCGCGGATGATGTCGACGTCGCCGAAGGATTTGCGCAGGCCGCGCAGCGAAAGGATGGCTTGCGGGTTCATGCCGGATTCCTGTGGGCGTTGGCGGAAGGCCGGGCCGGGGCCGCGGCGGTATCGGCCGCGTCCTTGACGCGCAGCCAGGCGCCGTTGGCGAGGCGGGCGAGGAGCACGCCGGCGGCCAGCAGCGCGGCGGGCACCAGCCAGGTGAACGGAGAGAGCGGGTCCCAGTCGCGGCCGAACAGCGGGATCGGCGGCAGGCCGCCGCCGGCGAGCGCTGCCATCGCGCGGTAGTCCTGCGAGAAGGCGCGCTGCAGCATCTCCACCGTGAAGACCGTGCCGGCCGCCAGCAGCAGCGCGCCCAGCACGAAGGCCAGCGCGAGCGGCAGCATGCGGCGCAGGCCGTGCGTGCGGCAGTTGGCCAGCAAGGACTGCACCAGGCCGGCCAGCCCGGCCGGCACGAACAGCATCACCAGCACGAACAGGATGCCCTGGTAGAGCAGCCAGGAGCGCGTCAGGTCGGACACGGCGTAGCCGAAGAAGGTCATGGCCGCCGCGCCGAGCGCGGGCCCGAGGAACAGCTTGACGCCGCCGATGTAGCTGTTCAGCACCACCGCGGCGGAAGCCGAGGCATCGAACACCACGTAGTTGGCCGCTTCCATATTGATGGCCTGCAGGCCGCCGGCGACGCCGGAGAACATCGCGGACACGGCGAACACCAGCACGCCGAGGCGGTGCACGTCATAGCCGAGGAAGCGCAGGCGGTTGGCGTTCTCGCGCAGGCCCAGCGTGAGCCGGCCGACCGGCGTCAGCGTGTACAGGTAGAGCAGGCCCAGCGACAGCAGCACCCAGGCCAGGCTCAGGTAGTAGACCTGCGTGCTGTCGCCGAAGCTGAAGCCCCAGGCCGGCATGCGCATGGTGGAGATACCCGCCTCGCCGCCGAACCAGCCGGCCAGGTGGGGCGCTAGCGCATGCAGCAGCTCGGCCAGGGCCAGCGTGATCATGGCGAAGTAGACGCCCGCGCGCTGGGTGGCGAACCAGCCGGCCGCCAGGCCCGCCAGCAGGCCCATGGCGCCGCCGGCCAGCGGCAGCAGCGGCGTCGGCAGCAGGCCGTTGCCGCCGAAGGCGTTCATCGCGTGCACGGTGGCGAAGGTGCCGATGCCGAAGTAGGCGGCGTGGCCGAACGACAGCATGCCGCCCTGGCCGCTCAGCAGGTTGAAGGCCGCGGCGAACAGCACCGCGATCAGCATCTGGATCGAGGCGTTGACCAGGGCCGGGGAAAGCACTGCGGGCAGCGCGGCGAGGGCCGCGACGGCGAGCAGCAGGAGGGTTTTCTGGATCGGGGTCATGCGGGCTCCGTGGCTTATTCCTTCTCGCCCATCAGCCCGGACGGGCGGACCAGCAGGATCAGCAGCATCAAGGCGAAGGGGATGGTGGCGGACAGGCTCGACAGCTTGAGCGTGAGCAGGCCGCCCACCTGCTCGGCCCATTCGCGCAGGCCGGCCAGGGCCAGCAGGTCGGCCAGGCTGCGGTCGACGCCGACCGACAGCGAGGTGATCAGGCCGATCAGCAGCGAGGCCAGCATGGCGCCGCCGAGCGAGCCCAGGCCGCCCACCACCACCACCACGAACACCATCACGCCGAGCTCCAGCGCCATGTTCGGGTTGGTGGTGTAGAAGGCGCCGGCCACCGCGCCGGCCAGCCCGGCCAGCGCGGCGCCGACGCCGAACACGCCCATGAAGACCAGCGGCACGTTGTGGCCGAGCGCCTCGGCCATGCGCGGCTTGTAGATGGCCGAGCGCACCACGATGCCGACGCGGGTGCGCGTCAGCAGCAGGTAGATCAGGCCGAACATGGCCAGCGCGATGCCGCCCATCAGGATGCGGTAGAAGGGATAGGCGGTGGCGCCGAGCTGGAAGGCGGCGAAGTCGAGCGCGGGCGGCACGCGGTAATCGACCGGGAAGTTGCCGAAGAAGAGCTTGATCAGTTCGGCGATGATGAAGGACAGGCCGAAGGTCAGCAGCAGTTCGTGCGCGTGGCCGAAGCGGTGCACGCGGCGCAGGAAGAAGCGCTCGACCGCCACGCCGGCCAGGCCGACCAGGATGGGGGAGACCACCAGCGCGGGCCAGAAGCCGAGCACGCCCTGCAGCGTGTAGGCCAGGTAGGCACCGAGCATGTAGAAGGAGGCGTGCGCGAAGTTCAGCACGCCCATCATGCCGAAGATCAGCGTGAGGCCGGCCGATACCATGAACAGCAGCAGGCCGTAGATCGCGCCGTTGAGCAGCGAGACGATGAAGTATTCCATGAGGCTTCCTGGGCTTTCGTAAGGACGAGCGGGTCCTGTGCGCGGCACTGCCATCGACCTGCGGGCGGACGGCGCGCGGCGCGCATGCCGGGCCGCGCCACGGATGGCGCGGGCCGGTCAGCGTTGCGGGAAGAGGGCGATCAGCCGGGGCGCTGCATCTTGCAGCTCGCCTGCGGCGGCGTGGCGGCGTCGGCCGCGGAGAAGGCCTTGACGGGCTTGAAGCCCAGGTCGGTGCCGTCGACCTTGAACTTCGCCTCCTTGCTGACCACCGACACCACCATCGGCAGCTGCACCTGGTGGTCGGCCGCGCGCATGCTCATCTCGCCCAGCGGGGTCTTGACCCTGGCCTTTTCCAGCGCCAGCGCCAGTGCCTTGGTGCTGAGCCTGCCGCCCTCCGGCTTGACCGACTTCAGCGCCTCGCCCAGCATCTCGATGCCGAAGATCGACTGCGGCTCGATGAAGACCGGCAGGTGGCCTTCCTTGGCCTTGAAGTCGTTGGCGAGCTTCTCGCCGTCGGCGCCGCCTGCCTCGGCATTGAAGGGGTGCGCGACATAGTGGCCGAGCGCGACCTCGCCGGCATTGCCGACGTTGCCGGGCTGGTCGAGGAAGACGGTGGCGAAGCGGGTCTTCAGGCCGGCCGCCTTGGTCGCCTTCATCAGCAGCAGCAGGTCGTTCGACCAGTTGCCGGTGATCACGGTATCGGCCTTGGCGGCGGCGATCTTGGCCACGTAGGGCGAGAAGTCCTGCACCTTGTTGACGTCGTGCAGCGTCTTGTCGACCACCGTGTAGCCGCCCAGGCCGGCGTAGTCGCCGATGGCCTTCTGCATGTCGGCGCCCCAGGAGTAGTTCTGGTTGATCGAGTACACGCGCGAGCCCAGCGCGTTCAGCGGCTTCATCGCGGCGACCAGCGCCTTGACGCGGATCTGCGCGTTGGTGGCGAAGCGGAAGTGGTAGAAGTGGCACTTCTCGCCGGTCAGCTCCATCGCCTCCCCACCCAGGTTCAGGTAGAGGATCTCCTTGCCCGGATTGCGCAGGTTGAACTTGCGCACGTCCTCGGTGATCTGCCCCGACACGGCGGAGGACGATCCCTGCATGACGATCTGCGCGCCATCGGCCACCGCGGCCTTCAGCTTGTCGGCGGCGCCGGCCGGGCCGCCCTGGTTGTCGTACTCGACCAGTTGCAGCGGCTCGCCGTTCCAGCCGCCGGCCGCGTTGAGCCGGTCGATGGCGAAGCGCGCCGCGGCGCGGAACATCAGCCCGGTCGATGCCTGCGGCCCGGACAGGGTCTCGACCAGCGCGATCTTCACCGGGGCCGCCGATGCCGTGCCTGCCAGCAGGGAAAGTGCCGCTGCCGCGAGCAAAGGACGGGAAATACGGCTACCGCTCATGCATGTCTCCTTGATAGTTGGGCCATCCGGATGCGCCTGGCGGCGTCATCCCTTTATTTGTCCGACGATTATTGGTCTGACAGTTATAAAAGTGGTCAGACAGGTTTACTATAGGGAGTCGGGCGGGAGGCGTCAACGGCGGAAGGGGCGTCTTCGGGTTTCCACTGATAGCGGAAAACACAGGGAAATACGGGGAAAATCATGCATTCGCCCTGGCCTGCGGGTTTGCCGCGAGCGGTCGCGAGCGCAGCCCGCAGGGCCGGCGCCGGCTGCCGCGGCTGCCCCGGAGAGCGGGGGTGGCGCCCGGGGCAAGACGTGCTACATTGACCTGTAAGGCCAGTTGCCGGCCTATCTTGCCGGCCTATCTTGTCGGCCTATCTTGTCGGCCTGCCTGTCGGCCGGGCGGAACCGGGCACAGAACGTACGGAGACGTACGGGACCAGACGAAAGACGAACACGTACAGAGCGCGCCAGGCGGCGCGAGGGAGAGAACCGTGAGCAAGACCGTGCCAGAACCGGCACCGAGCGGCGCCGAGCGCGCGCCAAGCGTGATGTTCCATCCGGAGGCCAAGCACCTGCCGGACGAGATCGCGCGGCGGCTGAGCCAGGCCATCCAGGCGGGGGAGTTCGCCGTCGGCGACAGGCTGCCGAGCGAGCGCCTGCTGTGCGAGCAGTTCTCGGTGAGCCGCGCGGTGGTGCGCGAGGCCTTGTCGCAGCTGAAGTCCGAAGGCCTGGTGGAATCCAAGGCCGGCAGCGGCGTGTTCGTGATCGAGCGCAGCCAGCGCCAGGCCTTCCGCATGCAGGACGTGGCGATCGACGAGAAGCACTCGCTGTCGATGGTGATGGAGCTGCTGGTCACCATCGAGGTGGCCGCCACCCGCTTCGCGGCGATGCGCCGCACGCCGGAGGACCTCAAGCGCATCCGCCGCGCGCTGGTCGGCATGGAGTACGAGATCGCCAATGACCGGCTCGGCGACGACGAGGATTTCGCCTTCCACCAGGCCATCGTCGATGCCACTCACAATCCGCACTTCCGCGCCCTCAGCGAGCACCTCGAGCACGGTGCGCGCCGGCTGATCCGGCAGGCGCGCAGCAATACCAAGAGCCGCCACGCGGACCTGGTCGAGGCGGTGCAGGAAGAGCACAAGCGGATCTACGATGCCATCGTCGCGGGCGATGCCGAGCGCGCGGCGGAGGCGGCGGAATCCCACCTGCGCAACGCCGCCAAGCGCCTGAACATGTACCTGAAGGGATAGCGCGGCCGTCGCGCTTCCCGGCCCCGATCAAAGCAGCGAGGTGCGGGGCGCTACAGCTTCTGCGCCGCGGCCAGGGTGAAGATCCTGGCCCAGCGCAGCGCTTCCTTGCGCGAGGCCATGGGGATCTGCCACAGCGGCCGGGCATTGTGCTCCAGGCGCAGCGCCAGCGACCACTTGCCGTCCGCGCCGCCGGGCTCGGCGCCGGCGATATCCGCGAAGATGAAGCGCGAGCGCGCTTCGTGCAGCGTCAGCAGGCCATGCTTGTGCTCGGCGTCGACGCGCACGCTGCCCCAGGGGCCTTCGAGCGTCAGGATGCGTTCTCCCTTGACCGTGGTGCCGTGGATGCTGCGGTAGCGCCGCACCAGGCCGGCGACCAGCGCCGCCAGCAGCGCGGCGGCCGCCAGCACGGCGCCGGCGCCGGCCAGCGTGCCGAAGGCCGAGGCCACCGTCAGGTACAGGCGCACGGCGCCGTAGACCAGGGCGCCGAGCATGGCGAGGACGAGCAGGATGATAGGCACGATCGGATTCCGTCGGGAACGTGGCCGGCCCGCGCAGGCAGGGGCGCCGGCCGCGCATGGGCGCATGAGTGCGGGGCGCGCCGATTCTAGCAGTGCCCGCCGTGCCTTGCCGGCGCCTGCAGGGGGAAGCCGCTTCAGGCCCCCCGCGCGGCCGGCGCGCCACGGTGCAGCGGCAGCCCCGCCGCCGGCATCCCGGCGCGCAGGATGCGGCCGTGCGTCGAGTCGGTGACGTAGAGCGTGCGCCTGTCCTCGCCGCCGAAGGCCAGGTTGGTGGTGGAACTGCCCGGCGTGCCGCGCAGGACCTCGACCGGCTCGGCGCGCCCGTTGAGCACCCAGACGTAGCCCAGCCCCGGGTTGGCCACCAGCAGGCGGCCCTCGGCGTCCACGGCCAGGCCGTCCGGACCGCTGGGGCCGTAGGAGGTGAAGAACTGCCCCACCTTGGCGACGCTGCCGTCCGCCAGCAGCGGCACGCGCCACACGCAGTTGCCGCGCGTGACGGCGAGGTAGAGCACGCGCTCGTCGGGCGACAGTGCCACGCCGTTCGGGCTCGGCACGTTGGCCAGCAGCAGGTCGAGCCGCCCGTCCGGCCGCAGGCGGTAGAGGCGGCCCGACGGGTCGTGCAGGCCGCTCTGGCCCTGGTCGGTGAAATAGAGGTTGCCGGCGCTGTCGAAGACGAGGTCGTTGACGCCCTTGAAGCGCTCGCTGTTGCGCCGCTCCAGCCAGGGCGCGACGCGCCCGCTGGCGAGGTCGAGGCGCATCAGCCCGTTCTTGTAGTCGGTGATCAGCAGCGTGCCGGCATCGAGGAACTTCATGCCGTTGGGCTCGCCGTCGTATTCGGCCACCAGGGTCCAGCAGCCCTGCGGGTCGATGCGGAAGACGCGGCCCCAGGGGATGTCGGTCACGTAGAGGTGGCCCGCGTCGTCGAACACCGGGCCTTCGAGGAAGGAATCGGCGACGGCGCCGCCGCGGTTGGCGTCGGCCCACTCGCTGCGCTCGCGGCGGCGGAAGGACTCGGGCATGGCCGTGAAGCATTCGAACTCACGGACCTGGGGGGCTTGCAGCAGAAACATGGCTTGGCTTCCTTGGCGCTTCACGCGGCGGGCTCGAATCCGTACAGGCGCGCCGGATTGTCCACCAGGATGCGTTCCAGCGCGGCGGCCGAGCCGGCCCACGCATGCAGCAGGTCCATCAGGTCGGCATCGTTGACCGTGCCCGCGGCCTCGGTGGTGTGGGGCCAGTCGCTGCCCCATACCAGCCGTTCCGGCACGGCCTGTACCAGGGCCCGTCCCAGCGGCAGCGTGTCGGCGTAGCTCGGCCCGTGCACGGCCGAACGCATGTAGGCGCCCGACAGCTTGACCCACGTGCTGCCGCGCTCGAGCAGGCGGCGCAGCGCCGCGTAGGCCGCGCCCGCGGTGCCCTCGGCCGGGTCGATGCGGGCCAGGTGGTCGACCACCAGCGGCACCGGCAGCGCCGCCAGCACGGGTTCGAGCGCCACCAGTTGCTCGGGATGGACGAAGACCTGGATATGCCAGCCCAGCCGCGCGGCCTTGCCGGCCAGCGTGGTGAGCATGGCGGCCGTGGTCTCGCCCCACGACTGCGGCGTGACGAAGTTCACCCGCAGGCCGCGGATGCCGCGCGCGTGCAGGCGGTCCAGTTCGTGCTCGGCCACCTCATGGCCGACCACTGCCACGCCGCGCGCGCAGTTGCCGAGCTGGTCCAGCGCGTCGAGCGTGCAGGCATTGTCGGTGCCGTAGGTGGACGGCGTGACCACTACCGCGCGCGCGGTGCCGAGGCGCGCCTGCAGCCGCCGGTAGGCGGCCACGTCGGCATGCGGCGGCGTGCGCCGCCAGTGCGGCGACGGCGCGAAGCGCGGGTCGAAGATGTGCATATGGCTGTCGCAGGCCAGCGCGGGCACGGCCTGCGCCGGCCGGTTGAGGCCGGCGGAGTGCGGCACGGCGGAATCGCCCGGCACGGGATCCAGAGGGGGGCTGGTGGCGAACATGGGTGTGGCGTGGCAGGGGTCTCAGGAATCTCAGGAATCTCGGAATCTCGGAATCTCG
>JABLTH010016604.1_pt1 | contig 14151 bp, 14 predicted proteins | sample 7875711 | NCBI WGS metagenome assembly JABLTH01 (sample SAMN14941262, study PRJNA633318) | bioreactor metagenome | isolation source: bioreactor | place: China | collected 2019-03-05 | reverse complement strand
GGGACCGCCGCCGGAGACGCCGCCGCCGGACGCGCCCCCGCCGGTGTGCCCGCCCTGCGCGAGGCGGTCGACCAGCTCGCCGAGGGCCGGCAGCCCGGCCATGCGGGACAGCCGCACCGTGGCGAGGTCGAGCAGCGCGCGCTGCGGGCCGCCCTGGCGCAGGCGGGATTCGGTCTCGTCGAGCACGCGGCCCGACCAGACCAGCTGTTCGAGGGGGGCCGACTTCGCGTCGTCCGCGAGGGCCGCGCCGTCGGGCACCGCGCCCGCGCCGACCGCCTGCACGAGCGCGAGGCGCCGCACGCGCTCGAGTGCGTCGGCGACGAACGCGCGCAGGTCCTGGCCCTCGTCGTCGAGCTCCGCGACCACGCCGAGCGCCGCCGCCGCATCGCCGGCGAGCGCGGCGCGCACGAAGCGCGCGACGGCCTCGCCGGGCACGAGGCCCAGCGCGGAGCGCACCGTGTCGACCGCGATCGCGCCACCGGACAGCGCGTGCACCTGGTCGAGCGCCGACAGGCCGTCGCGCACCGAGCCGTCCGCGGCCTGCACGAGCAGGTCGAGCGCCTCGGGCTCGAGCGTGATCTTCTCCTGCGCGGCGACCTTCGCGAGGTGTTCCCGGATCTGCACGGGCGTCGGGCTGCGGAACGAGAAGTGCAGCGCGCGCGACTCGATCGTCGCGGGGATCTTGTGCGGCTCGGTGGTGCAGAACAGGAACACGCACCACGCCGGCGGCTCCTCGAGCACCTTGAGCAGGCCGTTCCACGCGGACTGCGACAGCTGGTGCGCCTCGTCGAGGATGAACACGCGGTAGCGGTCCCGCGTCGGCGGGTACTGCGCCGCGTCGCGCAGGTCGCGGATGTCGTCGATGCCGGTGTGCGTGGCGGCGTCGAGCTCGAGCACGTCGAGCGCGCGGCCCTCGGCGATCTCGCGGCACGCGGTGCAGCGGTCGCAGCAGTCGGTGCCCGGGCCCTCGGCGCAGTTGAGCGTCTTCGCGAAGATGCGCGCGATCGTCGTCTTCCCGATCCCGCGCGTGCCCGAGAAGATGTAGGCCGACGCGACCTGGCCGCCGGCCGCCGCGGTGCCGAGCGCGCGCACGGGGACCTGCTGGCCGAGGACCTCGGCGAAACGCTGCGGACGGTACGTGCGGGCGAGAGGGAGTCTCGGCACGGTCCGTTCCCGGGCGGGGGCGCCGCCGGTCGAGGGGGGCGGCGGGACCGCGATGACCGCGGCCCCGCCCGCCGGCACAGGTGGGGCTCGAGTGTCCTGCGGCACACCCGGCAGTCCGCTTACCGCTGCTCCCTTCCGGGCCTGACGGGGTTCACGGGACCGGATTGCGCAGGGGCGAGCCCCGCAATCTCATGCTCCGAATTCGTTCCGTGGCGGAGAGAGTGGGATTCGAACCCACGTTACGGTTACCCGTAAACACGCTTTCCAAGCGTGCGCCTTCAGCCACTCGGCCATCTCTCCGTGGGTCGATTTGGGCGCGCGACATTATGCCCTTCCACCCCCGGACCCACAATTCCGTCAACGACCGTGTTGTCCGGATCAGTGTCCGGGTCCGCGCCGGGCCGCGTTCTCGCCGTAGGGGCCGAGTTCGCTCGGCCCTAGCGCCGGGCCTTGAAGAACGCCCGCAGGAGGTCCGCCGCCTCGTCGGCCAAGAGCCCGCCCTCGAGCGTGACGCGGTGGTTGAGCCCCGGACGCCCGACGGGGACCGCGGCGAACAGCGCCGTCGCCCCGACCTGGGGGTCGGCGGCCCCGAACACGAGCCGCTCGACGCGCGCGTGGACCATCGCCCCGAGGCACATCAGGCACGGCTCGAGGGTCACGTACAGCGTCGCGCCGGGCAGGCGCGCGGCGCCGGTCGCCCGTCCCGCGGCGCGCAGGGCGACGATCTCCGCGTGCCCCGAGGGGTCGCGGTCGGTCAGCGTCCGGTTGAACCCCGTGCCCGCGACGCGTCCGTCCAGGACCACGATCGCGCCGACCGGCACCTCACCCGCGTCCGCCGACGCGCGCGCCGCGGCGAGCGCCTCGCGCATGAAGGCCGTGTCCTCGGGCGAGAAGGGCATGCCGCGATGTTACACGCTACGATCCGGACGGATCGCGATCGACGCGCGTCGTGTCATTCGCCTTCGTACGCGCAGCCCATGAGCGCCGTTCCTCCATCGATCCTCGCCTCGGCGGTCCACGGGAACAGCGCGCCCGACATCGTGTCGGTGCAGCGGCCGGGAACGAGGCGCAGCGTCAGCGCGTGACCGCCCGCTTCGACCGCGTACACGCTCGCGGCGCCGTCGGCGCGCGGCGCGACGTGCGGGAACGCGAGCGCGGGCACGCCGGGGCGTTCGAGCGTGATGCCGCGCGCCGCGACGCGCACGCTCCACGACGGCTCCTGGCCCAGCGCGCGGTGTTCGAAGGCCAGGTCCTCGTGGCAGGCGGCGCCCTCGCGCGCGGCGCGACGCACCGCGCGCACGTTCAGCTGGCGCGCGTAGTCCGCGCCGGGGCCCGACGCGGGCGGCGGGCCGAGCGCGCCGCGCACCTCGACGAACACGGGCTCGGCGCGGCCGCCGTTCAGTGCGGCCGCGATCCTCGCGAGCTCGCCGCTGCGGTCGGCGACCCAGAACGCGGCCTGGTCGCCGCAGGTCTCGATCACGTGCGCGTCCGCGGTCCAGGTCAGGAGGCCGCGGTGCACCGTGTCGGGCGCGTCCGAGGCCGGGCCGTCGGGGGGCGGCGCGTGGTCGTTGGGAGGCGGAGGCGGAGGCGGAGGAGCAGGCACAGGCGCAGGCACGGGCACGGGCGAAGGCGCAGGCGAAGGCTTCGCTGCGCGGCACTCTGCCCGTTTCGCCGCGAGGCTCGTGCGGTCGCGCACGAACTCGCACGTCGCGGCCTCGTCCGGCACGCGGCGCGTCAGGGTCACGCTCGTGTTCGCGTAACGGCAGCGGAGCCACCGGCCGCGCGGGTTGGGCTTGAGCGTCCAGCCCTGCAGCCACTCGCGCGCCCCGCGACGCTCGCGGTCGGGACGCAGCAGCTTCGCCGCCGCGGCCGGGGGACCGTCGAGCAGTTCGACGCCCACGAGCCGCGCGTCCGCGCGCGCCCCGTCGACCGACCACGCCTCGTCGGGTGCCTCGGCCCGCGTCTCGACCGGCAGCGTCAACGGACACGCGACCTGCGCCCGCACCGCGGACGCCGCGCCCACACACGCCATCACACCGAAGAGCAGTGCCGCGCTGCGCACGATCGGCCTCCGTCCGCCCGCGGACGGCGCCGCGCCGTCAGCGATAGCCCGCGATCCAGGACAGCTCGAGCCGGAACGGCCCGGCCTGCCGCTCCGAGATCATGAGGCCGAACGAGCGGATCGCGGTAGGGTCGAGCGGCGGCGCGCCGGGAACCGGCCGGCCGCGGTACACCGGGCGGAAGTCCGCGAAGGGCAGCCGCACGACCTGCCAGTTCCCCGACGCGGTGTCGAACGCGGACTCGTACAGCACGCCGTCGAACGTCGGCTCGTTCTTGACGTTGAACTTGTAGCGCTTGCCGTCGCCCCCGACGAACAGGGCGATGCCCGCACACTCCGCGAGGTCGACGAGTTCGGGCCGCGAGCGCACCGACGCGAACCCGCCGCCGAACTCGAGCGACACCGTGCCGCGGAACGCGGCGTAGCCCGGTTCGGCCACGACGTCGCTCGACGACAGGCCGCCCATCACGCCGTCGTTGATCGGAAACCAGCGCGTCGCGGCCGACGGCTCCTCGAAGTTGAACAGCACGCGATCCGGAGGCTGCACGGGTCGGGATCCTCGAAAAGGTGCGGGAGTGTAGCGCACCACGTTTGAAACGGCCGGAGCGGTGTCGCACGTGCCGCGTTCGCACGGAGCCGGGCGATCCACGCTGTCGCTTCTGGCGGTGCGGGGGACAGTTTTACTTTTTCGTATCACCGACTGTTACGGATTCCAATGTATCTAAGTTCCGGTCCGGCACTCGCGTGGGCAGGACGCCACGCCGCGTCCGGGCGAGGTCGAGGATGAGCAGCCAGCGTGACGCGGAACCCCTCGGCGGGTTCGAACGGATCAAGGACTTCCTGTTGACGGCCGCACACCTCGGGCGCCTGCGCCCCGGCAAGCGCGTGCCGTCCGTGCGCCGCATGGCGCAGCTCACGCGCCTCGACCGGAAGACGGTCCACCGCGCGTACGTGCGCCTCGCGCAGGAGGGATTTCTCGTGACCCGTCGCTCGTCGGGCACGTTCATGTCCGACCGTGGCGCGGAGCCGCAGGGCTCGACGGAACTCGTGCGCCTCCTCGACCGCTGCTTCGGCGAGGCCGAGGCGCTCGGGCTCGCGCCGGCCGCGTTCGCGCGGGTGATGACGATGCTCGCGGGCGGCGGCCTCGCCGGGATGCCGGTCGCGGTCGCGGAGTGCAACCACGAGCAGATCGGCCTGATCGGGCGCGAGGTCGAGCGTGCGCTCGGCGTCGTCGCGGTCCCGCTGTGGCTGCGCGGGTCCGATGCGGCGCGCGAGACCGCGCTGCGGCGCGCGCGCGCGATCGTCGCGACCAACTGTCACCGCGACGAGGTGCTTGCGCTCGGCGAGGAGCACCGCCTGCCGGTCTCGTTCGTCGCGCAGGATCCCACGTTCGCCGACGCGTTCATCGGTGCGGCGCACCGCGGCCCGGTGCTCGCGATCGTGCGCGACCCCGACTTCGAGCGCGGCTTCCGGCGCCTGCTCGCCGAGATCAAGGTCGCGCCGGAGACCGCCGCGCGCATCACGATCACGGGCGAGCACGGTGCGGCCGCGGCCGTGCGCCAGCTGCCCCCGGGCGCGGCCGTGTACGTTTCGCCGCTCGTGCGCGGCGTGACGCCGCCGCCGGTCCATCGCCGCGTCGTACCGTCGGACTACCTGCACGCGGACTCGCTGCGCCGCCTGCACGTCGAGCTCGCGCGGCGCGCCGCCGAGATCGGCTGGTCGCCCGAATCCGAACGTGTCGTGCGCGGGACGGATGCGGACGCGTCGCCGAAGTGTCGGCGCGTCACGAGGCAGGCCGCACGCCCCTCGGTACCGTGATCGTGACAGGAGCACCCGCGTGCGGCGCGCGACCGCGCCGGACGAGTGCTCCGGGGAGGAAGTCACGATGCGTACCGCGACACGAATCGCAGCGCTTGCCGTACTTCTGTTCGGGCTGATCGCGACGTCTGCACGCGCGGGCGAGCGCCGGGAGGCGAACAACACCTACCGGCAGCACAACCTGGTGTCCGACGGTTCCGTCCCCGCGGACGTCGTGGACCACGACCTCGTCAACGCGTGGGGCGTCGCGTTCAACCCGAACGGCTTCGTCTGGGTCGTCAACAACGGCACGTCGACGTCGACGCTCTACGACGGCACGGGCGCCAAGGCGGCGCTCGTCGTCACGATTCCGGGCGGCGCGCCCACCGGCATCGTGTTCAACGGCTCGAACGACTTCAAGCAACGCGGCCAGCCCGCGCGCTTCATCTTCGCGAGCGAGAGCGGCGCGATCACGGCCTGGGTGCCGCCCGCCGTGGTCGCGGACCTCGCGGTCGACAACAGCGCGTCCGGCGCGCTGTACAAGGGCCTCGCGCTCGGCGGCAACGGCGCCGGCCACCTCCTCTACGCGACGGACTTCAAGAACGGTCGCGTCGACGTGTTCGACGCGAACTTCGCGCCGGTGCAGGTGGCCGGCGGGTTCAAGAACCGCTTCCTGCCCGCGGGCTACGCGCCGTTCGGGATCCAGAACGTGAACGGCGACATCGTCGTCACGTATGCCAGGCAGGATCCGAACGGCCCGGACGAGGTGGCCGGTCCCGGCAACGGCTACGTCGCGATCTTCGACGCCGACGGCACGCTGCTGCGGCACTTCAACGACCATCAGAAGCTGAACGCGCCGTGGGGCGTCGCGCTCGCGCCGGCGGGCTTCGGCCGCTTCGGCGGCATGCTGCTCATCGGCAACTTCGGCGACGGCACCATCGCCGCGTACGACGCCGCGTCGGGCGAGTTCCGCGGCCAGCTGCGCGGGACCGACAAGCAGGTGCTGAAGATCGAGGGCCTGTGGGGCTTCGCGTTCGGCAACGGCGTGGCGGGGCAGATGCCCGACACGCTGTACTTCGCCGCCGGCCCGAAGGACGAGACCGGCGGACTCTACGGCACGCTGACGTTCGCGGGATCCCGCGACTGACGCGTCCGCGCGGTCGACACGCGGCGGCGCCCCGGCACTGGCGGGGCGCCGCTCTTCTTTGCGAGACGTTCGCCGCACGCGGCATGGGTTCACGGCGCGCCGGTCCGCGGTAAACTTACGGGTTCCCTAACGTGAGAGGCACCCATGCCCAGTGACCTGGTGTTCGGAATGGCCGGTTCCGGCGGCGACGGCATCGTCTCCGCGGGAGAGTCCCTCCTCGCTGCCGCCGCGATCGAGGGGTACCACGGGATCATGACCAAGAGCTTCGGCTCGCAGATCCGCGGCGGTGAATCGTCGTGTCGCGTGCGCCTGTCGGTGACCCCGGTGACGAATCCCGGCGGCAACCTCGACGTGGCCGTCGCGCTCAACTGGGAGGACTTCCTCAAGTTCGGCGCGGAGCTTCCCGTCAGCGGCAGCACCGTCGTGATCTACGAGGCCAAGACCGGCACGCCGCCCGACAAGCTCCCGTTCGTCGGCGTCTCGCCGATGCAGGCCATCCCGGTCCCGATCGGCGACATGGCCAAGGAGACTGCGGGCACCGAGCGGGCCAAGAACACCGTCGTGCTCGGGCTCATCGCGGGCTGGTTCGGCATCGGCCGCGAGTCGGTCCTGAACGGCATCCGCAGGAAGCTCTCGAAGAAGGGCGCGGACGTCGTCGCCGCGAACGAGAAGGCCTTCCAGGCCGGGCTCGACTTCGCGGCCGCGAACCCGCTCAAGCAGGACATGACGATCGCCGCCCCGGGCGCGCGCTCGACCAAGCTCCTCACCGACGGCAACGACATGTGCGCGGCCGCGTCGATCTTCGCCGGCTGCACGTTCTTCGGCGGCTACCCGATCACCCCGTCGACGGAAGTGATGCAGTTCTTCACCGACCACGTCTGGAAGTACGGCGGCGCCGTGCTGCAGGCCGAGGACGAGATCGCGGGCATCGGCGCCGCGGTCGGCGCGTCGTTCGCCGGCCGCAAGGCGATGACCGCCACCTCCGGCCCGGGCCTGTCGCTGAAGTCGGAGATGATGGGGCTCGCGAGCATCGCCGAGCTGCCGCTCGTCATCGTCGACGTGCAGCGCGGCGGGCCCTCGACGGGCATGCCGACCAAGTCCGAGCAGGCCGACGTCTTCGCGGCGGTCTTCTCGGCGCACGGCGACGTCGTGCGGCCGGTGCTCGCGCCGACGAGCGTCGCCGACACGTTCCCGGTCACGGTCGAGGCGTTCAACATCGCCGAGCGCTACCAGACCCCGGTCGTGATCCTCTCCGACCAGGAGATCGCGCAGCGCAAGGAGACGGTCGACCCGATCGACACGTCGAAGTTCAGGATCGAGGAGCGCGTCCGCCCCACCGACGCGGAGCTCGAGGACTACAAGCGCTTCCGCATGACGTCCAACGGCGTGAGCCCGATCAGCCACCCCGGCATGCCCGGGGGCAACTACCTCGGCTCCGGCATCGAGCACAACGAGGCCGGCGCGCCGACCGCCAGCGGCGACGTGCACCAGAAGATGAACGAGAAGCGCATCCGCAAGTTCGCGCCGCTGCACGACCGGCAGGACCTGTTCCTCGTGCAGGGCAACCCCAGCGCGCCGCTCGCCATGATCAGCTGGGGCAGCACCGCCGGCGTCTGCATGGAGGCGCTCAAGCTCGCGCAGTCGGAAGGGCTCGACGTCAAGCTGCTGGTGCCGTACCTGATCTACCCGATCGCGGAGAAGACCTATCGCGACTTCTTCAAGTCGGTCCGTGCGGGCGTGGTCGTCGAGCAGTCCCACCTCGCGCAGTTCTACCGCGTGCTGCGGATGTACCTCGACGTCCCGCAGGGCATCGAGCCGATGAACCGCAGCGGGGCCAACCCGTTCCAGCCGGCCGAGGTCGTCGTGCGGTTGCGCAAGCTGCTCGGACAGCTGCAGCGGCGCAACCAGGGCAACCTCCAGCCCCAGGAGTGAGACCGAGATGAGCGCTCCGACGATCGGTAATTTCCAGCCCAAGGACTACAAGAGCGGTTTGAAGCCGATCTGGTGCCCCGGCTGCGGCGACTACAGCGTTCTGCAGGCGATCTACCGCGCCCTGTCGGCCGTCGGCCGCCCGCCGCACGAGATGGCCTTCGTGTCCGGCATCGGCTGCTCGTCGCGCATCCCCGGCTACACCACGGCGTACGGGTTCAACAGCGTGCACGGCCGCGCGCTGCCGATCGCCCAGGGGATCAAGCTCGCCAACCCCGACCTGCTCGTGCTCGCGGCCGGCGGCGACGGCGACGGGTTCTCGATCGGCGGCGGCCACGTGCCGCACGCGATCCGCCGCAACATGGACATCACCTACATCGTGATGGACAACCAGATCTACGGGCTGACCAAGGGCCAGCTGTCGCCGACCTCGCCGCGCGGGCACCACACCTGCACGTCGCGCTACGGCAGCCTCGAGGACCCGGTGAACCCGCTGCTCTACGTGCTCGGCTACGGCGCGTCGTTCGTCGCGCAGGGCACCCCGGCCGACATGGCGGGGCTCGCCGCGGTGATCGAGGAAGGCATCCGCTTCCCCGGCTTCGCCTTCATCAACGTGCAGTCGCCGTGCGTCACCTACGGCGAGGAGTGGCAGCAGGTCAAGGCGCAGAAGGCGATGATGGAATCGCTCGAGGTGCAGGGCCACGACCCCGCCGACCGGCTGCGCGCGATGGACCTCGCCCAGGCCTACGGGCAGAAGATCTACACGGGCGTGTTCTACCGGAACCCGAACCCGCCGCCGACCTACGAATCGCTGGTCCGGGAGCGCCAGGCGGAGATGTCGAAGGATCCGCTGCCGAAGGAACGCATCCTCGAACTCTTCATCAAAAAATGACCGGGGGACCTGCATGACCATCAAGGGCATCGACTTTTCCCGCCTCACGCTGCGCGACGCGCTCGACCTCGCCATCCTCGTCGAGGACGAGGCGAAGGAACGCTACGACGAGTTCGCCGAACAGATGGAGGTGCACCACACCCCCGAGGCGGCGAAGTTCTTCGTCTTCATGGCGGGCAACGAGGCGAAGCACGGCGCGGACCTCGCGGAGCGGCGCGCACAGCTGTTCGGCGACCAGCCCTCGGTGGTGTCGCGCGGCATGCTGTTCGACGTCGAGGCGCCCGACTACGACCAGGCCCGCGCGTTCATGACGCCGCACGCGGCCATGCACGCGGCCCTGCGCTCCGAGGAGAAGGCCCACGCGTTCTTCGTCGCCGCGCTGCCGGCGGTCAAGGACGAAGCCGTCCGCGCGCTGTTCGAGGAGCTGCGCGACGAGGAAGTGCACCACCAGGACCTCGTCAAGCGCGAGCTGGCGAAGCTCCCGCCCGAGAGCGGGCTGCACCCCGAGGACTTCGTCGACGAGCCGAATGCGCAGTAATCTCGCGGCATGCTGAAATCCCGACTCGCATGGCCGACGGCCCTGGCGCTCCTCGCCGGGGCCGTCTTCTGTCCGGGCTGCACGACGGCGCGCGTCGCCGTCGATCCGGCGCTCGCCTCCGCCGACCACTGGACGGTCGAGGGCGCGAACCCCCGCGCGTGGAACACGCCCGTCGCCTTCGGGCCGTGGCGCTCGGGCCCCGTGCGCGACGCGGGCCGGCTCGGCTGGTCGGTCGAGGTCCTGAAGCTGGGCGTCGGGGCGTCGCGGCGTCCGGTCGCCTTCACGCTGACCTCGCCCGAGGAGACGATCGACGCCGAGTGCCACGAGCAGGCGTTCGAGGCGTGGACCGCGAGCGGCTGGAGCGTCGACCTGCAGGCCGCGCTCGACAAGCCCGCGCTCGTGTGTGCGTTCCGCGTCGCCGGGCGCGAGGGCGGCGGTGCGCCCGCGACCTGGCGCTTCGCGCTCGGGCACGCGCGCACGGCCACCGGCGGGTACGTCGGCGAGTTGCGCGACGAAGGCGGGTCGGCCGCGTTCGTGGTGCGCTCGTCCGACCGTCTGGACGGGACCGCGCTGCGCCTCGGCGCGCCCGCGGGCTACACGTTCGAGCGCGGCGGGGCGCCCGTCGCGCTCGTCGAGGTCCTGAACGCGGGCGCGGTGTGGCTGCCCGCGAGCGGCACGCCGCGTGGCCCGCTCGCGGCCGCCAGCACGGCGCTGCTGCTGTTCCGGCCGGCGGGGTCGTGATGAGGCCCCCTCGCGCCCACTCGCCGCATTCGGCCGCCTGACTCCGTATTCGTCCGCAGGGCCGCCCGTGCATGATCGAGCATTACGGCGACCTTGACGCAGTTCAACCCGGGAGAGAAGCTTCGCCCCGGCGGGACGGCGTTCGCCCCGCGGCCAACCGGGGACCGGGGGACATCGACATGCGCACGAGAGTTCTGCAATCGGCACGGGTCGCGATCGCGGCCCTGATCGTGACGGCCTGCATCCTCGTCAGCCCGACGCCGTCGTCCGCGGCGCCGGACATCTTCGCCAGCCCGATCCACGGCGGCTGCTACATCGCCGGCCCGTCGGACTGCCGGATCCACGTCGAGCCGTTCACGATCAACATCGCGAGCGGCAAGAAGCTCGCGCTGTTCCGTCTCGTCCTGTTTCCGTCCGTCGGCAGCTTTGCCACCATCTACGATTGGAAGCCGGACCAGTCGAACCCCGTGCCGACCTCCGGAACGACGTACACGCCGTCCTTGGTCGCGATGGACTTCGCGGCGACCTGCGGCAAGACGTACTACGTGAGCCTCCAGGGGCAGGACACCGGCGACGTGAACGTGTTCACCCTCGGGAGCACGGGGACGTTCACCTGTCCGGCGAGCATTCCGTGACCCGGCTCCCGGGCGCGCGCGCGGTCGTGACCGCGCTCGCGCTCGCGGCCGCCGCATCGACCGGATCGCTCGCGCAGACGGACCCGGCGCCGGCCGACGCGCCGCCGCGCGCGCCGGACATCTTCGCCAGCCCGATCCACGGCGGCTGCTACCTCACGGGCAAGAACCGCTGCGTCGTCCACGCGGAGCCGTTCACGATCAACGTCGCCGCCGGCCAGAGGCTGGTCCTGTACCAGCTGGCTCTCAACGGCGTCGTGGTTTACGACTGGAGGGGCGACCAGTCGAACCCGCCGCTCGGGAACGTCAGCCCGACGCTCGTGACGCGAGACATCGCGGCGTACTGCGGACGCACGTACAGCCTCGCGCTGTACGGCCGCGACAGCGGTGACCCCTCGATGTTCGTCCTCGGGCAGACGTCCGCGTTCACCTGTCCGTCGTGCGGGGCCGCGGCGCCCGCGCCCGTCGCGGGGCTCGTGATCGCGCCCGACCACAGGACGCTGCAGTGGACGCTTCAGCCGACCGGCACGAGCTACGCGGTGGTGAAGGGCGACCTCCCGCTCCTGCTGTCGAACGGCGGCAGCTTTCCGCGCTCGATCACGGGGTGCCTCCTGCCCGACAGCGTCGCCGCGACGGCGGTCGATCCGGCATCGCCCGCCGCGCGGGGCGGCTTCTACTACCTCGTGCGCGCGCGCAACTGCGGCGGCGACACGGGCAGCTACGACGACGGCCCGGGGCTCGTGACCTCGCGCGACGCCGGCATCGCAGCGTCCTCGTCGAACTGCCCCTGATAGGGAACCCTATACTGGCGGCGTGATGGACGACGCCGACCACATCGCCCGCAACAGCCACGCCTGGGAAGCGCGCAGCGCCGAGTACCAGCGCCTGCACGCGAGCCAGCTCCCGACCGACGCGCCGACGTGGGGCACGTGGGCCCTGCCCGAGGACGAGCTGCGCATCCTGGGCGACGTCGCGGGCCGCGACGTGCTCGAGTTCGGGTGCGGCGGCGCGCAGTGGTCGATCGCGCTCACGCGGCGCGGCGCCCGCGCGGTCGGGCTCGACCTCACCGCGGCGCAGCTCGCCCACGCGCGCACGCTGCTGGCCGGGCTCGGCATCACCGTGCCGCTGGTGCGCGCGAGCGGCGAGGCCGCGCCGTTCCGCGACGCGAGCTTCGACGTCGTGTTCTGCGATCACGGCGTGTTCACGTTCTGCGACCCGTACCGCGCGGTGCCGGAGGCGGCGCGCCTGCTGCGCCCCGGCGGCCTGCTCGCGTTCAACATGTCGACGCCGATCCGTGACATCTGCGACGACGACGTCACCACGACGACGGAGCTGCACCGCGACTACCACGGGCTGCACGTCGTGGACGAGGGCGAGATGGTCTGTTTCCAGCTGCCCTACGGCGAGTGGATCCGCCTGTTCCGGCGCTGCGGCCTGGTCGTCGAGGACCTCGTCGAGCTGCGGCCGCCCGAGCACGCGACGACGACGTACACGCTGTTCGCGTCGCTCGAGTGGGCGCGCCGCTTCCCGGCCGAACACGTCTGGAAATTACGCAAGGCCTGATGCGTCGACCAGCGCGTCGACCCCGTCCACCAAGGCGTCGAGGCGGGCGAGGACCGCGTCGCCGGGCTGAGCCGCAGCCTCGAGGAGCGCCGTAACGTCCGCCCCGAGGCGCGGCGGCTTCACGGGGCACGTCTCCGCGATGGCGAGCAGGCGCTTCTCGCCCGGGTGCGGCATCCGGTTCAGCGCGAACAGCACGTCGAACACGCTCGCGAGCAGCGCCGTCGTGCGGTGCTGCACGCTGACGCGGTCGCCGCGCGCGCAGGCCAGCGCGACCTGGTGCCGGTACGACGAGAGCGTGCCGCGCAGCAGGCGATGGTTCTTGAGGACGATCGCGCGGCGCAGCGGCTCGGGGTAGGGGAGCCGCGCGCGCTCCTGCATCCGGGCGTACCAGCCCGTGGGATCGAACAGCGCGCGCGAGTGCAGCACGTTGGCCCAGAAGCAGGTCGAGTACCCGGCCCACGCCTCGTGCCGCACGAGCATGCGGTCGAACTGCTCCTCGATGAAGGAGCGCGTGCGGAACATCGCGTCGACGTGGATCCCGGCGCGGTCGTCCCACTCGTCGCCCGGCTCCCACGTGCGGTTGTCGAGCTCGAGCCGCGTCGCGCGCGGCGTCGCGAGGCGCGCGCGGTCGGCGACCGCCGGCTCCGCGTCGCCGTACACGTAGAGGTCGATGTCGGACGCCGCGTCCGCGCGGCCCGCCGCGGCCGATCCGGCCCACGCGACCGCGATCACGCCGGGCAGCGCGCCGTACGCCGCGGCGAGTTCGGCCGCGAGCGCGGCGACGTCGTTCTCTCGCACGATGACCGTCCCCCGTGGGCGCCCGCCGCCGCCCGTGCGACCATGGGGCCATGGCGCCCCTGATCACCCTCTACCATAACCCCGGCTGCTCCAAGAGCCGCGACGCGCTCGACCTGCTGCGTGGCCGTGGCGCCGACCTCATGGTCGTCGAGTACCTGCTCGCGCCGCCCACGGCCGAGGACGTGCTGCGCTTCGCCGCGCAGCTCGGCGTCCCCGTGCGCGACATCGTCCGCGACAACGAACCCGAGTTCGCGGCCGCGGGGCTGGGCCCGGACAGCAGCGACGGGGACCTCGCGCGCGCGGTCGCCGCGCACCCGGTCCTGCTGCAGCGGCCGATCGCGGTGCGCGAGGACGGTGCGGCCGCGCTCGGCCGGCCGCCCGAGCGGGTGCTCGACCTGCTGGCGTAGGGCCGTCCCGCGTGTTACATCTCTCTTGATGCCCTCCTCCCGCACGCTCGTGCGCCGCAGCCTGGCGCTGGTCTGCCTCGCGCTCGTCGCGCTGGTCGGGCCGAACGTCGTGCTGTGCCAGGGCGAGTCGGGGCACGTGGCGGCGGAATCGATGTTCGACTCCGCGGAGTGCTGCGCCGCTGCCACCGCGCCGCACGCCGCCGGGCCGGAGCTGCGCGCCGCGGACGGCTGCGGCTCGTGCCGCGACGTGCGCCTCCTCGTCGCCGACGCGCAGGGTGGACTCCACGCCTTCGAGCGCCTTGCGACGTCCGTCGCGAGCCCGCACGCCGAGCTCCCGCTGCTCGCCGACGCGTCCGGCCGCGCGGTGCCGCTCGCGGCCCCGCTCCGCCCCGGGCACGTCGTCTCCACCGTCCTGCGCAGCGGATCCGTCCATCCCACGGCGGGTGACGCGGTCCGGCGCGACGCCGGTCCGCCGCCGGTTGCG
>JABLTH010020124.1_pt1 | contig 14156 bp, 15 predicted proteins | sample 7875711 | NCBI WGS metagenome assembly JABLTH01 (sample SAMN14941262, study PRJNA633318) | bioreactor metagenome | isolation source: bioreactor | place: China | collected 2019-03-05 | reverse complement strand
GTCGGTGCGGTGGGCGGTGCTGGCGGAACGTCGACCAATCATGGCGCACAAGCCGGCAATTCGACCAACGGCGGCGCAAGTGCCGGCAATGGTGGTGCCGGTGGCGCGGCGTCCGGCAGTGGCGGCGACGGCGGTTCCGGCCGCGGCTCCGGCGGTGACGCGCTCAGTGCCAGCGTCGGCGTTGGCGGCAGAGGCGGGAGTGGCAGCGGCACCGGTGGCGATCCGCAGGCCGCGACTGGATCCGGCAGCGGTGGCGCCGGTGGCGGTGCGGGCAGCAGGGGCGGCGGTTCGCTTGGCGTAAGCGCTGGCGCAGGTGGCGATAGCGGCGCTAACGGTGGTGTTGCCCTCGGCGGCCTGCTCGGTGGTGCGAACCATCACTCCAGCAGCAGCGGCACGGGCGGTTCAGCCAACTCTGGCGCGACCGCTGGCAACGCCGGTAACGGCGGCGGCGGCGCGGTCAGCACCGCAGGCGGCAACTCGGCCGCAGGCGGCGGCGCAGGCGGTGGCGCCACCGGCGGTTCGTCGATGGCCAGCGGCGGCAACGCTGGTGGTACTGGTGGCACTGGCGGCAATGGCTCCGGCGGTATGTCCGTGGCCACTGGCGGTGCCGGCAGCGGCACCGGCGGCGCTGGTGGCGATCAAGCCAGTGTCGGCGGCAACGGCGGCGCGGGCGGCTCGGCCAGCAACGGCAGTTCGTCCACCATGGCCAGCAACGGCAGCGCGACGGCCGGCAATGGCGGCAATGGCGGCAGTGGCGGCTCCGGCGCGGGCGGTACCGGTGGCGTAGGCAATGGCGGTGTGGCAGGCGCCGGCGGCGCGGGCGGCTCGAACTCCGTCAACGCCGGTACCTTCAACATGTCCAGCACCATGTCCGCGGTCGGCAATGCGGCGGCCGGCATCATGGTGGTCAGCCAGAACAGCGGCCTGGCCTCGCTGGCGCAACAGGCTGTCACGGTGCAGTCGAACCTGACCGTGGGTCACTAAGCGGCAGGTGAGACAAGGCGGGATCCCGGAGGATGGCGGGATCCTGCCCATGCCCGATGTCATGCAGTGCGATGCACAGGCCGCGGTACGCGCGGGAAAGCGGCGCGTGCCGCGGCCTGTGCCGCCGCGGTCAAATGCCATTACCAGGGCGCGGTGCGGCGCGCGTGCCGGCGGGCGGTGGTGGCGGAAGGAGAGAACATCATGCGCATGTTCCGAATCGCCCTTGCGACGCTGAGCGGGGTTGCCTTGAGCTGGCCCGCGGCGTTCGCCTTGGCCGGACCCGCCGCGATGGACGCGGCGCAGGGCCAGGCGGCGGCCTTGCAGGCACCCGCGGCGGGATCGGCCGAGGGCGGCGCGGCGGCGAGTGCCGACCCGTTCGGCAAGCCCGTGGCCAGCGATCGGCTCGGCGATCTGCGCGGCGGCGCGCTGACGATCAGCGATATGGATGTGGCGGGCACGGTGGCGAACAATACCGCCAACCGGGTGATGACGGGATCGAACGCCATCAACGAAGGTTCGTTCGCCAATGCGAGCGGCCTGTCGACCGTGGTCCAGAACACCGGGGCGAACGTGCTGATCCAGAACGCGACGATCCTCAATATCCAGTTCAAGCCATGAGACTGGCACGCTCTCTGCTGATCGCCGCGCAGCTCTCGCTGGCGCTGCTGCCGGCCGGCGTGGCATATGCGGATATCGCCAACGTGCAGGGCAGCCAGGGCGAGAATTACCAGGTCCGGGTGGTCAGCCTCAAGCAGGCGCGTTTCAAGACGACCATCCAGCAGCAGTATGACTTCAGTTGCGGCTCGGCCGCAGTGGCCACCCTCCTCACTTACCAGTACGGCTACAAGATCAACGAGGAGACGGTGTTCCAGGAAATGTACCAGAGCGGCGATCAAGCGAAGATCCGCCGCGAAGGATTCTCGCTGCTCGACATGAAGCGCTTCCTCGAATCGCGCGGCTTCATGGCGGACGGCTACGAGCTGCCCCTGTCAAAGCTCGAGGAAACGCAGATACCGGCCATCGTGCTGGTGATCGAGAACGGCTACCACCACTTCGTTGTCGTCAAGGGCGTGCGCGGCTCCCGTGTGCTGATCGGCGATCCCGCCACCGGCACGCGCGCGATCTCGCGCGAACACTTCAACGCGATCTGGGACAGCCAGTTGCTGTTCGTGATCCACAACCACGAGGAGGCGGCGCGCTTCAACCTGGCCGCCGACTGGCGGGTCGCACCGAGCGGGCCGCTGGAGATGGGGGTGAACCGCGACAGCCTGTTCTTCACGGTCATGCCGAAGCATGGCCCTGGGGATTTCTAGGAATCGAGATCATGTTGCGAACCCCACTGCCCCGCCCGCGCTCCGGCGCCGGTGCGCGGGCCGCTGCGGCGCTGCTGGGCCTCGGACTGGCCTGGTGCGGCGCCGCGCAAGCGATCAATCCGCTGCAGCGTGAAGACGGCACTGGCGATGCGATGGCTGGCGCGTCGGCCAGGACCGGGCAGGGCAGTGCGCTGTCGCGCGCTCGAGACGGCATGGCGGCCTGGGAACCGGTCGCGGCCGAGCGTCTGGAAGCGCTGCGTGGCGGCTTCGATGTCGGCGCGGGCTTGCAGGTGTCGTTCGGCATCGACCGCGCCGTGCTCATCAACGGCCAGCTCGTGGTGTCGACCAGCCTGAACATTCCCGACATCAGCCAGATCACGGCGGCACAGGCCAATAAGCTGGCCTCTCTGCTCGGCAATGTCAGCGCCGTGGTGGCGAATGCCAACAATGCCGCAGCCGCGGCGGGCAGCAATGGTCGCGGCGGTAATGGCGCCAATGGTGGCAACGGTGGCAGCGCAAGCGTGCCGGGTACGTCCGGCGCGGCCGCGGCGGCGGCACTGGTCGGAGGTGCCGGCCTGCCGACCAGCGTGTCCAGCAATGGCACCACCACCGTAGCCACCAACGGCCTGCTGACGCTGGTACAGAACGGCGGCGGCAACAGCATCGCGCCCGGAGCCATTCCCGCCTCGCTGGCTGCCACGGTGATCCAGAATTCACTGAACAACCAGGCCATTGCGAGCCTGACCAGCATCAATGCCGCCGTCAATACCCTGGGCGCCTTCCGTGCGATGCAGGCTGGTGCGTTACTGAACAGTACGCTGATCCAATCGGCGGTATCACGGTGATGGTTTGATGCAGTGAAGCCCGAACAGGCGAGCAGGTAGCGGACGCCTGCGCAATCAGTCCGCCGTCCTGGGGAGGAGAGACGTGATGAAGACTTGGTCGTTACGGGGGATCGGCCTGGCCGGATGTTCCACCTTGCTGCTTGGCTCGCTGGCGCATGCGCAGACGCAGCCTGCAGTGGAAGACGTCGACACATCGGCCACGAAGCTGGAGGCGCTCAAGCGCGAGGTGGCCGAGCAGGCCGCGGCGCTCGATGCGATGAAACAGTCGATGGCGCAGCAGGAAGCGACCATCCGGGAATTGCGCGGCGTGCTCGGGCTCGATGTGCTCGCGCGCAAGCGCGGCGGCCAGCGTGCCGGCAGCGGCACGCCGGTGACGCCGAGCGATGCCGCGACCGCGGCCACCGCCGGCGCGGCGGCGACCAGTGCGACGCAGTCCGTACCCAATTTGCCAGCCAATGTCGTGCAGGGCGCACAGCCCGGCAGCGCGCAGGGCGACGGCATGCCGCTGGCCGGCGATCCGGAGCCCGTCGGCGTGGCGCCGCAGCGCGACGCGCGCCCGCCGGAGGTGGCGCCGATCTTCGACCAGCCCGGCGTGCTGACGCCAGCGAAGAAGCTGGTGATCGAGCCCTCGTTCCAATATGGCTATTCCTCAAGCGATCGCGTGGCGCTGATCGGCTACACCATCATTCCCGCCATCCTGATCGGCCTGATCGACGTGCGCCAGGTCAAGACCTCGACCTATGTGTCGGCGCTGGCTTTCCGCTACGGACTGACCAACCGGCTCGAGATCGAGGCCAAGGTGCCCTATGTGCATGCGACCACCGACACGATCAGCCGCGAGATCTTCACGGGCTCGGCCAATGACAACGCCTTCGGTGCCTCGGGCTCGGGCCTCGGCGACGTCGAAGCGACCATCCGCTACCAGCTCAACCAGGGCACCGAGCGCCTGCCCTACTTCATCGGCTGGCTGCGCTACAAGTCGCGCACGGGGCGGGACCCCTTCGAGGTCACCACCGATTGCGTGACGCGCTGCGTGGCCAATACGACGGGCACGGGGCTGCCGCTGTCGATGCCGACCGGCACCGGCTTCCAGGCGATCCAGCCCGGCATCACCTGGCTGTTCCCGAGCGACCCTGCCGTGTTCTTCGGCACCTTCAGCTATCTGCACAATTTCACGCGCAGCAATGTGAGCCGCACCGTGCTGGGCGGGCAGCAGGAGTTCCTCGGCGATATCCGTGCAGGCGACATCTTCGAGTTCAGCTTCGGCGTCGGCCTGTCGCTCAACGAGAAGGCATCGTTCAGCATCGGCTATGACCAGAGCATCATCTGGCCGACCAAGCAGAACGGTGCGACGGTGCCGGGGTCGGTGCGCGTCACCCTGGGCACCTTGCTGGTGGGTTACTCGTACCGGTTCAGCAAGCGCTATACGCTGAACGTGTCGGTGGGCGCGGGCCTGACGCGCGACACGCCGGACCTGCAGGTCACGGTCCGGCTACCGATCACTTTCTGATGGCGCGTGCCGCACCGGGTGAAGCGTGCGAGCCTTTCCCCGGATGCCGCCTTGCGCCGGCCATGCCGCTGGCGTACAAAGAAGTCAGCCACTCTTCCCGAGCGGCGCAAGCCGGCGGGGTGCAGAGGAGGCAACGTCCTCAAAGGAGGAGACGACCATGCGCAAACGTATCTTCTGGTTGTTGCCGGACACGGCTTGCGCGCGTCGCGCAATGGACGACCTGCTGCTGGCCCGCATCGAGCACAGCCGCATCCATTTCGTGGCGCGCGAGGACACGGACATGACGGGCCTGCACGAGGCCAATCTGTTCCAGACTTCCGACATCGTCCACGCGGCGGAGATGGGCCTGATGGTGGGCGGCGGCGTGGGCATCGTGGCCGGGGTGGTGGTGGCGATGTTCCCGATCGTCAGCGATTCGCCGCAGTGGGGCCTGGTGGGGGTGCTGGCGGTCCTGGGCGCGATCATCGGAGCCTGGGCGTCCAGCATGATCGGCAGTTCGGTGCCCAACAGCCGTCTGCGCTCGTTCACGACCGACATCGAGGCCGGCAAGATCCTGCTGATGGTGGACGTGCCGCGCGGCCGCGTAGACGAGATCGAACAGCTGCTGCAGCGGACCCATCCGGAAGCCCGCTTCGCCGGCCTGGATCCGGCCATACCGGCCTTCCCCTGAACCGTTCCGGCCCGGCATGCCGGGCATGCTGACGCGGCCGGCCTGCGGGCCGGCCGCGTCGTTGCCGGCTGCGGTATAGTCTGCGCATGACTACCGCACCCGACATGCCCGCAGCCTCCGCGGCATCCGCTTCGTCAACTTCGTCAGCCTCGTCCGCAACTTCCGCCGCTTCATCTCCTGCGGCCGGCGCGCCATTCGCGCTGCACGGCCGCGTGGCTCTCGTCACCGGCGGTGCGCAGGGCCTGGGCGAGGCCATTGCCGCGGGCCTGGCCGCGGCGGGCGCCCACGTGCTGGTGGTGGCGCGCTCGGTGCCGCGCGTTGCCGCCGCCGTCGACCGCTTGCGCGCGCTAGGCGGCAGCGCCGAAGGACTGCCGCTGGACATCACCGACGATGCCGCCGTGGAGGCCGCCTTCGCGCACATCGATGCCGCGCACGGCCGTCTCGACATCCTGGTCAACAATGCCGGCGCGCGCCAGCGCAGTACCATGGCAGAGCTCGGCGCGGCCGAGCTGCGCAGCATGCTGGAGACCAACCTGGTGGCGCCGTATGCGCTGTGCCGCCACGCCGCGCAGCGCATGCGCGCGGGTGGCTACGGGCGCATCGTCAACGTCAGCTCGATCGCCGGCCAGGTAGCGCGCTATGGCGACGTGCTCTATCCGGCCACCAAGGGCGGGCTCGATGCGCTCACCCGTGCCATGGCCGCCGAACTCGGCCGCGAGGGCATCACCGTCAATGCCGTCGCGCCGGGTTATTTCGCCACCGAACCCAACCAGCCGATGGTGGCCGATGCCACCGTGGCGCAGTGGCTGCGCGACCGCACCTCGCTGGGCCGCTGGGGCAGGCCGGACGAAGTGGCCGGCGCGGTGGTGTTCCTGGCCTCGCCGGCCGCCTCCTATGTCACCGGCCACGTGCTGGCCGTCGACGGCGGCTACCTCGGCCACTTCTAACTCTAACGCGGCTGACGCGGTTTCAGGCGCGGACCCGGACCCGTCCCGGCGCCGGCCCGGCCGGCGCCGGAGTGCGCGCGCAGGTCCTCGATCAAGGCCGCCGCCGCGGCGGTGTCGCCCCGCTCCTTCAGGCGTATCAGGCAGATATCGCGCGACAGTCCGGGGATCTGCAGCGGCCGCACCACGAGGCCCTCGCGGCGGAACTGGAACAGTGCCAGCGTCGGCACCGCGGTGATGCCGAGGCCGGCCGCCACCAGCCCCGCGACCGTGGCGAGCTGTTCCACCTCCATCACGCCTTCCAGGCGCTCCGGGTGCAGCGCGGCGTCCAGGTGCTGGCGCACGCTGCTGGTGCGCGAAAGATGGATGAAGGGATGGCCGGCCAATGCCTGCGGCGTGACGCTGCGCCGCGCGGCCAGTGCGTGGCCGGCCGGGCAGACCAGGTGGAAGCGCTCGCGCAGCAGCGGCTCGACGCGCAGGTCGGCGGCCTGGGCCGGCGCCGGCGCCAGCGCGAAGTCGGCGCGGGCGCGCCGCACGAGGTCGATGCAGCCGTCGGCCAGCAGGTCGAACAGTGCGATCTCGATGCCCGGATAGCGCGCGCGGAAGGCCGCCAGCAGCGGTGGCAGGTCGCCCGCCGCCAGCGACGGCAGGGCGGCGATGGAGACGCGCCCCTTGCGCCGCAGCGCGTGGTCGCGCAGGTCGGCCAGCGCCGCCTCGAAGTCGGCCAGCAGGCGCCGCGCCACTTCCTCGAAGCGCCGTCCGTCCGCGCTGAGCTCGACATGGCGCGTGGTGCGCTCGAACAGGCGGCTGCCGGCCTGCTCTTCGAGCGTGTGGATCAAGGTGCTGAAGGCCGACTGCGACAGGTGGCAGGCCTGTGCCGCGCGGGTGAAGTTGCGTTGCTCGGCGAGCGCCACGAAGGCGCGCAGGTGCTTGACCGACAGGTTCATGCGGCGGACCCGTTCTGTTCATCCAGGATTTCGATAGATTAATCCAAACTATCCATTTCTGAGATAACTGCGTCCAACCTAGAATGGCCTGGCCGGCGGGAATCGTCCCGCCGCGATCCAGGATGGTCCGTTCCATGACCGCATCATTGTTGATCGGCTCGGGCGCCGGTTTCTCCGGCGACCGTACCGATGCCGCCCTGCCGGTGGTCCGCACGCTGATCGCGTCCGGCCAGCCGGGCGTGCTGATCTTCGAGACGCTGGCCGAGCGCACCTTGGCGCTGGCCCAGCTCGCGCGCCGCCAGGACCCGGCAGGCGGCTACGAGCCGCTGCTCGACGCCCTGCTGAGCCCCGTGCTGGGGCCTTGCCTGGCGCACCGCATTCCCATCGTCGGCAATTTCGGCGCGGCCAATCCGCGTGCGGCGGCGCGGCGCGTGCTGGCGCTTGCCGCCAGCCTCGGCCTGCCGGCGCCGCGCGTGGCGGTGGTCGAGGGCGACGACCTCTCGCATCCTGCCGGCCGCACGCTGCTGCAAGGCATCGTCGGCGCGGACTTCGACGCGGCGCGCCTGGTCTGCGCCAATGCCTATATCGGCGCCCAAGGCATCGCCGACGCCCTGCGCGCCGGGGCCGACGTGGTGGTGTGCGGCCGCGTGGCCGACCCGGCATTGGCGGTAGGGCCGGCCATGGCGCACTTCGGCTGGTCCTGGCAGGACTGGGACCGCCTGGCATGCGCGACCATCGCCGGCCACCTGCTCGAATGCGGGGCGCAGGTGACCGGTGGCTACTTTGCCGATCCCGGTTTCAAGGACGTGCCCGACGTGCACGCGCTCGGCTACCCGATCGCGCAGCTCGACGCGGACGGCGGCATCGAGATCTTCAAGGCCGCCGGCACCGGCGGCTGCGTAGACCTGCGCACGGTGAAGGAGCAACTGCTGTACGAAGTGCACGACCCCGCCGCCTACCTGACGCCGGACGTGGTGGCAGACATCAGCGCGGTCACGCTCGCACAGGCCGGCCCGGACCGCGTGGCGGTGCGGCAGGTGCGCGGCCACCCGCGTCCCGAGCAGCTCAAGGCCAACCTGTTCTACGAAGGGGGCTGGATCGCCGAAGGCGAGATCTCGTACGCCGGTCCCAATGCGGCCGCGCGCGCGCGTCTGGCGGCGCAGATCGTGCGGCGGCGCATGGAGGGGCTCGGCCACGCGGTGCCGATCCGCTTCGACCTGATCGGCGTGCTCAGCGTGTTCGCCGACGATGCCGGCGCCTTGCTCGGGCAGCCGCGGCCGGGCGAGGACGCGGCCGCCGACGTGCGCCTGCGTGCCGCGCTGGCGCACGACGAGCGCGAGGTGGCGCAGGCGCTGCTGCGCGAGGTGAACGCGCTCTACACCTGCGGTCCCGCCGGCGGCGGCGGCGTGCGCACGGCGCTGCGCCCGCGCCTGAACGCCACCTCATGCCTGGTGCCGCGCGGCGCCGTGTCCCCCAGCCATACCCTGATCGCATCATGACCGAGACCGTCGCGCTCCACCGCCTTGCCCACGGCCGCACCGGCGACAAGGGCAATCGCTGCAACATCAGCGTGATCGCCTACGAGGCGGAGGATTTCGCCCACCTCGCCGAGCACGTCACCGAGCAGGCTGTCGCCACCCTGTTCGAGCACCGCCGGCCGAGCGCCGTGCGCCGTTACCTGGTGCCCTCGCTGCAGGCGATGAACTTCGTCATCGACGGTGTGCTCGACGGCGGCGTCAACGACGCGCTCAACCTCGATACGCACGGCAAGGCCCTGGCCTTCCTGCTGCTGCAACTGGAGATCCCGTTGCCGCCGCGCCTGCGCGCCGCCTGACCTCTGCCGCGCGCGCGGCCCCCTGCAAGACCCTCAGCAAAACACAGGAGACAACCCCATGCCAGCCATTTCCCGCTCCGCGCGCGCCGCGGCGCTTGCCGCCGCCGCCTTCGCCGCCCTTGCCCTGCCTGCCGGCGCGCGCGCCGAGTTCCCCGACAAGCCGATCCGCTTCGTGGTGCCGTTCGCCGCCGGCAGCGCCACCGACCAGCTCGCCCGCGCCATCGGCCAGGCCATGAGCGTGGAGGCCAAGGTGAGCGTGGTGGTGGACGACAAGCCGGGCGCCAACGGCTTCATCGCGGCCGGAGACGTGGCCAAGGCCAGCCCGGACGGCTACACGGTGCTGATCACGACCAACACCACGCACGCCGCCAACGAGCACCTGTACAAGAAGCTGCCCTACGACCCGGTCAAGGATTTCGCGCCGCTGAGCGCGCTCGGCCGCGGCGGCCAGATCATGGTGGTCAATCCGCAGCTGCCGGTGAAGACGGTGGGCGAGTTCATCGCGCTGGCGAAGAAGCAGCCGGGCAAGCTCAGCTTCGGCAGCGGCAGCTCGTCCTCGCGCATCGCCGGCGAGCTGTTCCAGCAGATGGCGCATGTGGAACTGCTGCACGTGCCCTACAAGAGCAATCCGCTTGCCGTCACCGACCTGCTCGGCAACCAGATCCAGATGATGATCACCGACACCGCGACCGGCCTGCCGCAGGTCAAGAGCGGCAAGCTGCGCGCGCTGGGCGTGTCGGGCAAGGCGCGCTCGCCGCTGGCGCCGGACGTACCCACCATCGACGAGGCCGGCGTCAAGGGCTATGAGATGAGCTACTGGTTCGCCGCCTATGCCCCGGCCGGCACGCCGCCGGCCGTGGTGGGCCGGCTCAATGCGCTGCTGGTGAAGGCCGCGCACAGCGAGACCGCCGCCACCTTCTACCAGGCCACCGGCACCGAGGTGTTCACCGGCAGTCCGGCGGAGCTGGCGAAGTTCCAGGCGCAGGAGTCGGCCAAGTGGGGCCGCATCATCAAGGCGGCCAACATCCAGCCGGAATGACGCGGCGGCGCCGGGCGGCGCCCGGAGCCCCTGCCGGCGGCAGGGGCTCGCCGCCGCGCGGGTCGGCGCGCGGCTAAGATGCGGCGGTCTCCCACCTTCTCCCGCTTGCCATGTCCCATCCCGCCAGCAGCGCGCAGGCGCTGATCGAAACCTATATCCGCGCCAAGGACGAGAACCGCCCGCACCGCATGGCTGCCGCCTTCGCCGCGGACGCACAACTGCGCATGACGGTGAAGACCGAGGCCATCGCCTTCCCCGCGGCCACCGATGGCCTGGCGCAGATCAGCGACGTGCTGGTGCGCCGCTTCGGCCAGCGCTACGACAATGTCTACACCTTCTGCCTGAGCACGCCGCCGGCGCCCGACGCGGATGCGTTCACCTGCGCCTGGCTGGTCGGCATGAGCGACAAGGACAGCGGCGGCGTGCGCGTGGGCTGCGGCAGCTACGACTGGCGCTTCGCCATGGGCGAGCCTCGCCGCGTGCAGTCGCTGGAGATCGTCATCGAGGCGATGGAGATCCTGGCGCCCGAGGCCGCGCACGACGTGCTCGACGGCTGGCTGGCCCGGCTGCCCTATCCCTGGTGCGGGGCGGCGCAGGCGCGCGCCCGGGCGCCGGCCCTCGACGGCCTGGCGCCGGTGCTGCAGTTCCTCGCGGCCGTCGGCTCCTGAGTGCTGCCGGCGCCTCTCGCGGCGGGGCGGCGTCAGCGTGCCGTACCCGCGTCGGAGGCGGGCGACCCCGGCGGCGGGGTGCCGGGGCGATCGAAGACCTCCACCGTGTCGCCCGTGCGCACCGAACGCTTGCCCAGGCGCGGGAAATCCACGATCTCGGCCTCGCGGTGCTCACCGCCGCACAGGTAGACCAGGTCCTGGTCGCCGGCATTGACCAGGTGGTGGGCCACGCCCGTGGCCGGGAAGGCCATGAAGTCGCCCGCGCCGACCTCGAACACCTCGCCGTCGATTTCCGCGACGCCGCGTCCCGAGAGGATGTAGATCCACTCTTCCTCGAGGTGATGCGCGTGATACACGAAGGATTCCTTGCCCGGCGGCACCGTGGTGAAGTTGACGCCGGTGCGGCGCAGGCCGAGCATGCGGCCGAGCCTGGCGCCGGTGATCTCGGAGTTGGGGTTCCAGGGGTGGCGGAAGGTGTGCAGGCCGGCCTGGACCTGGTCGGCACGCAGCAGCAGGGGATGACCGTCTTTCATGGCTGCGCTCTCCTCGACGGAAGCTCCAGCCTCCAGTCTAGAACCTGCGCAGGGCGTGCGCGGGATCTGCGCACGATCTGCGCACGGTGGGCGGATCTGCGCCGGACCCGGGCTCCGCCCCGGTCAGCGTTTGAAACCCAGCACCAGCACGCCAGCGCCGACCAGCAGGATGCCGGCCCACTCGCGCAGGCTGGGCCGCTCGCCGAGGAAGATCACGGCGAACACGGCCACCAGCAGCAGGCTGAGCTTGTCCACCGGCGCCACCTTGGAGGCATCGCCAATCTTGAGCGCGCGGAAGTAGCAGACCCAGGAAGCGCCCGTGGCCAGCCCGGACAGCACCAGGAAGGTCCAGGTCCTGGGCGAGAGCGCGAGCGGATTGCTCCACTTGCCGGTGTAGAACACGAACAGGCTCAGCACGACGATGATCACCCCGGTGCGGATCAGCGTGGCAAGGTCGGAATTGACGCCTTCCAGGCCGATCTTGGCGAAAATCGCGGTGAGCGCGGCGAAGGCCGCCGACAGCAGGGCCCAGTGGAACCAGGTGGTGGAAGCGCTCATCGATGGCCGCGCCGCGTTCAGGAACGGCGGCGTTCCATGGCGACCATCGACGGGGTGAAGCCGAGCTGGCCGAAGAAGGCCGCTTCGGACGAGCGCGCCGCGCGCAGCACCCAGGTGATGTCGGGATCGTCGCCCATGACGTGGCGCATCAGCGCCCGGCCGACGCCCTGGCGGCGGTGGCTCGGGGCGACCGCCACCATGGACAGGTAGCCGTCCGAGATGCCGTCGCACAGCGCCCGCGCGAAGCCGACGATGCGGCCGCCGTCGACCGCGACCGCGACGCGCTGCGAGTTCGCCACGAGTTGCGCGAAGCGCTCGGGATTGTTGACCCGGTGGGCCCAGCCGTTCTCTGCAAGGAGTTGCCTGGCGGCCTCGATGTCTGCGGGCACCAGATTTCGGATTTCCATCAACGGCTCTCCTTGCCAAACGTGTACAGCACTCCGCCGTGCCGCCATGCCGTCGGTGGCGCGGTGAGTCCGGACGCCGTCCGCGCGGGGCGGGCGGCGTAATTGGCGCAGAGTTTAGCGAGCGGGTGCGCCAGCGTCAATTTTGCCGGTGCCGGGCCGGCCGGCGTTCCACCGGCGGCGGGCTCCGCGGCGGGTGCCTGGCGCACGCACCACCGGCATGCCCGCGCCGGCGGGCGGCACGGTATCATCGGTCCATGAACGCCGCCATCTATTCCCCCGCCCATCCCGCCGACCAACTGGCCGAATTCACCGACGCGGACGCCGCGCTGACGCGCATCACCGAGATCTACCGGCACTCGGTCAGTGCCATCAAGGCACGTTTCGATGCCTTCGCGCAGGGCCGGCCCCTGCCCTCGGCGGCCCATGCCTGCTATCCCTACCTGGGCATCTCGGTCAACCTGGAAACCATGGTGACCGACAGCCGGCCATCCTGGGGCACGGTGGCCTATCCGGGGGTCTATGGCACCACGCTGACGCGGCCGGACCTGTTCGCCGACTATTTCCGCGACCAGATCGAGCGCCTGATGCGCTATCACCGCGTGCCGGTGGTGGTCGGCACCAGCCGGCGCCCGATCCCGCTGCCCTTCGTCATCGAGGCGTCCACCACCGACATCAACCACACGCAGGCGCGCGAACTGGCGGCATCGTTCGTGCTGCCCGAACTGAGCCGCATCGACGATGCCATCGCCAACGGCACCTACGAATCGGTGCCGGGCGAGGCCGATCCGCTGTCGATGTTCCCGGCCGAGCGCGTCGATCTCGCGCTGCAGCGGCTGTACCACTACACCGGCACCGCACCCGAGCACTTCCAGCGCTTCGTGCTGTTCACCAACTACCAGCGCTACGTCGACGAGTTCATCGAGCTGGGCCGCTCGCACATGGCGGCGGAGCACGACGACGGCAACGGCTACGTGCGCTTCGTCGAGCCGGGCGACGTGGTGCAGGAGCGCGGCGGCGCGGTGCCGGACGACGCCGCGCGGCCGCGCGCCTTGCCGCAGATGCCGGCCTACCACCTGGTGCGCGGCGACAAGCTGGGCGTGACGCTGGTCAACATCGGCGTCGGCCCGTCGAACGCCAAGACCATGACCGACCACCTGGCCGTGCTGCGTCCGCACTGCTGGCTGATGGTCGGCCACTGCGGCGGCCTGCGCCGCTCGCAGCAGCTCGGCGACTACGTGCTGGCGCACGCCTATGTGCGTGACGACCACGTGCTCGACCAGGACCTGCCGCCGTGGGTGCCGGTGCCGCCGATCGCCGAGATCCAGGTGGCGCTGCAGGAGGCGGTGGCACGCGTGACCGGCCTGTCGGGGACCGAGATGAAGACGCGCATGCGCACCGGCACGGTGGTGTCCACCGACGATCGTAACTGGGAGCTGAAATCGAAGGCGCTGTACGCGCGCTTCAACCAGTCGCGCGCGATCGCCATCGACATGGAAAGCGCCACCGTGGCTGCCAACGGCTTCCGCCTGCGCGTGCCCTATGGCACGCTGCTGTGCGTATCGGACAAGCCGCTGCACGGCGAGCTGAAGCTGCGTGGCATGGCCAACGCGTTCTACCGCCAGCGCGTCAGCCAGCACATGACCATCGGCCTGGAGGCGATCCGCATCCTGCGCGAGAACGGCGTCGAGCAGCTGCATTCGCGCAAGCTGCGCAGCTTCGACGAACCGGCCTTCCGCTGAGGCGGCCTTCGTGCGGACGCCGCACCAAGGTCGGCATGAACGCCGGGGGGGGGGGGGGGGGGGCCCGGCCCCCGCCCCCAGCCACGCGGGGGGCGGTGTGGCGCAGGGGGGGCGCCCGGGGCCGCCCCCCCCCCAGCCGCCGGGGCCGGCGGGGGGGGGGGGGCG
>JABLTH010006281.1_pt1 | contig 14166 bp, 16 predicted proteins | sample 7875711 | NCBI WGS metagenome assembly JABLTH01 (sample SAMN14941262, study PRJNA633318) | bioreactor metagenome | isolation source: bioreactor | place: China | collected 2019-03-05 | reverse complement strand
TCGGGCGCGACTTTGTGGTGGCCTGCCCCGGGGAGCATCATCGTGGCAGGGTGGCATGCCGGCAGCACCGCCCTGCCCCACACCACGTGCACGACCGATCCATCGACCCGGCGCGCCTGCCGGGGCGCTTTCGCACCGAATCGCTGCCCCCTCACCTTTGCTCCAGAAGCCGCTCTCTGTAAATTCAAAATATTTGAATAAAATATCCGTCAAACGATCGCTTTGAGTAAAGCTATCGCCACTATAGTTCTCCCCATGGCAGCGCACAAAAGAAAGCGACGCCGGCAGAAAACTTCAATTCCATTGAATCAGACCGCACAGGGAGAACCCCATGACCAACGCCAAGCTCGAAGTCCTGACTCCGCACAACAGCCAGCTCATCTTCATCGACCACCAGCCGCAGATGGCCTTCGGCGTGCAGTCGATGGACCGCCAGACCATGAAGAACAACGTGGTCGGCCTGGCCAAGGCGGCCAAGATCTTCGACATCCCGACCACCATCACCACGGTCGAGTCTGACTCGTTCTCGGGCTATACCTACCCCGAACTGCTCGATGTGTTCCCGGGCAAGCAGACGCTCGAACGCACCTCGATGAACTCGTGGGACGATCAGAAGGTGCGCGACGCGCTGGCCGCCAACGGCCGCAAGAAGGTGATCGTCGCCGGCCTCTGGACCGAGGTCTGCAACACCACGTTCGCGCTCTGCGCGATGCTCGAAGGCGACTACGAGATCTATATGGTGGCCGACGCTTCGGGCGGCACCACCAAGGAAGCGCACGACTACGCGATGCAGCGCATGGTGCAGGCCGGCGTGGTGCCGGTGACCTGGCAGCAGGTGCTGCTCGAATGGCAGCGCGACTGGAAGAACCGCGATACGTACGACGCGGTCATGCAGGTGGTCAAGGAACACTCGGGTGCCTACGGCATGGGCGTGGACTACGCTTACACGATGGTCCACAAGGCAGAGCAGCGCACCGCCACCAGGCACGAGTCGCTGGCGCCCGTCCATGCGCAGGTGATCGAACGCTGATCCTGCATGCACCGACCGGGCGCTCCGCTCCATAGCGCGCCCGGTCATCCCAATGCAAAGGCCTGACCGACCATCCACTTCCTTCCGGACTGATGATGAAGAGCATCAAGAAGATTGCCAGCAGCTGGGAACTCACTGCGTTTGCGTTTGCCAGCGGATTCCTGAGGCATGCTCATACCTCATCCTCTCTCGGCATCCTCGCCGGCACGCTGGCGGTGGGCGGATTGGTCGCAGGCCGCGGCCTGAAGCTCGATCGCATTCCCAGATAAACAGGAGAACTCCCATGTCCAAGCTACCGTTGCTCGAACCCGCCGATTGCGCGTTGATCCTCGTCGATGAACAAGCTGGCCTTGCCTTCGCCGCAGGCTCTCAAGACCCCCAGATCCTGCGCAGCAACGGGCTTGCGGTCGCAAAGACGGCCGTCGCCTTTGACCTGCCGGTGGTGGTTTCCACTTCAGCCTCGAAGGTATACAGCGGCCCGCTGATGCCGGCTTTCCGCGAAGTGCTGCCGAACATCACGCCGATCGAGCGCCGCAATATGAACCTATGGGAAGACGACGCGGTGCGCAGCGCGATCACGGCGACCGGAAAGCGCACGCTGATCATTGCGGGCCTGCTGACGGAGGCCTGCGTCAGTTTTCCGGTTCTGTCGGCGCTGTCCGAGGGCTATCAGGTCGTCGTCGTTGCCGATGCTTGCGGCGGACTGACGCCGACAAGCCATGACCTGGCCTTGCGGCGGATGGCTTCTGCTGGCGCCGTGATGACTTCCTGGCTCCAACTGCTTCTCGAATTCCAGAGAGACTGGACCCGCCACGACACCTATGAAAAGGCCCGCGCCATCGTGGTCGAGCATGGCGGCGGGTATGGCACAGGCCTCGCCTATGCGCGAGACATGATCAAGCCGGCCTGAGCGGCCGCCACGCAGGCGCTTGACGCGCTGCGGACCGCTTGCACTTGGGACCGGGATTGCTTAACCTATGCCGATGCACCGATCGCCTACCCACTCGATTATTCGCGCCGACATTGACCCGGCGGGATAGCTTTCGACTGCAACTATGTCACGACAACCCGCCCAGGAGGCGGGTTTCTGCTTTCTGGGCACCTGATGGAGAGACCTGATGGAGAGCCTGGAAATGCAGACTGCGAGCAAGGATGGTGAGGCGCTTACCCATGATGATGCGGTATTGCTGCATATGGTGTGCGGGAAGATCGCGGCCGGAAAATCGACGCTCACCGCGCTGCTCGCGCGCAATGCGCGCACGGTACTGATCAGCGAAGATGTCTGGTTGTCTCGCCTCTATCCGGGCGAGGTCCTGTCGATCGATGCCTACGTCCACCGCGCCAGGTGCATCAAGGACGTCCTGGCGGACCACATCCGTTCCCTGCTTGGCGCCGGCGTGTCCGTGGTGCTCGATGTTCCGTTCAACACAGTGGCCGCTCGCGCCTGGGGCCTCGCCATTGCGCAGGCCGCCGGCTGCGGACACCGGCTTCACTATCTCGATGTGAGCGATGCGGTCTGCAAGGCGCGCCTGCGCGCGCGGAATGCGCGGGGGGACCATCCTTTCCAGGCGTCGGACGCGGAGTTCGAGCGGATCACCAGTTACTTCGTACCGCCGCATCCATCCGAGGCGCTATGCATCGTGGCCTATGACGAAACAGGTGCCGTCTCCGATAGGAGTAAAGGCATGGATTGAGGGCGCGCCCAGCCCTCGCGCCGCCTATGCGGAACAGCCGCCTCGCTCGGATTGCCAGCCGCGCGACAGCTTTGCCTTCCCCTGCTGACCGGCCGGCAAGCGCCAAGGCACCTTGGCAGGGCGCGCACCGGCGGCAGTGGTCGGCACCGGGGCGGCTACGGCCGCGACCGAAATCCTTGCCTTGCATCAATCCGCGTCCATGGCATTCCCCTCAATATGGGGGAAAGCAGTACCCGACAAGCGTGGGAGGCAGAAATGAGTCTTGAACTGTGGGGAGCCATCGGCCTTCTGGCCCTTGTCATGGACGTGGTCACGATGTCCGGCCTGTTCCTCTGCGTGACACTTGCCGCGATATCCGGCGCGGTATCGACGCTGCTCGGGGCGGACTCGGTCGTATCCATCGGCATCGCGCTGGCGTCATTCGTCCTGGCCCGCTGGATCGGCAACAAGCTCGGCGCGGATGATGCCTTGCTGCGCTATGAGGAAACCGGCCATAACATCGTTTCCGATGATGGCGCGCGCGTGCATATCGCCCACTGGAACCACTATGACGAAACGCTGGTGGAATATCAGAACCGCATGTGGCCAGTCAAGCTGTTGGCTGGACACCAGCACAGGGTCGGTGATTATCGCGTGGTCGAGGTGAAGGAGCACCACCTTCTCATCGAGCCGCTGGGCCGGCGCTACTGGCCGAAGAGGCGGCCGCGCCACACCTGAAACTCCAGTCGGCAAACCCTGCCCAGGCTGCGCCGGCCCCGGAACCGGCGCAAACCGCGGCTGCCTTGGCTCAGTTTCATGCCGCTCCGCTCACCTCGCGAATGGGGATCACGGTGCGGCCGCCGCAGTGGCGCAACAGGTCGCGCAGTTCATTGATGACTGGGAACACCTCCTGGTTCCAGTCGGCTCCCTGCCTGTCGTGGGCCTCTTGTTCGCGCTCGACGATCCAGCGGTCTTCCTTGAAGATGCGCTCCGTGAACCAGACCAGCAGCGGCCAGGCCAGGTCCAGGGCGAACGGGATGCCAGGCCTGCGGATGGAAAGCAGCCCGAAGGTCCGGTTGGTGCGCTGCGCCGCATCCAGCGGCACGTAGACGATCCACAGGTCCATCACCAGGGTGCCGTCGCCCGAACGGATCTTCAGGGTCTGGTACGGATAGCCGGTACGCACCGTCATCACGTCCTTGTCGTTCTGGTCGGCGCTGTTCTTGCTGGCCCCGAACACCAGCGCCTCGCCCACCGGCTGCTTGCCCTCCAGGCGCGAGAACGTGTAATCGACCTCCACCCAGTCCTCGCCGCGACGCCGGCCCAGGGAACGCGCGCGCATCTGCCCCATCTGCCGCCGGTGCAGGAACTGGTGGTTCATGTCCATCAGGTTCTCGTGCATGAACGAGTAGTGACACTTGACCTCGCGACCGAAGCGGCGCGTCTTGTACGCCGTGTCAGCCACCGATGGCAGGTCCGGCAGCGGCCGCTCGCCGGCGAGCGCCGCCGCGCCGGGAAAGACAAAGATCAGGCCGTGCGCCTCGCGGCAGGGATAGGCTCGCACGCCGTTGGGGAGGCGTTCCCGCCCGAGGTAGGGCACGTCGACGCAGCGGCCGGTGCCGTCATAGGTCCAGCCGTGATAGCCGCAGCGCAGGGACTCGCCTTCGACCACGCCCGCATGGAGCGGCACCTGCCGGTGCGCACAACGGTCTTCCAGTGCGAAGATGGCGCCGGACTCGGTACGGACCAGTACGATCGGCTCGCCGGCAAAGTGCACGCCGAGGGCCTTGCCCCGCTTGACCTCGCTGGACCAGGCCAGTGGATACCAATGATCGGGATGGATGGGGACACGGCGCAGGTCGCGCACGGGCGCGCTGGCGGGCGGGTCGATGGCACTGGTATCCGGCAACGGCACTGCATGCATGCGTGACGCCTCCTTGCATAGGGGGAGCTTCGACCGTCGCCACGAGCGGAACCATCCATCGGCGAGCGGGGATCTGGCGCAGTCTACGCGAAGTCCGGCGAATGCTGCCGATTTCTGCTCTCGGCATAGGTACTTCATCGTGCGGAAGCAAGAGGATCGAGATGGCGGCCATCCCGGCCGGCCTGCCCGCCCTGCTGGCCTACGCCAGCAGCCGCAAGGCATCAGCGAGCGAGAGCACCGTCGTGCGCGAATCGAACGCCGTGGCAAACAGATGATCGTGCACGACCGGATCCGGGTCGTAGCAGCAATCCTTGACAGTGAACAGGCGGAAGTCCGCATCGCTCGCATACGCGACCGACGACAGCACCACACCGGTCGACGCAATGCCCGCCATGATCAGGGTATTGATACCTTGCGCGGAAAGCCGCACCTGCAGGTCGGTCCCGAAGAACACGCTGGCACGGTGCGCGATGATGAGCGGCTCCGCGGCTTGCCGGCCGAGTTCCGGCGAGACCTGGTCGTCGACGAAAAGTCCAAGCTGCTTGATTCCCTGCCCGTTCCTGTTCAGCGGGCTGACTTCCGGATAGCCCGGGCCGAAGTGGATCTTGGCGAAATAGACGCTGACACCCTTGGCGCGCGCGGCATCGCACAGCTTGCGAGTGTTGGAGAGCAAGACGGGCGCGACCGATGGAAACAGCTGCAGGATGTCGGTCTGGTAGTGCATCACCACCAGGGCGGTCTGCGTGGGAACGATTGCCGGAACCTGCCTAGCCGCGGCACTTTCCATGCCGGCTTGATCGCCTGCGGAATGGACGGGCTCATGTTCGACGGATGGCGGCATAGGGATGCGCGGTCGAGAGGGAGGTTCGACTCTAGCACGCCCGTCATGATCGGATCGGCCCTCCAACTTCCCGTCGGCATGCCGCGCCCGCGGGACGGCGACGGCCCTGTCGCGGAAACAGAGCCCCGCTCAGGGCGAAGCGGACGGCGTAGCGGCGCCCGCTGCCTGGCGGACGACGCGCTGCACGAGGAGCGCGGCAAACCTCTCTGGCGCCTCCAGATCGGGGAAATGCCCGCAGTCTGCAAAGATCTCGATCTCGGCGTGGGGAACGCACTCGCGCAACGAGCCCGGATCGGTCTGTGCGTGGGACGGGTCTCCGGCGCCCCAGATCATGGTGCAAGGGATCTCCAGGCCATTCGCCTGCGGCATCGTTTCCCCGTTCAACCCCTGCACCACGCCCGCGAGGCAAAAACAGGCGCCACCATGCATGCCCTCCAGTGCAGTTTCACTGAAGGCGTATTTCCGGCCTTTTGGCAGCGCCATCGGATACCAGCTCTTCACCAGCTTCTTCCGGAACAGCCAGGCGAGTGCCTGCCCCGCAACCGGGACGCGCAATGGCCGGGGAATGGTCCGATCCACCCAGGCCTGCATCGATGCGAGCGATGGCGTCTGCGACAGCACCAGGCCGGCGATCCGGTCCGGCGCCATCCTGGCCGCGTTCACCGCGTACAAGCCATTGGCGCAACTGAATGCCAGCGTTGCCCGCTCGATCGACAGGCCGTCGAGCAGGTCCAGGATGACTTGGGCGCCCTCGTCCAGCGCGTGGGTATACCGGAGCGCGGGTACGGAGAACCCGAAGCCGGGCATATCGAAGCAGACGACGCGAAGCGACGGCGACAGCAAGGCGATCAGGTGGGCATACTGCTCGATCATATTGGGCCCATCCGGCGCCATGACCACGCAGGGTTTGGCGGACCCTGAGTCATGCACACGGACGGGTCCCGCGGAAGTATTGAGGAACGTGGTGTGCGGTCCGTCCTGCAGGTAGCCGGACCGCCTGGGCGTATGGGTTGTCAGGCAGTGGTCCAAGACGGCACCAAGCGATCCCCTGCCGGGTCGCTTCCTCGCGCCGCGCCCCTCGTTGGCGGACGCTTCGGGCGCAGGCGGCGCAGGCGGCGCCGGCGCAGCGGGCGACGGATTGGTGCGGGATTGATCTCGGTTTGTCGTCGTCACGAGAGAAGAGGGAGATTGTCCGGGAATGGATTATCCGGGATGGATCGGGGCCGAAGCTATCCGTGCGCAAGGACTGCGCCACCCTACGGGCGCTGGCCTGCCATCGGCACCGTCACCGGTATGAAGCGAGCCGGTGCGCGAACGATGCGCTCGCGGCACGGCCATCGGGGCGGGCTGGATTCGCGCGATGGAGCGTGGCACCGCGGCGTGCAGCGGCATCGATGTCAACGCAATCGCCCGCGCCCCGTTCTCCCACTCGTTGCCGGCCGCGGACGGCTGGCGTGCCGACCCCGGCAAGTCGTTGGGCCGCGCCAGCGCCAGCGCACACGAAAGTGGATACGACCATGCCAGAACAGCCAAGTCGCCCCTCCCTGCACGGGCATGCCACCGCCCCCTCACCGGGTCGCCGCCGACTGCTTGTCGGCCTGGCGGCGACCGTGCCCGCGTACGTGCTAGCCCCAGCCGGCGCCGCCACGGATGCAGCCGCTGCAGCGGCCGGCGCCACACCGCGCCCAGGCGAGCCGTCACCAATGCCTGGAGCCTTGCCCGATCGTGCCCGCGCCCGCGACCTCGGCATCCGCCCCGGCGTGCTCGCCACCGGCCCGTTGAACGCGATCACCGATGTCGCCAGCGTGATGGTGGGGCACACGACGCTGATCGAGGGAGATTCGGTGCGGACCGGCGTCACGGCCATCCTGCCGCATGGCGGCAACCTCTTCCAGGAGAAGGTGCCGGCGGGCTTCGCGCTGGGCAACGGTTTCGGCAAGTTCGCCGGGGCGACGCAGATCGAGGAACTCGGCGAGATCGAGACGCCCATCCTCCTGACCAATACGCTCTCAGTCGCGGAGGGCGTCGCGGGTGCGATCGAATGGACCCTCGGCCGGCCCGGCAATGAGCATGTCTTGTCGGTCAACGCCGTGGTCGGCGAGACCAACGACGGCTTCCTCAACGACATCCGGGGCCGGCACGTCACCAGGCAGCATGTGCTGCAGGCCATCGCCACGGCTGGCGGCGGGCCGGTTGCCGAAGGCTGCGTCGGTGCCGGCACAGGCACGCAGGCCTTCGGCTGGAAAGGCGGCATCGGCACCAGTTCACGCCGGCTGCCGCGCCAGCTCGGCGACTACACGCTCGGTGTCTTGGTGCAGACCAACTACGGGGGCGTGCTGTCGATCGACGGCGTGCCGGTCGGCAAGACACTGGGGCGCTACTACCTGAAGGACGTGGTCGACGATCACGGCGGGGATGGCTCGGTAGTGATCGTGGTAGCCACCGACGCGCCGCTGTCCGACCGCAATCTCGGGCGCCTGGCCAAGCGGGCATTCCTCGGTATCGCGCGGACCGGCTCGTCGATGGCGAACGGCTCGGGCGACTATGCCCTGGCGTTCTCGACGGCATCGTCGGTGCGCCGCACACCGGCGCAACGCAAGACCGTCGGGCGGTTCGACAGCCTGCCCAACGATGCCATGTCGCCGCTGTTCCAGGCGGTCTCCGAGGCCACCGAGGAGGCCGTCTACAACGCGATGCTGCAGGCCGTCACCACGACCGGCATCGGCGGACATCGCCTGGAAGCCATCACGCCGGCCGCGGTGCAGCGCGCGCTCGAGCACGCGCGCCGCGCCGGCGACGCGCGCTGAGCCCGGCGTCCGCAGCCGGCGGCACCTCCCCCCTGCCAGGCCCGGTTCGCGCTGCCCACGCCGATCCCCTCCACCGCCTGCCGCCAGCGCAGCCGCTCCTCGATCGGGCCGACCGGCACCGGCCAGGTCGGCGAGATCGTGCGCCAGCTGCGCCATGAGGCCGGCGCGCACCAGCAGCCGGGCGCGCGGCGCGCGCTGGCGCACACGGGGGGCTCGACGCGATCTGCTACGCCCACGTACTGGAGCGGCCGCAGGCATAGGCGCAGGCGCGACGCCCGGGCCCCGAGGCGCTCGGGCGCTCAGCCGCTGATACCGCGCGTGATGGCGTGGACCAATGCCTCGCAGACGAGCGCGCCGTCGGCATTCTCCCGCCGCATCAGGAACAGGGCGGCGATGCCGCGCAGCGCGCCGAGGATGACCACCGATTCCGCCGCCGGAACGACGTCCGCGCGGATCTCGCCGCGGCGCACGGCGATGGTCAGCCTGCCCGCCCCACCAGGGGAAAGAGCGCAAACCCGAGCGCCGCCACCAGCATGACCAGGCACACCATGGCGGCCCATTTGAGCGCGTAGCGCTGGTGGTCGCCGAACTCGACACCGGCCAGGCCCACCAGCAGGTAGGTGGACGGCACCAGCGGGCTGAGCAGGTGCACCGGCTGGCCGATCAGGGATGCCCGTGCCATCTCCGCCGGCGAGATGCCGTAGCCCTGGGCCGCCTCGGCGAGGATGGGCAGCACGCCGAAATAGAAGGCATCGTTCGACATGAAGAAGGTGAAGGGCAGGCTCAGCAGCGCGGTCAGCACCGCCATGTACGGCCCCAGCACGTCGGGAATGACCGCCAGCAGGCTGCGCGACATCGCCTCCACCATGCCGGTGCCGGACAGGATGCCGGTGAAGATGCCGGCGGCGAAGATCAGCGAGACCACGGACAAGGCGTTGCCCGCATGGTGCGCCACGCGCCGGCGCTGCTCGGCGAGATCGGGATAGTTGATGATCAGCGCGACCGCGAAGCCGATCATGAACAGCACCGGCAGCGGCAGCACGCCCAGGATCAGGCTGACCATCAGCGCCAGCGTCAGCGCGGCATTCACCCACAGCAGGCGGGGACGGCGCAGGTCCGCGTCTTCCTCGGCCGCGGCGGCGGGACCGGAGACCGCGCAGTCCTCGTCGTAGCCCGCGTGCAGCGCGGCGCCGTCGGGCAAGGCCAGCACGCCGAGACGCCGGCGCTCGCGCAGGCCGAGCTTGACGGCCAGCAGCAGGATGGCGGCGACGGCGAGGCCCATCACGGGCAGCAGCGGCACGAAGATCTCGCCCGCGTCGACGTGCAGCGCGCTGGCCGCGCGCGCGGTCGGCCCGCCCCAGGGCGTCAGGTTCATCACGCCGCTGGCGAGCATGGCCAGGCAGGTCATCGAGAGCGGGTTCATGTCGAGGCGGCGGTATAGCGGCAGCATCGAGGCGACCACGATCATGTAGGTGGTGGAGCCGTCGCCGTCCAGCGAGATCACCAGCGCCAGCACCGTGGTGCCGACCACGATCTTCAGCGGATCGCCCTTCACCGCGCGCAGGATGCGGCCGACGATGGGGTCGAACAGGCCGGCATCGATCATCACGCCGAAATAGAGAATGGCGAACATCAGCATGACGCCGGTTGGCGCGATCTTGCGGATGCCGTCGAGCATCATCTTGTCGATGCCGGTGCCGAAGCCGCCAGCCAGCGCGAAGAGGATGGGAACGAGTATCAGCGCGACGAGCGGCGACAGCCGCTTGGCCATGATCAGCGTCATGAACGTGATCACCATGCCGAAGCCGAGCAAGGTCAGAAGCATGATGGGAACTGTCTCCTGGTGCACATTGGTATTGTCTGCCCGGCCGGGCGGCGGGCGGCGGAGGCGCGAGGTTAGGACAGAAAACCTGTCATCAACCTGTCATCGCCGCGCAGCGGCCGGCTTTCCGGGCCGCCAACTGGCACCCTGTGCGAAAATCGCGCGATGCGAATTCTGGTGATCGAAGACGACGAGGACCTGGCCGACGCCATCGTGCGGCGGCTGCGCCGCATCGGCCATGCGGTCGACTGGCAGCACGACGGCCTCAGCGCCGACGGCGTGCTGGCCTACGAGGCCTTCGACCTGGTGATCCTGGATATCGGCCTGCCGCGCCTGTCCGGCTTCGAGGTCCTGCAACGGCTGCGCGAGCGCGGTAGCAAGACCCCGGTGCTGGCGCTGACGGCGCGGGTGGATATCGAGGACCGCGTGCACGCGCTCGACACCGGCGCCGACGACTACCTCGCCAAACCCTTCGATTTCCGCGAACTCGAGGCACGCTGCCGCGCCCTGCTGCGCCGGCCTGGCGCGCAGGCCTCCGGCGTGCAGCGCTTCGGCGAGCTGGTCATCGACAGCACGGCGCGCCAGGTGCGGCTGGCGGGGCAGCGCCTGGACCTGCCCAAGCGCGAGTACAGCCTGCTGGAGATCCTGCTGGCGCGCCTCAACGGCACCGTCAGCAAGCAGGAGATCGCCTTCAAGCTGTTCGCCTTCGACGACGACGCCGCGCCCAATGCGATCGAGGTGTACATCGCCCGCCTGCGCCGCAAGCTCGAAGGCTCGCCCCTGCGCATCGAGACCCAGCGCGGTGTCGGCTACCTCCTCAGCGTGCGCGAGGAAGATGCCGGCGGCAGCCAGGAGCCCGCGTGATGCCTGCCGCCGGCGCGGCGCCGCCGGTGCCGCGACGGACCGGGCTGTCGGTGCGGCGCCGCCTGCTGGCCATGCTGCTGGCCCTGTTCGCACTGGGGCTCGGCGCGCTCTACACCATGGTGCGCGGCTATGCCTACCAGACCGCGAGCATCACCTATGACCAGTTGCTGACGGCCTCGGTGCTGTCGATCACCGACAGCCTGCAGTACGGGCAGCATGGCTGGCAGCTGGACATGCCCTACGCCGCCCTCGCCCTGCTCGAACAGGCGCCGCGCGACCGTGTGTTCTACCGCGTCAGCGCGCGCGACGGCAGCCTGGTCACCGGCTATGCGGACCTGCCCGCGCCGCCGCGCGCGCCGACATCCGAGGCGGCGCGCACGCCGCAGCTGTTCGACGCGGTCTACCAGGGGCAGCCGGTGCGCTTCGCCTGGATGGAGCGGCACGTGGCCGGCCCCGAAAGCGCCGCCGTGGCGCGGGTCCAGGTCGGGCAGACGCGCGAGGCGCACGATGCGCTGGCCCGGCGCATCCTGTGGCACGGCACGCTGGCGCTGGTCGCCTTCGCCGCCGCCGCGCTCGGGCTGGCCTACTGGGGACTGCACCGCTCGCTGGCGCCGATCCGGCGCATCGAGGACGAACTGTCGGCGCGCACGGTGTCCGACCTGCACCCCATCGCGGCGCCGGTGCCCGAGGAACTGGGTAATCTCGTGCACGCGCTGGACGGCTTCATGGCGCGGCTGGAGGAGAACCTGGATACCTTGCACCTGTTCATCGCCGAGACCGCGCACCAGTTGCGCACGCCGCTGGCCGCACTGCGCGCCCAACTGCAGCTGGCGCTGGAGGAAGACGACGGCGACGAACAGCGGCACAGCCTGCAGGCCGTGCTGCGCAATGCCGAGCGGCTGTCGCGCCTGGTCAACCAGCTGCTGAGCGACGCCAGTGTTCTCCACCGCAGCAATGCCCACGACTTCGCGCGCATCGACCTGGCCGAGATCCTGCCGCAAGCCCTGCACGACAGCGTGCCCCAGGCCGAGCCACGGCCCGACGTACGCCTGTACCTCCCGCAGAACGGGGCCGGGGCCGGGCAGGCATGGGTACTGGGCGACAGCCTGATGCTGCGCGAAGCGCTGAAGAACCTGCTCGACAACGCCCTGCGCCACGGCGCCGCCGCGCGCGGCAGGCTCGACGTGCGGCTGGCGCGCGCCGGCAGCGACTGGCAGGTCACGATCTCCGACCAGGGGCCGGGCCTTCCGCCGCAGCTGGGAGATTCGGTGTTCGAGCGCTTCGTGCGCGGGCCCGGCCCGCGCACGGCCGGCGCCGGCCTGGGCCTGTCGATCGCCAAGCGGGTGGCGGACAGCCACCAGGGCCGCCTGACCCTGCGCAACCGCCCGCAGGGCGGGCTGGATGCCATCCTGACCCTGCCGGCCCTGCCATCATGAACGCCCGTCCCTTCCCTCTTCCTGCCGGGCGGCCGCGGCGCCGGCATGCCCTGGCGGTCATCGCGGCGCTGTTCTGGAGCGCCGGCTGCGGCGCGGCGGATTTCGAGACCGCGGTGCTGGGACCGCGCGATGCCGCCGACGTGCTGGTGGTGCAGGGCTCCACCAGCCTGCGCGTATTCCGTGGCGTGCTGGAAGACTTCGGGCGGCGCAACCCCGCTTTGCGCCTGGTCTATACCGAACTGCCCACGCAGGAACTGTATGCGCGCCAGGCCGCTCCCGGCGGCCGGCCTGGCCCCGCCGATATGCCGCGCGCCGATCTCGTCGTCAGCAGCAGCATGGATCTGCAGACCAAGCTGGTCAACGACGGCCGCGCCCTGCCGCACGTCTCGGCGCAGACACGCGACCTGCCGGCCTGGGCCAACTGGCGCGACGAGGTCTTCAGCATCGCGGTCGAGGCGCTGGTCATGGTCTACGATCCGCGCCAGCTGGGCCCAGGCCAGGTGCCGCGCAGCCGCCGCGAACTGTTGTCGCGGCTGCAGGACCCGGCGCAGCCGCTGGCGGGCCGCCTGGCCACCTACGACGTGCGGCGCAGCGGCATCGGCTATCTTGCCGCGACCCAGGACGCACGCCTGGACAGCATGGCCGGTGCCCTGCTGGCCGCCTTCGGACGCAGCAACGTCATCGTCAGCGACTCGTCCGACGACATGCTGGACCTGCTGGCCCAAGGCAAGGCGGCAATGGCCTACAACGTGCTCGATTCCTATGCGCAGAAGCGTATCGACCGCGGCACCCCGCTGCGCATCGTCTACCCGGACGACTACACGCTGGTGCTGTCCCACGCGGCCCTGATCCCCCGCCAGGCCAGGCGCCCCGACCTGGCCGCGCGCTTCCTGGACTACCTGCTGTCAAGGGAAGGCCAGGCGGTGATCGCCAGCGAGTCGGGCATGCGGCCCGTGCGCAGCGGTGCGGCCCCGGTGCCGCGCGCGCGGCCGGTCGGCCTGGGCGTCGGCCTGCTGGTCTACCAGGATCCCTTGAAGAAGGCGCATTTCCTGGACCTGTGGCGGGCGGCGCTGCGGCTGGACTGATTCCACGCCGGCCCGCCGGTTCAGGAAGCCGTCGACAGCCGCTGCCTCATGCCTTGGACCGGTTCAGCGCCACGGCTGCCCGGATCAAATCCCTGAGGGCCGCCTCGTCGATCGGCCCGCCCTCGCGGAAATCGATCGCACGCCGTGTATTGCCTTCGAGACTGGCGTTGAAAAGACCGGCCGGATCGGCCAGCGACGCGCCCTTGGCGAAGGTCATCTTGACCACGCGCTGGTAGGTCTCGCCGGTACAGAGGATGCCGTGGTGCGACCACACGGGCACGCCTCGCCACTTCCACTCTTCCACCACGCCGGGATCGGCCTCCTTGACCAGGCGGCGCAGGTGGGCGAGCATCTCGCCCCGCCAGTCGCCCAATTGCTGTATCCTCGCGTCGATCTGCTCGGATGCAGACGGATGGTCGTTCGCTTCCTTCGTCTTCATGGCTGACTTCCCCCCCGGGGCTGGCCTGCCACTACTATATAGGGATACCCGCCCGTGCTCGCTATATAGTGTCGGTAGTACCGGCATTCGCGCGGCGGCCCGGCGTTGCGCCAAGGACCGGGCAATGCGCAACTGGCATTGAAAGTGCGCCCTGCTGCCCCCAGATGAAGGCTCAGGGCGATCCTTGTCGTGTGTACTTCCTGCGACGGGACGTGCTGCGACGCAGCGGGGGCTGTAGAATACGG
>JABLTH010051197.1_pt1 | contig 14168 bp, 15 predicted proteins | sample 7875711 | NCBI WGS metagenome assembly JABLTH01 (sample SAMN14941262, study PRJNA633318) | bioreactor metagenome | isolation source: bioreactor | place: China | collected 2019-03-05 | reverse complement strand
CGAAGTATCGGGCGCAGGCGGATCGGCAGGCCTGATCGTGCGCCTGTCCGATTTTGCGATTGACGAACTCGAAGCGGTCGCCGATTACATCGCACGCGACAACCCGCAACGCGCCGTGACGTTCGTGCAGGAGATTCGCGACAAGTGTTTGGGGCTGGCCGCGATGCCGCTCGCGTTTCCGCTGGTGCCGCGCTTCGAGCGTCACGGCGTGCGGCACCGCGTGCACGGCAACTACCAGATCTTCTATCGGGTCGTCGGTGATCCGCCGGCGCGGATCGACATTCTTCATATCCTGCACGGCGCGCGGGACTACGCGTCGATTCTGTTCTGAACGAACGCGCGCACTGCGTCGCGCCCGGAATGCGCGAACCCGGCCACGGCCGGGTTCGTTCGAATCGCGATGGGCACCGCCGGCGCGCATCGGCGGCGAGTCGAAGTGAAAGCCTCGGGCGTGACGAAGCAGGCGGGCACGCAGCCCGCCTGCCGCGTCAATGCCCCGACGCCTCCTCCAGCGTCAGATGCTTCGTCTCCGGCGCCCACGCGATCGACACGATCATCCCCACCAGCAGCACGCCCGCGAGCGCGAACATCGTCGCGTGAAAGCCGAGCGTCGCGATGCCGGCCGGCAGCAGGAACGTGCCGATCGCCGAACCGAGCCGGCTGCACGCGATCGCGAGACCCACGCCGCTCGCGCGGACTTCGGTCGGGAAGCACTCGGGCGGGAACACGCCGACGAGATTGCTGAACGCCGACATCGTCAGCGTGAAGATCGCGAACGCGACGATCATCGCGACGGCCGCCGCCGACGGCAGCACCGCGAGCGCGACGAGCGACGCGCACGTCACGGCGAACGAACCGATCAGGAAACCGCGTCGCGACAGCCGGATCGTCAGCCAGATGCCGATCAGCGCGCCCAGCACGAGGAACGCGTTCAGCAGCAGGTCCGCACCGAAGCCTTCGGCGAGGCCGATCGTCTTCAGGATCGTCGGCAGGAACGTGTAGATCGCGAAATACGGAATCACGAGGCACACGAAGAACGCACAGTTGAAAAGCGTGCGGCGGATCAGGTCACGCTGGAACAGCCGCGCGAAGCCGGCATTCGCATGCGGTTCGGCCGAGCCGTCGAGCATCACGTGCGGCCCGAAATGCTTCGCGACGATCGCGCGTGCTTCCTGCACGCGGCCCTGGCCGAGCAGCCAGCGCGGCGATTCGGGTGTACCGATTCGCAGGACCAGCACGATCAGCGCAGGCAAGGCAGCCGATGCGAGCAGCCAGCGCCATGCGTCGGGCGTGGCGTCGCCGTACGCAAGGCCGAGCACATTCGCGGCGACATAGCCGATCGTCCAGATCACGCTGAACGAGCCGAGCAGTGCGCCGCGATGCTTGCGCGGCGAGAATTCGGCTAGGATCGCGTGGCCGACGGTGAAATCGCCGCCCATCCCGAAGCCGATCAGCACGCGCAGTACGCACAGTTCGAGCGGCGACGTGACGAAGAACTGCGCGAACGCGGCCGCCGTGATGATCACGAAGCTCGTCAGGAAGATCTTCTGCCGGCCCATCCGGTCGGACAGCCAGCCGAACACGAGGCTGCCGAAGAAGATGCCGATCAGCGCCGAGCTGCCGATCATCCCCATCCAGAACGCGTCGATCGGCATCTGCTTGCTGAGCGCGGCGAGCGCATAGCCGATCGTGCCGAGCGTGTAGCCCTCGGTGAAATGCGCGCCGAACGTCAGGCCGGCGATCTTCACGTGGAAACGGTTGAGCGGCACGTCGTCGAGCGCGACGGGGCGGTGCGGCGCATCGGCGCCACGCGACAGCGGCAACGCGCGCGCGGTGCCGGATTGAACGTTGGCTTGGGTCAAGCTGCCTCCTGGATTGTTATCTGGCGCGCGGCGGCGCGCGCAGGCGGCGCGGCGCTGCGCCGCGAGCGCCGTGCAAGGCGCCGCGCGGCCGGGCGGCGCGCGGCGCGGATCGACCGCGGGGGAGCGGTCAGCGGCCGAGGCCGGCCATCAGCGTGTACTTGAGTTCCACGTACTCGTCGAGGCCGTACTTCGAGCCTTCGCGCCCGAGCCCTGATTGCTTGACGCCGCCGAACGGCGCGACTTCGGTCGAGATGATCCCGTCGTTGACGCCGACCATCCCGCTTTCCAGCGCGCCCGACACACGCCATGCGCGGCCGAGATCGCGCGTATAGAAGTACGCGGACAGCCCGAACGGCGTATCGTTGGCCGCGGCGACGGCCTCTTCCTCGGTCGTGAAGCGGAAGCAGCCGGCGACGGGGCCGAAGGTTTCCTCTTCGGCGATCAGCATGTCGGCCGTCATGCCGGTCAGCACGGTCGGCTCGTAGAACGTGCCGCCGAGCGCATGACGCTTGCCGCCGGTGAGCGTGTGTGCACCCTTCGCGACCGCATCGGCCACGTGCCGTTCGACCTTGCCGAGCGCCGCTTCGTTGATCAGCGGCCCCTGGTCGACTTCGCCGGCGAGCGCGTTGCCGACGCGCAGCGTGCGCACGGCGTCCGCGAGCTTGCGCGTGAATGCGTCGTACACGCCGTCCTGCACGAGAAAGCGGTTCACGCACACGCAGGTCTGGCCCGTGTTGCGGAACTTCGACGCGATCGCGCCCGCGACCGCCGCATCGAGATCGGCATCGTCGAACACGATGAACGGCGCGTTGCCGCCGAGTTCGAGCGACAGCTTCTTCAGCGTGTCGGCCGACTGCTTCGCGAGCAGCTTGCCGACCCGCGTCGAGCCCGTGAACGACAGCTTGCGCACGACGGGCGAACTCGTCAGCGTCTCGCCGATCGCGACCGCGTCGCCCGACACGACGTTGAACACGCCGGCCGGCACGCCCGCGCGCTCGGCGAGCACCGCGAGCGCGAACGCCGACAGCGGCGTTTCCTCCGACGGCTTCAGCACCATCGTGCAGCCGGCCGCGAGCGCGGGGCCGGCCTTGCGCGTGATCATCGCGAGCGGGAAATTCCACGGCGTGATCGCGGCGACGACGCCGACCGGCTCGCGCGTGACGACGATCTGCGCATCCGGCTTCGGGCTCGGGATCACGTCGCCGTACATGCGCTTCGCTTCTTCCGCGAACCATTCGAGAAAACTCGCCGCGTACGCGACTTCGCCGCGCGCTTCCGCGAGCGGCTTGCCTTGCTCGCGCGTCAGCAGCCCGGCGAGCGCGTCGCGATGTTCGAGCATCAGCTCGCCCCAGCGCTTCACGCGTGCGCCGCGTTCCTTCGCGGTCAGTGCGCGCCACGCGGGGAACGCGTGCGCGGCTGCGTCGATGGCGCGCTGCGTGTCGTCGGCGCCGCCTTTCGCGACTTTCGCGATCGTCTCGCCGGTCGCGGGGTTCAGCACCGGATAAGTTGCATCGCTCGCGCCATGCGGTTCGTGCCATTCACCGCCGATGTAATGGCCGGTCCTCAGAAATTCGTTCATCGTGTGTCGTTCCTTCAGGGCCTCAGTCCGTCGCGAAACTGCCTTGCGCCGGACGCGACGCGCGCGCGATGCGCTTGCCGGCCGTGTAGTCGTTGATCAGGTCGCACGGCGTGTAGTTGCGCTCCAGTTCGTGCAATTCCTCTTCGGTGAGCTGCGTCTCGAGCGCGCCGAGCGCACTGTCGAACTGCGCGACGGAATCCGCGCCGACCAGCATGCTCGCGACGCCGGGGCGGCTCAGCACCCACGCCTGCGCAATCTGTGCGGGCGGCACGCCGCGGCGCTTCGCGACCTTCGCGACCGATTCCGCGATCGCGAGCGATGAGGCATCGCCGTACATCTGCGCGGTGAAGAAGTCGGTCTGGTTGCGCGTCGATTGCGGCTCGCAGGTCAGCAGGCCGCGCGCGAGCGGGCTGAACACCGACACGCCGACGCCCTGGTCGATGCAGTACGGCACCATCTCGCGCTCCTCCTCGCGATACGCGAGGTTCAGCTGCAGCTGCATGTTGATCGGCTTGTCCCAGCCGTGTCGTTCGCAGGCCTGCATGATTTTCGCGAACTGCCACGTGTACATCGTCGATACGCCGATATAACGCGCCTTGCCCGCGCGCACGATGTCGTGCAGCGCGCTCATCGTTTCCTCGACGGGCGTGTTCACGTCGAAGAAGTGCAGCATGAAGATGTCGACGTAATCCATCCCGAGCCGCTTCAGCGAAGCGTCGATGCCGTCGAGCACGTGCTTGCGCGAATGGCCGCCCGCGTTCGGGTAGCTGCCCATGTCGTAGCCGACCTTGGTCGTCACGACGAGCTCCTCGCGGCGCGCGTTGCGCTTCAGGATGCGGCCGACCACTTCCTCGCCGACGCCCGTCGAATAGAAATCGGCGAGATCGATGAAGTTGACGCCGGCGTCGAGCGCGCGGCGCACGATCGGCTCGCTCTGCGCTTCGTCGAAGATCCAGGGTTTCCAGTCGGGGGTGCCCATGTTCATCGTGCCGAGACACAGGCGGGACACCTTCAGGCCGGACTGGCCGAGGCGGACGTATTCCATGCTTCCTCCAGGTGCGGCCTTGTGTCGGCCGCTTGTCGTCTTCAGTTTTTCTTCGGGGTGTAGAACGGGTTCGACACGTCGCGCGCGGCGGCGAATACCGCGTCGCGATGCGGCAGCCCTTCCATCGCGGCGACGATCGCGGTGCGGCACGCACGATAGTTGTTCTCGAACACGGCATCGAGATCGTCGGCCTGCGGGTTCACCCAGTTCGCCGACACGACGACCCAGTCGTTCTCCGCCTCGGGCGGCAGCGTGCCGTTCTCGAGCGCTTCGGCGACGGCCTTCGCGATGCCGGCCTGCGACGCGCCCCACGTGGCGTTGCCGTGGAAATCGCCGGCGATCTGCGCCTTGTTGACGTACAGCGTGAGCGGCTTGGTCGGCACGCCCGGCTGCGCGATCACGACGAACGGCGCATGGCCGGCCGACGGCGTCGCGAGGGCCGTGGCGAACGCCTGGCCCGCGGGGCCGTTGCGCGGGCCGACCAGCACGTTGATGTGCGCGAGGTTGACGCCGGGGCCTTCGAAGCCTTCGCCGATGTAAAGCTGCCTGGGTTGGGATGCGGTCATTGCGATGTCTCGTCGATGAGGTTGGGTGTGAGGCGATTGTGGTGGGCCGCGACGCGGCCGGTGAATCGATGTTTCCTGATCGGGCTATGAGTTTTCGTCGTCTCCGGGAATGCCCTGAGCTCGGCGCGCGGACGCCCGCCGGGCGGGCCTCGGCCGATGTCGTGACGGCGGGCGGGGCGGGTTCGGCGGGTGGGCATTCGCGTACCGGCTCCGGGTTTGTCATACCCGGGCAGGGGTTGGAGGGCCGGGCGCATCCGGACAACAATCGGCGTACTCCGAGCCCTATCTTTCGTCTTCCCTTCTTTTTTCGAAAGCGAGTAATTCCGATGGCTGCCATTCAAAGGCCCGATTGGTCGAAGCTCAGTTCGCTCGATCCGGAACTGATCCGGGCATTCGTCGCCGTGGTCGAGAGCGGCGGTTTCACCGCGGCGGCCCGGCAACTGCATCGCACGCAGTCGACGATCAGCCTGCGCATCCGCACGCTCGAGGAGCGGCTCGACACGCATCTGTTCATGCGCAACAGCCGACGGCTCGAACTGTCACGCGACGGCGAGAATTTCCTGATCCATGCGCGCCGCATCATCCAGGTGCAGAACGACGCGATCCTCGCGCTGAAGCAGGCGAGCAGCGATCGCGGCGTCGTGCGCTTCGGGCTGCCGGAGGACTACGCGGAGCTGTGGCTGCCCGACCTGCTGAAGTCGTTTTATGCGATGCGGCCGGGCGCGCGCTTTCACGTGCATTGCCGCACGTCGCTCGAACTGCTCGAACGGCTGCAGGCCGGCGAGCTCGACGTCGCGCTCGTCGTGCGGCACGGGCCGAACGCGGGCGGGCGGCTGCTCGGCCGGCACGATGTCGTGTGGGCCGCGCACCGGGATTTCGTGCTCGGCCCGCAGGCGTCGGTGCCGCTCGCGCTGTTTCCGGAGACGTGCTGCTACCGGCAGCGCGGGCTGCAGGCGCTCGCGACGGCCGGGCGGCCGTATCACGTCGTCTATACGAGCCAGAGCCCGACCGGCATCAAGATCGCGGTGAACCACGGCGCGGCCGTGACGATGATCGACCGCTGCACGCTGCCCGAGAACTGGCGCGTGCTCGACGAGACGGACGGGCTGCCGCTGCTGCCGGCGGCCGATCTCGAACTGCATCGCTCGCCGGGCATCTGCGATCCGCTGACCGACGATCTGGTGTCGCTGATCGAATCGATGGTCGACGAGCGGCGGCGTGCGTCGCTCGAAGCGTTCGCGTAGCGCGGCGGCCGACGCACGGCGTGATGGCGCGAATCGTGGCGGGTGGCGTGCGGTCGCGGCGCGCGCATCGCGACCGCACGGCAGGCGGCCAGCCGCTGGCCACTGGTCATTGACGTGTTGTGTCCCCGTGCCGTTTTTTGCACGGACGGCCCGTTTTTTTGCACGACGTTTATGCGGTCTCTTCTAAGCTGGGGACGTGTCGAACAGCCGAGACGGCTTCCGTCCGCTCCATGACCTTCATTCATCCCGTTCCCGCCTTCGATGTCGCCGGCCGCCAGTTGCGCGCCTGCGCACCCGACAACGTCATTCCGTTCCCGCCGCCGCGCCCGCGCCTGCAGTTGCCCGTCACGCTGACGGCCGACTCCGGAGAACACGCGCACGCGCGGCTCGCGGCGCTGCTGCATTCCCCGCTCGGCGTGTACGTCGTCGGCGCGCGTGCCGTGCGCGACGTGGTGCACGTGCACTTCGACATCGCGCCGGAAGACCTGGATTTCACGCTGCGCATGCTGATCGCGCAGCAGGCCGATGCGGTGATCGGGCCGGTCGCGCGCCGGTTGCGCGTGGGGCCGACGGCACGGTGAAGCCGGGAACGGCTGTTGCTCGTGGATGGTGGTTCGTTCCTTGATGGCTTGTCCGATCCGCCGCCCGGTCGCCGGTCGCCGTGCCGTCCGCCGTCAGGCGGCGGACAGGCGCGCGATGCTGCGTGCGCGGTGCCGATCATGCATGCGGAGGAGTCATGGATCTATTGGAAGCAGTCCCTGTCGTGCGGCCGGCGAGCGTCCGGTTACGGACGGCGTCGCTGCCGTCGGGCCAGCAACTCGAGCGTCAGCTCGTGACGACGGTGCGCGTGGCCGAAATGCTGTTGCATCAGGCGATCGTCGTGCCCGACCGGCATCAGTGGTCGGTGGACACCGAGCGGGTCGACGCGGCCGGCGGGCCGCTTGCAGCCTGGGAGCGCTTCGTGACCTGGCGGATCGGCAAGGTGTTCGCAGCGACGGTCAGCCCGGCCGCGCGCGTCAACGATCGCGACCAGGTCGCGGTCGAGATCCGGCTCTGTCTGCCCGAACAGGACTACGTGGCCGGGCGGCGCGTGAGCACCTTCGGCCGCCGCCACGGCAACCGCTTCGGCGCGACGCTGTCGGTCACGTCGGGCGCGCAGTGGGGCTGGCAACGCGCGGAGCACGTCGCGCCGGAACACAGGCAGGTATGCGGCGATACGCTGGAAGCGCTTGTCGATCGGGTGGCCGCGAACGTCAACGCGGCACTGGGCGCGGCCGGTTTCGGCGCGATGCGCTGATCACGCGTCGCCGGTCTGCCCGGTCTGACGCTGCAGGTCTTCCATCAACTGCTCCGCGAGAAAGTCGCACGGCGGCCGCTTCGATTTCGTGCTGCGCGCGAGGATCAGTTCGAGCGGCGGCAGGTCGGGCAGCCCGTGCGCGCGGCCGAGCATCGACAGTTGCGCGGGTATCGCGCAGCGCGCGAGCGGCGCGACCGCGAGGCCGGCCTCGACCATGCTGAGCAGCCCGAGCAGGCTCGGGCTTTCATAGGAAGTACGGTACGGCACCTTCGCGCGTTCGAGGCTGCGGATCGCGTTCTCGCGCGCGACGCTGCCCGGCATGAACACGGCGATCGGCAGCGGCCGCTCTTCCCACACGCGCGGCCCGTTGGTCATCGCGGCCCACGCCATCGGCTCGTGGCGGATGAAGTCGCCGGACAGCCCCTTGATGCGCGTGCCGCAGACGAGATCGACGGTGCCTTCCTTGATCAGCGGCGCGAGCGCGCTGCTCGGCAGCCCCATCACCTGGATCTCGACCTTCGGGTAGGTCGCCGAGAATTTCTTCAGCACCGACGGCAGCAGCGACGACGCATAGTCGTCCGGCACGCCGATCACGACCTTGCCGGTCACTTCCGGCCGCACCACGGCCGCCCACGCCTCGTCGCGCAGCGCCAGCATTCGTCTGGCGAATCCCAGCAGCACCTCGCCTTCACGCGTCAGCACGATGCTGCGCGGCTTGCGCACGAACAGTGGCCGCCCGATCGCGTCTTCCAGGCTCTTGATCTGCATGCTCACGGCCGACTGCGAACGGTTCACGGCCTCGGCCGCGCGGGTCATGTTGCCGGTCTCCGCGACGGCGACGACGGTAGCCAGCACGTCGTGATCGAGCATCTTCATGGGTATCAGGAAAACTGAACGTAACGATCAACATTATGCGTTTTTATTGTTGCTGTGTGTCTGCCATAGTGCGATCACGCTGACGTTTCGCCCGAGGGCGGCGCGGCGTTCGGGCCGGACGATCCGGCGTGCGGGACTGAACAGGAAAGCGTGGTGTATCGATGATGGACCATCCGTTGCGCGCCGCGCTGGCCGCGGAATTACATGCCCGGCCGTTCCTGCGGCTCGCCGAAGCCGTGTCGCTCACGCATTACGCGATCTACGCGGACGGCCAGCCCGACATCCACGAAACGCTGCTGCACGCGCTGTGCCGCGATACCGGCATCGCCGCGCCGCACGAAGGCGCGACGCATTACGCGGTGCAGTCGCCGAGCGGCTGGCACCTGAAGTGGGAGCGCCACACAGAATTCTCGACCTTCACGTTCGTCGCGCCGCGTCGCGACACCGGTTATTTCGACGATCTCGCGATCGACGGCATTCCGGCCGCGTGGTTCGCGCGGCTCGCCGGCATCCGCTTCGTCGCGGTGCGCATGGAGCTGCTGACCGGCGACGCCGCGCGGCTCGTCTGCGGCGACCTGCGCCGCTGGATCGACGGGCCTGCGCTCGTCGGCAGCAACGTGCTCGGCGGCGGCAAGGTGTTCTGCGACTGGCATGTGTGCGACGACGGTTTCATGCGCTTTCTCGTCGTCGACGAGGATTTCCGCGAGGAGCAGGGCGGCCGCCTGCTGCAACGCCTGCATGAAATCGAGACGTACCGGATGATGGCCCTGCTGGCGCTGCCCGTCGCGCGCCAGATGAGCCGCGAGCTCGACGAGATCCACGCGGCGCTCCATGCGCTGATGCAGCGGATGGACGCGAGCGGCGCCGACGGCGACGATACCGCGCTGCTCGTCAAGCTCACGCATCTGGCGGTACGGGTCGAGTCGCTGTCGGGATCGGGCGCGCGCTTCAGTGCGTCGCGGGCGTACGAGAAGCTCGTGCTGGCACGTATCAACGAACTGCGCGAGGAACGCATCGAAGGGATGCCGACGATCGCCGAATTCATGGAGCGGCGTTTTGCGCCGGCGATGGAAACCTGTCGCAGCGTATGGGCGCGCCACGAACAGATCGCCGCGCGGATCGCACGGGCGGTCGACCTGCTGCGCACGCGCGTGAACCTCGCGCAGGAAAAGGACGTGACGCGTTTGCTGGCCGGGATGGAGCGCACCGCGCGCAACCAGCTGCATCTGCAGCACGCGGTCGAGGGGCTGTCGGTGGCCGCCATTTCGTATTACGTGCTGTCGCTCGCGACGGCGGCGTTCAAGGCGCTGCACGTGATGAAACTGCCGGTCGATCCCGAACTGGCGGAAGGCCTGCTGATCGCGCCGGTCGTGTTCGCGGTGATTCACATCACGCGGCGCACGCGCGCGCAGCTGGCGCGATCGGAGGCCGCGCATGACGGCGCGCGTGACGGCGCGGCGGTGCATGCGGCGGCGTTGAAGCAGGTCGGTTAGAACATCGAAAACTTGATCAGGTAAAGGAGTGGAGATGACTTTTTCGCAGAAGCAACCGGAGTTCTACAGCGGTTTCGATGCCGCGTTCGACGAACCGGCACCGGACGACGCGGGCGTGCCGGAGGCCGCGCGCGTGACGTCGTATCAGGCCGTGCTGCAGGAGCCGATGACGTCGCTCGTCGGGAATACGATCGATCGGCCGGACGTCGCGGCGGTGGCGATTCTCGGTTACAACTGACGCAATGCCGGGCGGGTGGGCTGCGCAGTCCCTTCCCGATTACCCGGCGGCACGCATGCGCGGCATCGTCGGGTACGCCACCCATCGGGCGTCGATCTTGCGGCCGGGTAGAAAGTGAAACTCGATATAACCGTCGCGCCGGTTCGGCAAAGCCGGCACGGCGACGTCGGTTTCGACGATGTCGGGCGCCTGGTTCCGGGCGTCTTCTTCAGGCGTCAGATCGTACGTGATCCTGACGTGCCAGGTCTTCTTGCCGCGCGGCACGCTCATGCAGCACATCGTGCCGCCCCCGCCGCCGAACTGGCGCGCGTGCACGCTGCCCGCGCCGAAACCATCCACCACGAAACTGTAGACACCACGATCGGTGTAGTTGAATCCCACGACGCGATACGGGCCGTCGGCGCGCGTCTGTGCGTGGATCCACCAGGCCGCGCCCGCCAGCAATGCCGCGACGGCAACCGGGTTGAGTATCAGGCGGCGTAGCAGGTTCGGCATGTCGGTGTTCCAGTGAGTCGGTTCGGCGGCACGATCGGTCGCCGGTAGCGCCAGGGTGCGTGTCGTGCACCACGGCGGCCGAGGTCATCGCGCGCGTCTGACGGCCCCCGCTCCGTGCGCCAGCGCCAGTTCGACGAACGCGCGCGCGGCCGCGCTCCGGTACGCCCCGTTGCGCTGCAGCAGCGCGGCCGTGCGCCGCAGGACGGCCGGATCGAGCGCGATGGCGACGAGATCGTCGTGCCCGCTCGCGATCGTCGCGGGCAGCAGCGTCGCGAGGTTCGTGCGGCGCACGATCTCGATCACGGCCCCCAGCGAATTCGCTTCCATCGACACGCGCGGCCGCACGTCGTGTTCGCGGAAATAGCGGTCGATCTGCACACGTGTCGCGAACTCGGCCGTGAGCAGCACGAGCGGCGCGTCGTGCAGCGCGCGCAGGCCGGCCTTGCGTTTTCCGGCGAGCGCATGCCGGCGGTTCACGACGAGCGCGAGCGTTTCGACCAGCAGCGGTTCCGCTGCGATATCGGCCGTCTGCACCTCGTCGAACGCGATGCCGACATCGAGCTCGTCGTCGACGAGCAGCGCCTCGATGCGTTCCTGCGACATCTCGCGCACCGACAGCGACACCTCCGGATAGCGGCCGTGAAACGCCTCGACCAGCGGTCCGACGAGATAGCTCGTGAAGGTCGGCGTGACCGCGATGCGCAACGAGCCGCGGCTGAGATCCTGCACGTCGTGAATGGCACGCCGGCCTTCCGCGAGATCGTGCAGCGCCTGCCGCGCATAGCGGAAATACACGTCGCCGGCGTCGGTCAGCCGCGTCACGCGCCCGGTGCGGTCGAACAATTGAGCGCCGAGCGTCTCCTCGAGCTGGCGGATCTGCTGGGACAGCGCGGGCTGCGACACATGCAGCGCGGCGGCCGCGCGCGTGAAGCTGCGATGCTCGGCGACGGCGAGGAAGTAATGGATATGGCGCAGCAGCATGGCGGTTCCTATAAGTCCTGCTTATCAGGTAGATCATAAATCAGTCTTTTACCTTATTGGAAGCCCGGCGTAACCTGCTCTTCATCGATTCCACCCGCACCGGAGAACACGCGATGAAGGACATCATCGAAGGCTTCCTGAAGTTCCAGCGCGACGCGTATCCGGCGCGCGCCACGCTGTTCCGCGATCTCGCGCGCAGCCAGCATCCGCGCGCGCTGTTCATCTCGTGCTCGGACAGCCGGCTCGTGCCCGAATTCGTCACGCAGCGCGAACCGGGCGACCTGTTCGTGATCCGCAATGCCGGCAACATCGTGCCGTCGTATGGCCCTGAGCCGGGCGGCGTGTCGGCGTCCGTCGAATACGCGGTGGCCGCGCTGCGCGTGACCGACGTCGTGATCTGCGGCCATTCCGATTGCGGCGCGATGACCGCGATTGCCACCTGCCAGTGCATGGATCACATGCCGGCCGTCGGCCACTGGTTGCGTTATGCCGATTCGGCGCGCGTCGTGAACGAGGCGCGCACGCACCGCAGCGAACGCGAGCGGATCGACTCGATGGTGCGCGAGAACGTCGTCGCGCAACTGGCGAACCTGAAGACGCACCCCGCCGTGCGGCTCGCGCTCGAAGAGGGGCGGCTCGCGCTGCACGGCTGGGTCTACGACATCGAATCGGGCTGCATCGACGCCCATGACGGCGCGACCGGCCGGTTCGTCTCCCTGGCGGACCATCCCGAGGTCCGCGCCATGCCCGCGACGCTTCCCGTCGCGGCCTGAATCGCTCCCACCCCACCACGAGGAATTGCCATGATCCAGTCCCAGCACAGCCAGACCGCCCGCCACGCGCTCGCGGAGACCGTCGTTCTCGCGAAGGCGCGCAAGAACCTGTCGTTCGCGCAGCTCACCGAAGGCACGGGCCTGAGCGAAGCGTTCGTGACGGCCGCGCTGCTCGGCCAGCATGCGCTGCCGGCCGATGCGGCGCGCAATGTCGCCGACAAGCTCGGCCTCGACGACGACGCGGTGCGGCTCCTGCAGACGATCCCGCTGCGCGGCAGCATCGACGATCGCGTGCCGACCGACCCGACGATTTACCGCTTCTACGAAATGCTGCAGGTGTACGGCACGACGTTGAAGGCACTCGTACACGAGAAGTTCGGCGACGGCATCATCAGCGCGATCAATTTCCGGCTCGACGTGAAGAAGGTCGAGGATCCCGAGGGCGGTTCGCGCGCGGTGATCACGCTCGACGGCAAGTACCTGCCGACCAAGCCGTTCTGACGCCGGCGCGGCGCCGCGGTAGCGGCGCCGTGCAGGTTCCCGCCCGACGTGCATCGGCCGGTTGAGGCCGCCGCACGTTCCCGCCATTCCGTTTCAACGAGGACGCAGCCATGGATTTTGTGAAACGCACGATCGATCTTGCGATGAAGAACGTGGAAGAGGGCGGCCGCCCGTTCGCGACGGTGATCGTCCGCGACGGCGAGATCGTCGCGGAGAGCCCGAACCTCGTCGCGCAAACCAGCGACCCGACCGCGCACGCCGAGATCCTCGCGGTGCGCGACGCGTGCCGCAAGCTCGGCACCGAGCACCTGACCGACTGCGAGATCTACATTCTCGCGAGCCCGTGCCCGATGTGCCTCGGCTCGCTGTACTACTGCAGCCCGAAACGCGTGGTCTACATCACGACGCGCGAGGACTACGCGCCGTTCTACCGCGACGACCGCAAGTATTTCGAGCTCGACACGTTCTATGCCGAATATGCGAAGCCGATCGAGGAACGCCGGCTGCCGATGGTGCAGCAGAAGCACGGCGGCGCGATCGACGTGTACCGGCGCTGGAAGGAACTGAACGCGAAGTGACGTGACCCGCGCGGCGCCCAGGCCGCGCGTTGCAGCCGCCCGGCTGCTCGTTTTCCCCACCCTCCGTTTCGTCTTCCGTGTCATCCGGCGGCGCCCGTGCCGCCGGGGCGCCCGCGCTGCCGCGCGAGGCGGGTCGTGCCCCCGTTTTCCCGCCTTCCCAAACATCGATCCCGTTCAATGTCCGGAACGGAAATCCGCGATCCAAAAGGTTTTTGACGGGTTTAAAAATTCGCACTGGAGACGACGGAAACGTGCGGAAAGCCCGATGAAAACCGATGAAATCTTCATGACAGCCAGCGGGGTGGCCGCGGTCGTTCGCGACTGATCGCCATCGATCGCCGTGCGTTTTCCCTGCCTGTTTCGTTGCGCCATTCGTTCCGGACGAGGAATCGCTCGATCCCTCTCCGCCAGCACCGCTCGACCGCCGCCGGTCGCGCGTGACGCCTGAGATTCGCTTACCTGCTTGAAACGGACCATCATGAAACGGGATTCATTCAGTACACCTGATGCGATGCATCGACCGACGACCCACATGCTCGAGCCGAACGACACGTTCGTGCGCATCGAAAACGTCGTGAAGAAATTCGGCGACAGCACGGCCGTCGACAACGTGAACCTGACGATCGCGAAGAACGAACTG
>JABLTH010021201.1_pt1 | contig 14174 bp, 10 predicted proteins | sample 7875711 | NCBI WGS metagenome assembly JABLTH01 (sample SAMN14941262, study PRJNA633318) | bioreactor metagenome | isolation source: bioreactor | place: China | collected 2019-03-05 | reverse complement strand
AGTACGACTTCATGAGCCGGAGGGTTGCGAAGGTGACGGCGATGGGAACGAATAAGTTCGTTTATGACGGGTGGCTGCCCGTCCGCGGGCAGGCCTCCTCGGGCGGAAATGCGATCAGCAACTACTACGTCTGGGGCCTGGATCTTTCCGGCAGCTTGCAGGGCGCAGGTGGGGTGGGCGGATTGCTTGCGACTGTGCTTGATGGAGAACCGCATTTTTCGGCCTTCGATGCGAACGGGAACGTTACCGAGTACACCGACACGAACGGAACCGTCGTCGCGCACTACGGATATGATCCGTTCGGCAATGTCAGCGCCCGATTTGGCGGAATCGCTGCCGACTTCGCCTACCGGTTCTCGACAAAATACACGGATGATGAGACGGGGTTGGTGTATTACGGCTACAGATATTACAGCCCCAGGCAAGGCAGGTGGCTGAACAGGGACAAGATCGGAGAGAAGGGCGGAATTAACCTCTACCACTTTATCCTCAATGATCCTTTGAACGGGATCGATTCCCTCGGGCTGCGGAGGGATGGAGATCCGCTAGGCCCCGGGAATGACCCTCCTGTTGATCCTGTACTGCCTCCACCAGCACCCGGTTGTGGGCCTAGCAATGTTGGTGCTATCGTTAATTCGGGTGATCCATATCAGCAGCCCTGTGACTTGCCTTGTGACAAGAAAGGTACGCAGACTTGTCAGAATAGAAAGCAATGTACCGAATTCACGATGACTGTAAACCCAGACAATACACGGGGCCGGACGACCTGCCTTTGGTTTGATATCGCTCCCAGTTGTGGAGCCTGCCAGTAACTGCGGGCCATGAGGGTCTTCAAAAACATTATGCTGGTCGCATTGGCTGTGACTGCGGTTTCGTGTTTACGATCTGCGACGAATCAACCGGCTAGCTTGCCGATGATCCAAACGCCCGAGCAAGCAATCCGTGTGGCGCAGCAAGCGTTAGAAAGTCTTGATCCGCCGATAACCGGAGCTGCGCATAGAGTTGTGCGTGAGACGGACTCGGCCTTTATTGTTGAGTATCCTCTACTGCTTGGCGACGGAGCGGTTTCACAGCACACAGAAATCGTGGTGAATAAGTTCAAGCCCAAAGTCGAACTAATGCTTCGAGTGCCAGAAGAACCACACAAACGCGATCCCCAGAGGTAGGACTGCAAGGCTGAAAAAGGGTCGCACCGTAGCGGGGGGGGGCAGTACGCACATAGTAACAGTTCGGTTTCCCTCCGACTCGCCATGGCAGCCTGCTATCATGGTCTCAGTGCAGCGCAAGGCCGCGCACACGCGCGAGAAAAGCGGAGGGTAAGAGTTGTTACTATGTGCGGACTGACCCCTTGGGCTTCGTTCCCCACGTTTTTACGCGCGGCAGGCACCGGTACAGGAATTCATGGAATATCTGTCGTGGCAGAAAGCGGCGAAGCAGCGCAAAGACGACGGCGTCGGGTGTCGCGGCTATGCGCAAAGGCGGGCGCTTCATCAGCATGACGTTCAGAATTTTTCGGGCGACGCGCGCGTGACTTGCCGTAGCGTTGAGCATGAGCTTCTCGATGAAGGCATCCATGCTGACGTAGTGATTGTGATAGGGGTGCGTGGAATCTTTCATGCCCTGTTCGCTACTCGGCGTGAATCGCGTGTTGCGGAATGATTCGGAGCGGATGAATCCGGGTTGAATGAGGGTGACGTGGACGCCGAACGGCCGCACTTCGTACCAGAGCGCTTCGCTCATACCTTCAAGCGCGTACTTGGAGGCGCTGTAAAGCGCGAGCGTGGGCATGGCCAGCATGCCGCCGACGGACGACACACCAATAATATGGCCGCGACGCAGCTCGCGCATTCGTGGGAGGACGAGTTGGGCGAGGTGGAGCGGGGCGGCGAAATTGATCGCCAATTGTGCCTGCAACTCCTCCGGGCCGATGTCCTCGACGGCAGAGCGGAACGCCAACCCGGCGTTGTTAATGAGTATGTTGACGCCGCCCCAAGCCTCCGTCGTGTCGGCGACGACGCGGCGGCGGTCTTCGTCCTTTGTGACATCGAGAGCGCGGATGCGAATGCGCTCGTTTTCGAAGATGCCCGCGTCCGCAAATCGGCGCAGGGACTCGGCGCGGGCTGTGAGGACGAGCCGGAAGTGGCGGTCCTTTAATAGTTTCGACAGGGCAAGCCCGAGGCCGGCGCTTGCGCCTGTGACGAGAACGACATCGGACATGCCAGGACTGTATCCAATCCGCAGTCGTTTTCCAATCGTTGGAATTGTTCGCCGCGGATCGGATGTTTCGTGGCGGAATTTGCTGGATGGAATTATTGCGTCGGCGGGTTGAGCGGGGGGGGGGAGGAGTTTAGTTCGAGGATGGGGAGGGCGTGTTGCCATCCGCGGCGAAAGGCGCTGATGTCGAGAATGAGTTGAGCGATTTCGGCGTTCAACTGTTCCTGTTCGGGGCCTTGCGTTCGCGCGCGGCGGGCTTCCATTTCTTTGCGCCGCTGTTCGAGTGTCCGGCGGCGAATTCGAAGAATCAAATCTTTGATGGCGGCCTCGGGGGCGCCTTCGTCGGCGGCGACGCGCGAGCCGGCAGCGAGGATGGCGGCGATCAGTTGGCCGCAGGCTTCGCTTTCAGTGGTGGCGAGGGCGGTGAGGTTTTCTTCTCCTTCGAGGGTCCGATGGATGATGGTCCGGCAGACAGGATCGGATACTTCTGCGAGGGGGAGATAGTCCCGGACCAGGTTCACGCATTCGGGGTGGTGCGCGAGGATGCGGATGAGTTCGACCTCTTCCGGGGGGCGCTCAGATTTTTTTGGGGGTGGGGTAACGGCGGTGGTTTGGCGCGGAGTGGCGGTGCGCGCGACGCGGGCGAAGTCGTCGCGAAGGGATTGTTCGGCGATGCCTAGGCGTCCGGCGGCACGGCGGATGAGCTGGTCTTGCTGCACGGCGGAGGGGGCGCGGGCGATGCTTTCAAGGAGGGCATGGCTCACACGCATTATGCCTTCTTCGGTTCGCGTGTTTTCGCGCGAGGTCAATACGTCTATGTGAAAGTCGAGGGCCGAGGTGGCTCGGTCTATCGCTTTTTGGAGTCCTGCTGCGCCTTCTTTGAGGACGAGGGAGTCGGGGTCTTCTCCGGGGGGGAGCGTGGCGACGTGGACGGCGAGGCCGCCAGCGATGAAGACTTCGGATGAGCGAATGGCGGAGTTCTGGCCGGCGGTGTCGGCATCCATGACGAGGGTGACGGAGTCGGCGTAGCGTTTGAGGAGGCGGGCGTGGTCTTCGGTGAGGGCGGTGCCTAGCGCGGCGACGGCGGTTTTGATTCCGGCGGCGTGGCAGCGGATGACGTCAATCTGGCCTTCACAGATGAGAGCGGTGCGGCTGTCGAGGATGGGGCGTCGGGCTTTGTCGAAGGCGAAGAGCACGCGGCTTTTCCGAAAGAGGGGCGTTTCGGGGCTGTTCACATATTTTGCGGGGTGCTGGTCGGCGCGGAGGACTCGTCCGCTGAAGGCGATGACGCGGCCTTGTTCGTCGCGGATGGGGAACATGAGGCGGCCTTGGAACCGGTCGTAGATATCGTCGGGGCCGCCGTCGCCGATGGCGATGATCCCGCCGGCTTCCAGTTGTTTGAGTTCGTATTTATTCTTCTTAGCCCATTGTTGCATTGCGTGGGGGCGGGCTGGGGCGAACCCGATGAGAAAGTCTTTTATGGTGGCGTTGTCGAGGTGGCGATTCTTGAGGTAGGTGCGCGCGGCTTCGCCGTCCGAGTGGTCCATGAGGACGCGGTGATAGAACTGCGCGAGGGCTTCGTGCAATTTGTAGAGGCGCTCTTTTTCGCCGGTTTCGCGCGAGGTTGCTTCGTCATCGAACTGGACTTGAATGCCGGCGCGGCGCGCAAGCAGCCTGACGGCGGACATAAAGTCCATGTTTTCGTGGAGCATGACGAATTTAAAAACGTCGCCGCCGACGCCGCATCCGAAACAGTGAAAAATCTGGCGCTGTGGGTTGACGGTAAAGGACGGCGTTTTTTCTTTGTGAAAGGGGCAGAGGGCTTTGAGCGCGGTGCCGGCGCGTTTGAGGGGAATGTAGGATCCCACGACGTCGGCGATGTCGTTCGCGTCGCGGATTTGTTCGAGCGTTTGCTTATTCAACCCAGCCATGGGGCGCCGAATCAGGGTGGAGGTGCGCTCTCGTCGGCGGGCGGCTCGGTGGTTTCGCCGAGGTCGGGTTCTGCCGGCTCCGTGAACGGGGGCCGTCCGAGTTCGGGCACGCGTTGTTGAAAGTTTTCGTACACGGGGCGCAGGTAGCGGGCGACGAGGCGTCCGACGACGGAGTTTTCTGTGACGGCGGCGCGGACATTGTCTTGCGGCGCGAATTCGAGCATCAGGACGAGCGCGCCGACAATTACGGATGAGCGAATCAACCCGGCGAGCAGACCGCCGATACGCTCGATTTTTCCTTTGAAGGCGAAGGACATCAAGTTGCGCAGAACGAAGCGAACGATGAGAAGGATGGCGATGGCCGAGAGGAAAATTGCTCCAAAGGAAAGGAGATAGGATCGGTCCTGGGGCAGGTTCAGGCTGTCCATGGCCCAATCGGCGACGGGCGTGGCGAAGCGCCATGCGGCAGAGACCGCCACGGAGATTCCGACGACGCGCGACAGCTCGCCGGACAGGCCTCGCTTTAATCCGCCCAGCGCGCCGACGAGTAGCAGGATCGCGGCTCCGGTATCTACAACGTTGAATCCAGTCATAGACGCTCACTCTCTTTGGCGCGGATGGCGTTCATTTCTTCGCGGAACAGTAGAACTCGATGGCGTTTGCTGCAAGATTGCTTTGGATGGGCGTCGTTTTATGCTTTGTTTCCCTTATGACGGATGTGAAGAAGGTGGATTGGAAGAAGGAAGAGAGCCCGTACACGGCGATCAAGCGGCTCGGCGTTTTTCTGCTGATTGCGGCGGCGGGGTTGTTGATCAGCCATTTTTCTCCGCACGGGGGGCGGTTCGATGTGGAGGCTATATCGGCGGTCGCCGGGCGATGGGGCGCGTGGGGGCCGGCGATCATTATTGTGGCGGGGTTGCTCACGCCGCTGCTGTTTATTCCGCGGTGGCCGTTGGCGTTTCTGGGTGGATTGCTCTACGGGGTGATCTGGGGCACGTTGCTGGCGACGTTCGCTTCGACGCTCGGGGCGTGGCTCCATTTCAGTCTGTCGCAGACGCTGCTGGCGCCGGTGTCGGACCGGCTTCGGCGGAAGTTCAATATTGAGCGGTTTGTGGTTCCGCCGCACAAGGAGTTCTCCGCGATCTTCATCATGCGGGCGTTTCCGTTGTCGAATTTTGTCGCGACGAATTTGATCGCGGGCGCGTTGCGGATGAACCGCAGCAAGTTTGTTGCGGCGAGTTTCTTCGGCATGATTCCCTCGTCATTTCTCTATGCTTCGTGGGGCAAGCTCATGAAGAAGCCGTCGTCGAGTTTTTATATCGTCGCGGTGGTATCGTTGGTGCTCATCATTGTGGGCACGGTGGTTGCCGAGCGGACCATCCATCGCTGGCAGACGCGGCGCGAGCAATCGTAATTGCCGCTGCGCGCCCGGCGGGGCTATACATAGGGCATGAATCCGCATCTTCGTTTGCTGCCGGTCGCGTTGGCTCTGATTTTTTCCTCCGCGTTCGGTGAACAAGCTTCGCCGCCGCAGGCAATCACGATGTCCATCTATGACACGGGTTTCGGTATTGTGAACGAGAATCGCCGCGTCGCGGTGGGCAAGGGCGAGAGCGAAGTGGTGGTGCGACAGGTGCCGGCGAAGCTCGATCCAACCACGTGCAGTTTGATGCCGTTGGCGGGCGGCGCGAAGCTGGATTTTCTCGGGTTGCGATTTGAGCACGATCTGGCGGGAGAGGCGCAGCTCTTTCAGCGCTATCTGGGGCGCGCGGTTTCCGTGAACGACGGGAAGCAGGAGGCGCAGGGCAAGCTGGTGGCCGGGCCGACGCCGGATCGGCCGGTGGAATCGTCAGCGGTGGCGTTGCAGATGACCGACGGAAGCGTGCGTGTATTTCCGCAGCTCGATCGAGTGACGGCGGTTGAGTTTCCCAAGGCGGACACGGCGGCTTTTCTCGATCCGTCGTTGGTGTGGAATGTGCGGAGCGAGCAGGAGGGGCAGCAGATTGTGCGCCTTTCTTATCTCACTGCGGGGCTTTCATGGAGCGCGACGCACGAGGTGACGTTGACGGGCGATGGGGACAAGGCGCGCGTTTCGAGCCGGGTCAACATTGCGAACGAATCGGGCGGGCGATTCAACGATGCGCGCGTGAGGTTGGTGGCGACGGAACCCTCGGGGAGCGCGAATTCGCGACGCTACAGCTATGGCGTTGATGCGCCGGTGGCGGAGTCGTTGGGGGGGGCGATTCAGAGCAAGGGCGCGTTTGAAGTTCCGTTGCCCGTCACGCTGGCCGATGGGCAGTCGCGCCAGTTTGAGCTTGCGCGCGCGGAGGCGTTGCCGGTCACCAAGTTCTTTGTTTATGACGGCGTGCGGTTTGATCGCTATCAGCGGAATCCGAAAAACGACTGGAACTACGGCGCGGAATTCTCGCGGACGGTCGAGCTGAATGCGGAATTCCAATGGCCTTCCGGCACGGGCGCGCTGCCCGGCGGAGCGGCGCGCATTTATCGCGAACTGGGCGACGGCGGCCTGGATTATCTTGGGCGAAGCGATTGGATGCAGCCGGACGAGAATGGGCGCTGCCATGTTCGGATCGGGACCGCGCGCGGCATGACCGGCGAGCGGGAGCGCACTGGTTTTACGGAGGTGCGTCCGCAACACGAATATCTTGAGACGTTCGAAATCCGGCTGAGCAATTTCACCGAGGAGTCCGCGCAGGTTCGCGTGGTGGAACATCTCTATCGCGGAACGGAGTATGAAATTGTCAAGGCAGACGCGGAGTACATTTCGCCCGCTCCGCAGGTCATCGAGTTTCGCGCCGACTTGAAGCCCGGCGGGAAGCGATCGCTGCACTACACCGTTCGCTATCGGTGGTGAGCGGAGTTCGCGCGTGCGGCTTCTTCCCATTTTTCTGTGCCTGATCACCGCCGGTCTCGCGCGCGCGCAGCGCGCGGAGCTGACCATTGGTGAAGGCTGGGCAGCGGTTCGGGAGGCGCGCCCGCTGGTGATTACCAATCGCGATCAAACGGTGGTGTTCACGCATGTTCCGCCGGAGGCGGATTTGACCTCGCTGGTGGTCAGCGCCGGGCGTTTTCCCACGCGCGCCGTGTCGTGGTTTCGTCCTGCGACGGGGGAAAATCCGGCGCACCGGCCGGCGAATGCGGAGGGCGATGTGGTGTGGAGCCCGGGGCAGAAGTTCAGCGAGCCGCCGCGCGGCGACGTGGTGGTGGGGCGTCTCGCTTCGGACGATCTTGGGCCGCGCGATGTGACGTTGGCGTATCTCATGACGGGGCTGTCGTGGAGTGTCAGCTACAACGTGCTGGTGCGGGGCAATCTCTCGAATGAAGCTGAGCGGCTTTCGGTGGACCTTGAGGGCACGGTGCGCGTGGAGAACCGGACGGCACGCGCGTTCAATAATATTTCGCTGCGCGTGGTGGGCCGCGACGCGCAGACCCTTCGGCCCAAGCGCGGCGAGCCGGGATTCTTGCTGGTGGATGAGTGGCTGTTGGATGTGCTTTCCCCACGCGGCGCGGACGAGGGCATTACCTATCGGTATGCGGTGTCGGATGCGGTGGATTTGCCCGCGCGAGGTTCGATTGAGCTTCCACTCGTGTCCGCGTTGCGCAAACCCGCGGACCGGCTCTATCGGATGGATGCCGCTGAATTTCCAACGACGGCTCGTGGCTCGCTTCCGTTGCGCCGGATCATTGTGCTGCCCAACGATCCCGCGCACGGACTTGGGCGCGATTTACCGACCGGTCCCGCCCGCATCTTTGTCGGCACCTCGCGCACCTCGCTTTCGCGCGAAGCGTGGTTTCTGCACACGCCCGCGAGCGATTCGTTTCGCGTGGACCTTGGTCCGGCGGAAGGGGTGACCGGCTCGCGCCAGTATCTCGGGCGGCGCGACCTCGAACTCGGCGCCTACGAGGACACGTACAGTTTTCAGATCGCGAACGCGCTGGACACGCCGGTCAAAGTGGAAATCCTGGACCAACCGCCGACGGACCTTCAGTGGAATATTGTCAGCGCGAGCGGGCGTTGGGACGCGAGCGGCGGAGGAATCCGGATGGCGGCCGATGTGGAGGCTCGGGGGACGGCGACGGCGAAGTACACGGTGCGCGTGCGCGCGCCGGCGTTCTAGCGGGGCAGGCGGCGACGCGATTTCCCTTCGATCCATATTGATTTATTCATTAATGCGGATAGAGTAATGGAATGAAAACGCCCACAAAACGCGAGCAAGACCTGCGTCGAGATCTCGCCCGACGAATTCTGATCATTGACGGCGCCATGGGCACCATGATCCAGCAGCGCCAACTGAGCGAGGCGGATTTCAGGGGAGCGCGATTCAAAGATCATCCTCACGATCTCAAGGGCAATAACGATTTGCTCGTGCTCACACAGCCGCAGATCATCACCGACATTCACCGGCAGTATTTTGAAGCGGGCGCGGACATCGTTGAAACGAACACGTTCAACTCACAGTCCATTTCGCAGTCGGACTACAAACTCGAATCGCTGGCGTATGAGCTGAATCTCGAAGCGGCGCGGTTGGCGCGTCGCGCGGCTGATGAGGTGGAGCGCAAGGACCCGTCGCGACCGCGCTATGTGGCCGGAGCGGTCGGGCCGACGAATCGCACGGCGTCGCTCTCGCCGGATGTGAACCGCCCGCAGTTCCGAAACATCTATTTTGACGATCTGGTCGCAGCCTACACCGAATCCATTCGCGGATTGATGGATGGCGGCGCGGACCTTTTGTTGATCGAGACGATTTTCGACACGTTGAATGCGAAGGCGGCCATCTTTGCCGCGCAGCAGTATTTCGAGCAGTGCGGGCGCTCGCTGCCGATCATGATTTCGGGAACGATCACGGATCAATCCGGGCGCACCCTCACGGGGCAGACTCCGGAGGCGTTCTGGCATTCCGTGTCGCACGCGCAGCCGTTGTCCGTCGGTTTGAACTGCGCGCTGGGCGCGAAGGATATGCGGCAGCATATTGACGAGCTTTCGCGCGTCGCGCCGGTGTTCATCAGCGCCTATCCGAATGCGGGGTTGCCCAATGCGTTCGGCGGCTATGACGAGACGCCGGAGTTCATGGCGGGCTTGTTGCGCGAGTTTGCGGAGAGCGGGTTGGTCAATTTTCTCGGCGGTTGCTGTGGCACGACGCCAGATCATATCCGCGCCATCGCGGAGGCGGTGAAGGACTGCAAACCTCGCGAGGTGCCGGAAGTTCCGCCCTATCTGTCGTTGAGCGGTCTGGAGCCGTTCGTGATTCGTCCGAACACGAATTTCGTGAACATTGGCGAGCGCACGAACGTCACCGGGTCCCGCAAGTTTGCGCGCCTCATCACCGGCGCGAAATACGAGGAGGCGCTGGAGATTGCGAAGCAGCAGGTCGAGGCCGGGGCGCAGTTGATTGACATCAACATGGACGAGGGCCTGCTCGATTCCGAAAACGCGATGAAGACGTTTCTGAATCTCATCGCGGCGGAGCCGGATATTTGCAAGGTGCCGGTGGTCATTGACTCGTCGAAGTGGAGCGTGATCGAGTCCGGCCTGAAGTGCGTGCAGGGGAAGAGCATCGTCAACTCCATCAGCCTCAAGGAGGGCGAGGAGAAGTTTATTCACGAGGCGAAGCGCGCGCGCTGGTTCGGCGCGGCGGTGATGGTCATGGCCTTTGACGAGGATGGGCAGGCGGCGACGGTCGAGCGGCGGGTGAGCATCTGCAAGCGTTCGTATGACCTTCTCACGCAGAAGGTCGGTTTTCCCCCGCAGGACATTATTTTCGATCCGAACATTTTCCCGATCGGGACCGGCATCGAAGAGCATGCGCGCTATGCGGTTGATTTCTTCGCCGCGACGGCTGAGATCAAGCGGCAATGCCCGTTCGCGAAGATCAGCGGTGGCGTGAGCAACGTCTCGTTTTCGTTCCGGGGCAACGACCCCGTGCGCGAGGCGATTCATTCCGTGTTTCTCTATCACGCGGTCAAGGCGGGGATGGACATGGGGATCGTCAATGCCGGCCAGCTCGCGGTGTATGAAGACATTGCGCCCGAGTTGAAGGAGGCGGTTGAGGATCTCGTGTTGTGCCGCCGAGCCGATGCGACGGAACGCCTGCTCGAAATGGCGCCGCGCTACGGCGGGGTTTCCGAAGAAAAACGCGTCGAAGATTTGGAGTGGCGCTCGTGGCCGGTCAGGAAACGGCTCGCCCATGCGTTGGTCAAGGGCATCACGGATTATATTGAAGAGGATACGGAAGAAGCCCGCGCCGCGTCGAAGCATCCGCTCGACGTGATTGAAGGGCCGTTGATGGATGGCATGAATGTGGTCGGCGATCTGTTCGGTTCCGGCAAGATGTTCCTGCCGCAGGTGGTCAAGAGCGCGCGCGTGATGAAAAAAGCGGTGGCGTATCTCGAACCCTTCTTCGATGCGCTCAAGAAGGGCGGCGAGACGCGATCGAAAGGGCGCATCGTGCTCGCGACGGTGAAGGGCGACGTGCACGATATCGGCAAGAACATCGTCGGCGTCGTGCTCCAGTGCAATGGCTACGACACGGTGGACCTTGGCGTGATGGTGTCGTGCGAGAAGATTTTGAAAACGGCGATCGAGCAGAAGTGCGACATGGTCGGCGTGAGCGGGTTGATCACGCCCTCGCTGGACGAAATGGTTCACGTGGCCTCCGAAATGGCGCGCGAGGGATTCAAGCTTCCGCTGTTGATCGGCGGCGCGACGACGTCGAAGGTGCACACCGCCGTGAAAATCGCGCCGAAATATAACGACGTGGTCGTTCACGTGGCCGACGCCTCGCGGGTGGTGAATGTGGTCAGCAATTTGATGAGCCCGGAGCGAAAGGCCGGCTATGCGAAGGATGTGGCCGGCGAATATGAGCAGATTCGCATTCTGCAGGCGAGCCGCCAGGGTCAGGAGAAATTCCTGTCCATCCAGAAAGCGCGGGAAAACAAGTTCCCCACCGATTGGGCCGCCGTGATTCCGCCGAAGCCGACGTTTCTCGGCGTGCGAGAGTTGCGGAATTATCCGCTCGAACCGCTGGCGGCGCAGATTGATTGGACGCCGTTTTTCTATTCGTGGCAGATGCACGGCGCGTATCCTGACATTCTTCAGGACGAGAAATACGGCACGGAAGCGCGCAAGTTGTTCGACGAGGCGCAGGCGCTGTTGCGGCGCATTGTGGAGGAAAAGTGGTTTGAAGCCCGCGCGGTTTTCGGCTTCTGGCCCGCGCAGTCCATCGGCGATGACCTTGTGCTCGAAGATGGAACGGTGCTCTATCACCTCCGCCAGCAGGTGGAGAAGCAGACCAACCGCCCAAACCTTTGCCTCGCGGATTTCATCGCGCCGGCGGACAGCGGGCGCAAAGATTGGATCGGTGGGTTCGCCGTTTCCACGGGCTTTGGCGTGGACGAACGCGTGCGCGCGTTCAAGGAGGCGAACGACGATTACGGCGCGATTCTTGTGAAGTTGCTGGCGGATCGTTTGGCCGAGGCCTTCGCGGAGCATTTGCACATGCGCGTGCGAAAGGAATTCTGGGGCTACGCATCGGACGAAAAGTTGACGAATGACCAATTGATTCGGGAAGAATATCGCGGCATTCGCCCGGCGCCGGGTTATCCCGCGTGTCCGGACCATACGGAAAAGGGGACGCTCTTCCGGTTGCTCAACGCGGCGGAACGCGTGGGCATCAACCTGAGCGAACACTATGCGATGACGCCGGGCGCGGCGGTTAGCGGCTTTTATTATTCGCATCCGCAGTCGCAGTATTTCGGCATCGGCCGCATCGCGCGCGACCAGGTCGAGGACTACGCGAAGCGCACAGGCTGGACGATGGAGACGGCGGAACGCTGGCTGCGTCCGATCATGGCGGGGTGAGGCCGCGCCGCTGCCGGATCAGGCCGGCGGCCAGCCCTCGTGTTGGGGAAGCCCATCGCCGATGGTGTGCCACTCGGGTTTGACGCCGACGAAAATGTGCATCTCGGGTTGGATATCCACTTTGCCGTCCAAGCTGCCCGCGCGAAAAACGACCATCTCCGGTTTCGCGGTGGAGCGGGCGACGATGGGCGAACCGCAGTGTTTGCAGAAGCAGCGGTGCTTGCCGGGCGAGGATTCATAGGCGGAGAGAAACTCCTCGCCCTGCGTGATGTGGAAGCCCGACGAGGCGGCGACGATGGCGGGGCTGCCCGCGCAGCCGCTGGTCTTGCGGCAATCGTCGCAGTGGCAATAGACAAATCGCATGATCGGGCCGCTGCTTTCAAATTTGATCCGGCCACAGTGACAGCTTCCAACGAGTCGCATACGTCCCTCCGTTCAGTTTCTCGGAATGCTTTTTCAGCCCATTCTTCCGTTGCGATTCTCGTGCAGTCCGCTAGATTTGCAAGCTTTCTGTCGGAGGAGCATGGAACACGGACCGCACGAGAGCGAATACCGCGCACAGCGGATCGCGCACATGGAACAGTTGAAGGCGCTCGGCTACGCGCCGTTCGGGCAGGCGTTTGCGCGCACCGGGCGGCTCAAGGAGCTGCGCGACACTTTTGAAGAAGGGCGCAAGGTTCGGGCCGCCGGCCGCATCATGACGCGGCGCGAAATGGGCAAGAGCATTTTCGTGGATTTGCGCGACGGGTCGGACCGTTTTCAGGCCTATGTCAAAAAGGACACAATCGGCGAAGCGGCGTGGACGGCGTTCAACCTGCTCGACCTCGGCGATCAGATTGGTGTGGAGGGCGAGTTGTTCACCACGCGCACGGGCGAGAGGAGCATCAAGGTGACGCAGTGGTGGATGCTGTCGAAGGCGCTCCTGCCGCTGCCGGAGAAGTGGCATGGATTGCAGGATGTGGATGCACGATACCGGAAGCGCTATCTCGACCTCATCGCGAATCCTGAAGTGCGGGATATGTTTAACCTGCGCATCGCGATCATTCGCGAAATCCGCAGCTTCCTCGCCTCGCGCGGATTCAGCGAGGTGGAGACGCCGATGATGCAGCCGATGGCCGGCGGCGCCGCGGCGACGCCGTTCAAGACGCGCTACAACGCGCTTGGCGTGGATATGTTTTTTCGCATTGCGCCGGAGTTGTATCTGAAGCGATTGCTCGTGGGCGGGTTCGATCGGGTGTTTGAATTGAATCGCAACTTTCGCAACGAAGGGCTGAGTCGTTTTCATAACCCCGAGTTCACGATGCTCGAAATCTACGAAGCCTTCGGCGACGTGAACACGATGAAGGAACTCGTGCAGGGGCTGATCACGCACGCGGCGCAAACCGTCATGGGCAAATTGACGGTGGGCACGGCGGAGCAGCCGATTGATCTTTCGACGCCCTGGCGAACGGTGCCGTATCGCGATCTCGTGAAGGACGTGGCGGGGGCGGATTGGTTTTCGCTCTCGCTCGATCAGGCGCGCGAACGCGCGCACGGTTTGGAGGTTTCCACGGCGCCGGAGTGGGGCTTGGTGGAAATCACGCAGGAAATTTTCGAGAAGAAGATCGAGAAGACCCTGATCAATCCGACGTTTGTTGTTCGCCTGCCGGTGGAACTCGTTCCGCTCGCAAAAGCGTGCGAGGATGATCCGACAGTGGTGGATGTGTTCGAGCTGATTATTGGCGGGCGGGAAATCGCGCCCGCTTACAGCGAGTTGAATGACCCGTTGGTGCAGCGGCAGCGCTTTGAAGAGCAGGCCGCCGGCGCAGCGGATAAAGTGGATTATGATTTTCTGGAGGCGCTGGAACAGGGCATGCCGCCGGCGGGCGGCATGGGCATCGGCATTGACCGGTTGGTCATGATGCTGACCGGCGCGGAGGCGATCCGCGATGTGATTCTCTTCCCGCAACTCAAGCCGCGATAAGATTTGCCCGCGAATGCTTTGCGCAGGTTCGTCGTCACCAGGCATCGGGGTCAGCCCTTGAAAAACAATTATTGACAAGCGGGTGGGCGCGTTGCTGAACCGCGGGATGGCAAGAAAACCGCGTTTGTTATTGGAGGGTGGTATCTACCACGTTACGTGCCGAGGTAACGAACGGCGGGCGATCTTT
>JABLTH010008169.1_pt1 | contig 14181 bp, 13 predicted proteins | sample 7875711 | NCBI WGS metagenome assembly JABLTH01 (sample SAMN14941262, study PRJNA633318) | bioreactor metagenome | isolation source: bioreactor | place: China | collected 2019-03-05 | reverse complement strand
TCGCCAGCTGCCGCGCACGCCGCACTGCGACTCGCGCTCGCACTGGCCGTCGGTGCCGCACTCGGTCATGCCGATGCGCCCTTCCATCGCCTCGACGATCTCGGCCAGGTTGATCTCGCCGGCCGGGCGCGCGAGGCGATAGCCGCCATTGACGCCGCGGAACGACTCGACCAGGCCGGCGTGCCCGAGCGACTTCAACAGCTTGCTCACCGTAGGCAATTCCAGGTGTGCCTCGTCGGCGATCTGCGCCGTGCTGAGCACGTCGTCGGGATGCGCGGCGATGCAGGTCATCACCACGGTGGCGTAATCGGTGAGGCGGCTGACGCGGAGCATGACGGGGGAATCCGACAAATCAGACCAAAATGGTACGGATTAGCGCCGTCAGGGTCAATCCGGCGCCGTTGTCGCAGCCGCGGATTTGCACCACAAGCGAGCAATATTGCGCACCTTAAGCGCGCGAGCGGGCATCCTGCGAAGCCCGGGCCCGCTAGCCGGGTGGGATCAGACGGGCGATTGCGGGCGCCGCCGCCGCCGCCGCCCTGCTGGCACGCAATCTGCTGTGGTGCAACAGAACCAGCCGCAAGGGGACGCGCGCGTCATGAAGTGGATCACCGCCATCATCAAACCGTTCAAGCTCGACGAAGTGCGCGAGGCGCTGGCCGAGGCCGGCGTGCAGGGGATGACCGTCACCGAGGTCAAGGGCTTCGGTCGCCAGCACGGGCACACCGAGCTGTACCGCGGTGCCGAGTACGTGGTGGATTTCCTGCCCAAGCTGAAGATCGAGATTGCGGTCAGCGACGACCAGGCCGAGCGCGCGATCGAGGCGATCGGCACCGCCGCCCGCACCGGCAAGGTCGGCGACGGCAAGATCATGGTGTTCGACCTCGAACAGGTGATCCGCATCCGCACGCAGGAGGTCGACGCCGATGCGCTCTGACCGCCTGCTCGCCCTGCGCCGTCCGGCCGCGCTCCTCGCCGGCCTGCTGTTCGCCCTGCCCGCCTTCGCGCAGGGTGCCGCCCCCAAGCTCGACAGCGGCGACACCGCCTGGATGCTGACCGCCTCCATGCTGGTGCTGCTGATGACGATTCCCGGCCTGGCGCTGTTCTACGGCGGCATGGTGCGGGCCAAGAACCTGCTGTCGGTGCTGATGCAGTGCTTCGCGATCACCGCGCTGGTGACCGTGCTGTGGATGGTCTACGGCTATTCGCTTGCCTTCAGCACCGAAGGCATGCAGGCCGGCCGGGTCGACCTGCACTCGATCGTCGGCGGGCTGGACCGGTTCATGCTGGCCGGACTGAAGCCGGACTCGCTGTACAACACGGTGCCGGAAAGCGTGTTCGTGATGTTCCAGCTGACCTTCGCCATCATCACGCCGGCGCTGATCATCGGCGCGTTCGCCGAGCGCATGAAGTTCAGCGCGCTGCTGTGGTTCAGCGGGCTGTGGCTGACCTTCGTCTACCTGCCGATGGCACACATGGTGTGGAGCGGCCCCGGCTCGCTGCTGGGCGACCTGGGCGTGCTGGACTTCGCCGGCGGCACCGTAGTGCACATCAATGCCGGCATCGCCGGCCTGGTGGCGTGCCTGGTCATCGGCAAGCGCAAGGGTTACCCGACCACGCCGATGCCGCCGCACAACCTCGGTTATACGGTGATCGGCGCCAGCCTGCTGTGGCTGGGCTGGTTCGGCTTCAACGCCGGCTCCGCGGCCGCTTCCAACGGCAGCGCCGGCATGGCCATGCTGGTGACCCAGATCGCCACCGCCGGCGCGGTGATCGGCTGGACGGCGGTGGAGTGGTACGTGCACAAGCGGCCCAGCGTGCTGGGCGCGGTGTCCGGCGCGGTGGCCGGCCTGGTCGCGGTGACGCCCGCCTCCGGCACCTGCGGCCCGGGCGGCGCGCTGGTGCTCGGCCTGATCGCCGGGGCGGCGTGCTTCTTCACCGCCACCAGGCTGAAAAACAAGCTGGGCTACGACGACTCGCTGGACGTGTTCGGCGTGCATGCGGTGGCTGGCATCATCGGCGGCCTGCTCACCGGCCCGCTGGCGGCCGCCACGCTGGGCGGCTTCGGCAACGTCACCTCGCTGGGCGGCCAGTTGTGGATCCAGGCCAAGGGTGTGGGCTTCACCATCGTGTGGAGCGCGGTGCTGAGCTACGCGATTCTGAAGATCCTGGACATCGCCATCGGCCTGCGCGTGGACGCCGAGCAGGAACAGATCGGTCTGGACCTGTCGCAGCACGAAGAAAAGGCCTACAACTTCTGATCGACCCGGCACCCGGACAGCCACGTGGCTGCCCGGGTGCCGCGGGGCAACGGTCGCGTCGGCTAGACTGGAGCCTTTCTCCATCGCCGACCCGCCATGGCTACCAACGACCGCGCCATCGAACGCCTCGCCTGGCTTCGCCGCACGCTCGGCGACGAGCGCCTCGCGCTGGAAAGCGCTTCGTCCGATGCCAGCTTCCGCAGCTACTGGCGCACCGTCCAGGACGGTCGCAGCTGGATCGTCATGGATTCGCCGCCCACGCTGGAAGATCCGGCCCCGTGGCTGGCGATCGGCCGCAAGCTCGCCGATGCCGGGCTGCACGTGCCCGCCGTGCGCGAGGCCAACCTGGACCGGGGCTTCCTGCTGATCGAGGACCTCGGCACCCGCACCTACCTGCCGGAGCTGAACGGCGACACGGTGGACGGGCTCTACGGTGCCGCGCTCGACGCCCTGTTGCGCATCCAGACCCGGGTGGGTACGAGCGATCTGGCCCACTACGACCGCGCCTTCCTTGCCCGCGAGCTGGCGATCCTGCCGGAGTGGTTCCTCGGTCGGCACCTGGGCGTGACGCCAGACGCCGACGAGCTGGAGACACTGGAAGAAGCCTTTCGCGTGCTGCTGGACAGCGCCCTGGCCCAGCCGACGGTCTTCGTGCACCGCGACTTCCACAGCCGCAACCTGCTGGTGATCGACGACGACACGCCGCTTGCCAGCCCCGGCATCATCGATTTCCAGGGCGCGCTGGCCGGCCCGATCACCTACGACCTCGCCTCGCTGCTGCGCGACTGCTACATCGTCTGGCCGCGCGAGCGCGTCGAAGCCTGGGCCGAGGCCTACCGCCAGCGCCTGCGCGGCGCCGGACTGATCGACGAGGAGGTCGATGCGGCCACCTTCCTGCGCTGGTTCGACCTGATCGGCCTGCAGCGGCACCTCAAGGTGCTCGGCCTGTTCTGCCGCCTCGCCTACCGCGACGGCAAGCGTGGCTACCTGGCCGATCTGCCGCGCGTGTTCGACTACGTGATCGACGTGGCCGGCAGCTATCCCGAACTGCAGCCGATGGCCGACCTGCTGGCGCGGCACGTCGGCGATCGCGACCTGACTGGCGAGCCTGCGATCGCATGAGGCACGCGCTGATCTTCGCCGCCGGCCTCGGCGAACGGATGCGCCCGCTGACCGATCGCACGCCCAAGCCATTGCTGCCAGTGGGCGGCAAGCCGCTGATCGTCTGGCACCTGGAAAAGCTCGCGGCGCTCGGCGTGCATTACGTGGTGATCAACACCTCGCACCTGGCCGGGCAGTTCCCCGAGGCGCTCGGCGATGGCTCTGGCTGGGGCCTGCGCATCCGCTACGCGTACGAGGGACCGACCCCGCTGGAAACCGGCGGCGGCATGCTCAACGCGCTGTCCCTGCTCGGGCCGGAGCCGTTTCTGGCGATCAACGGCGACATCTGGACCGACCTCGACTTCGCCAGCCTGCCAGCCGAGCCGCGCGGCACGGCGCACCTGGTGATGGTGGACAACCCGGCCCACCATCCGGCCGGCGACTTCCACCTGGACGCCGACGACCGCCTGCACACGCAGGGCGAACCGCGCCTCACCTTCGCCGGCGTCGGGGTCTATCGCCCGAACGTGCTCGATGGATGGCAGGCACTGGCACCGATGACGCCGACCGGGCAGTCGCCGCGTTTCCCGCTCGCGCCCCTGCTGCGCGCAGCCATGGCCGGTGGCGCGGTGGACGGCATGCATCATCGCGGCCGCTGGACCGATGTCGGCACCCCCGAACGCCTGGCCGAACTCGACCGAACGCTGTCGCAACGCGCCCGCTAGGGGAGACGCGTCGTGGTCGCCGCCGCCGGGTAGCCGGCGGCCTGGATCGCACGCACCGCTGCAGGCACGGCGCCCGGTCGGTCGGGCCTGACCGTTGTGGTCATCCCTGCCGACTGCACCGCCCGCACCGCAGCCGGCATCGGCGGCAGGTTGGACGCGGCAGGCGTCGCCAGTGCGACCGGCGCCGCGGCCTGCGAGGCCTGGGACGCCGCGCCACCCGATGCGACCACGACTGGCGTCGACGACGCACTGACCGCGACGGCCGGCGTCGTCGTCAAGGTGGCGATCGACGCGGCCGCCGCCGGAACAGTAGCCGCCGTCGGCCGGCTCGAGGTGGCAGCGGCCGGATTGGCGCCGGCGCCTTCCGGCGACTTGGCCGCCGCCGCCGCCTCGCGCGTCATCACGATGATGCTGATACGACGATTGATCGCGGCGCCCGGGTCGTTCCTGTCGAACGGCACCGAATCGGCCAGTCCGACCACGCGGGCGATCTTGCCATTCTCCAGCCCCCCATCGATCAGCGCCCGCCGCGCGGCATTGGCGCGGTCGGCGGAGAGCTCCCAGTTGCTGTAGTCGCGGCCGTTTGAATACGGCGCGTCGTCTGTGTGGCCGGAAATGCTGATCTGGTTCGGCACCTTGTTGATGAAGCCGGCCAGCTCGTGAAGGATGTTGACGGTGTAGTCCTTCAGGCGCGCACTGCCGAGGTCGAACATCGGGCGGTTCTGCTTGTCCACGATCTGGATGCGCAGGCCCTCGGAGGTGATGTCCAGCAGCAGCTGGTCCTTGAACGGCGCCAGTGCCTGGCTGTTCTGGATGGCCGCGTTGAGCTGCTTCATCAGGTCTTCCAGACGCGCCTTCTCCTGGGCCTTGGCGAGCTTTTCCAGGTCTTGCTTGGCGGTCTCCGGCTTGGCATACCGGCGCTCGTTGCCCGGGCCCTTCGGAATGTCCATCGCACCGCCCAGCTTGATCATGCTGTCGCTGGCGCCACCGTCACCGACCTGCCCCGGAGGAGCCACCGTGGCCTGCCCCTGCTGCATGCTGGGGTTGTTGAAGTATTCGGCGATCGCCGCCTTCTGCTGCTTGGTGCCCTGGCCGAGCAGCCACATCACCAGGAAGAACGCCATCATCGCGGTCACGAAGTCGGCATAGGCCACCTTCCATGCTCCGCCATGATGGCCACCGCTGATCCGCTTGATCCTGCGGACGACGATGACCGGTTCCTGTTGCTCCTCGCTCATGCCGCGGCACCCTTCAGGTGCAGCTCGAGATCCTGGAAGGTGGGGCGGGTATGCGACGACAGCGACTTGCGCGCGAACTCCACCGCCACCTTCGGGTTGTAGCCGCGCAGGTTGGCGATCAGCGCCACCTTGACGCACTCGAACGCCTTGCTGTCCTCCTTCACCTTGGACTCCATCGCCTGCGCCAGCGGGCCGATGAAGCCGTAGGCGAGCAGGATGCCGAGGAAGGTGCCGACCAGGGCCGCGGCGATGTGCTCGCCGATCTGGGAGGTGTCGCCGCCGTTGAGCGAGCCCATGGTGATCACGATACCCAGTACCGCGGCGACGATGCCGAAGCCGGGCATGGCGTCAGCCATCTTGGCGACCGCGTGGGCGGGCGCCTCGGCCTCGTGATGGTGGGTCTCCAGCTCGAAGTCCAGCAGCGGCTCGAGCTCGTGCGCGTTCATGCTGCCGCTGACCATCAGGCGCAGGCAGTCGGTGATGAAATCGACCAGGTGGTGTTCGCGGATCAGCCGTGGGTACTTGGAGAAGATCGCGCTCTCTTCCGGGCTCTCGATGTGCGATTCGAGCGCCAGCAGACCTTCCTTGCGCGCCACGCTGAAGATGTCGTAGAGCAGCGAGAGCAGGTCGACGTAGTCCTGCTTCTTGTAGGTGGGCCCCTTGACCAGGCCGATGGCGTCGCGGATCGACGCTTTCACGATCTTCGACGGGTTGGCGCTGAGGAACGCACCGAGGGCGCCGCCGCCGATGATAAGCAGCTCATACGGCTGCCACAGCGCGGCGAGGTGGCCGTGAGAGAGTACGAAACCACCTACTACTGCGATGATCACGACCAGGGCACCGACGACGACGAGCATGTTCCATTCCGCCTTAGAGTGAAGAAGCCGCGATCCCGGCACCTTCCGCTTATCGGCGGGTTCGTCGGCAAGTTGAGGCCTTTGCTGCGAACGATTGCATGAGCTTGCGCACCAACAAAAAGCCCGGCTCAAAGCCGGGCTTTCGTGTCGCCGACCAACCGCGCCGATCAGGGTCGACGGGCCAGCTCCGGGTTTTCCTTGGTCACCGGCATCAGGTCCTTCTTCGACACGCCGAGCCACAGCAGGATCGGGCTGGCGACGAAGATCGAGGAGAGCGTGCCGACCACGATGCCGATCAGCATCGTCACCGCGAAACCCTCCACCGCCGGGCCGCCGATGAAGTACAGCGCGGCCATGGTGATGCCGGTGAAAAGCGAAGTGATGATGGTTCTCGACAACGTGGTGTTGATCGAGCGGTTGAGGATCTCCTCCGGCTCGGCCTTGCGCGCGGAGCGGAACAGCTCGCGGATACGGTCGAACACCACCACCTTGTCGTTGATCGAGTAACCGATCACCGCCAGCACCGAGGCCAGCACGGTCAGGTCGAACTCGCGCTGCACCAGGGCGATCACGCCCAGCGTGACCAGCACGTCGTGCACCTCGGTGACCAGCGCGGCGATCGCGAAGCGGCGCTCGAATCGCATCCACAGGTACAGGCCGATGCCGATGATCACGAAGATCGCCGCCACCGAACCGTCGCTCTTCACCTCGTCGCCCACGGCGGACGTGACGAAGCTGTGGCTGGTCATGGTCACGCCAGGCGTCTCCGCCTTCAGCGCAGCGAGCACGTCGTTGGCCACCTTGTCGGCGGCGGCGGAGCTGGTCGCGCCGGTCTTGTCCGCGGCGGCGTCGGCGGTGTCCTCCTTGGCCTGCAGGCGGATCGACATCTGCCGCGAACCGCCCAGGCTCTGCACCAGCGGGTTCTCGAAACCGTGCTTCTGCAGTGCCGCGCGCACCTGGCCGACGTCGGTCGGCTGCGGATAGCTCACTTCCACCGAGATGCCGCCGGTGAAGTCCAGCGCGTAATTCAGGCCTTTGGTGAAGATCAGCCCGACCGACGCGATCATCAGCAGCGCAGCGAGGCCGATCGTGTACTTGCGGATGCCGAGGAAGTTGACGTTGGCGTTGTGATTGAAGATTTCCATGAACCATTCCTTCAAGGGGTCCCGGCCATGGATGGCCGGTCGCGCCGCGGACCCGTCCGCTGCGCGGAGCCCGGTACGGACAGGTGCCGGACCGGACGAGTCGCCGGCCGCCCGGGACGGGCGGCCGGCGGCACAACAACTACACCGACAGCGTCTTGAGCTTGCGGTTGCCGTGGATCAGCGCGGTGATCGCGTGGGTCACCGTGACCGAGGTGAACATCGAGGTCAGGATGCCGATCAGCAGCGTGACGCCGAAGCCGCGGATCGGGCCCGAGCCCATCGTGGTCAGCGCCAGTGCGGCGATCAGGTGGGTGACGTTGGCATCGAGAATCGTTGCCCAGGCCTTCTCGTAGCCGGCGCGGATCGAGGCGTGCGGCGTCGAGCCGTTGCGCAGCTCCTCGCGGATGCGCTCGCAGATCAGCACGTTGGCGTCGATCGCCATGCCGAGGGTCAGCACGATACCGGCGATGCCCGGCATGGTCAGCGTCACGCCGATCAGCGACATCACCGCGACCAGGATCACCAGGTTGAAGAACAGCGCGACGTCCGCCACCAGGCCGAACAGCTTGTAGTAGATCGCCGCCGCCAGCAGCACCAGCGCCAGGCCCAGCATCACCGCCTTGAAGCCCTTGTTGATGTTGTCCTGGCCCAGGCTCGGGCTCAGTGCCGACTCCGAAACGATGTCCACCGGCGCGGCCAGCGAGCCGCCCTTGAGCAGCAGCGCCAGCTCGGAGGCTTCCTTCGGACTGCCCAGACCGGTGGTCTGGAAGTTCTTGCCGAACACGCCGTCGATGCGCGCGTCGCTGATCACTTCCTCGGTGACGCGCGGCGTACGCACTTCCTTGCCGTCGACGGTCTTGGTGTCGTACGTGGTCTCCACGTAGACCACCGCCATCGGCTTGCCGACGTTGTTGGTGGTGAAGTCCAGCATCCGCTTGGCGCCGGCGGCGGTCAGCGTGACGTTGACCGTCGGCGTACCGCTCTGCGGGTCGGTGCCGGAGGTGGCATTGGCCAGCTGGTCTCCGCTGACGATAAGCTGCTTGGCCACCAGCACCGGCTGGTGCGTACCGCGCATGTAGTACAGGCGCGCATTCGGCGGCACGTTGCCGGTCTTCGCGGCATCCACGGCTTGCGGATCCCCCGGATAACCGATGCCGGGGTGATATTCCAGCGTGGCCACCGCGCCGATCACCTTCTTCGCCTCGGCCGGGTTCTGCATGCCGGCCAGCTCGACCACGATCTGGTTCTCGCCCTGCTGCTGGATCACCGGCTCGGACACACCCAGCGCGTTGACGCGGTTGCGCAGCGTGCTGACGTTCTGCTTGATCGCCCCCAGCGCAATCTCCTGCAGCTTCTGCGGCTTGACCGCGGCGTTGAGCATGAAGCGGTCGCCGCTGCTGTCGCCGTTGTTGACGTTGAGGTCGGGGTACTCGCTGGCAATGTCGCTGGCCGCCGCATTGCGATCGGCATCCGAGCGCAGCGCGATGTTGATGCCGTTGCCGCGTCCCTTGACGCGCGTCACCGACTCATAGCGGATGTTCTTCTGCCGCAGCAGGCTGCGGATGTCATCCGCATAGCGCTCCTCCTGCTGGTCGATCACGCTGTTCTGGTCGACCGCCATCAGGAAGTGCACGCCACCCTGCAGGTCCAGGCCCAGCGGCATGGACTTGGCGTGGATCGCGCGCAGCCAGGCCGGCACGGTCGGTGCCAGGTTCAGCGCGACGGTGTAGTTGTTGTTGTCGCCGAGCGCGGCCTTGATCACGTCGGAGGCTTTGGCCTGCACGTCCGCGTTCGAGAAGTTGGCCACCAGGTGATCGCCGTCGATCGCCAGCCCGGTGTAGGCGATCTTCTGCGCGGCCAGGGCGTCGGCCACCTTCTGCTGCACGCTGGCATCCAGCGGCGCGCCGTGGTTCGCCTGCACCTGCACCGCCGGTACCGGCGGGAAGGCGTTGGGCAGCGCGTAGATGATGCCGAACACCAAAGCCAGCGCGACCAGCGCGTATTTCCAGCGGGGGAAATCACTCATGCCTTGCATCCATCAAAGCCACCTGCGGCGGCGGCGGTAACGTGGAAACGGACGCGGCGCGCCCAGGGGCGCGCCGCGCTTGTCGTCAGGAGGCCTTCAGCGAGCCCTTGGGCAGCACCTGGGAGATCGAGCCCTTCTGCACGCGCACCTTGACGTTCGGCGCGATCTCGACGGTGAGGAAGGCCTCGCCCACCTCTTCCACCCGGCCGGCGATGCCGCCGTTGGTGACCACCTCGTCGCCCTTGGCCAGCGCCGAGACCATCTGGCGATGCTCCTTCTGGCGCTTCATCTGCGGGCGGATCATCAGGAAGTACATGACCGCAAACATGACGAGGAGAAAAATCATTGGACCGCCAAACAAGCTAGGAGCGGCAGCACCTTGTGCTCCTGCAGCGGCAGCCGGGGCGGCCTGGGCGATCACGGAGGTCATGGCAAAACTCATCTGGTTGTCCCGTAAGTGACGGCGCCAGCTGCTGTTTCCGCTGAACGCCCGGTAAAAGATTCCGGATTATGCCATGCCCCCCGGGGGGCTGCACCGGAACCGGCCGACAGCCCCTCGCCGCCGGCATGCCGCTCCATGGAGCGCCAGCGGCACCGATTGGTTCCCCGACCCCGCGCCGATCAGGTCTTGGCGCCCTGGCGCAGGGCGTAGAAGCGTGCGGTGAAATCCTCCAGCGTGCCGGCCTCGATCGCCGCGCGCAGCCCAGCCATCAGCCGCTGGTAGTGCCGCAGGTTGTGCATGGTGGCCAGCTGGCTGGCAAGGATCTCGTTGCAGCGGTCCAGGTGGCGCAGGTAGGCGCGGCTGAAGCCGTTGGCGCAGGCGTAGCAGTCGCAGCCTTCCTCGATCACCCGCGTATCCATGGCGAACTTGGCGTTGCGGATGCGCAGGGTGCCCTCGGGCACGAACAGGAAGCCGTTGCGGGCGTTGCGCGTCGGCATCACGCAGTCGAACATGTCGATGCCGCGGCGTACGGCTTCGACGATGTCCTCCGGCCGGCCCACGCCCATCAGGTAGCGCGGCTTGTCCGCCGGCAGCAGCGAGACAGTGGAGTCCAGCGTGTGGTTGCGCTCGGCCTCCGGCTCGCCCACGGCAAGCCCGCCGACCGCATAGCCATCGAAGCCGATCTTCACCAGCCCTTCGGCCGAACGCCGGCGCAGCGGCTCGTACACGCTGCCCTGCACGATGCCGAACAGGTTGTTGGGGTTGTTCAATTCATCGAACGCGCGGCGCGAGCGCTCGGCCCAGCGCAGGCTCAGCTCCATCGAGTCGCTGGCGACCTTCTCGGTGGCCGGGTACGGCGTGCACTCGTCGAAGATCATCGCGATGTCCGAGTCCAGCACGGTCTGGATCTTCATCGAGACTTCCGGCGACAGGAACACCTTCGAACCGTCCACCGGCGAGGCGAAAGTCACGCCCTCCTCGGCCAGCTTGCGCTTGTGCGCGAGCGAGAACACCTGGAAGCCGCCCGAGTCGGTGAGGATCGGCTTGTTCCAGCCGATGAACCGGTGCAGCCCGCCGAACTTCTCCACGATCTCCAGCCCGGGGCGCAGGAACAGGTGGAAGGTGTTGCCGAGGATGATCTCGGCGCCCACCTCGACGATGTCGCGCGGGGTCATCGCCTTGACCGAGCCGTAGGTGCCCACCGGCATGAACGCCGGGGTCTGCACCGTACCGCGGGCGAAGGTCAGCTGCCCGCGACGGGCCGCGCCGTCGGTGGCCTTGAGAGCGAAAGTCAGGGAAGTCATCCGGCGCATTGTAGCCGGCCGGACACCCAGGCCGCCCGGTGCCGATGGCGCAGCCGGCTATACTTGTCGGCCCCCATCGCAAACACAGGCGTCACATGCGCGAGGAACACGTCCGGGAACTGGTCGAGCTGCTCGAGCTGGAGCGGCTGGAAGACAACCTGTTCCGCGGCCAGAGCCGTGACATCGGCACCCGCTTCGTGTTCGGCGGCCAGGTGCTGGGCCAGGCGCTGTCCGCTGCCCAGCGCACGGTGGACCCGCGCCGCGAGGCGCACTCGCTGCACGCCTACTTCCTGCGCGCCGGCGACATCGAGGCGCCGATCGTCTACAGCGTCGAGCGCACCCGCGACGGCGGCACGTTCTCCTCGCGCCGGGTGGTGGCGATCCAGCACGGCCAGCCGATCCTCAATGGCTCGGTCTCCTTCCAGGAACCGGAGAAGGGCTTCGAGCACCAGACCTCGATACCGGAGGTGCCGTCGCCGGAGGATGTGGAGCCGATGCGCCACCTGTCGGCCGAGGAACTGGCCAAGCTGCCGGTCAAGCTGCAGCGCTGGCTGGGTATCGACGGCCCGTTCGAGTTCCGCCAGGTATGGCCGCGCGACGACCTGCACCCGGTCAAGCGTCCGCCGATCCAGCACATCTGGTTCCGCCTCACCGCGCCGATCAGCGACTCGGCAATCCTGCACCGCGCCCTGCTCGCCTACGCCTCGGACTTCCACCTGATCGGCACGGCCACGCTGCCGCATGGCATTTCCTACATGACCCACAACGTGCAGATGGCCAGCCTGGACCATGCGCTGTGGTTTCACCGCCCGTTCCGGGTGGACGAGTGGCTGCTGTACTCCTTCGACAGCCCCACGGCGCAGGGCGCGCGCGGGCTGGCACGCGGGCAGATTTTCACCCGCGACGGACGACTGGTCGCTTCCACCGCGCAGGAAGGCCTGATCCGCCTGCGCGAAGGCTGATCGGGACATCGCCATGCGTCAGCTGTTCACCTCGCCCCACCAGGCCAACATCGACCGCCTCGTCGCCCTGCTCAGGGAGCAGGGCATCGAATGCTCGGTGCAGAACGTCTCGCGCTGGAACAGGCGCGCGCACCAGCGCTTCAGCTATCAGCAGCAGCGGGAGGATCGGGAGCAATGGCCGCAGGTGTGGGTGACCCACGCCGACGACTACACCCGTGCCCGCGAACTGCTCAAGGAAATCGGCCTCGAACCGGTGATCCGCCATGGCGAGGCACTGGCCGAGGCGCGCAGCCCTTCCCCGGTGTCACAGCGGCGAAGCACGGTGACGCGGGTCCGCCGCATCGTGCTGCTGGCGGTGGCCGGCGCCTTCCTGTTGCTGATGCTGCGTTACATGGGACTGCTCTGAACGACGCCCGGCAGCCTTCGGGACGCCGGCCCGGCCGATGATCCGATGCCGCGCCGGGGATCGGGCCGGGCGGTCCCGGCACACGAACGCCGCGACGCTTGCCCGGCATGCCGCGGCGCGGCATAGAATCGAGCCATGCGCTCCGAACGCGTCCGCCTGTTCCAGACCCTGCCCCATGCCTGCGGCTATTTCGCCGACCGCACGGCGCAGAACCTGGTCATCGATCCGGCTGCCCCGCAACTGGACCAGTTGTACGGGCCGGCCCTGGAGCGCGGCTTCCGCCGGGCCGGCGGTCATCTGTATTACCCCAGTTGTCCGCAGTGCCAGGCCTGCACGCCCTGCCGCATCGACGTCGAACGGTTCATGCCAGACCGCTCGCAGAAGCGTTGCCTGCGGCGCAACGCCGACCTGGCGGTGACCGAGTCCATCCCCGGCTACAACGCCGAGCGCCACGCCCTTTACGAGCGCTACCTGCGCACCCGCCATGCCGGCGGCGGCATGGACGAGGCCGAGGCCAGCGACTTCCGCCGCTTCCTCACCGCGCCTTGGAGCCCGACCCTGTTCCTGGAGTTTCGCCAGGGCGCACGACTGCTCGGCGTGGCCGTGACCGATGTCTGCCTGACCGGCATGTCGGCCGTCTATACGTTCTTCGATCCGGACCAGACCGCGCGCAGCCTGGGCACCTTCGCCATCCTGCAGCAGGTGGAGCTGGCGCGCCGTCGCGGCATCCAGTGGCTGTACCTGGGCTTCTGGATCGAAGGCCATCCGAAGATGGACTACAAGCGCCGCTTTCGACCGCTGCAGATCCGCGGGCCGGACGGCTGGCAACCGATGGCCGAAGGCAGCGCGTCGTAGGAGCTCACCCTGTGAGCGACCGTCGTATCGATGCGGCATGCGGTCGCGCACAGGGTGCGCTCCTACAGAAGGCGTGCGGTTTCGATCGTCCATGCGCCGGAGCATCACAAGCGCCGCTTCCGTCCGTTGCAGATCCGCGGCTCGGGCAGGTACGAGGAGCCGAGCAAGACCGCGGCTATCGGCGCACGGCGGGCTGCGGATAGGGAAACAGCTTGACCAGCGGCACCGACACCCCGTCGTCGCCCATCACCCGGCAGTGCGTGCGGTCGAGCTGACGCGGATCGTCCAGCCCGCAGCTGTGCGCGATGATGCCAACCTCGTGCATCACGTTGCGCGCGTAGTTGGCGACCTTGTCGCGCTTGTCCATCACCACCAGGCCCCGCTGCAACCTGGGGTTCTGTGTGGTGATGCCGGTGGGGCAGGTGTTGCGGTTGCATTGCAGCGACTGGATGCAGCCCAGCGACAGCATGAAACCGCGCGCGGAGTTGACGAAATCCGCGCCCATCGCCAGCGCCCACGCCACATCGTAGGCAGTGATGCATTTGCCCGAGCAGATCACCTTGATGCGCTCGCGCAGGCCACGGGTGATCAGCGTGTTGACCAGATCAGGCAGCGCCTCGCGCAACGGCAGGCCGACGCCTTCCATCAACGTCTGCGGCGCGGCGCCGGTGCCGCCCTCGGCGCCGTCGACGATGATGAAGTCCGGCGCGCTCTCGATGCCGCGGCGATCGACCTCGTCGCACAACTGCTCGATCCACGCCATGCCGCCGAATACTGCCTTGAACCCGGTCGGCTTGCCGGTGAGCCCGCGGATGTGCGCGATCGCGTCCATCAGTTCGGTGACGTTGCCGATGTCCAG
>JABLTH010001740.1_pt1 | contig 14182 bp, 8 predicted proteins | sample 7875711 | NCBI WGS metagenome assembly JABLTH01 (sample SAMN14941262, study PRJNA633318) | bioreactor metagenome | isolation source: bioreactor | place: China | collected 2019-03-05 | reverse complement strand
GCGCCGACCGTGAACCTGCAGGCGCAGCCGAGCGCCACCACGCCGGTGGTGCCGAAAGAGCAGGCGCGCATCCAGGCGCCATCCATCCGCGTGGCCGAGGCGGAACTCGAAGCGGTGCCGCTGCCGGAGAACGCTCGCCCTAGCCTCGAACAGCCGCAGGCCCCGCGCCTGGAGACCGTCGCGCCCAAGGCGGTCGCAATGGATCGCGCGCCGTCGCTGGAGCGCCCGCAGATCCAGCCCGAATCCGCCGCCGCCGAAGCAGCCAAGGCGGCCAATCACGCCGCTTCGGCCCAAGCCGCGAGCCAGGCCGCCGCGAACCACGCCGGCCCTACCAGCAGCGCTCCGGCTGGCCAGACCGCGCAGGGCGCGGAGCCCGGCAAGAGCAGCGCGCCGAACGCGACGCCGCAAGGCAGCGAAGCCGGCACGCCAGGCGCATCGCCGAACGGCGTGGCGGCTTCCCCGGGCGGTCCCGGCAAAAGCGGGCTCAATCTGTCACTGCCGCCAGGGCAGGGACAGGGACAGGGCAACGGCGGCAAGGGCGAGAGCGGCCAGGGCGGCAAGGGAGACGGCCAGCAAGGCCTGGCCGGCAACTACGTGCAGCTGCAACCGCGCGGCAACACGGAAATCATGGAACACCGCGCGCCCAACATCGGCTACAAGGCCACCCGCTTCGAACAGGACTGGACCCCCGAGGGCGAGAGCTCGATCGATACGGCGCTACGCCACGCGGTGGAAAAGACCACGGTCCGCCATACCTTCCACCTGCCGCGCGGCGTGCGCGTGGAATGCGTGGTGATGCCGTTGTTCCCGGTGGGCCTGTTCGGCTGCGGCAATGGCGATCCGCCGCCGAAGCCGGTGGACGACAAGGTCTACGAGAAGATGAAGCTCGCCCCGGCCAATCCCCTGGTGCCGCCCGTGCCGGCTGCCTCCGCGGCGCCGGTGGCCGCACCGATCAAGCTGGACAACAGCGCGCAGTGCGCGACGGCGCGGGTGACGGGCGGGCCGCTGCCGCCGGGATGCGTGGACGACCGTCTGCCTGCGGGACGGGTGGCGCCGGCGAAGGCGTCGACGGCAGCGGGATCGTGGGTTCCCGCGAGCGATCAGTTCCACTGAGTGGGGTAGCGAGTGAGTGGGGTAGCGAGAACCGTCACTGGCTGGCGTCGGCCAGGACGCCGGCGTCGATGGCGCGCCAGTAAGGCTTGCCCAGCAGGGTCATCGCGACGCGTAGTTCCTCACCGAACACATCGATGACGTGGCGCACGCCCGCTTCGCCTGCGGCCGCGAGGCCATAGCCCCAGGGGCGGCCGATCCAGCCCCCGTCTGCTCCCAGCGCGCGTAGCCGGACGAGATCGGCGCCTTCGCGCAGGCCTCCGTCGACGAACAGCGGTGCCGCGCCGGGCATGCGCTCCCGCATCCGCGTCAGTGCATCGAGCGAGCTGATGCTGCCGTCGAGCTGGCGGCCGCCGTGATTGCCGACGATGAGCGCATCTGCGCCTTGGGCAAACGCTTCGGCCGCATCTTCGGGGTGCAGCACGCCCTTGATCCACAGCTGGCCCGGCCAGCGCCGGCGCAGCCACGCGACATCGGACCAGCCAAGTTGCGGATCGACCTGATGAAGGAAGAAATCCGCGCATTCGCCATCGGTGTAGCGGGCGATGGTGCCGAAGCGCGGCTTGGCCAGGTGCCGGCGTGACCAGGCCCAGCGTGGATGGCGCAGTACGTCCAGGCGCATGCGCGCATCCATGTGCGGCAGCCGGTAAAAGCCGCTGCGGACATCGCGATACCGGCGGCCATGCACGGGAACGTCCACGGTCAGCACCAGCGCACGCACGCCGATCCGCCGCGCGCGTTCGAGTACATCCTCGACGATGCCCCGGTCCCGCAGCATGTAGAGCTGCAGGTAAAGCTCGGCTGTGGGCGCGGCGGCCCGCACCTCTTCCATGCTGGCGATGGACGCCATGGCCAGGCATAACGGGACGCCGGCACCCGCCGTGGCACGCGCCACCGCCTGCTCCTGTCCGGGATGAAACAGGCCCGCGAACGCCATCGGCGCCAGTACGAGGGGAAGCGCACAGGGCGCGCCGGCGATTTGCAGGGAGGGATCGGCGGGCACGCTCGCCTGCAGGACCCGGGGGAGCAGTCGCCAGCGGGCGAAGGCATCCCGATTGGCGGCCGCGGTACGTTCGACACCCGCGGCGCCGTCGAGGAAGTCGAACAGGAAGCGCGGCAAGCGTCGCGCCGCGACGGCCCGCACGTCATCCATTCCCGCGCAACGGGCAACGGCGCGGTTCATGCCGCGCGTTCCGTGCGTCCTGACGGTAGGCGCTGGCTCACCAGTTCCACGACCTGGTCGGCGTTGCGGGCGAAGTAGATCAGCTTAGTCGCCGCATGGGTGATGAAATCGGCCGAATCGGCCTGCACACCCGTGTAGTCACGATGATGGACGTCGCTCTTCTTGTCCCACAGATCGCAGTCCCCGCGGGTACGCACCACGCCGAACTTGAGCGCCACCGGTTCGGCTTCGCGCATGGCCGGGATGAACTGCGCCACGCCTTCGCGCAACGCTTCAGTGAGGCGACGCGATTCGGTCGCGTCCACGCCATGGCGCAAGATGCGGTTGATCTGGGCGAGCGCGTGCGCGTCGCCGGCCTGCGCGGCGCTGATGTTCGTCACCGGCGCGTAGGTCATCATGCCCTCGCCGTCATTCATGTTCGAGAACATCGCAAACGGCCCCATGCAGAAGAACATCGAGGACCGTTCGCGAAGACGTGGCGGAAGCTTCGCGCGCAGCAGTACCTTGAGTCGATTGACCGCACCGGCCTGGATAGGTCGGCCGGCCATGGTGTTGATGGCGTCGATGTTCTGCCAGGCGCAATTGATCACTATGTGCGCTTCGAAGCTGTGCGTCCGTCCGTCCGGGCCGAGGGTGGCGACCGACCAGCGGAATTCGCCGCGCCGATCGAGCGCTTTCACTTCATGGCCTTCGTGGATATCGATGTGCGGTGACGCACGCACGCGCGTGTCGAGGCGCGTGCGTATCTCGGCCCAGTCCATCAATACCTCAGCGGTATCGACGCCCATCTGGACCTGATCGGGATGGGCATACTCCCGATATTCCTCCACGCGCATGCGTCTCAGAAAGCGCTCGGGTTCACCGAATGGCAGGGTGTGGCCGAAACGCCGCCACGCCTCCGCATAGCGTGCGGTGAGCATGTCGTGCACGGCGCTGATTTCGTCCGTGCCGAACAGCGAGTCGCGCGCGACGAAGTACTGTATGCGCCGCAGTGGATGTCCCAGCGGAAGTTCGCGGCCGAGTGTGGCTCGCGGGTATCGCCGCACCAGATCGATGGTGGTATCGAACAGCATGGCCGCCGTATGCGGCGTCGCGTAGTGAAAACCCATGCCGAGCCGGCCGGGCGTGTTGTTGCTGGTGCCGGAAAGCAGCGGAAGCGTGTCGAACAGGCTCACGGCATAGCCCGCCTCTGCGAGGGCGATGGCGCTGGCCACTCCGGCGACACCGCCGCCTACGATCGCGACGCGAGGGCGCGTTTGCATGATTCTTCTCCTTGCCGTGGGGTGTCTGTCGGCGCCGTCGTGTCGTGGCGCGATGGGTGCGGGACCTGGGGGCATGCAGATCCATGCCTCTGAGTTCGGTCTTTCGCGCACATGCGACAGGCGTTACGCGTCATCGCGCGTAGCGGCAGCAATTCGAATAAATACGATGCAAAGGGCGACGGGCGATGGGCCGCATGCCGCCGCCGCGGATAGGTCGGCTTCTAGAAGGCCGCACTCATCGCGGGCGCTCACCATCGATGCGGTGGCGCTATGTATGAGGTGACGGACTTGGCCGCGGGCCGTGCGGCAGCAGCGGACCTGACGCGGGCGATCGTGCCGGCGTGAAGGGGTACTGCGCCCGGCGCCGCGCCGAGGAAGACATCGATGGGCGCCGGGGGAGGCGGGGTTGCGAAGGGAATCCTGTTTGCGCAGCGCGGCGAATCGCCGTCCGCAGCTTTCGCCGCGTATCCGATCCGCCGCCTGCGTGATTCAGCCCTGCGCTATTTGAAGTTCACCGCAAGCCTCGCGAACCACGACGCGCCGTTCAAGCCGAACTGCACCGCCTCGTACTTGAAGCCGTTGTCGGTCTCGTTGGGGTCCTGCTTGGTGGGGAACTTGTAGAAGATATTCGCGCCGCCGACGGTGAGCTTGATCTGGTCGTTGAAGTGATAGGTCACGCTGACGTCGGCGGACGTCTTGTCGGCATAGTGCTGGTTGGGGATCGGCGGGCCGTCGAAGGTGCCGAGCGTCATCGGGCCGAAATAGATGAACTTCCAGCTCGCCTCCCACGGGCCACGCGCGTAGTCGAAGCCGAGGATGGCCTTGGAACTGGGCGCGCCGTCTTCGAGGAACAGCCGTTCGCGGTCGGACAGCAGCACGTCTTCGCGACCGGCCAGCGCCGGCGGCGCGTGGATGCGCTCGACGCGCGTGAAGGAGCGGTTGAAGCCGAAGTTGGTGCGCAGCGCGCCTCCGCCCAGGTCCATGCGATGGCTGGCAGTGGAGTCCAGGCCCTTGGTGCGCGTGTCCACCGAGTTGACGAAGAACTGCGCCTGGCCCACGCCGAGCCGGTCGAGGATGGCGCCGATGTTCGGGTCGCTGGTGTCGAAGCGGCCGCTCAGCACGATGCGGTTGTCGATGTCGATGCGATAGCCGTCCAGCGTGAACTGCAGATCGTTGCGCGGCGACCAGGTCGCGCCCAGCGTGTAGCTCCGCGACTTCTCTTCCTTCAGCGGCGGAATGCCCGCGGCGTTGGCGATTGCGCCGCCGTTCGGCGCCAGCACCACGTCCACCGGCTTGCCGCTGACGAAGTCCGTGAAGGTAGAGGAGAACCAGCGCTGCTGCAGCGACGGCGCGCGGAAGCCGGTGGACACCGAGCCGCGCAGCAGCAGCGCGTCGGTGGCGTGGAAGGCGCCGGCGAGCTTGCCGGTGGTAGTGGAGCCGAAGTCGCTGTAGTGCTCGTAGCGCACGGCCGCGTCGGTGAGGAAGCGTTCCGTCCAGTCGGTTTCCACGTCGGCGTAGGCGGCGTAGCTGTGGCGGCTCTGGTTGGTGGCGTCGCCGGGCTGGAAGCCGGGGAAGCCCTGGCTGCCGGCGTTGCCGCCGCCGGGGCCGTCGGCGTCGATGTACGAGCCGGGTTCGCCGGGCTCGATGCGGTAGTTCTCGCGGCGGTAGTCCGCGCCGAAGGCGACGTTGAGACCGGCGAGGATGTCGCCGTAGTAGCGCGACAGGTCGAGATTGGTGGTGTCCTGCTCGAACGAGAAACCGCCGGCATGGAAACGGTTCGGGCTCAGGCCCGGGCCGCCGGCCAGCAGGTCGGCGTTGGCGATCGATGCGTTGAGCGTGTGGCTGATGATGTCCTGCAGCGCGTTGTAGCCGTAGGTCTGCGACAGATCGGCGCGCCAGTCGCCGAAGTTGTTCCACACGCCGAGGATGGCGTAGCGGTCCTTGATCGCGCCGTTGATGTACGGCACGAAGCCGTCCGGATACATGGCCGCGGAATTGCGCGAAGGAATGTCGTCCGAGCCGATGCCGCCGCGCGCGAACGCGGCCGACGACGCGGAGCGGTTCTGGATGCCGCCGGTGAAGTACAGGTGTGCGGTGTCCGCCACTGGCACCTCGCCGTTGACGTAGAGCGTCTCGTTGTCGACCTTGGTGTCGCCGATGATGCGCGGGTTGCCCGGATCCGAGCGGTCGGACCGTCCGCGCTTCTGCCATTCGCCGGTAATGCCGATGCTGCCGCCGTTGTCGAAGCGGAAGCCGCAATAGGCCGAGGTGAGGTAGTTTTTGCCGTCGCCGCGGGTGTATTCGCCGAAGCCGGCCACACCCTCGCAGCCGGAGCTTTTCTTCAGCACGATGTTCATCACGCCGGCGATGGCATCGGAGCCGTACTGCGCCGCGGCGCCGTCGCGCAGCACTTCCACGCGCTCGATGGCCAGCGCGGGAATGGCGTTGAGGTCGGTGCCCGTGTTGCCGCGGTTGCGCGCGCCGAACAGATTCACCAGCGCCACGCTGTGGCGACGCTTGCCGTTCTCCAGCACCAGCGTCTGGTCGGAACCGAGTCCGCGCAGCGCGGCCGAGTCGACCAGGTCGGCGTTGTCGGAGCCGGTCTGCCGCACCGACGTGAACGATGGCACGGTGTACTGCAGGTTCTGCGCGAGATCGAACTGCGGGCTCTGCTCGGCGAGCTTCTGCATCGGAATCACATCGACCGGCACCGGCGTTTCGGTTTCCGAGCCGCCGATGCGGCGCGAGCCGAGCACGGTGACGCCTTCGAGATTGGTGGCTTTCTTCTGGTCGGCCGGCGGCGCGGCAGTCGCCTGCGCGGTGTCGGCGCTCTGGGCGTCCTGCGCCGTCGCGGCTGCGGCGAAGCCGGCCACGGCCAGCGCGATGGCCGTGCACAGCACGGTCTTGCGTGAGTAATGCATGTCACCCTCCCCGGTGAATGTCGTCCCCCCGGGGCGAGACTAAGCGACGCACGAGGTCGCTGGAAACCCGCGCAGCGCACATTGTCGCGATGTCAGGTGCGCGCAAGCTTCGACGTGGTTTTCACGTACGGCATGCGTGGCCTTGCCGTGGGTGCTGGGCTCGACGTTTGAAGCACGGGGCGATCGATGGGTGGCATCCGTCGGGGTTCGCAGCGCGTACCCCGACCGATGCCGGCGGCTTGCTTCACAGCATCCGCAGCAGTTCCTTCATCAGCGGCAGGCGGCGCACGCGCACCGCGCTGACGCGGAACACAGCGTTGGCCAACGCCGGGCCGGCGGTGGGCATGGCCAGGAAGCTGGCGCCCGCCGGATCGCGGTCGCCGGGTACGACGATCACATCCACGCTGTCGGGCAGTTGCGCCATGCTCGCTAGCGGATACTCCTTGTAGCCGCGCTGCTGCGGCTGGCCGTCCTTGAAGGTCACGGCCAGATTGAGCGCGGCGGAAAGCGCGTCCAGCGTGGCGCCGGCGATCTGGCCTTCCAGGCCGAGCGGATTGATGACGCGGCCGACGTCCACGGCGCAGACCACGCGCTCGATGTTGAGCTTGTTGCCTTGCAGCGAGGTCTCGATCGCGTGCGCCACGTAGGCGCCGTCCATGTGCCAGCAGGCGATGCCCATGCCGTTCACGGTGCGCAGCCAGTTTTTCCACTCGATGCGGTCGGTGGCGAGCTTCAGCACGTTGGCGAGGCGTCCGGTGTCGAACGAGCCGCCGCCCTGCAGCGGCACCTCGCGCGCGTCGCCGAGCAGGCGCAGGCGGGTGTCGAGCGGGTTTTCCTTCAGCGCGTGCGCGATCTCGTCGATGAAGCTCTCGACCGCGAAGGCGTTGCCGATGTGCGGCATGCCGCGGTGCGGGCCGCGCGGCAGCGCCGACTGCAGGGCATACCAGTCGCTGCGGTAGTTGGGCACGAGGCCGGCCGGCAGCTGGTTGACGTCCACTTCGGACGTCCACAGGCGCTGCTCGGGCGTGCCTCGGTGCGCCAGGGCGGAGGCACTGGCCATGCGCTGCTCCCAGCTCACGACTTGGCGCTTGCGGTCCAGCGTGGCGCTGAGCTTGTGCACGCTGGCGGAACGGTAGAAGTCATGGGCGAGGTCTTCGTCGCGCGTCCACAGCAGGCGCACCGGGCGGTCCACCAGCTTGGCCAGCATGACTGCTTCGGCGACGAAGTCATGGTCCAGGCGCCGGCCGTAGCCGCCGCCGACGCGCGGCACGCGGATCTCGATCTGGTCGGGCTTGAAGCCGGTGAGCCGCTGCACCACCGACCACGCGCGCTGCGGCGCCTGGGTGGGCACCACCAGTACGGCGCGATCCTTGTCGACGCGGGCCACGCAGTTCATCGGCTCGGCGGTGGCGTGGGCCAGCCACGGCTGCACATAGGTAGCGTCGACGCGGCGCGCGGCTTTCTTCGCCGCGCCGTCCACGTCGCCGTCGTTGCGCACGCGCGGGGTGGGCGCGGCGTCCTTGGCATTGACCAGTTCGGTGGCCTGCTGCTCGAGCGTCGCGCTGGATTCGCTGCCGCTGGGGCCGGCTTTCCATTCGAGCTTGAGCTTGGCGCGCGCCTGCAAGGCGGCCCAGGTGTCCTCGGCCAGGATGGCGACGGAAGGCGCGAGCGGGGTCTCGCCCGGTACCAGGCCGGGTTCGGGACGCAGCTCCACCACCTTCACCACGCCCTTGACCGCCTCGGCTTCGCGGAAATCCTTGTCGGCCAGGGTGCCGTCGGACCAGGGGCAGTGCAGCAGCACGGCCACCAGCGAATCGCCGAAGTAGCTGTCGATGGCGAACTGGGCCTGGCCCGTGACGATGGCGCGCGCGTCCACATCGCCGGCAGGCTGGCCGATCAGCGTGTAGCGGTCGGCCGTCTTCACCGGTACCGCGCTCGGCGGCGGCGCGACCTTGGAAGCCGCTTCCGCCAGCGTGCCGTAGTCGAAGCGGCGGCCGTCCGGCGAGATCACCGCGCCGCCCTGGGTGCGCAGGCGATCGGCAGGCACGCCCAGGCGGCGCGCGGCCGCCTGCATCAGCAGCCAGCGCGCCAGCGCGCCGGCCTGGCGCAGGTCGGTCCAGGCGGCGGGTACGGAGCTGCCGGTGCCGCCGAGCTGGTGGCCGTAGGTCCAGCGCGGTTCGCCGTTGCCGTTTTCCACGCCCAGGCCCAGGGGCACCACGCTCACGCGCGACCAGTCGGCGTCGAGTTCGTCGGCGAGGATGCGCGGAAGCGCGGTGGCGGTGCCGGTGCCGGTCTCCGGATCGCGCGCGCCGATCAGCACGTTGCCATCCGCATCGATGCGCACGTAGGCGCCAAGCCCGTAAAGCGCATCGCCGAGCATCGCCGGCGGCACGGGCGGTTCGCCGGCTTCGGCGATGCGCACGCCGACGATCAGCGCGCCGGCGGTGCCGGCCATCACTTGCAGGAAGCGGCGGCGCGCGGGCAGGGCGGGCGCCGGGTGAGTGTCGCGACGGCTCATGCGTGGCCTCCGGCCATCGCGGCGGCGGCGCGCTTGATCGCGCGGCGCACGCGGGTTTGGCAACCGCAGCGGCACAGGTTGGGCAGCTGGTCGATCTCGTTGTCGCCCGGCTGGGGGTGGCGGTTGAGCAGGTCCAGCGAAGCGATCAGCCAGCCGGAGGTGCAATAGCCGCAGCCGATCGCGTCTTCGTCCACGAAGGCCTGCTGCAGCGGATGCAGCTTGCCGTCGGCGGCGGCGAGGCCTTCGACGGTCGTGACCTTCTTGTCGGCCAGCTCATGCATGCGCACGGTCGAGGCCGGCGTGAGCTTGTTGTTGACCAGCACCAGGTCTGCGCCGCTCAGGCCGTGCTCGCTGGCGTACTTGGTACCGGTGAGGCGCAGCACGTCGCGCAGGTACCACAGCAGCGGCATGTCCGGATCGCCGGTATGCCGGAACCCGCGCCCGTTGATCTCCAGGTCGACGCCCTCGCGCGCCTTGTCGGGAGTGATGGTGCTGGTCGGATTGCTTGCCAGGGCCTGGGCCTGCGCCATCGTGGAACTCTCCTTGCCGATCCGCGCATTGTGGCATCGCGGCGCCCGGCTTGGGGACGGGGCAGGCGCAGAATCGCGGCCCCACGTTCATGCAGAGCGCCGGCAGCGGGCCTCAGTCGGCGTTCGCGCCTGCCTCGGCCAGCGGAAACAGCTTGCGCCAGATGAAGTAAACCGGCACGCCGGCCACCATGATCAGCACGCCAATGCCGGCATTGACCGGATTGCTGCGCATGGTCTCCACCACGACCCAGCCGACCACGCCCACGAAGATCAGCGGCAACACCGGATAGCCCGGCACGAGGAAGCTCGCCTCCGCGCCCTGGCGGTGGCGGTACCAGAACAGCGTCGCCACGCCCAGCGCACAGGCAAGCCAGTCGCCGAAGGTGGCGTAGTCGAGCAACTGGCCGTAACTGCCCGATATGGCCAGCAGCACGGCCCAGCCAGACAGCAGCAGCAGCGCGACGTTCGGTGTGCGGTGGCGCGGATGAAGACGGGCGACGCTGCGGAAGAACAAACCGTCCGCGCCCATCACCTGCAGCACGCGTGCGCCGGCCACCAGCGTGATGTTGCAGAAGCCGAGCGTGGAGATGGCGATGCCGATGGCGATCAGCTTGGCGCCGATCGGCCCGAACACGCGATTCATCACGTCCGCGGCCGGCGTGGTGCTGGCCGCCAGGCCGTCATGGCCGAGTACCGCCAGGTACGCCACGTTGACCAGCGCATACACCGCGATCACCAGCAGCATGCCCAGGAACAGCGCCCGCGGCAGCGTGCGCTGCGGCTCGCGCACTTCGCCGGCCCGGTTATTGAGATAGGTGAAGCCCGAGTAGGCGAACAGCACCGGCAGCGCGGCGCCGATGAAGCCCACGTCGCTGCGCGCCGGATCGGTCGCGAGTACGCCCGCGCCGTTGGCACCGGCCAGGAACAGGCCGCACACCACGAGCACCGCCACCGCCAGCAGCTTGAGCAGGGTGAACAGGTTCTGCACCTGTGCGCCCAGCTTCAGGCCAAACAGGTTGATGCCCGCCACGAACACCAGTGCGCCGGCCGCCAGCGGCTTGATCGTGCCCGTCGGCAGGCCGAACACGCCGGAGGCGTAGCTGGCGAAGATCGTCGCCACCGCCGCGGCCGAGCCGGAATAGATCACCAGCAGCATGGTCCAGCCGAACAGGAAGCCGGCCAGCGAGCCGAATGCCTCGCGCAGGTAGACATAGCTGCCGCCGGCATGCGGGCGCCGCGCGCCCAGTTCCGCGTAGCACAGCGCCCCGATCAGCGTGAGCACGCCGGCGCCCACCCAGACCAGCAGCAGGGCCAGGCCCGATTCCGTGCGCTGCGCGGCGATGCCGGGATTGAGGAAGATCCCGCCGCCGATGATCCCGCCCACCACGATCATGGCGGCGTCCCACGAACTCAGTCGCCGCACGTAGCCGGATGCCGGGGTATCGCTCATGGAGGGGTCGCCCTGTGGTTGAAAACTGGCGGCGAGCATGGCGGGTAAAGGGGGAGGGGGCAAGGTGGGGCGCGGGGTAGCGCCGCAGGCGCCACGCTCGCGCCAACCGCCGTTGCCTTCCCAAAAAAAGCCGGCCCCTCGCGGGGCCGGCCAAAGTCCTGTATCGCTGAAGACGCTTCCGGTCAGAACGCGCGCAGGAACAGATCGAAGTTCGCCACGTTCAACGTGCCGATGCCCGAGCCGGGCTCGTAGCCGCCCTTGCCCTGGTAGAACCAGTTGTCGCCCTGGCGGATGTCGTTGAAGCTGCTCCAGTCGCCGTAGCCGAAGATGTTCTGCAACGCGTACACCTGCGGATTCCAGAAGCCCACACGATGGCCGGCACTCTGCGTCAGCAGTGCGCTGATGCCGTTGAGCTGCGGCGCCACGAAACTGGTGCCGCCGTTGCCCGCGGTGGCGCCGCCGTCGACGGTGGAAAACACGATGTAGCCGGTTTCCGGATCGGCGTTGAGCGAGATGTCCGGCAGGTTGCGGCCATGGAAGTTGCCCGGCAGCTTCAACAGCACCTGCGGTCCGGTGGTGTCGTTGTACGTGAGCGTCTGGTTCTTCTCGCTGGTGCGCACGCCCCGGGTGAACAGCTGATAGAACGGCCGCTTCCAGTACACGCTCACGCCGCCGCCCGCGCCCACCGAGTACAGGTCGATCGCGCCCTGGCCGACGTACTTGTCGAAGTAGTTCTGGATGTAGTCCCAGCCCCAGACCTGTTCCTTGGTGACCGACTCCACCGGGCCGGTGCGGAATTTGTAGCTGAACGGCGTGGTCGTGCCGCCCGCGGCGGTCATCAGCGGATCGGAGGCCGGCGAGTCCACCGTCAACGGCGCGTTATAGGTACCCGGCGTGGTGCCGTGGCCCAGGCCGCGCACCGTGTCGTAGGCGCCCGAATCGCCGGTGGCGGCGAAGAACGACTGCCCCTGCGCGGCGGCTTCCAGCAGGATCTGGTGCCAGATCTGCAAGTCGCCCACATCGGTGGTGTCGGTGTTCTTGGCGCCGTCCACGTTGAGCGCGGCGAAGTTGTAGATCTCCGGCAGGCCCCAGCTGGTGGAGATGGTGTCGGCGACGTTGTCCGACACGGCCTGCAAGGCGGCGTTGGTAAAGCTGTTGCCGGCGTTGGGCGCGTGATAGACCAGGATGTTCGCCTGCGGCGCCAGGCCGCCGGCCTGTTCCACGTCCAGCGACGTCTCGCCGCTGCCGCCGTCGATCTTGGCGCCGCCGTCCACCGGGACCTCGGTGATGCGGTTGGCCTTGGTGGTCAGGCCGATGCCGTCCCAGTAGGCCTGTGCATCTTCCGGATAGAAGTCCGACAGCGTGACGATGGCGACCGTGGTGCCGTCGCCGGTAATGCCGCGCGCGTACAGCGGGTTGATGTTGTAGAAGTTGGCGGCGTCGCCGACGGTGTATTCGCCCGGCACGCCGGTCGCGGTCGGATTGCCGCTGGCCGGGTTCGCGGCAGGGGCGAGGCTGGCCTGGGTCTTGGCCGCGGTCGGCAGCGTGGCCTTGGCCGCATCGGGCGTGGTCAACCGGTGCGAGAGCAGCTTGTGCTCGTTGCTCAGGCTGGAGCCGAGCAGCACGGTGTCGGCGATCGATGCCGGCAGGGTGGGCGCCTTGGCGGGGCGATGGAACACATCGCCGTCCTTCTTCGACACATAGTTGTGGATCGGCGTCTGGAAGGCCGTGGCGAACTGGCTGATGGTGCCGCTGGTGCGGATCGCCATGCGGTTAGGCAGCAGCGTGCCGGTGAGGCCGTTCTGGCGGAGGAAGTCCTGTACCCGCTTGATCTCCGGGTCGGACGCGCCGTACTTCTCGGCGAACTGCGCCGTGGTCAGGAAGCGGCGGAAGTTCGGCCGGCCGGGCGTCACCGTGTCCTGGACGTACTGTTCGAGCTGCTCCTGGTTGTGCAGCTTCAATACGAGGGTGACGTTGATCTGCTGATTGGCATTTGCCGCGCCAAGATCGGCGGCGGGCTTGGTGCCGGCGGCGAACGAAGCGGTGGAAACCGTGGCGAACAGGAGCGTCAGGGACGCGGCGAGGGTCTTGCGGTGAAGCGTGGCGAGCATGTGCGTTCCTCCGTGGATGGCCCCGGATGCGCGGAAGCTGGAGCGACGCGCGGCATGAGCCGGCGCCGCGCCCCGCGGCCGGGCCGGCTAAGCGCTGCTTGGTCTTCGAAGAACTTCCCCGCCGATACGAGGCTCCCCTGTGCGCCGGCGTATCGGTCCGGCAAAGCTAGCGCGTGAGGAGGCCCGCGCAAAGTGATCACTAAGCGAAATATATTGCGAAATCGATAGGTGAATGGCTCCGCGCGGCGCAGAAGAAAGCGCAATTCTTTGAAAACATGCCGGTTTGATACGCATGAACTTACGCTATCGGGCGTCATGATCATTCTTTCGTTGCATATGCCCGGAAGATCGGGCGCTCGGGCATGCCGCCCTTCCGATCGCTGTCGATTCGATGCAACTTCGGCCTAAATCCTTGGCGAAGAAGGGCTTTGGGTGCTTCCGCCTGCTTGCGGCACAATAGCCGGCTTGTGCGCCGCGGAATGCATCACATCGTGGCGTGGCTCTCCTTTTCCTCGTCCCAAGCCGCCGCCATGACCACCATCAAGCAAGACGATCTGATCCAGTCCGTCGCCGACGCCCTGCAGTACATCAGCTACTACCACCCGGTCGACTACATCACCAACCTCGCCAAGGCCTACGAGCGAGAAGAGTCGCCGGCGGCGCGCGATGCGATGGCGCAGATCCTGATCAACTCGCGCATGGCCGCGGAAGGCCATCGCCCGCTGTGCCAGGACACTGGCATCGTCACGGTCTTCCTCAAGGTGGGCATGAACGTGCGCTGGGACGCCACGATGTCGCTGGAGGACATGGTCAACGAAGGCGTGCGTCGCGCCTACAACCATCCGGACAACAAGCTGCGCGCCAGCGTGCTGGCCGATCCGGCGGGCAAGCGCCTCAACACCAAGGACAACACGCCGGCGGTGATCAACGTCTCGATCGTGCCGGGCGATACCGTCGAGGTGATCGTCGCGGCCAAGGGCGGCGGTTCGGAAGCCAAGTCCAAGTTCGTGATGCTCAACCCGTCCGACTCCATCGTCGACTGGGTGCTCAAGACCGTGCCGACCATGGGCGCCGGCTGGTGCCCGCCGGGCATGCTC
>JABLTH010050359.1_pt1 | contig 14188 bp, 12 predicted proteins | sample 7875711 | NCBI WGS metagenome assembly JABLTH01 (sample SAMN14941262, study PRJNA633318) | bioreactor metagenome | isolation source: bioreactor | place: China | collected 2019-03-05 | reverse complement strand
GATCGAGATCAACAACACCGACGCCGAAGGGCGGCTCGTGCTCGCCGACCTGCTCGACTACGTCCGCACCGAGGTCGAGCCCGCGGCGACGATCGACCTCGCGACGCTCACCGGCGCGTGCGTGGTCGCGCTCGGGACGGGCTGCACGGGCGTGTTCGCCAACGACGACGCGCTCGCGGATAAGCTGCTCGGCGCCGCGTCGCGCGCCGGCGAGAGGATGTGGCGCCTGCCGCTGATCGAGGAGTACCGCGAGCAGCTGCGGAGCGACATCGCCGACACGAAGAACACCGGCGGGCGCTGGGGCGGGGCGATCACCGCCGGCCTGTTCCTCGCGTCGTTCGTGGACAAGGCGCACCCCTGGGCGCACCTCGACATCGCCGGGCCCGCGTTCCTCGCGGCCGACGACCCGTTCTGGAGCAAGGGCGGCACGGGCGCGGGGATCCTCACGCTGATCGAGTACGCGTTGTCGTTCTGACGCGCGGTCGTTCTGCGGCGCTGCCGTTCTGAACGATTGCCGCGGCGCGGCGGACCCCCCTCCCGCGGGCCGATCCCTGTATGATCGCCCCGCGCATAACCGATGCGTTAGGGGGCTGGCCGCACCATGGCGTTGATCCAGAAAGTCGTCGAGTACTTCCGCCGCCGCGACAAGGCCGTCACCGGGGGCGGTCCGAAGGCGATCGAGAAACAGCGCGCATCGGGCAAGCTCACCGCGCGCGACCGCATCCGCGCGATCCTCGACCCCGGCTCGTTCCACGAGTACGACCTGTTCGTCGAGCACAAGGCGACCGACTTCGGCATGGCCGGCAAGGAACTGCCGGGCGACGGGGTGGTGACGGGCACGGGCAACATCCTCGGCCACCCGGTCTGCATCTTCGCGCAGGACTTCACCGTGGCCGGCGGGTCGCTCGGCCTCGCGCACGCGCGCAAGATCACGAAGATCATGGACCACGCGGTGAAGCTCGGGATTCCCCTCATCGGGATCAACGACTCGGGCGGCGCGCGGATCCAGGAAGGCGTCAACTCGCTCGCCGGGTACGGCGAGATCTTCTTCCGCAACACGATGGCCTCGGGCGTGATCCCGCAGATCTCGGTGATCCTCGGCCCGTGCGCCGGCGGCGCCGTGTACTCGCCGGCGCTGACCGACTTCGTGTTCGTCGTCGACAAGGTCTCGAAGATGTTCATCACCGGGCCGGAGGTCATCAAGACCGTGCTCGGCGAAGAGATCTCGATGGAGGACCTCGGCGGCGCGCGCGTGCAGGCCGAGATCTCCGGGAACGCGCACTTCTACGCCAAGAGCGAGGACGAGTGCTTCGAGCAGATCAAGCGGCTCGTCGCGTTCATCCCGTGGAACAGCCGGCGCAAGGCGAAGAAGGTGCCGACGCGCCCGCCGAAGCCCGAGATCAAGATCGAGGACGTGATCCCGTCGGAGCCGAAGCAGCCGTACGACGTGCGCGACGTGATCCGCGCGGTCGCCGACGACTCCGACTTCTTCGAGGTGCAGGAGCACTGGGCCGCGAACATCGTCGTCGGCTTCGTCCGCCTCGGCGGCGACACCGTGGGCGTGATCGCCAACCAGCCGCTCGTGCTGGCGGGCGTCCTCGACGTCGATTCCTCCGACAAGGCCGCGCGCTTAATCCGCTTCTGCGACGCGTTCAACGTGCCGCTCGTGACGTTCGTCGACCTGCCCGGCTACCTGCCCGGCGCGGACCAGGAGCACGCGGGCGTCATCCGCCACGGCGCCAAGGTGCTCTACGCGTACAGCGAGGCCACGGTGCCGAAGGTCACGCTGATCCTGCGCAAGGCCTACGGCGGCGGCTACATCGCGATGTGCTCGCGCCACCTCGGGGCCGACTTCGTGTTCGCCTGGCCGTTCGCCGAGATCGCCGTCATGGGTCCCGAGGGCGCCGCGAACATCATCTTCAAGAAGGAGATCGAGGGCGCCCCCGATCCCAACGCGATGCGGCGCAAGAAGGTCGAGGAGTACACCGAGAAGTTCGCGAACCCCTACATCGCCGCCGCGAACGGCTACGTCGACGCGGTCATCAGCCCGCAGGAGACGCGCGACTACCTCATCCACGCGATCGAGATCTCGGAGAGCAAGACCGAGGTCCGCCCGCCGCGCAAGCACGGCATCCCGCCGTTCTGACGAGAGGCCGATGTCCGAGAAGGCTCCGAAGGACCTGAAGACGCTCCACGTCGACGGGACCGACTACCGCACGCGCCTCACGCGGAAGTTCGGCCTGCGCAAGCCGTGGACCCCCGCCGATCCCAACGTGATCACCGCCTACATTCCCGGCGTGATCAAGCAGATCGGCGCCGTGAACGGCCAGCGCGTGCACCAGGGCGACGCGCTGTTCGTGCTCGAGGCGATGAAGATGCAGAACACCGTCGTCGCCCCGCGCGACGGCGTGGTGCGCCGCGTCGCCGTGCGCGAGGCCGACATCGTCACGAAGGGGCAGGTGCTGCTGGAGCTCGAGCCGCTGGACTGAGCGGGCGGGTTACGCTCGCTTCGCTCGCTAAACCCGCCCCTACATCGAACCCGCCCCTAGGGTGCCGGGCGGGGCGGTCAGGGGCGGACGGCGGGGAGGTTCAGCGCGTCGGCCTTCGCCACCGGCAGGAACCCGACGCCCGCGGCGTCGGCGTAGACGGGGCGCCAGCGCGGGTCGGCGAGGAGGCCGCGCAGCACGGCGCCGGTGCGGCCGCGCGCGACGAGGAGCGCGGGCCACTGCGCGGGATCGCTCGTGCCGAGGCCGTCGGTCCACGCGGGATCGCCCGCGGCGGCGCCGCGCATCATCGCGAGGAAGCGCTCGAGGACGGGCCGCGGGTTCACCTCGAGGCGCGGGTCGATGAACACCTTGCGCTCCGGGCCCGCGTGGTACAGGTACACGGCCGCGGCGCCGAGCTCGAAGCACAGCGCGCGGCCGGGCATCCCGGGCCGCGTCATGAAGCGCGCGGCCTCGTGCGGGAACCAGTCCGGGCGTTCGCCGACGCCGAAGGTGCGGCCCTCGCCGGCGTAGTCGTAGAACGAGCCGTTCACGACGCCGATCGCGGTGACGACGAGCGCGACCGCGGCGACGACGCGCAGCGAAGCGGGCGTGACGGGTGATGCGGCCGTCGTGGCACCGGTGCGGGCACGCCGGAACAGCACGAACGCGTCGCCCGCGTTCCACAGCGTGACCGTGGCGGTCACGAGCGCGAAGAGGCCGCTGTTCCGCTTGGCCTGCCAGCCGAGCCAGAAGAAGGCCGCGAAGAGCAGGAGGCGGAACACGGAGACGCGGCCCTTCGCCAGCGTCCCCGCGAACGAGACGGCGGCCAGCGCCGCGGCGAGCAGGAACAGCGCGAGGTACGGGCTCGCGAACGGACCGTGCTTGAACAGGAAGTCGCCGATGCCCTGCAGCTCGCCGATCGTGCGGCGGTAGAAGCCGTCGTCCCCGCCGATCTTCCGGAACAGCTCGAGCGGGAACAGCGCGCCGCGCACGAAGTACGGGTTCACGAGGCAGGCGGCGGCGGCGGCAAGCGTCGGCCCGGCGAGCTCGCGCGGCCCGTACGCGGCGCGGTCGACACCGCCCGGGCCGATCGTCCACGAGGCCTGCGGGCGCAGGGCGAGGGCGGCGCGATCGATCCACAGCATCGCCAGCACCGCCGGTCCGAGCACGAACAGGCCGTGCGTGTTGACCCACAGGAGCTGGATCGCGGGCAGCGCCCACAGGAGCCGCGGACGGTCGGCGGCCGCGTGCGCGATGGCGAGGTACGCCGCGAGGAACAGGAGCGTCGGCGCCTCGGGCCGCTCGTAGAGGCGGCCCGTGAGCACGATCGCGGGCCCGATCCAGAGGAGCGCGGCGAGCGCGGGCGGCAGCGTGCGCGGTCGTGCGGCGAGGAGCGGCAGGGCGACGATCGCCGCGCCGCACAGGGCCTTCACCACGACGACGAGCGGGACGCCGCCCAGCGCGTGGAGGCCGGCGAGCGCGAGCTCGAACAGCCACTGCAGGTCGGTCCACGGCGCGTCGGGCGAGGTGTACGTGAACCAGTCCGCGCGCGGCACGGCGCCGTGGGCCCAGATCAGCTGGCCCGTGCGCAGGTGCCACCAGAAGTCGAAATCCCAGGCCGGGAAGAGGCCCAGCAGGAAGACCAGGAGCAGGAGGCCGCCGAGGAGGGCGCGATCGAGCAGAAGAGCCCGCGCGGACAGGGGCCGCGCGGGCTCTCGTGCGGACTTCGTGCGGCTCACGTCGTGCCGGGCTCCGGCGCGCTCGCGTTCCGCGGCCGCCCGCCGCGGCGTCCACCGCCGCTGCGTCCGCCGCCGCTGCTGCCGCCATTGCCGCCATTGCCGCCGTTGCCTCCGCCGCCGCCGCCGCGGCGCGGTCCGCGCGAGCGGGAGCGCGCGCGCGGCTTCGCGTCGTGCGCGGGCGGGCCCTGCGGGAACGCCTCGGCGAGCTTGCGGCGCCAGCGCGCGGCCTCGTCGACGCAATCGCCGCTCGCGAGCGACATCACCTCGAACAGGTCGAGCGCCTCGGGGAAGAATGCGCGCCGCACGAGCGGGCCGCTGGGACGGCGCTTGCGGCCGCCCGGCACCGGCGCGAGGCGCGGCACGGTGAAGAGCACCTGGCGGATGCGCTCGCTGTCCTTCTTGCTGATCGCCAGCCGCTGCGCCATCGGGCGCAGCGCCTCGCCCGCGCTTTCGGGGGAGACGCGTCCGCCCTCCGGCGGGGTGAGCAGCGTCGGCGCGAGGAGCAGCGAGAGCTGCACGGGCGTCGTGAGCGGCTGCCCGGCCTGCGTCTTCGCGTCGGCGATGCGCAACGACGCGCGCAGGCCCTCGACCTCCTCGGTCCCGCCGTCGAGCGACGCCGCGAGGTGGTGGTGCAGCTCGGGCAGGATCACCTCGAGCACGCCGCTCGCGATCATCATGTCGAGCGCCGGCAGCACGGCCCCGCCGCGGAACATGCGCAGGATGTCCTCGCCGATGCGCGGCGCTGCGGCGTGCACGATCTCCTGCCGGTAGCTGACGATCGCGTCCCAGGTCGCGGGCTCGATCCGGCAGCCCATGCGCGCCGCGAGGCGGATCGCGCGCAGCATGCGGATCGGGTCCTCGCGCATGCGGATGCGCGGATCGCCGATCGTGCGGATCTCCTTGCGCTCCACGTCGGCGACGCCGCCCACGTAGTCGAGGATGACCTGGCGGTCGACGTCGTACATCAGCGCGTTCACGGTGAAGTCGCGCCGCAGCGCGTCCTCTTCCGGCGTGCCGAAGACGTTGTCGTCGCGGATGATCAGCGCGCCGTGCTCGTGCGCCGTCGACTCCTCGGACGCGTCGCCGTGGTCGGTGACCTCGGGCGGCGGGGTGGCGGCGCGGAACGTCGCGACCTCGATGATCTTGTCGCGGAAGAACACGTGAGCGAGCCGGAAGCGGCGCCCGATGATGCGGCAGTTCCGGAACAGCTTGCGCATGTCCTTCGGCGTCGCGGACGTCACGACGTCGAAGTCCTTCGGCTTGAGGCCGAACAGGAGGTCGCGCACGCAGCCGCCGACGAAGTAGGCGAGGAAGCCGTTCTCGGTCAGGCGCCGCACGATCCGCACGGCGTCCGGATCGAGCAGGTCGGCGCGGATCGGGCGCGGCACCTCGGCGAGTTCCGCGCGCGGGGGGACGTAGTCGGAGGGCGGCGGGGGAAGGGTGTCCGCGCCGCTGCTCCTCGGCTGGCGAAGCCGTGCGATGTAGGCCGGTTCGGTGGTCATCGGTCCCATTATGGCGCAAGGGCCGGGGATTCCCGGCCCTCGCGCGAAAATCGGATTCCGCTCCCGGTCAGCGCTTGGCGCCGAACAGGCTCCGGATCCAGCGCAGGTTGACCTGCCGGTTGAGGTTCGTGATCGCGTCGGTGAGGGGGATCTCCTTGGGGCAGACCTCGACGCAGTTCTGGGCGTTGCCGCAGGCCGCGATGCCGCCCGGCTCCATCAGCGCGTCGAGCCGCTCGCCCTGGCTCATCCGCCCGGTCGGGTGCAGCCCGAAGTAGAACGCCTGTCCGAGCGGCTGCGGGCCGATGAACTTCGCCACGTCCTTGCCGTCGTAGTTCGGGCAGGCCTCCATGCAGCAGCCGCAGGTCATGCAGCGGCTCATGATGTAGGCGAACTCGACCTCCGCCGGGTCGCGGCGCGGGCCCGGACCGAGGTCGTGGGTCCCGTCGACGGGGATCCAGCCCTTCACGGTCTTGAGCGCCTCGAACATCGGCTTGCGGTCGACCATCAGGTCGCGCACGACCGGAAACTTGGTCAGGGGCGCGAGGTGGATCGGCCCGTCCGGCAGCTGGTCGACGAGCGCCGAGCAGGCCTGCCGCGGCCGGCCGTTGATCAGGACCGTGCACGCCCCGCACACTTCCTCGAGGCAGCTGCAGTCCCACACCGGCGGCGAGATCTTCTTGCCGCCGGCGTCGACCGGGTTGCGGGCGATCTCCTGCAGGCAGGAGATGATGTTGAGCCCCTTCCGGTAGGGCAGTCGGAACTCCTGCGTGTACTTCGGAGCGTCCGGCCCGTCCCGGCGATCGATCCGGAGGATGATCTCTGAACGCATGCTCCGTCCTCAGTCGTACTTGCGGGCGACCGGCTTGATCGTGGCCGTGTCGACCGGCTCGAAATCGAACTTCGGACCCTCGGGGCGCCACGTCGCGAGCGTGCTCTTGAGCCAGTTCGCGTCGTCGCGGTTGGGGAACTCCGGCTTGTAGTGCGCGCCCCGCGACTCGTCGCGCAGCGTCGCCGCGCGGGTGATCATCCGGGCCAGCTCGAGCATGTTCCAGAGCTGGTTGACGAACGCCACCTCGGGGTTCGCGAACTTCCCGGTGTCCTGGATCCCGATCTTCCGGAAGCGCTCCATGAGCTCGGAGATCTTCGCGTCGGTCTCGCGCAGCTTGTCGTTGTGCCGCACGATCGTGACGTGCTGCGTCATCATCTCGCCGAGTTCCTTGTGGATGACGTACGCGTTCTCGGGCCCGTTCATGCTGCCGAGCGTGGCGAAGCGGTCCGTCCACTTCTTCTGCGCCGCCGCGAACACGCTCTCGGGCAGGTCGGCCGCGCGCCTGTCGGACGCTTCGGCCCACTTCACGGTCGCGGGCCCGGACACCATGCCGGCGTAGATGCAGGACAGGAGCGCGTTCGCGCCGAGGCGGTTCGCGCCGTGGTACTGGTACTCGGCTTCACCCGCGGCGTAGAGGCCGGGGATGTTGGTCATGTGGTTCAGCGGCGAGGACAGGTCGAGGAAGCCGTCGGCCGTCGCCCGGTACTGCACCCACAGCCCGCCCATCGAGTAGTGCACGGCGGGGAAGATGCGCATCGGGACCGTGCGCGGGTCCTCGCCGGCGAACTTCTCGTAGATCTCGAGGATCCCGCCGAGGCGCCGGTCGAGGAACTCGCGGCTCTTGTGGGTCAGGTCGAGGTAGACCATGCCCTGGCCGCCGATGCCCATGCCGAGGTCGTAGCAGACGTGGAAGATCTCGCGCGAGCCGATGTCGCGCGGCACGAGGTTGCCGAAGCGCGGGTACTTCTCTTCGAGGAAGTACCAGCGCTCGGCCTCGGGGATCTGCTTCGGGTCGCGGGTGTCGCCCTTCGTGCGGGGCACCCACACCCGGCCGCCCTCGCCGCGGGCCGACTCGGACATGAGGCGCAGCTTGTCCTCGCCGGGGATCGCGGTGGGGTGGATCTGCACCATCTCCGGGTTGCCGAAGATAGCGCCCTCGAGGTAGCAGGCCGCGCCGGCCGAGCCGGTGCAGATCACGGAGTTCGTGCTGCGCCCGTACACGAGGCCGAGCCCGCCGGTCGCGATGATCACCGCGTCGCCGCGGAAGGTCTCGATCGCGAGCGAACGGCGGTCCTGCGCGACGATGCCCCAGCAGCGGCCGTCGGCGTCGAGCACGGGCCCGAGGAACTCCCAGTGCTCGTACTTCGTGACGCGGCCCTCGGCCTCCTGGCGCCGCACCTGCTCGTCGAGCCCGTACAGCAGCTGCTGGCCGGTGGTCGCGCCGGCGAAGGCCGTGCGGTGGTGCAGCGTCCCGCCGAAGCGCCGGAAGTCGAGGTTGCCCTCGGACGTGCGCGAGAACGGCACGCCCATCCGGTCGAAGAGATAGATGATCTTCGGCGCCTCGTGCGTCATCGAGCGCACCGGCGGCTGGTGGGCGAGGAAATCGCCGCCCTTCACGGTGTCGTAGAAGTGGATCTCGGGCGAGTCGTTCTCGCCCTTGATGTTCACGGCCGCGTTGATGCCGCCCTGCGCGCACACCGAGTGCGAGCGCTTGACCGGCACCAGCGAGAACAGCGCCACGTCATGGCCCTGCTCGGCAATCTTCCAGCTCGCCATGAGGCCGGCGAGGCCGCCTCCCACGACGATGATCCGGGGCTTCGCGCTCATCGATGCGTGACCTCCGCCTGGGTTTCGTGCGGCTCGCTGAAGATCGTCACCGGCTTGAGGCCGAACGGCTGGAACGCGAGCAGCGAGTTGAGGCCGGCGAGCGCGAGGGCGAGCGAGACCGCGATGGCGGCCCAGGCCCAGCGCTTCTGGGACTTGTGCTCGGTGACGAGGCCCCAGTGGAGGGCGAAGCCCCACAGCCCGTTCCCGAGGTGGAACGACGCCGCGAGGATCCCGAGCACGTAGAACACCGCGATCGCGGGGTTCTCCATGTGGTGCTTCATGAGGCCGAACAGATCGGTGTTCTCGTACCCGAACAGCGTCCCGAAGCGCGTCACCGCGACGTGGTACCCGATGTAGAAGATCAGGAACACGCCGGTGTAGCGCTGGACGGTGAACATCACGTTCTGCTTGTACGGCAGCGCGGCCGTGTTGGTCCGCGCCTGCCACCAGATCCACACGCCGAGCGCGGCGTGGAACACGATCGGCAGGGCGATGCCGAACAGCTCGAGGAGGTACAGGTAGGGCAGCGACTTCAGGAACGCTACCTTGTCGTTGTACGCCTGGGCGCCTTGCAGCGCGAAGGAGTTGGTGAAAAAGTGCTCCAGCAGGAACACGCCAACCGGCACGACACCGGTCAGGCTGTGCAGCCGGCGGAGGGTGAAGTACTGACGCGGGGTCAACGGCATGGAGGCTCTCCCTACCGGAGGTGTGCGTCGGCCCCGGCGGACGCGCCGCGTTCCTCCACCGCACAACCGCGCTCACGCGCCGCGGCAGGTGACCACGGGCAGGTCGAGCAACGCGGTATCGACCGGGAGAAGCTGCGGACGTCGCGTCGCCGTGGGTTCGATCGCGGGCCTAGACTAACAGAACCGTCTTGCCCGAACAAACAGGGAACTTATGTTCCTTGGCTGGTCGGATTCTTCCGCCGGCGGCCGATCACGGGGCTCCTCGCCGGGCTCGCGCTGCTGGCCGCCGCGGGCCCCGCCGCACGCGCGGCCGAGCCGCCGCAGGGCCTCGTCGGCTGGACCCGGGTGCGCCTCGAGGCGACCAAGTTCCTCGTCGCCTCCGCGCGCTCGGACATCGAGCGCTGGCCGGCGACCGCGGAACTGCCCGAGACGGTCCACGTGCGCAGCCTGCTCCGCTACCTCGGGACCGGCCGCGATCACCACGCCTGGAGCGTCCGGCCCGGCAGCGCCCCCGTGCCGGCCCGCTGGATGGAGCTCGATCCCGGCAAGCGCGCCCGCGACGTGCGGGTCGACACCGCCGGCAAGCTCACGCTGCGGCGCTTCGGCGTGCCGGAGGGCCACGAGCCCCCGTGGCGCGGGCGCTGGAGCGAGGGCCGGACGGACGGGAAGGAACTCGGCCCGCTCGGCGACGGCGGCTGCGCCGGGCCGTTCGACCCGTGGGCGCTGCTCGCGAACCTCGGCTGCCTCGCGCGCGCCCCCGAGGTGCCGTTCACGCTGTTCTCGAACGACGGCGTGCATCGCGTGGTCGCGCGGCGCCAGGGGACCGACCGCCTCGCGCTGAAGCTCGCCGACCTCGCGGGCGGCGCGACCCGCGAGGTGGCCCTCGACGTGGTGCGGGTCGAGCTCCTGCCCGGGCGCGGCGAGCCGGACCCCGCGGTGTTCGGCATGCAGGGCGGCGTCGTGCTGACGATCGATGTCGCCACCGGCGCGCCCGTGCAGATCGAGGGCCGCCGCGAGGGCATCCCCGGCACCGTCCGGTTCCGCCTTACGGGGTTCGCGCGGAAGGACGTCCCGCGCCCGCTCGTCCCGTGGCCCGAGGACGCGGCCGACGCGTCCGCCGTACCTTGACAGCACGGGGCCGCGCTCTTTAGATTCGCTCCCCTTTGCCGCCGGGTTTTCTCGAGCGCCGGGCGACGCGCGGGCGAGGGCCGATGCCGCACGGACACGGATTCCTGGAGACCCGCCTCGCGATCGATCCCGCGGCGTTCGTCGCGCCCGGGGCGATCGTCGTCGGCGACGTGACGATCGGCCCGCACTCGAGCGTCTGGTACGGCTGCGTGCTGCGCGGCGACATCGAGCCCATCACGATCGGCGCGCGCACCAACCTGCAGGACCTGACCGTCGTGCACGTCGACACCGACCGCCCGACCGTGATCGGCGACGACGTGACGGTCGGACATCGCGCGGTGATCCACGGGACCGTGCTCGAGGACGGCTGCCTCGTCGGCATGGGCGCCGTCGTCCTGTCGGGGTCGCGCGTCGGCCGCGAGGCGCTCGTCGCCGCGGGCGCGGTCGTGCGCGAGGGTTTCATCGTGCCGCCGCGCACGCTCTGCGCCGGCGTTCCGGCGAAGGTCGTGCGCGAACTCGACGACGCGGCGCTGGCCCGCGTGCGCGCGAACGCGGCGAGCTACGTCGCGTACGGTGCCGCCTACCGCGAGGGCCGGCTCGGGGGAGGACCGCACGATGGCCGCTGACCGGCCCCTCGCCGGCCCCGACTTCGCGCGGTTCCTCGAACTCGTCGGGCCGGGGCGGCGCTTCGTGCTCACCACGCACGTGCACCCGGACGGCGACGGTCTCGGCAGCGAGGCCGCGCTGGCCGCATTACTGCGTGCGCGCGGCGCGACGGTGCGCATCGTCAACCGCGACCCGGTGCCCGCGTTGCTCGCGTTCCTCGACCCGGCGCGGGAGTTCGAGACGTACGAGGCGGGGCGCCACGACGCCGCGATCCGCGACGCGGACGTGGTCGTCATGCTCGACAACTCGGATCCGCAGCGGCTCGAGGACATGGAGCCCGCGGTCCGCGCGGCGCGCGGCACGCGCGTCACGATCGACCATCACCCGGACCCCTCGGGGTTCTGGGACATGCTGCTCGTGAACACCGCGGCCTGCTGCACGGGCATGGTCGTGTACGACCTCGTCCGCGCCGCGGGCTGGGAGTACGGCGCCGAGGTCGCCTCCGCGCTGTTCACCGCGCTGTCGAGCGACACCGGCCGCTTCCGCTTCGCCAACACGACGGCCGACGCGTTCCGCATGGGCGCGGACCTCGTCGCGGCCGGCGCGTCGCCCGCGCAGCTCTACGCGCTGCGCTCCGAGAACCTCTCGCTGGGCTTCCTGCGCGTGTTCGGGCACCTGGTCCACGGCATGACCGTGCACGCCGACGGACGCCTGGTCGAGCTGCGCGTGCCCGCCGGACTCCTCGAATCGTACGACGCCGCGGGCGAGGACCTCGCCGAGGTGATCAACGAGGCGCTGAAGCTCGGCTCGAGCCGCGTCGCCGTGCTGTTCCGCACGCTGCCCAACGGCGCGACGAAGGTCAGCCTGCGCTCGAAGGGCGACCTCGACGTCAACGCGCTCGCGCGGCGGCACGGGGGCGGGGGACACCGCAATGCGTCGGGGATCGTGATCGCGGCGCCGCTCGAGGACGCGGCGGCGCGGCTGCTCCCCGAGTTGATCGCGCTGGTCCGTCAGACCGGTTGACGCTCGCGCACCTTCGATTCGACGAACTGCACGATCGCGCCGGCGACGTTGCGCCCGGACGCGGACTCGATCCCCTCGAGGCCCGGCGAGGCATTGACTTCGACGACGACGGGGCCGGCGGGCGTCTCGAGCAGGTCCACTCCGGCGATCTCGAGCCCCAGCGCCGCCGCCGCGGAGAGCGCGAGCGCGCGCTGGGCGTCGTCCGGGTTCAGCGCCTCGCCCGTGCCGCCCTGGTGGATGTTGGCGCGGAAGTTTCCCGCGCGCGCGACGCGCCGCATGCCCGCGACCACGCGCCGGCCGACGACGAAGAGCCGCATGTCGGACGCGTGCGGGATGAACTCCTGCAGGAGCACGTGGCGGTGCGCGGCGAGCAGCGCCTCGACGACCGACTCGGCCGCGGCCAGCGACTCGACGAGCGCGACGCCCGCGCCCTGCGTGCCGTCGACGATCTTCACCACGACCGGCGGTCCGCCGAGGCGCTCGAACGCGAGCCGCACGTCGGCCACGCGGTGCGCGACCGCGGTGGGCACGACCGGCAGGCCCTGCGCCGCGAGGCGCTGCAGCGTGCACATCTTGTCGCGCGCGCGCGCGATCGCCTCGGTCCGGTTGACGCAGTACGTTCCGCCGAGTTCGAGCTGCCGCGCGATCGCGAACGCGTGCCCGCCGGGGCGGCCGCCCAAGCGCGAGACGACCGCATCGTGGGCGGCCAGCGGCTCGCCGGCGTGGAGCACGACGGGCGCGTCCGCGCCGAGGAGGATCGCGCAGCGCATCGGGTTCACGACGGCGACGTCGTGCCCGCGCGCCAGGCCCACGAGGCCGATGCGGCGCGAACTGGTGCACGACGGGGCGCGTGTCAGGAGGACGATTCTCACCGGGCGGGATTATAGAAGGTTGACACGCCGCCCGCCCGCGGTGACCATCACCGTCCCACCCCACGCTCGAGTGGCACGTCTCCGGGAGGGCGGTTTTGCACCGCGTCGGAATCCTGCTCGCGGGCTGCGGCGCACACGACGGCAGCGACATCCACGAAACCGTCCTCGCCGCGCTCGCGCTCGAGCGCGCCCTCCTGCGCCCCGTCTACTTCGCACCGGCGGACGTGCTCGGCCCCGTCGTCGACCACGCGAGCGGCGCGGAGGATCCCGCGTCGGGGTCGCGCTCGGTGCTCGTCGAGTCCGCACGCCTCGCCCGCGGCCGCGTCGAACCGTTCGATCCCGCGTCCGCGTCCGACGTCGCCGCGCTGGTGATCCCCGGCGGGCTCGGGCTCCTGCGCCACCTGATGCAGGACGTCCTCGTGCCGGGCAAGCGCGCCCGGATCGCGCCGCAGGCCGCGGCCGTGTTCACGGGGCTGCGCGCGCGCGGCGTCCCGTTCGCGACGATCGGGCTCGCGCACGTGCTGCTCGAGGCGCTGGGCGAGCCCTTGCCCGTCGATCCGCTCACGGCCGCGCCGGACCGCGCGGTCGCCGATCCCGCGCGCGGCCTGGCCTGGACCCCGGGCTTCCTGGGCGCGCACGGGCTGGACGAGGCCGCGCGGGGCATCGGCGCCCTGGTCGACGCGCTGGCGCCGATGCTCGGGCGCCGCAATTGAGTCATCATTCAGCACCCTACCTCAGAGGGAACGACCGATGAAGAAGAGCCGCCGGGCGTTGGTCAAGCTGCTCCTGATGGTGCCCAAGGGCATCGTGTGGCGCTTCGCCCGGACCTACATCGCCGGCGAGACGATCGAAGACGCGGTCCGCACGATCCGCCAGCTGAACCGCGAGGGCTGCCGCGCGACCGTCGACGTCCTCGGCGAGGACGTGAAGGACGAGCGCGAGGTCGCGCAGTTCCTCGAGGCCTACCGTGCGACGATCGAGACCGTCGTGCGCGAGGGCCTCGACACCAACGTGTCGATCAAGCCGACCGCGATGGGTCTCAAGATCGACCCCGAACTCGCCCGGCGCACGACGGCCGAGGTGCTGCGGGCCGCCGGCAAGCACGGCATGTTCGTGCGCATCGACATGGAGGACAGCTCGACGGTCACGTCGACGCTGGCGCTGTACGACCGGCTGCGCGCCGACGGCTTCGACAACGTCGGCGTGGTGCTGCAGTCCTACCTGCGGCGCACGATGGACGACGTGCGGCAGCTCGCCGCGCGCGGCGTGTCGATGCGCCTCGTGAAGGGGATCTACGTCGAGCCGCGCGAGCTCGCGTTCCAGGACTACGACACGATCCGGCAGGAGTTCATCAACATGATGGACGTCGTGCTGTCGTCGGAGGCGGGCTACGCGGCGATCGCGACGCACGACGAGTACCTGTGCGTGGCCGCGCGCCACCTGATCGCGAAGTACAACGTCCCGAAGACGCGCTACGAGTTCCAGTTCCT
>JABLTH010152838.1_pt1 | contig 14195 bp, 11 predicted proteins | sample 7875711 | NCBI WGS metagenome assembly JABLTH01 (sample SAMN14941262, study PRJNA633318) | bioreactor metagenome | isolation source: bioreactor | place: China | collected 2019-03-05 | reverse complement strand
GGCCTTCAACGCGAGCAAGCAGGCCCTGGCCGGCGAGTTCGCCAACCTCGCGACGACCTCGTGGCGCGGTGGCAACGCCTACATCATCCCGATCGACGCGGCGAACACGACCGTCACGCTGACCTCCGTGGCCGGCGCGACGCAGAACCTCCCGCTCTACGGGTCGTTCAACGCGTTCATCAACGACAAGATGCAGGTCATGGTTCCGATGACCCCGAACATGCGCCACGAGCTCCAGTTCCTGTCGAACTGGTCGACGCAGAACGGCAAGCGGACCACGATCTCCGTCAACTACGGCGCGCTGTCGGGCACGTACAACATGGCCCTGGCGACCGATGGTCTGAACTACAACCTGAACCGCTTCTGATCCACGGTTCGGTTCCTGGAAGTGAGTCGGGGGTGGCTTCGGCCACCCCCGATGTTTTTTTGGATCGTGCGGCCCGTCTCGGCAGGGCGAGACCTTGCGTGTGCGGGGCCGAAACACTGGCCTCATGAGTGACTGACGATCGCATGCGATCGTCAGTCACTCATGAGGGTTCAGTGGGCCTCGTGAAAGACTCCGCTCATGAGGTTCCCATGGGCATGTAGGCCTCATGGAAGACGAAGCCCATGAGGTTCCCGCGAGTCCGAAAGGCTGCACGAACCCGCGTGACTCAGGGATTCTGCTGCGGCTGCCTCCCGAACAGCCAGACGATTTCGGAGAGGCGGTTCCTGATCCCCACGTCGAGCATGGCGCGCGAGAGCCGGAAGCCCCAGTTCCCCTGCACGGTGCCCGGCCGGTTCATCCGCCCCTCGCTGCCCAGCCCGGCCAGGTCCTGGTGCGGCACGATCGCCAGGTCGGCGACCGAGGCCATCGCACAGCGCACCATGTCCCAGTGGATCTCGTGGCCGTCGGTCCCGAGGTAACGCCGCATGTAGTCGCGCTCGTCGTCGCGCGCGTCCTGCTCGAACCAGCCGCGCGAGGTGTTGTTGTCGTGCGTGCCGGTGTACACCGCGAGGTGCTTGGTGTGCCGGTAGGGGATGAACGTGCTGCGGTCGTGCGGCCCGAAGGCGAACTGCAGGACGGCCATGCCGGGAAGGCCGAGGTCGTCGCGCAGGTCGAGCACGGTCGGGTCGATGTCGCCGAGGTCCTCGGCGACGAACGGCAGGTCGCCGAGCGCGCCGCGGATCGCGTCGAAGAGCGCGCGCCCGGGGCCCTGCACCCAGCGGCCCGTGCGCGCGGTGGCCGCGTCGGCGGGCACCTCCCAGAACGAGGCGAAGCCGCGGAAGTGGTCGAGGCGCAGCGCGTCGACGGTGAGGAGGGCGCGGCGCACGCGCTCGATCCACCACGAGTAGCTGTGCTGCGCGAGGCGTTCCCAGTCGTAGAGCGGGTTGCCCCACAGCTGGCCGTCGGCGTTGAAGTAGTCGGGCGGCACGCCGGCGACGTGCGTCGGCCGACCGTGCGCGTCCAGACGGAACAGCTCGCGGTGCGCCCACACCTCGGCGCTGTTGAGCGCGACGAACATCGGCAGGTCGCCGAGGATCCGCACGCCACGGTGCGCGGCGTGCTCGCGCAGCCCGGCCCACTGGCTGCGGAACACGAACTGCGCGAACTCCTGGAACAGGACCTCGTCCGCGTGGTCGGCGGCCCAGCCCGCGAGCGCCTTGGGCTCGCGGAGCGCGAGCGGCTCGGGCCAGTCGAGCCACGCGCGGCCGTCGTGGGCCTCGCGCAGCGCGGCGAACAGCGCCCAGTCGTGCAGCCAGGGCGCCTCGGCCTCGCGGAATTCGTCGAACGCCTGCGCGGCCGCGGGCACGCGCCCGCCGCGCACGCGCTCGAACGCACGGCGCAGGAGGCGCAGCTTCAGCGCGGTCGCGCGCGGGTAGTCGACGGCGTCCTCGCGCAGGGGAGCGAGCGCGGCGAGGTCGGCGGGTTCGAGGAGGCTGGCCTGCTGCATGAGCGCGGGGCTGACGAGGACGACGTCCCACGCGAAGGTCGAGCGGGCGCAGTACGGCGACGCGGCGTCGCCCGGCGCGTTCAGCGGCAGGACCTGCCACCACACGACGCCCGCGTCAGCCAGCCAGTCGATGTACGCGTGCGCCTCGCCGAGGTCGCCGACCCCGTAGGGGCCGGGCAGGGAGGTCGGGTGCAGGAGCACTCCTGCCGCGCGCTTGAACCGCATGCTCTTCTTCCCCGCTAGATGACCGTGTTGTCCGGAACGATCGCGTTCTTGGGGACCACGATGATGCCGTCGCGGATCACCCAGCCCGGCCCTTCGGCGTTCTTCTCGCCGCGCTCGTTGCGGATGCGCACGTTGCGGCCGATGCGCGCGTTCTTGTCGACGATCGCGTTCTCGACGATCGAGCCCGCGCCGATGCCCACCGGCGGCGAGCCCGCCGGGGCGTCGGGGTAGTCCGGGTCGGCGCCCATGATGAGGGAGCGCCGCACGAGCGCGTGCGAGACGCGCGAGCGCACGCCGATCACCGCGTCCTCGATGTCGGAGTCGGTGATCACCGAGCCCTCGGCGAGGATCGAGCGCGCGAACTTCGTTCCCGACAGCCGCGTGCCGGGCAGGTAGCGCGGGTGCGTGTAGAACGGCCAGTCGCGCTCGTAGAAGTCGAACGGCGGGTCGGGGCGCACGAGGTCGAGGTGCGTGTCGTAGAACGCGCGGATCGTCCCGATGTCGCGCCAGTAACCCTTGAAGAAGTGCGCCTGGATGCGGCGCGAGTCGACCGCCGCGGGGATCACGTCGCGGCCGAAGTCGATCAGCTCGTTCGACAGGCCCTCGATCAGCGCGTCGCGGTTGAACACGTAGATGCCCATCGACGCGAGGTACGGCCGGTCGGCCGCGACGCCGCGCGAGCGCAGGAGCGCCTGCGCCACTTCCATCCCGGCGCGCGCCTCCTTCGTCTTGGGCTTCTCGCGGAACTCGACGATCCGCCCGTCCTCGTCGACGCGCACGCTGCCGAACTCGGCGATCTCGTCCTCGGAGCACGGCAGCACGCCGAGCGTGATGTCGGCCCCGTTCTCGACGTGGTCGGCGAGGATCTCGCGGTAGTCCATCCGGTACATGTGGTCGCCGGAGAGGATGAGCACGTAGTCGGCGCGCACGCCGAGGATCGTGCGCAGGTTCTGCCGCACGGCGTCGGCGGTGCCCTGGAACCAGTTCTCGTCCTCGGGCGTCTGCTGCGCGGCGAGCACTTCGACCATGCCCGGCGAGAACGGGTCGAACTTGTAGGTCTGGGTGATGTGGCGGTGCAGCGACACCGAGTTGAACTGCGTGAGCAGGAACATGTTCTTGGTGCCGGAGTTGATCGCGTTGCTGATCGGGATGTCGATCAGCCGGTATTTCCCGCCGATCGGCACCGCGGGCTTGCTGCGCAGCCGCGTGAGCGGGTCGAGGCGCGTGCCGCGCCCTCCTCCGAGAATGACGACGACGGTGCGGTCCGCGAGCTGATACGCCCTGCTCATGCTGTTCATGATCCGAGAAACCTCGGGGCTGACCCGGGCGTGCAAATGATGACACGGACCCGCGGAGCGGTCGGCCCGTGGGCAAAAAAAACCCCCGAGGGGGGAAGTCCGGCCGAACAGGGAAGTGGGTGTCGCGGCCGGTTGCCAGGACCGGCCGGGGCGCGACAAGCGCCGGTGGGCGGGAAGGTGAAACGGTTCGCCGGGTGCTTCCCCCCTCAGGCAGCACCCGCTCCCCGCGGGGAACGGGGGCGGGGCATTTCTCTCTGTTTCGGCGCCGGCGCGGTGTCGGACGCGACGGGCGTCGTGCCCGCCGCGCACAGTGCCGGCGCGTCCTGCGGTCCGGCCGCGGCGACCACGGCGCCGCCGCCGTGGTGCTTGGCCTCGTAGAGTGCGAGATCCGCGGCGCGCAGCAGTTCGGCGGCCGTGGTGATGCCGGGCGTGTCGAGCAGCGACGCGACGCCGCACGAGAGCGCGACGCCCGCGGGCCGGCCGTTGGCGAGCCGGATCGGTGCGTCGGAAATGCGGCGCGACAGGCGCTGCGCGAGCGTGAGCGCCTCCTCGATCGTGGTGTGCGGGAGCAGGAACGCGAACTCGTCCCCGCCGTAGCGGCCAACGATGTCGGTCGAGCGCGCCTGCGCGCGCAGGCGCTGCGCGACCTGCGCGAGGAGGCGGTCGCCCGCGGGGTGGCCGTGGTGGTCGTTGACGGACTTGAAGCCGTCGAGGTCCGACATGATCACCGCCAGCGGGGTGCGGTAGCGGTCGGCGCGCGAGAACTCCTCCGCGAGGCGCTCCCGGAAGTGCCGCGCGTTGGTGAGACCGGTCAGCTCGTCGGTCGTCGCGAGCTCGGTCAGGCGCTCGTTGACGAGCCGCAGCTCCCAGTTCACGCGTTCGAGCTTCTCGTACGCCTGCCGCCGCCGGAGGTGCGCGATGAGGCGCGCCTCGAGCTCCGCGAGCTGGAACGGCTTCTCGATGAAGTCCGCCGCGCCCGCTTCGAACGCCGCGATCTTCGTGTCCTGCGTGCGCCGTCCCGACAGGATCAGGACCGGCACGCCCGCGAAGCGCGCGTCCGACGTGATCTGCCGCGTCAGCTCGATCCCGTCCATGCCGAGGAGCACGACGTCCGACACGACCACGTCGGGCAGGCGCTCCTTGGCGAGGTCGAGCGCCGACTCGGCGTCGCCCGCCTCGTCGACGATCAGATCCGCGGCACGGCACAGCTGCCGCAGCAGCCCCATGGTGTCGGGATCGTCCTCGACGAGGAGGACACGCCGGGCACGGCGGTCGTTCGGGCGCACGGTGACCTCAGTCCTGCATGCGGCGCAGGAAGGCGGGGATCTCGAAGTCGTTGCGGTCGTAACGCTCGCGGTCCATGTGCGCGACCATGCTGTCGTCTTCGGGGAACAGGGTCGTGCTCTCGATCATCGGCTTCTGCTGCGGCGGGATGAGCACGGGCGGGGGCGCGCTCGCGGTCGCGGCCGGGGCCTCGTGCTGCGGCGAGCTCATCATCCGCTCGCGGTCCTCGATCCAGCGCTCGCGGTTCTCGAGCCACGAGTCCTTCTCGGCGGCGCGCTTCGGCTTGTCCTCGTTGCGGAAGCCGGTCGCGATCACGGTCACCTTGACCTTGCCCGTGAACTCCTTGCGCCGCACGTAGCCGAACATGATCGTCGCGTCGGGGTCGGAGGCGTCGTGGATGATCGACGCGGCCTCGCTCACCTCGTGCAGCGCGAGGTCGTCGCCGCCCGTGATGTTGAAGATCACGCCGCGCGCGCCCTGGATCGACGCGTCCTCGAGCAGCGGCGAACTGATCGCCTGCTGCGCCGCCTCGACCGCGCGGTTCTCGCCCTCGCCGATGCCGGTGCCCATGAGGGCCATGCCCATGCCCTTCATGACCGTGCGCACGTCGGCGAAGTCGCGGTTGATCTCGCCCGTCGTGAGGATCAGGTCCGAGATGCCCTGCACGGCCTGGCGCAGGACGTCGTCGGCCATCGTGAAGGCCTGGTCGATCGCGGTCCCGCGCCCCACCGTCGCGAGCAGCTTGTCGTTGGGGATCGTGATCACGGTGTCGACCTTCTGCTTCAGCTCGGCGAGGCCCTCTTCGGCCTGCTGGCGCCGGCGCCGGCCCTCGAAGCCGAACGGCTTCGTGACCACCGCGACGACCAGCGCGCCCAGTTCGGCCGCGATCTCCGCGACGATCGGCGAGGCGCCCGTGCCCGTCCCGCCGCCGAGGCCGGTGGTGACGAACACCATGTCCGCGCCGGTGAGCGCCTTGACGAGCCGCTCCTTGTCCTCGAGCGCCGCGTCGCGGCCCACGACGGGATGCCCGCCGGTGCCGAGACCGCGCGTCAGCTCGGCGCCGATCTGCATCTTGAACGGCGCGCGGCTGCTCACGAGGGCCTGCTGGTCGGTATTGACGGCGATGAACTCCACGCCGCTCACGCCCGACGCGACCATGCGGTTGATGGCGTTCCCGCCGCCGCCGCCGATCCCGACGACCTTGATCACGGCCCCGAGAGGACGCTCCTCAACCTCGGGGCTGTCGGGCAGCGCCTCCCGCAGGTCGTCCATCGTGAAACGGAGCCGCGGGGTGCTCTTCCTGGCTTCCTGCATCTCTTCTCTCCCGTCCATCAGAGGGGCGGTCCGGGCCGCCCACGGTCACACGCAGGTCAGAACATGTCGCCGAACCACGTGGTGGCCCGGCGGATCCCCTTGAACAGTCCACCGAACGTCGACTTGCCCGCGCCGGCGGGAATGCGCTGGCGGCGGCCGCAGCGCAGCTCCCACACCGCGAGGCCGACCGGCGTCGCGAAGCTCGGAGCGCGTACGTCCTCGACCAGTCCGCCGACGTACTGCGGCACGCCGGTCCGCACCGGCATGCCCAGGACTTCTTCCGCGATCTCGAGCACGCCCTCGAGGTTCGCGCTGCCGCCGACGAGCACGGCCCCCGCGCGCGCGCGGCCGTTCAGGCCGAAGCGGTCGATGGCGCCGCGGACGAGCTCGAAGATCTCCTGCACGCGCGGCGCGATCACCTGCGTGAGCAGCGCGCCGGTCACGATGCGCGGGGAGCCGCCGCCCACGGTGGGCACCTCGAGCGTGATCTCGTCGTCCGGGCCGGGCGTCGCGCGGCCGTAGCTGCGCTTGATCTTCTCGGCGTCGGGCACCGGGGTGCGCAGGCCGATCGACATGTCGTTGGTGATGAGGTCGCCGGCGACCGGGATCGAGCCCGTGAACCACAGCGCGCCGCGCTCGAACAGCGCGACGTCGGTGGTGCCGCCGCCGATGTCGATCAGGAACACGCCCTGCTCCTTCTCTTCGGGCGTGAGCGTCGCCTCCGCCGCGGCGAGCAGCGGGAACACGAGCGAGACCACGTTCACCTGCGCGCGGTTGAGCGCGGTGACGACGTGCTGTGCGGCCTGCTGCGGCACGGTCACGACGTGCACCGACGCCTCGAGGCGCGAGCCCGTCATGCCCACCGGGTCCTGGATGCCTTCCTGCCCGTCGAGCGTGTACTCCTGCGGCAGCGTGTGCAGGATCGACTGGCCCGCGGGGATCTGCACCGCACGCACGGTTTCGAGCACGCGCTCGAGGTCGCGGCGGCCCACGACGTGCTCGCGGCCGTTGATCGTCACGACGCCGCGCGAGGTGAACGAGCGCGCCTGCGCCGCGGGAACCGTGGCGAGCACGGATTCCACGGAGCGGCCGGCGAGCCCCTCGGCCTCGCCGATCGCGCCGCGGATCGACGCGACCAGCGCTTCGAGGTTCACGATGACGCCGCGGCGGATGCCGTCGGTGCGTTTGCTGCCGATCCCGACCACCTCGAGCTGCTCGGGACCGGTGATCTCGGCGACGACACAGCAGCAGCGGTGCGTGCCCAGGTCGATGGCGGCAATCGTGTCGGGGGTCCTGGCCATGCGGTTACTCCGTCTGCGTGCCGTCCGCTTCGGGCGGAGCGGGCACCAGCGTGAGGCGGTGCGGAAAGCGAAGGTCGACCGGGCCGCCGGTCGAGATGTCCGCGACGCGGTTCTTGCTCTTGAACAGGTTCCGGAGGTTCAGCTCCGGCTGGTTGCGGTTGAGCCACAGCACGGCCGCGTCGCGGCCGGGGCGCATGACGACCTTGTCCTTCGGGGTGAGGTCGACGGTCGTGTTCTCGGGCAGCGGCTCGCCGGTGATCCGCGCGAAGGCGACGAGCGCCTCGATCGCGGGGCGGTCGATCGGCAGGAGGCGCGTGTCGCCGCCCGTCGTCGCGAGGCCGCGCAGCTCGGGGAGCTTGCCGTCGCCGGGCAGCGCGCGCAGCGACTGGAAGATCATGCCGTCCTCGTCGACCAGCACCTCGCGGCCGCCGACGAAGGCGCGGGCGATCGCGCGGCGCTCGACGATCGTCGCCTCGAGGGCGTCGGGCAGGCGGCGCGCGACGCGCGCGGTGCGCACGCCCGGGGACTCTTCGAGCTGCCGCCGCACGGACGCGAGGTCCAGGAGCAGCATCGGCTGGCCCACGTTGCGCGTCATGAGCGGGCGGAAGTCGGCGTCGGTGAGCCGCTCCATGCCGCGGATCCGGATCTCGTGCACGCGCAGCGACGGCAGCAGCAGGATCTCGCGCACGAGGAGTCCCACGCCGACGACGACCGCGCCGGCGGCGACGATGCCGAGCACCGTCATCCAGCGCGGCGCGCGCGTCGGCTTGCGGCGCTTGTTCTTCCGCTGGCGGCGGATGATGCGGAGCACCGCGGTCACGACGGGTCCCTCCACACCTCGACCTCGCGACGCGGCACCTGGCCCGTGGCCTGCACGATGCGCTCGGAGACGAGATCGACGAGGGCGAGGATGTCGGTCGCGGTCGCGCGGCCGCGGTTGATGATGAAGTTGCCGTGCAGCGTGGAGACCTCCGCGTCGCCGATCGAGGTTCCCTTGAGGCCCAGTTCCTCGACCAGGCGCCCGACCGGCAGCCCCGGGAAGTTCGCGAACACGCAGCCGGCCGAGCGCTCCTGCACGGGCTGCGTCTCGCGGCGCCGGCGGCGGTACTCGAGCATCCGCGTCTTGATCGCCTCGGGATCGTCCTGCGCGAGCCGGACGATCGCGCCGAGCGCGATCAGCTTCCGGTCCTGGATGAACGTGTGCCGGTATTCGAAGTCCCCCGCGACGGCGGGGTGCTGCTGCACGGTGCCGTCCGCGCCGCCGACGAGCACGCTCTCGACGACCGCGCCGAAGTGCGAGCCGTGCGCGCCGGCGTTCATGCGCAGCGCGCCGCCGAAGAGCGCCGGGATGCCCTCGGAGAACTCGAGCCCGGAGAGGTTGTGGCGCGCGGCCCAGCGCGCGAGCCCCGGCACGGGCGTGCCCGCGGGCGCGAGCACGCGGCCCTCGCCCTGGTACGCGGGCTCGTCGGTCATTTCGGAGGTCGCGATCACGGCCGCGCGGATCCCCTCGTCGGCCACGACGAGGTTGCTGCCCGCGCCCAGGATGCGCACCGGCAGTTCCTGCGCGACGAGCGCCGCGTACAGGCGCGCCGCCTGCGGCAGGCGCGTCGGGAAGAACACCCACGACGCGGGCCCGCCGACGCGCAGCCACGTGTACGGCGCGAGCGGCTCGTTCTCCCTGGCGAGAACGCCGAGGTCGGCCGCCAGCTCGCGGTACGTGTCCGCCACGGCTACCTCCCTCATTCCTGCGCCCCCGCGGCGCCGAGCGCCGCGAGGATCTCGTCGCCCGCGCGGCCCACGCTGCCCGCGCCGAGCGTCAGCACGACGTCGCCGGGCTGCGCGAGCGCCACGGTCGCGGCGATCGCGCTCTCGATCGGGCCGGCCGCGCGCACGTCGCGGTGGCCGACGCCGGCGACCGCGTGGGCGAGCCGCTCGGAGTCGTAGCCCGCGATCGGCGCTTCGCCCGCAGCGTAGACGTCCGCGAGCACGAGCACGTTGGCCTCGAGGAAGGCGCCCGCGAAGTCGTCGAACAGGTCGGCGAGCCGCGTGTAGCGGTGCGGCTGGAACAGCACCACGATGCGCCGCTCGCCCACGGCCTCGCGCAGCGCGCGCAGCGTGGCGCGGATCTCGCGCGGGTGGTGGCCGTAGTCGTCGACGACGAGCACGCCGTGCGCCTCGCCCTTGCGCTGCATGCGGCGGTCGGCGCCGGGGAAGTCGTCGAGGCCCGCGGCGGCGACGCGCATCGACAGGCCCAGTTCGTCGGCGACGGCCAGCGCGGCCAGCGCGTTCTGCACCTGGTGCCGGCCCGGCGTGCCGAGCCGCACGTGGCCCAGGACGCTCGCGCCGCGGCGCACCTCGAAGGACACCGAGAAGCCCTCGGTCACGATGTCGGACGCCCGCAGGTCGGCCTGCGCGGTCATGCCGTAGGTGACGATGCGCCGGTCGAGGTGCGGCACGATCGAGCGCATGCCCTCGTCGTCCAGGCACGCGACCACGGAGCCGTAGAACGGCACCTTCGAGCAGAACTGCACGAACGCGTCCTTGAGCGCCTCGTAGCTGCCGTGGTGGTTCATGTGCTCGCGGTCGATGCCGGTCACGATGGCCCACGTCGGGAACAGCCTGAGGAACGAGCCGTCGCTCTCGTCGGCTTCCGCGACCATCAGGTTGCCCTGGCCGAGCCGCGCGCTGCTGCCGAGCGTCGAGAGCCGGCCGCCGATGACGATCGTCGGGTCGAGCCCGCAGCGCGAGAGCACGGTCGCGACCATCGACGTCGTCGAGGTCTTGCCGTGCGAGCCCGCGACCGCGACGGAGTACTTCATCCGCATCAGCTCGCCGAGCATCTCCGCGCGCGGGATCACCGGGATGCGCAGGCGGTGCGCCTCGACGCGCTCGGGGTTGTCCTCGGGGATCGCGGTGCTCACGACGACCACGTCGGCGCCGCTGACGACGGCCGCGTCGTGGCCCTCCGAGACCCGCGCGCCGAGCGCGACGAGCCGGCGCGACGCGTCGTTCGCGTGCGCGTCCGAGCCGGTCACCTGGTAGCCCAGGTTGAGCAGCACCTCGGCGATCCCGTTCATGCCGGACCCGCCGATCCCGATGAAGTGCACGCGCCGTACGCGTCCGAGCTTCATCGCGCCTCCCCCAGGAGCTCGTCCGCGAGGTCGGCCACGCGCCGGGTCGCGTCGGGGCGGCCGAGCGCCCGCGCCGCCGCGCCCATGGTGTCGAGCCGCGCGGGCTCGGCGGCGAGGCCGCGCACCGCGTCGGCCAGCCGCGCGGGCGTGAGGTCCTCCTGGTCGACGACGAGCGCCGCGCCGTGCGCTTCGAGCGCGCGCGCGTTCGCCGCCTGGTGGTCGTTCGCGGCGCCGGGGAAGGGCACCAGCAGCGCGGCCCGTCCCGCGGCGGTCAGCTCGGCGACCGTGGTCGCGCCCGCGCGGCTGACGACGAGGTCGGCCGCGGCGAGGCGCTGCGGCATGTCGTCGAGGAACGCGTGCACCTGCGCGCGTTCGCCGAGCGGCGCCGCGGCCGCGGCCACGCGGTCGCGGTCGGTGGGCCCCGTCTGCAGCACGAAGGTCACCGGCACGTCCGCGAGCAGCGGCAGCGCGCCGCACCACGCGTCGTTGAGCGCGCGCGCGCCGCGGCTGCCGCCGAACCCGAGCACCGTGCGCAGCGGGCCGGAGGGTCGCGGCGCGATCGCGGCCACCTCGTCGCGCACCGGGTTTCCGGTCACGACGACGCGCCCGCGGAAGCCCTGCGCGCTCTCGGGGAAGCTCGCCGCGACCGCGTCGGCCCAGCGCGAGAGCATGCGGTTCGTCGCGCCGCCGACCGCGTTCTGCTCGAGGAGCAGCGCGGGGACGCCGGTCAGCGCGCCCGCGAGCACCGCGGGCCCCGACGCGAAGCCGCCGACGCCGACGAGCAGCGCGGGACGGCGCGCGACGAAGCGTGCCATCAGCCGCAGCGTGGCCCAACCCGCGAGGAGCGCGGCCCACACGCCGTGCAGCGCGCCCATGCGCGCGATCCCGGCGAGCCGCAACCGCAGGAGGGGCAGCCCGGCCTGCGGCACGAGGCGCTCCTCGAGCCCGCCGGTCGCGGCGATCCACTCGACGCGGCGGCCGGGGTGGCGCCGGCCCAGTTCCCGCGCCACGGCGAGGCCCGGGAACACGTGGCCGCCCGTACCGCCGCCGGCGAAGACGATCGCGCGCGCGTCAGCCATTGGCCCTCCGGCGCAGCGACACGTTCATGAGGAGCCCCGCCAGCGCGCACGACACGATCAGCGCCGACCCGCCCGTCGAGAAGAACGGCAGGGTGAGCCCCTTCGTCGGCAGGATGCCGGTGACGACGCCCATGTGGCACATCGCCTGGCCGCACAGCATCCACGTCGCGCCGATCGCGATCAGCCGGCCCAGCTCGTCCTGCGCGTTCTCGGCGACCCGCAGCCCGCGCCACGCGAGCACGAGGAACGCGGCCAGCACGGCGAGCGCGCCGATCAGGCCGAGCTCCTCGGCGATGATCGAGAAGATGAAGTCGTTGTCGGCCTCGGGCAGGAAGAAGGCCTTCTGCGTCGACAGGCCGAAGCCCTTGCCGACCGGTCCGCCCGAGCCGATCGCGAGGAGCGACTGCCGCAGCTGGTACTGGATGTCGGGAAGCGCCTCGGGCGAGAAGCGCAGCGCGTGCGTGAAGCTCATCACGCGGCCCATGCGGTACGGCTCGAGCCACGTGAACAGCGCCGCGAGCACGAGGCCGACCGCGAGGATCGCGCCCGCGTGACGGAGCCGCACCCCGGCCGCGACGCACAGCACGAGCGTCGTACCGAACATCAGCACGGGGATGCCGAGGTCGCGGCCCAGCAGCACGAGGCCGGCGATCCAGCCGCCCAGCACGAGCGGGCGCACGAGCCCCTGGGGCGTCTTGAGGTCCTGCTGGTTCCGGACGAGCACGGTCGCGACCACGAGGATCAGCACGACCTTCGCGAACTCGGACGGCTGGAACGAGAAGCCCGCGACGCGGATCCAGCGGTGCGTCTTGCCGATCGCCGGCAGGAACAGCACGACCAGCAGCAGCGCGGAGATCGCGACCAGGAAGACCCACGCGACGCCCGGCCGCGTGAGGCGGCGGTAGTCGGGGACCAGCATCACGGCCATCACGACCAGGCCCATGACGAGGTGCACGATCGACTTCGCGATGCCCATCGGCATGCCGTGCGCGTGCACCGCGTCGTCGAACGTCCGCGCCGAGGCCGACACCGCGATCCCGGCCATCGCGAGCCCGATGGACAGGATCATGATCCACATGTCCGGCATGCGCGTGCGCGGCTCGATCACGGGCGTCGTCATCCGCGTTCCCCCGCGAAGCGCCGCGCTTCCGCCGCGAACGCGTCGCCGCGCGCGGCGTAGCCGGTGAAGGCGTCGAACGACGCGCAGGCCGGGGAGAGCAGGACCACGTCGCCCGAGCGCGCGAGGCCGCGCGCGACGCCGGTCGCCTCGAGGAGTGTGCCGGAGCGGTGCAGGTTCACGAACTTCTCGCGCGCCAGCACGTCGGCGATCAGCGGGCCGGCCTCGCCGAAGGTGATCGCGACCGCGCCCGCGGCCGACATCACCGGCACGAGCGGGCGGAAGTCCGAGTCCTTGTCGCGCCCGCCGAGCAGCACGTAGACGCGCTGGCCCGGCTTGATCGTCTCGCCGATCGCGCGGATCGCCTCGAGCACCGCGCCGACGTTGGTCGCCTTCGAGTCGTCGACGTAGCGCACGCCGTCGACCTGGGCGACCTCCTCGATGCGGTGGCGCAGCGGGCGGAACTCCACGACCGCGCGGTGCAGCGGCTCGAGCGGCACCCCCGCGGCGCGGCACGCGACCGCGGCGGCGAGGATGTTGATGCGGTTGTGACGGCCCGGCACCGGCAGCTCGGCGACGTCCGCGAGCACGTCCTCGTGTCCGCCGAGGCGCAGCACGAGGCGGCCGCCCGACACGCAGCCGCCCTCGGCGACCGGGCGCTCCACGCTGACCTGCAGGACGGGCCCCGCGGTCCGCGCGGCGAACTCCGCCACCGACTCGTCGTCGACGGCCAGCACGACCGGCGCGCCGGGCGCGCGCAGCTCCGCGATGCGCTCCTTCGAGGCGCGGTACGCTGCGAAGGAGCCGTGCCGGTCGATGTGGTCGGCCTGCACGTTGAGCAGCACCGCGGCCGCGGCCTGCAGCTCGAAGGTGATGTCGAGCTGGAAGCTCGACAGCTCGGCCGCGTACCAGCGGCCCTCGTGGTCGCCGTTCGCGGCCTCGCAGAACGGGAGGCCGTAGTTCGCGCAGGCGACGCCCTCGCGGCCCGCGGCGGCGAGCATCTCGCCCGCGAGCTTGGTCGCCGTGCTCTTGCCGTTGCTGCCCGTGATCGCGATCACGCGCGGGCCGACGCGGCGCGCGACGAGGTCGATCTCCGAGCCGTACGGCACGCCGGCCGCGATCGCGGCCGCGAGTTCGGGCAACGCCTGCGGCACGCCCGGCGAGAGCACGATGTACTCCGCCGCGAGGAAGTCCGACGGCACATGGCCGCCGCAGTGCAGGGTCACGCCCGCGCCGGCGAGGAGCTGCGCCTCGCGCGGGAGCTTCTCGAGCGGCAGCGTGTCGGTGCACGTGACGAGCGCGCCGTCGGACAGGAGGCGGCGCGCGGCCGCGAGGCCGGACCGTCCGAGTCCGACCACGAGCGCCCGCTTGCCCTTCACCTGGTCCGCCGTCGGGGTCATCGCTCCGTCACCGCAGCTTGAGCGTGGCGAGGGCCGAGAGCGCGAAGAGGATGGCCAGGATCCAGAAGCGGATCACGACCTTCGACTCCGGCCAGCCGCCGAGCTCGAAGTG
>JABLTH010107439.1_pt1 | contig 14195 bp, 9 predicted proteins | sample 7875711 | NCBI WGS metagenome assembly JABLTH01 (sample SAMN14941262, study PRJNA633318) | bioreactor metagenome | isolation source: bioreactor | place: China | collected 2019-03-05 | reverse complement strand
GCGTGATGGCGAGGCCATTGGCCATGATGGAGGTGTAGAGGCCGCCGCAGCCCCAGGCCAGCTCCTCGCAGACGAGGGCCTCCTCGATCTGGCTCTTGCCCGGGCCGCCGCAGAACTTCGGCACCAGGGACTGGAGGTAGCCCAGCTCCCAGGCCTTCTGGTAGACCAGCGTGGCCCATTCGCCGGTGTCGTCGTAGTGCCGGGCCACGGGACGGATCACGTTCAGGGCGAAGTCGTGGGCCTCGTCCTTGAGGGCCTTCAGTTCGGGGGTCAGGGCGAAATTGAGCACGGGGCCTCCAGGGACGCGGATTGGACAGTCTATCGGTGCCGGTGATCCTTGCCACGGGGGGAATCCTCTGACCTGGGGTAACCTGTGATGTCTGTCCAGAAGGAGCCCCCGTGATCGTCGGCTGCCCCAAAGAGATCAAGAACAACGAGAACCGCGTGGGGCTCACGCCGGCGGGCGCCAAGGCCCTGGCGGCGGCCGGCCACAAGGTCGTCGTGGAGGCGGGCGCGGGCCTGGGCAGCGGATTCACCGATGCGGAATACGTCGCCGCCGGAGCCACGATGCTCGGCACCGCGAAGGAGGTCTTCGACGGCTCCGAGATGGTCATCAAGGTGAAGGAGCCCCAGCCCGGCGAGATCGCCATGCTGCGCAAGGGCCAGATCCTCTTCACCTACCTGCACCTCGCGCCGGACCCCGAGCAGACCCAGGGCCTGCTGAAGTCCGGGGCCACCACCATCGCCTACGAGACCATCACCGACGCGGCCGGGAAGCTCCCCCTCCTCACCCCGATGTCCGAGGTGGCCGGGCGCATGGCGGTGCAGATCGGCGCCTTCTACCTCCAGAAGACCAACGGCGGCCGCGGCATGCTCCTGGGCGGCGTCCCCGGGGTGCCCCCGGCCCACGTCATCGTGCTGGGCGGCGGCGTGGTGGGCATCAACGCCATCAAGATGGCCGCCGGCATGGGCGCCCGGGTGACGGTGCTGGACCGCAGCCTCCAGACCCTGCGCTACCTGGACGACATCTTCGGCTCCAAGATCGAGACCCTCTGGAGCAGCGAGGCCCACGTGGAGGAGGTGCTGCCCACCGCCGACCTGGTCATCGGCGCCGTGCTGGTCCCCGGGGCCGCGGCCCCCAAGCTCATCACCCGCCCCATGCTCAAGCTCATGCGCCAGGGCTCGGTGATCGTGGACGTGGCGGTGGACCAGGGCGGCTGCGTGGAGACCACCCACGCCACCACACACGCGGATCCCGTCTACTTCGTGGACGGCGTGCTGCACTACGGCGTGGCCAACATGCCCGGCGCGGTGCCCCGCACCTCCACCATCGCCCTCACCAACGCCACGCTGCCCTACGCCCTCAAGCTCGCGAACCTGGGCTGGCGGAAGGCCCTGGCCGCCGATCCAGGCTTCCTCCTCGGGCTGAACACCCACGAGGGGAAGATGACCTGCGAGCCGGTGGCCCGGGACCAGAAGCTGGACTACACGGACCCCCGCACCCTGCTCTAGCCCCCGCCCTGGAGGCTCCTGTGCCCCGCATCTCCGAACGCGCCCTCGGCTTCCCCGATTCCCCGATCCGCAAGCTGGCCCCCCTCGCCGACGCGGCGCGGGCCAAGGGCCTGCGCATCCACGGCCTGAACATCGGCCAGCCCGACGTGCCCACGCCCCCCGCCTTCCTGGAGGCCCTCAGGAGCTTCGACGCGCCGGTCCTCGCCTACGGGCGCTCCGAAGGCGAGCCCGGCCTGCGCGAAGCCTTCGCGGGGTACTACGGCCGCGCCGGGATCGCCGTGGCGCCCTCGGACATCGTGGTCACCGTGGGCGGCAGCGAGGCGCTGCTCTTCGCGATCCAGATCGCCGCGGGGCCCGGGGACGAGATCCTCTGCTTCGAGCCCTTCTACACCAACTACCTCGCCTTCGCCCGCATGAGCGGCGTCAGCCTCAAGGCCCTGTCCGTGGAGGCCGCCGACGGGTTCCACCTGCCCGCGGAGGACGCGATCCGCGCCGCGGTGACCCCCCGCACCAAGGCCATCCTGGTCTGCTCCCCCAACAACCCCACGGGCACGGTGCTGCGCCGGGACGAGCTGGAGATGGTGGGGCGCGTCGCCGAGGCGCACGGGCTCTTCGTCATCGGCGACGAGGTCTACCGCGAATTCGTCTACGAGGGCGCGCACACCTCCGTGCTGTCCATCCCGTCCCTGGAGCGCCGGGCCATCCTGGTGGACAGCGTCTCCAAGCGCTACAGCGCCTGCGGCGCCCGCATCGGCTGCCTCGTGTCCCGCGACCGCGACGTGGTGTCCGCGGCCATCCGCATGGCCCAGGGCCGGCTCTGCCCGCCGGTGGCGGAACAGCGGGGGGCCCTGGCCGCCGCCAACCTCGGGCCGGACTTCTTCGATCCCGTGCGGGAGGAGTACCGGCGCCGCCGGGACGCGGCCTTCGAGGGCCTGGCCGCCATCCCGGGCGTCACCTGCCTGAAGCCCGCGGGGGCCTTCTACCTCATGGCCGAGCTCCCCGTGCCCGACGCCGAAGCCTTCACCCGCTGGCTGCTGACGGATTTCGAGAAGGACGGCGAGACCGTGATGCTGGCCGCGGGACCGGGCTTCTACGCCTCCCCGGGCCGGGGCGCCCGGCAGGTCCGCCTCGCCTACGTCCTGGAGGTCCCGAGCATCCAGCGGGCCATGGCCTGCCTCGCCGAGGCCGTGGAGGCCTACGCCGGAGTCCGCGCGGGCTAGGGCCGCACGTCGCCGTCGGGGTTTCCCGAATCGAAGAGGATCCGTCCCCAGTAGTGCAGCTCGTTGGGGGGGATGACGGGCGGCACGTGGTCCGAGGCGCGCACCCAGGGGCGGTAGACCGCCACCGCCAGTTCGCTGCAGTAGTAGCTGGAGGGCACGTTGAGGCCCACCAGGCCGGTGAAGTCGTAGGGGCGGCCCACGAGGCTCCGGGCCTTGGCGACGGCCCGGGCGGGTCGGTCCTCCCTCGCCCAGACCGGGCGCACCAGCAGGAGGCGGTGGGCCTTCTGGAGGAAGGCGGGGAGGGGGGTGGCGTGGACGCCGCTGGCGTCCGCCTCGACCACCTGGTTCCCGGAGAGGTCCAGCACCGCCGCGTGGCTGAAGGGCGCGTTCGTGACCAGGCTGACCAGGTTGTCCGTGGCGTGGCGGCCGCGGATGACGAGCCAGTCCCCGTCCCGGCCAAGGCGGCGCAGGGCCTCCAGGGCCTCCGCCTCCCGGCGGGCCTGCAGCCCGGAGGGCAGGGGGGCGACCACCACCGGCCGGGAGCATGCGTCGAGCAGGGCCAGGCTGCAAAGCGTCAAAGGGAGGGCGCGCATGGAGGGAGGGTACCGCTAGGCTGGGGGAAGTCCCTGCTGGAAGGCCCATGAGCTCCGTCCCGATCCGCCCCGTCCACCCCGTCGCCCTCGTCACCGGCGCCTCCAGCGGCCTCGGCGAGGCCATCGCCCGGACCCTGGCTGCCGAGGGCTTCCACCTTGCCCTGGGCGCCCGGCGCCTGGACCGCGTGCAGGCCCTGGCTGCCTCCCTCGCCGAGGCCCACGGGATCCGCGCCTGGGCCGGCGCCGTGGACACCCGGGACACCGCCTCGGTCCAGGCCTTCGTGGACGCCGGCGCCGCCGCCCTCGGAGCCCTGCACGTGGTCGTGGCCAACGCCGGCCTCGCCCGGGGGCTGGACAAGGTGTGGGAGATCCCCGACACCGACCTGGAGGCCATGCTGCGCACCAACGTCGAGGGTGTCGTGAAGACGATCCGCTTCGCCCTGCCGCACCTGCGGAGGGCCGGTTGGGGCCACGTCCTGTTCATCGGCAGCACCGCCGGCCACGTGGCCTACGAGGGGGGCGGCGTCTACTGCGCCTCCAAGCACGGCGTGAAGGCCCTGGCCCAGACCCTGCGCCTGGAGCTGTGCGGCGAACCCATCCGCGTGACGTCCGTGGATCCTGGCATGGTCCGCACCGAATTCTCGAACGTCCGCTTCGCCGGCCAGGCGGACGCCGATGCCAAGGCAGACGCCGTGTACCGCGGCATGACGCCCCTGGAGGCCTCCGACATCGCCGAGTGCGTGCGCTGGGCGGTGGGGCTGCCGGACCACGTGAACATCGACGAGCTCATCGTCAAGCCGCGGGACCAGGCCAGCCACCATGGCGGGAAGGTCTTCCGGCGGGATTGACCCTCCCGGGGCAAAGGCGCTTTCCATCCCGGCGGGGGGTGGCTATACCTAGGCATCCCCGATGCGATCCATCCCGGTCCTCCGCGCGCTCCGCGGCCTCCTGCCCCTGGGCGGAGGCTGGCGGAAGGCCCTCGGCCTCGCCGTCCTGGCCGCGGCGCAGGTCCTCCTCGCCCAGGGCTCCTACCGCTTCCGCAGCTACGGGCCGGATCAGGGCCTGACGAACCTCGCCACCACCTGCATCACCCAGGACGCCACGGGCTACATCTGGGTCGGCACCGAGGGCGGGGCCTTCCGCTACGACGGCCAGCGCTTCCTGCGCTTCGCCCAGGCCGAGGGCATCACCGACATGGGGGTGAACGACATCCGCTGCTTCACCAGCGGCGCCATCGTCCTCGTCACCAACTCGGGCCCCTTCCGCTACGACGGGCGGCGTTTCCATCCCGTGCAGGCGGGGCCCGGCGTGCGCTTCCAGGACCGCCCGCGCTTCGCCGAGGCGAAGGACGGCAGCATCCTCATGGGGAGCTTCTCGGGGCTCGCGCGCTCCACCGACCTGGGCGCGACCTTCGAGAAGGTGCCCAACGTGCCTCCGGGCGCCATCACCGCCCTGTGGGTGGATCCGGCCAACGGCGAGCTCCTGGCCGCCCAGCGGGAAGGCATCCCCGGGGACGGCCGCAAGCCGGACTACCACCTCCTGCGCGGACGCCCCCACGCCGGCGGCTTCACCTGGGACCGGCAGGACCTGCCCGCTCCCCTCAACGGCGACCGCTACGACGGCATCCTGAAGGACAAGTGGGGGCACGTTTGGGCCCGGGGGGCCAGCCACCTGATCCGGCTGCCCGCCTGGGGCGCCCCGCCCGCCGACTTCTCGGCCCTGCTGCCCGGCAAGCCCACCACCACGGCCAGCCTGTGCCTGGACCAGGAGCGCCGGGTCTGGGTCCACACGGACAACGGCCTCGCCCTCTTCGACGGGGAGAAGCGCTTCCTGCTCGGGGAGGCCGAGGGGCTTCCGACGCCGTGGTCCAACGCCATCTTCGTGGACCGGGAGGGCTCCCTCTGGGTGGGCGCGGAAGGGGTGCACCGGCTCCAGGGGGGCTTCCTGTGGCAGGGCTTCACCCGCAAGCAGGGCCTTCCCGCGGACGCGGCCTGGGCCCTGCGCCGGGACCGGCAGGGGCGCCTGTGGGCGGGCACCATGCGGGGCCTTGCCTGGTCGGACGGCACCGCCTTCAAGGTGCTGCGGGGGACCGAGGGCCGGGGCTTCTACGCCCTCGCCGAAGACGCCCGGGGGAACGTCTGGGCCGGGGGGATGGCCTCGCCCAACAAGCCCATGGACCTCCTGCGGATCGCGCCTGGCGCCTCCAGCTTCGAATTCATTCCCGTGCCCGGGGTGGGCACCAGCAACGTCACCTGCCTGGCGCCGGATCCCACGGGCGGGTTGTGGGTCGGCACCGGGCTGAAGGGCCTGCACCGGCTCGTCCGGACCGGGAGCGGATGGTCCAGCCGCCGGGTGGACCTCCCCGGCGGCACGGAGGAGGAGACCATCAGCCGCATCCTGGTGGAGCCCGAGGGCCGCGTGTGGGTGGCCTCCAACCGGGGCGTCGCGGTGCTGGAGGGCAAGGACTGGGTGCGCCTCGGCCTCGCCGAGGGCCTGAAGGAGCTCCACGTCTACACCCTCGCCCGGGTGCCCTCGGGGCACGTCTGGATCGGCTACTGGTCCGCCCGTGGCCTGACCCGCCTGGAGCACGGGAAGCAGGGCTGGCGGGTGGCCCAGCACCTCGACCAGCCCGACGTCCTCTTCGACGACGACATCGTGAGCCTGGAGTCCACCCGGGACGGCACCCTGTGGTTCGGGACCACCGAGGGCGTGAAGCGGTGGAAGGACGGGCGCTTCGAGCAGTTCACCCGGAGCCGCGGCCTGCCCGGAGAGGATTGCGTCGGGCAGGCCCTCTGGCTCGACCAGGAGGGGGACGCCGAGGGCGACGTGTGGGCCGGCACCAGCAGCGGCATCGCCCACCTGGACCACCGCATCTACCGCGGTCCGCTCCCTTCGCCGAAGGCCCGCCTCACCCTCGTCAAGGACGGCCGCGGCCAGCTCTGGAGCCTTTCCGAGGAGCCCCTGCGCATCCCCTACCGCTACCGCTCCATGGACTTCGCCTTCGAATGCCTCAGCTTCCTGGACGAGGTCCACCTGCGCCCCCAGGTGCGCCTCGTGGGCTTCGAGGATGCCTGGCGGGACAGCGGCGGGCGGGAAGTCCGCTACACGACCCTGCCCCCGGGGCGCTACACCTTCGCCGCGCGATTCATGGACGCCGATGGCCAGCCGGGTCCGGAGGCCACCCAGGAAGTCCTCATCCTCCGCCCCTGGTGGCAGACGTGGTGGTTCATCCTCCTGGCCGCCCTGGCCGCCTCCGCCCTGGTCGCCGCCTTCGTCTTCTGGCGCACGGACCTCCTTCGGCGCCGGACCCTGGAGCTCGAGCACATGGTGGAACTCCGGACCCGGGACCTGCAGGCCGCCAACCGGGCCCTGGAGGAGGCGAGCATGGCGGACGCCCTCACCGGCCTGAAGAACCGCCGCTACCTCAACCTCCACATGCCCGAGGAGGAGGCGCGGGTCCAGCGCGCCTACCGCTCGGCCCAGATGAGGGGCCAGCCCGCCCAGGGGGAGGACCTGGGCCTCGTGCTGGTGGACCTCGACCACTTCAAGGCGGTCAACGACCACCACGGCCACGCCTGCGGGGACGCCGTGCTCCGGCAGTCCGCGGAGATCCTGAGGAACGCCTGCCGGGAGACCGACGCCGTGGCGCGGTGGGGCGGCGAGGAGTTCCTGGTGGTGGCCCGGAGGGTGGACCGGGAGGGCGTGGAGGGCATCGCCCGGAAGATCCAGAACGCCTTCCACAACCATCCCTTCGAGCTCCCCGACGGCGGGGTCATCCGGCTCACCTGCTCCGCGGGCTTTGCGGTCTTCCCGCTCAATCCCGAGGATCCCGCGGCCTTCCGCTGGGAGGAGACCCTGGAGGCCGCCGACATCTGCCTCTACGCGGCGAAGAAGAGCGGCCGGGACGCCTGGGTCGGCGTCTTCGGCCTCCCCGGGCAGGCCCCGGGCCTGGACGGCTTCCGGGTGGTGGACCTGCCGGACCTGGTGGAGGAGGGCCGCATCGAGTTGAGGAGTTCCGTGCCTCGGGACCGCTTGTACTGGACCGCTTGATTTAGCTTCCGGTCCAGGGGTTTTCCTGCCAGCCTCGGTCCGTGCCCACCCCCCCACGGACTCTGCTCGCCCTGGCGGCTGCCCTCGGCCTCGCCGCGGGGGTCCCGGGGCGGCCCGCGGCGCCGTCCGCCCTCCAGTTCGGGTTCCGCAGCTACGGCGTGGAGAGCGGCCTGCGCAACCTCGCCGTGAACGCCATGGCCCAGGACGCCACGGGATTCCTCTGGGTCGCCACCGAGCAGGGCCTCTACCGTTTCGACGGGGAGCGCTTCCAGGCCGTCCGCCTCGGCTCCGGGGCCAGCGAGCCGGACCTCACGGCCCTGGCAGCCCCGGCTGAGGGCGGAATCTGGGCGCTGGGCGCGGCGAACCTCTACCGGGTCACGCCGGACGGCGCTGCCGCCACGCCCCTGGCCGGGGCGGCGGGCCACGTCCTGCGGATGCTGGCCACACGGGAAGGCCTCTGGCTGGGCACGGAACGGGGGCTCCACCTCCGGGAGACCGCCGGGGCACTCCGCCGGATTTCGGAGGCCGGGGAAGGCCCCGTCACGGCCCTGGGCACGGATCCCGCAGGGCGCGCCCTCCTGGCCGCCGGGGCGTGGGGCATCGCGCGGCGGGACCCCGAGGGCGCCTGGCGCCGCGTCGCCCTTCCCGCCGCGCTCCGGGGGGAGGCGCCGGGCGCGGCCCTCGAGGACCGCCTCGGGCGCATCTGGCTCCGCAGCACCCACCGGATGGCGCGGCTGGAAACCCTCGACGGCGCGGCGATGGATTTCAGCGCCGCCCTGCCGGGGCCCGCCGTGCGCGAGGGCCACCTCGCCATGGACCCCCGGGGGCGCGTGTGGACCGCCACGGACGCCGGGCTCGCCTGGGTGGAGGAGGACCGCCTGCACGTGCTGGACGAGACCCGCGGGCTGCCCCGCCACTGGGCCCTCGTCACCTTCGTGGACCGGGAGGGCTCGCTGTGGTGCAGCGGGGACGGCCTGCACCGGCTGCTCGGGCGCCAGTTCTGGGGCGGCATCACCCGCCGCCAGGGCCTGCCCTCGGATCCCGTCTGGGCGCTGCTCCGCGACCGGGAGGGCACGCTCTGGGCCGGGACCCACCGGGGCCTCGCCCGCGAGCGGGACGGCCGCTGGGAGACCATTCCCGGAACCACGGATCGCGGCTTCTTCGCCCTCGGGCTGGATGGCGCGGGCGGCCTGCTCGCCGCCGGGGGGACGCCGCCCGGGGAGGCCCTGCCCAGCCTTCACTTCCGGCCCGCGGGCGCCGCGGCCTTCCGCAAGCTCGCCGTTCCGGGCCTGTCCCGCACCACCCAGTGGCGCAGCCTCCTCTGGGACCCGGCGGGCTTCTGGTGGGCGGGAAGCCAGAACGAGGGGCTCCACCGGCTGCGCCCCGGTCCATCCGGCGTGGAGGTGCTCCCCGCGGAACTGCCCGTCCCCGCGCCGCCCCGGCGGATCCACGAGCTCCTGCGGGACGCGAGGGGACGCCTCTGGGTCATGACCGAGGCCGGGACCTTCTGGAACGACGGGCCGGGCTGGCGTCCCCTCGGTCCCATCGCAGGGCTCCGCTCCACGGACCTGAGCCACCTGACGGACCTTCCCGACGGACGGATCGTGGTGGCCTACCGGGACGCGCCAAGCCTCGCGGTGCTCGTCCCCGACGGGGGAGGCTACCGCCTCGCCGGCCACGTGGCCCCGCCGCCGGGCCGCGAGGACTGGAACGTGATGGCCCTGGGGGCCCATCCGGACGGCTCCCTGTGGATCTCCAGCTCCCAGGGGGTGGCCCGATGGGACGGCCAGCGGCTGGACGCCTACGGGCTCGCCGACGGCCTGCCCGGGGAGGACGCCAATGGGGACGCCCTCCTGGTGGAGGCCGGCGCGGTCTGGGTGGGCCTCAACGCCGGCCTGGCCCGGGGCGACCTCTCGGCGCCGCGCTTCCCGGTGCCGCCCCCGAACGCCGTCATCCTCGAGGCCCGGGACGGGGCGGGCCGCACCCTCCTCCCCCGGGGCGGCGGGCCCGCGCTGCCCTACCGGGACAGGCCCGTGGCCTTCACGTTCACGGCGCCCTCCTTCCAGGACGGCGGGCGCCTGCGCCTGGAGGTCCGCCTGGAGGGCTTCGAGGACGCCTTGCGGCCCACCGCGGTGCGCGAGGCGCGCTACACCGGGCTCCCGCCGGGGCGCTACACCTTCCAGGTGCGCGCCTCCTTCGGCGACGGGCCCGCGGGCCCCGTGGCCTCGTGGCCCTTCACGGTGCGGCCGCCCTGGTGGCGCACCTGGTGGGCCGGAGTCTCCTTCGGCCTGGCGGGCGCGGGGCTGCTGGCGGGGGCCGTGCGCTGGCGGACCCGGTGGCTCCAGGGGCGGAACCGGGCCCTGGACGCCCTGGTGAAGCTGCGCACCGAGGACCTCTCCACGGCCAACAAGGCGCTGATGGAGGCCAACCGGGCCCTGTCGGAGGCGAGCATGGTGGACGCCCTCACGGGGCTGAAGAACCGCCGATTCCTGGCCTTCCACCTGCCCGAGGAGGTGGCGCGGGTCCAGCGCTCCTACCGCACCGCCCGCAAGTTCGAGCGCCTCCCCAAGGGCGAGGACATGGTCTTCCTGATGGTGGACCTGGACCATTTCAAGAGCATCAACGACACCTACGGCCACGCCGCCGGGGACGCGGTGCTCCGCCAGACCGCGGACCTACTGCGGGAGGCCTGCCGCGAGTCGGACGCGGTGGCGCGGTGGGGCGGCGAGGAGTTCCTGGTGGTGGCGCGGCGCACGGACCGCCAGACGGCCCACGTGGTGGCCCGAAACATCCGGGAGCGCATGGCGGCCCACCCCTTCGACATCGGCGATGGCCGCACCCTGCGGCGCACCTGCAGCGTGGGCTTCGCCGCCTTCCCCTTCTTCCCCGGGGACGCCGAGGCCCTGGGTTGGGAGCAGGTGCTGGAGCTGGCGGACCAGTGCCTCTACGCCGCCAAGGAAAGCGGGCGCGACGCCTACGTGGGGGTCTACTCCCTGAATCCCGACGCCGATCCCGACGCCCGCGGACGCATCCTCCAGGACCTGCCGGGCCTCGTCGCGGCGGGCCGGGTCGAGGCGCAGAGCTCCTTCGAGGGCGGGCGGGAACTGCGCTGGAAGGCTTCCCGGGACGGGTGAGCCTCAGGCCCGGGAGGCCAGCAAGGCCCGGGTCAGCACGAGGTGCCCGAAGAGCGCGCCCCCCACGCAGACCGGCACGATGAGGGCATAGGGCAGGTGGAAGGCCAGCTGCAGCGGGGGCTGCACGTCCCAGGCGAAGGGCAGGGGCGAGGACATCATGGCCACGCGCCCCACGTTGATCAGGAGGCCGAGCCCCAGCACGTTGAAGATCCAGGCCGCCCCGCGCCAGCGGGCGCACCATGGGGCGAGGCCCAGCGCCGCCGCGCCGCTGAGGATGTCGAGGTTGAGGCCGTTCCAGGTCATGGTGGCGGGGATGGAACCCTGCTGGACCCAGGCGTGGAGCACCAGCTCGAGGGGCAGGCGGAAGGCTTGGAAGGCCACCAGCGCGCCCAGGGGCAGGCCCCGGGCGTAGGTGCGGCCCAGGGGCGACAGGGCGGCGGCGACGGCCGCGAGATTCGAGGCCAGGAAGAAGGCCATCAGCCGGGGCATGGGGGCCGCCTCCAGCCGGGGGCTCGCCAGCACGGCGAGGCAGACGAAGGCCAGGAGCCCCGCCGCCAGCAGGCCCAGGCGGCGCACGGCCTCGGCGGGGCTGCGCCCGAGGGCGCGGTCCGCCGCCACGTGGCCCACGAGGAGGGCCCCCGAGACCGCCACCAGGATGGCGTTGAAGGCGAGGGTGGAGGCGGGGGAGGGCGTCGGGAAGGCCATGGCCCCTGGGTAACGGCGCCCGGCGGCGGACCGTTTAGGCCGGCGGCGCCCCAGGACCGCCGTGCAGGCGCGCCACCCGCACCGTGAGGGGGAGGCCGCAGAGCATGGCCAGCACGCCGGCCCGCCAGCCCCAGGGGAAGCCGTAGGCGCCCATGAGCAGGCCCAGGGCCCAGCTCCCCAGCCCGATGCCCGCGTCGAAGGCGAACATGAAGGTGCCGAAGGCGGCGCCCCGGCGCTGGGGCGAGACGGTGGCCAGCAGCGCGGTGTTCAGCAGGGTGAACACCATGGAGTAGCCCGCGCCGTAGACCAGGCCGGCCACCACGTGCCGGGCGAGGCCGCCGGGGGCGAAGGCCAGGATGGAGAGCCCCAGGGCCGCCAGGGCGAGCATCCAGGGCAGGAGGCGCACCGGCCGCTGCCCGAATCCCACGGCGCCCATCACCAGGCGCGTGGCCACCATGCCGACGGCGAGGCAGGAGAGGAAGGCCGAGGGCCAGGGCAGCTTCAGCCACAGGGCCTCCTGGGCGCTGAAGCTCGACAGCGCGCCGTAGCTCAGGGCGATGAAGAAGAGCACCGAGGCCAGCCGGATGGCCGGGCCTTCGGGTCCTTGGAGGGGCGGCCGCTCCCCCTCGTGGCCGCGGTCAGCCGGGAGGAGCCGCGTGAGCACCGCGAGGACGCCGAAGCTGAGGACGAGGCCCAGGCACATGCCCCGGAAGCCGAAGGCCTGGTGCATCGCCACGCCCACGGTGGGGCCGAAGACAACGCCGCCGGGGCTGGCGAGCCCGTACCAGCTGAGGCCCTCGGCGCGCCGGTCCTCGGGCAGCAGGCCGCCCAGCAGGGCCGTGGTGGAGGTGAGCAGCCCGGACCAGATGGCGCCGTGGACGGGCGCGAGGACGTAGAAACCCCAGCGCACCGGCAGGAAGGCGTAGGCCGCCATGATGGCCATGAAGGTCGTCGAGGCGAAGACCATCATGCGGCGGTGGCCGATGCGGTCCCCCAGCTGCCCCGTCAGCAGCGCCCCCAGGCTCGACCCGAGGGTGAAGACCGTGAGGAAGCGCCCGCTCTCCGGAAGGCCCGCGCCCAGCTCCCGCAGCCGCAGGGGCGCCGTGGGGAAGAGCTGGAAGGCGGCAAAGAAGGTGAGGAAGGTGCCGCACCAGACGAGGAGGAACTCGCGGGTCCAGAGGCGGGGGCGGGGCGCGTCCACCTCAGGCCTCCGCCGGGGCCGCGCGCCGGGCGAGCCGCAGGCAGAGCGCGAAGGCCACCACCAGGCACGCGGCGCCCGCGGCCCAGCCCATGCGGAAGGAGAAGCGCTGCATGATCCAGCCAATGGCTGTGCTGCCGGCGGCGACGCCGCCGTCGAAGGCGGCGTAGAGGGCCCCCACCGCGGCGCCCCGGCGCGCCACGGAGCCCCGGGCCATGACCTCCGAGAAGATGAGCGTGTGCACCATGCCGTAGCCGGCGCCATAGACGAAGGAGCCCGCCATGTGGCGGACCAGCTCCAGGTCGAGGCCGTGCCAGCGCCCGCCGGGCAGCGCCGCCAGCATCACGTTGCCCGCGAAGGTGATGGCCATCATCCAGGGCAGGAGGCGCTCCGGCGAAGGCCCGAGGCCCCGGATGCCCAGGCCCAGGCGCATGGCCACCATCCCGAGGGAGAAACAGGTGAGCAGGGCCGAGGTCCAGGCGAGGTTCAGCGCCTTCGCCTCCTGGGCGGAGTAGGGCGGCATGGGCCCGAAGCTGAGGGCGAGGAGGAACAGCGTGATCGCGGGGAGCCACACGCTGCGCTCGGGCAGGCCCACCTGCAGGGGCGGGCGCTGGGCCTTCGGCGGATCCTTGGGCAGCCGGCCCACCAGGACGTGGAGCGCGTAGAAGGACAGCCCCAGGAGGCCCATGTGCCAATGGAAGCCCAGGTGGGGGAAGAGCCAGAGGCCCAGCAGCGGCCCCACCGCCACGCCGCCGGGACTTGCCAGGCCGAAGAGGCTGAGGCCCCCGGCCCGGTCCTCCTCGGGCACGAGACCTCCCACTTTGGCGACCGATGCCGTGCGCAGCCCCGACCACAGGAGGCCGTGGAGGGGCGCGAGGACGTAGAAGCCCCAGCGCCCGGGCATCACCGCGTAGGCGCCGAAGCAGGCGGCGCAGAAGAGGGAGGCGCCCCGCAGCACGCGCCGCTGGCCCAGGCGGTCCCCCAGGGGCCCGGTGAAGAGCGCGCCCAGCCCCGAGCCCAGGGTGAAGGCCGCCATGAAGCGCCCGCTCTCGGCAAGCGTCGCGCCCTGGTCGCGCCAGTGCAGGGGCAGGACCGGGAAGAGCTGGTAGCCCACGACGAAGATGAGGAAATAGAACGACGTCAGCAGCACGAAGGCGGGCGTGAGCAGCCGGCGGCGGGCGTCGTCCATGCCTCCATCCTACGGGGTCCGGATTCCCCGCCTCGCCGATCTGACAGAAGGTAGGCTGGGGGCGTGTTCCCCCTGGCCGTGCTCGCCGCCGAGACGCCGACTCCGCTCGCGGAGGCGGCGAAGGCCGTGGAGACCGCCCGGGACGCCTTCCGCGCCGACACCAAGCCCACCCCCGAGCAGGTGGTGAGGCTGCGCTTCGCCCTGGAGAAGGCCGTGAAGGCGCGGTCCTCGGCCCTGGGCCGCGTCCACCCCGGCACCCTGGAGGCCGCGGGCCTCTGGGGCGTGGCCCTGCACCGCACCGGCGAGGGCGAACGCGGCGACCGCGTGTGGGTCCGGGCCTGCACGGAGCTGACCCGGGGCCTGAGGCTGCAGGAGCGCTTCCACGGCGCCGCGTCCAAGCTGCTCCTGCCCCACCTGGAGGCCCTGGAGAGCTGCTTCGAGGCCCAGGGACTGAACGCGCGCCCCTACGCCGAGCGCCTGCTGGACATCGCCGTGGCGACGTCGAAGGGGCCGCGCCCCGACCTCGAGCGCCGCGCCGTGGCGGCCCTGCGGAAGGCCTATGGGGAGTTCCTCGTCATGCGCGGGCCCGACGTG
>JABLTH010122119.1_pt1 | contig 14202 bp, 12 predicted proteins | sample 7875711 | NCBI WGS metagenome assembly JABLTH01 (sample SAMN14941262, study PRJNA633318) | bioreactor metagenome | isolation source: bioreactor | place: China | collected 2019-03-05 | reverse complement strand
GGCTCAGTTTGCGCAGCAGCCCGGCGAGACGCTCCTGATCGCCGGGGGAGAGCGACTCGAGCAGGTCGGCCTCCGCATCGACGAGCCGGGTGATCGCGGCGTCCACCCTGGCGAGGCCCTGGGCGGTCATCTGCACCAGGATCCCGCGGCCGTCGTTGGGGTCGGTCCTGCGCTCGACGAGCCCGCGCGCGACCAGCCTGTCGATGCGGTTCGTCATCGTGCCCGACGACACCAGTGTCTGCTGCAGGAGCGACTTCGGGCTCAGCTGGAAGGGTGAGCCGGCCCGGCGGAGCGCGGAGAGGACGTCGAACTCCCACGAGTCGAGGTCGGAGCGCTCGAAGGCGCTCCTGCGCGCCCTGTCGAGGTGACGGGAGAGCCGGTCGACGCGCGACAGCACCTGGAGCGGCGAGAAGTCGAGGTCGGGACGCTCGCGGAGCCACGCCCCGACGATGCGGTCCACCTCGTCGCGCGCCCCGCTGCGCGCGGTCCCGTCGTGTGCGTCGGCCATCCCTCCATGCTATTCGGCCGCCCTCGCAGCTCGGCGGCATGCGTCGCCGAGTCTGGCAGACTGTGTGTGCGCGTTGCGCGGTCCGCCTTGGTGTAATGGCAGCACGACAGCCTTTGGAGCTGTGAGGTCTAGGTTCGAGTCCTGGAGGCGGAGCGACGTCTTCAGCCGAACCGACCCGTCACCGCACCGTCACCACCGCACCGGGAGCATCATGACCGACCAGAATCTCGCCATCGTCGTTCTCGCGGCCGGGCAGGGCACGCGGATGAAGTCCGCGACGCCGAAGCTCCTGCATCCGCTCGGCGGCCTCCCGGTCGTCGGGCACGTGCTGGCGACGGCCCGGGAGCTCGACGCGGCGCGCGTGATCGCCGTGGTGCGGCACGAGCGCGACCGGCTCGCCGAGGTGATCACCGCCGACCTGCCGGACGCCGTCATCGTCGACCAGGACGAGGTGCCGGGCACCGGCCGTGCCGTGGAGCAGGCCGTCGCCGCCCTCCCGGCCGACTTCGCCGGCGACGTGCTGGTGGTCAACGGCGACGTGCCGCTGCTCGACGCCTCGACACTGCGCGAGCTCGTCGCCGCCCACCGCGCGGGAGGGGCCGCCGCGACCATCCTGTCGTCGTTCCCGGCCGACGCCACCGGCTACGGCCGCATCGTGCGCACGTCGGAGGGGCACCTCGACCGCATCGTCGAGCACAAGGACGCGAGCGAGGCGGAGCGCGCCATCGGCGAGATCAACGCCGGCATCTACGTCTTCGGCGCCGCCGCCCTGCGCGACATGCTCGCGAGCGTGACGACCGACAACGCCCAGGGCGAGAAGTACCTCACCGACGTCATCGGCCTGCTGCGGGAGGCCGGCTTCGACGTCGATGCGCTCCCGGTCTCGGAGTCGTGGCTGGTCGAGGGCATCAACGACCGTGCGCAGCTCAGCGAGGCGGCCGCCCGCCTCAACGCGCTCGTCGTGCGCACCTGGCAGCTCGCCGGGGTGACGGTGCAGGACCCGGCGACGACCTGGATCGACGTGACGGCGACCCTGGAGCCCGACGTCACCATCCTCCCCGGCACGCAGCTGCGCGGGGCCACGGCCATCCGCACCGGCGCGACCGTCGGCCCGGACACGACCCTTCTCGACACCGAGGTCGGTGCGGGGGCGACCGTCACGCGCACCGATGCCACCCTCGCCGTGATCGGCGACGGAGCCACCGTCGGCCCGTTCGCGTACCTGCGGCCGGGCACCGTCCTGGGCGCCAAGGGCAAGATCGGAACGTTCACCGAGACCAAGAACGCCGTCATCGGGGCCGGCACCAAGCTCGCGCACTTCAACTATGTGGGCGACGCGGAGGTCGGCGAGATGGGCAACCTCGGCGCCGGCGTCATCACGGCCAACTACGACGGAGTGAACAAGCACCGCACGGTCATCGGATCGCACGTGCGGATCAGCACGAACACAGTGCTCGTCGCTCCCGTTAGGATGGGTGACGGAGCGTACACCGGAGCGGGAACGGTCGTCCGGAAGGACGTTCCACCCGGCGCGCTCGCCATCACGGTCGCGCCACAGCGCAACATCGAAGGCTGGGTCGCCGAGAAGCGGCCGGGCACCGAGGCCGCCCGTGCCGCTGAGCAGAGCACGGCTGCGGAAGAGAGCGGAGAGTAAGTGTCAGGGATCACTGCCACCGGCCAGAAACGACTCGTTCTGATCTCGGGGCGTGCGCATCCCGAGCTGGCCGAGCAGATCGCCGAGTGCCTCGGCAGCGAGCTGGTGCCGACGGACTCCCGCACCTTCGCCAACGGCGAGATCTACGCGCGCTTCGACGAGAGCGTCCGCGGCTCCGACGCCTTCGTCATCCAGTCGCACACCTCGCCGATCAACGAGTGGCTCATGGAGCAGCTGATCATGGTCGACGCGCTCAAGCGTGCCTCGGCCAAGCGCATCACGGTCGTGGCCCCGTTCTACCCGTACGCGCGCCAAGACAAGAAGGGCCGTGGCCGCGAGCCGATCTCGGCCCGCCTGATCGCCGACCTCTTCAAGGCGGCCGGCGCCGACCGCATCATGTCGGTCGACCTCCACGCCGCCCAGATCCAGGGCTTCTTCGACGGCCCTGTCGACCACCTCTTCGCCATGCCGGTGCTGCTGGAGCACATGCAGCGCGAGCTCGACCCGTCGACGCTGACGGTCGTCTCGCCCGACATGGGACGCGTGCGGGTCGCCGACATCTGGAGCGACAAGCTCGGCGTGCCGCTGGCCATCATCCACAAGCGCCGAGACCCGCTGGTGCCCAACCAGGTCTCGGTCCACGAGATCGTCGGTGACGTCAAGGGTCGCGTGTGCCTGCTGGTCGACGACCTCATCGACACCGGGCGGACCATCGTGAAGGCCGCGGAGGCTCTCAAGGCCAACGGCGCGATCGGCGTCGTCGTCGCCGCCACGCACGCCGTGTTCAGCGACCCGGCGGTCGAGCTCCTGCAGTCGGAGGCGATCGACTCCGTCGTCGTCACCGACACGCTGCCGCTTCCCGCGCACAAGCGCTGGGACGGACTCACCGTGCTGCCGATCGCTCCGCTCCTGGCCAACGCGATCCGCGAGGTGTTCACCGACGGCTCGGTGACCTCCATGTTCGACGGCGCCGCCTAGCCGCAGGCGCGCACCTCACGGCACCCGCGTGACCGATGCGCGGGGCCGGGGGTGCCGTCGTGCAGTCTCGACGACGGCGCGTTCGAGGCCGTTCAGCCCGGTCGACGTGCGGATCGCACCGCCGATCCGCGCGCTGTTGGCAGCGTAGGCCGGATCGTCGAGCACTGTCCTGACGGCGCGCGCGACCACGGCGTCGCTCGGCTGGTTGGTTCCAAGCCGGAGGCCGATGCCCGACCACGCGACCCGGGCGGAGACCTCGGTCTTGTCCTCGGTGGTCCCCGCGACCACCACGGGTACCCCGTGCTCCATCGCGTAATGGATGCCGCCGTATCCGCCGTTGGTGACATAGACGGATGTGCGCGGCAACAGTCGGTCGTACGGCAGGTAGCTCGCTACGCGGGCGTTCGGCGGCAGCGTTCCGCCAAGGCTGGCCACGGCTCGACCACCCGTGCTGGCGACCACCCAGACAGGGTCGTCTGCGAGCGCGCGGATCGTCGGCAGAAGGAGGTCGCCGAAGTCCGTGTTGGCCACGGTGCCCTGGGTGACATGGACGACGGGGCGTCCGTCGTCGAGGTCATTCCACCATGCGGGGAGCGGGGTGTCCGAGGGCTGGGTGCGGGACACCGGCCCGACGAAGTGCAGCGGGACCGTGACATCGGCGCGGGGGTACTCGAACTCTGGCACGGTGAACTGCACGACGCCGTCGGAGAGCGACGGCCAGTCGAGCACGAATCCGCCGAGCCCCGTTCCGGCCTCCAGCCCGACCCGGAGCGCCGCGCGCTGGACGGGAGCGAAGACGATCTTCTCGGCCACCGTCGTCAGAGCGGCGTTCCTCAGCCGGCCGAGCACGCCGCTCCGAGGCGGCACGCCGAGGCCGAACGGCGCTGTGTCGCGGCTCTTGACGCCAAGCGGCACGATCCCGAGGTTGAGCAGGGCGGGGCGCGACTCGCGGGGGCGGGAGGCGAACAGCGCGGCGCCGAGGAACAGGCTCTCGGCGAGGACCACGTCGATCCCGAGGCCCCGGACGGCGGCGTCCATCGCGACCAGCTGGCTGCGAGCGGGCCTCAGGAAGATCTCGGTCATGTCGTACCGGATGCCGGCGGGGCCGGTCAGCCCGACGCGACCGGGGAAGGCGGCATCCATGTCGGTGTCGTCGTAGTCGGCTTCGGCCGGCAGCCGGAGCACGGACGCGCCGGTGGCGGCCGCGCGCTGGAGGTAGCGCTCGCCGGTCAGGAAGTGCACCCGGTGGCCGCGCTGCACGAGGGCGCGGCTCACGGCGAGCAGGGGAGTCACGTGGCCGTGGACGGGCGTGCTGCAGATCAGGATGTCGAGCGGCTGGTCGTTCATGTGCGTTCCTCGTTCGGGTAGAGTCGAATAAACGTCAACAGTATTCACTACACTTGAAAGGTAGTCAATAGTGGCAGCGACCCGACCGTACCGCTCGACCCTGCGGCAGGAGCACGCAGAGCAGACGCGCCGCCGCATCCTGGAGGCCGCCGCCGCGGTCTTCTCGTCGCGCGGCTACGCCAGCGCCTCCCTCGCCGACATCGCGACCTCAGCAGGCGTCTCTGTGGAGAGTGTGAAGGTGCACGGACCGAAGCGGGCGCTCCTGCTGGCAGCGTTCGAGCTCACCTTCGGCGGGGAGTCGGGCGAGTCGTCCCTCGCCGAGCGTCCGGAGGTCGCGGCGATCGCCGCCCTCGACGACGCCGACCCGATGCTCGCCGAGCTCATCCCGTTCATCGCCGCGGCGAACGCGCGCACGGCGGGACTGTGGTCGACGTTCACGGCCGCGGCCCGCGACGACGACACGGTGGCCGCCGTACTCGCCGAGCTGCTGGAGCGACGGCACGCAGACTATGGGCTGATGGTCGGACTGCTCGCCGAGCGCGGTATCGCGGAGGTGGCGGCGCTCGACGACACCGGACGTCGGGAACTCGCGGACGCGCTGTCGTTCGTGATGTCACCGGAGGGGTACCAGCAGCTGGTGGGTGAGAGCGGCTGGAGCTTCGAGCACTACACGCGGTGGCTGAGCGGGACCGTGCGGCTGCTCGTCACGGCAGAGCGTGCGGCGTCGACGGGATGAGGCCCAGCGGCGCGACGAACGTGGCGTCGCCCTCGGTGTTGAGGGCGTAGCACTGCCAGCCCGGGCCGGCCGGCGCGAACAGCTCGAAGCGGGCGGAGGAGCTCACCGAGTCGGGAACGTAGTGCCGCGCGTATACCGCACACGTGCCGGTCGCGGTGTCGGTCTGGATGCTGATCGTCAGCATGATCCCCGGCAGCACCAGCGCGGTGAGCGCGACCACGACGAAGACGCGCGTCGCGATCGTGCGGCGTCGCCCGCGCAGCGGGCGGTCCGACGGCTCGTACTCCGCCAGCTCCGGGTGGTCCTCGAACGTCACGCTACGAGTCTGAGCCGCGCGCGACGCGATTGCAACCGAGGGAGGACGCCGCGGTCATCCGCCCGACCCACGAGGAGCGACGACAGCCCGATGCGGGTCGGCGGGTAGGGCGCTGGACTGAAGACCTGACGAATCGGGGAGGTCAACACATGTCGATCGGAGCGAAACTCCTGGCAGCGGCGGGGGTGCTGCTGGTGGCGGCCACGGTGGTCGGGGTGGGGTACTGCGAATGGAGGGGCGGCGACGGCGCCGGCGTCGGCCGTGCTCTCTATCCGTTGGTCTTCAGCTCGGGCGTCGTCCTGCTCATCGCGTCCCGCCAGCGCCCTCGCATCGGGCCGCCCACACGCCGCACGCGCTGACGCCGCAGGCGCCGACACCGCACGCGCTGACGACGAAGGGCACGTCGGTGTCGCTTCCGCGCGGGAAAAGCGACGACGACGTGCCCTTCGGCAGGCCGGAACGGCGCGAGACTAGTGCGAGGAGCCCTCGGTCTCGATCTCGGTGCGGTCGCCCGACCAGAGTGTGTGGAAGACGCCGTCCTTGTCGACGCGCTTGTAGGTGTGCGCTCCGAAGAAGTCGCGCTGTCCCTGCACGAGCGCGGCGGGCAGGCGGGTCGAGGCGAGCGAGTCGTAGTACGACAGCGCCGACCCGAAGCCGGGCACGGGCACGCCGGAGAGCGCAGCGGTGGCGACGATGCGACGCCAGGCGGCCTCGCCCTCGCGCACGGCGTCGGCGAAGTACGGCGCCTCCAGCAGGGTGGCGATGTCGGGGTTCTCGTCGTAGGCGTCGGCGATGCGGTTGAGGAACTGGGCGCGGATGATGCAGCCGCCGCGCCAGATCTTCGCGATCTTGTCCTTGTTGATGTGCCAGCCGTACTTCTCGGCTCCGGCGATGATCGCGTCGAAGCCCTGGGCGTAGGCGACGACCTTCGAGGCGTAGAGCGCCTTCGAGACGTCGTCGGCGAAGGCGGCGACATCGGCGGCCTTCTGCACCTCGGGACGGGACTGGACGGTCGCCTGAACGGCGGCGCGCTGCTCGGGCTTGGACGAGACGGCCCGGGCGAACACCGCCTCGGCGATGCCGCCGACCGGGATGCCGAGGTCGAGTGCGTTCTGCACCGTCCACACGCCCGTGCCCTTGGAGCCGGCCTGGTCGAGGACGATGTCGACGAACGGCTTGCCGGTCTCCGCGTCCACCTGGCGCAGGACCTCCGCGGTGATCTCGATCAGGTACGACTCGAGGTAGCCCGTGTTCCACTCGGCGAAGACGTCCGCGATCTGGGCGGGCGAGAGTCCGCCGACCGTGCGCAGCAGGTCGTACGCCTCGGCGATGAGCTGCATGTCGGCGTACTCGATGCCGTTGTGGATCATCTTGACGAAGTGGCCGGCGCCGTCGGTGCCGACGTGGGTCACGCACGGCTCGCCCTCGGCGACCGCGGCGATGGAGGCCAGGATGGGGCCGAGGGTCTCGTACGACTCCGCGGAGCCGCCCGGCATGATCGACGGGCCGTTGAGGGCGCCCTCCTCGCCGCCGGAGATGCCGGCGCCGACGAAGTGGATGCCGGTCGGCGCGATGCGCTTCTCGCGCTCGATCGTGTCGTGGAAGTTCGCGTTGCCGCCGTCGACGATGATGTCGCCGGGCTCGAACCGCTCGACGAGCTGGTCGATCACGGCGTCGGTGCCGCGGCCGGCCTGCACCATGATGATCGCGGTGCGCGGCTTGGAGAGCGAGGCGACGAAGTCGTCGATCTGCTCGGACGAGACGAACTCGGCCTCCGGGTGGGCGTCCACCAGCTCCTCCGTGCGTGCGTAGGTGCGGTTGAAGACGGCGACGGTGTTGCCCTCGCGCGAAGCGAGGTTGCGGGCCAGGTTCGACCCCATCACAGCCAGACCGACGACTCCGATGTTGGCCGTTGCGTGGTTCTCGGGCACGGAGGACTCCTTCGTTGAGACGGTTTGCGTCCAGCGTAGCTGCACGCCCGTGGTGTGATTCGTTGTGTGACGCGGATCACCCGAGCCGGAACGTTCCCCGGGGGATGTCGTCGACGAGCCGGTGCGCGATCGCGAAGGCGTCCTCCTCGGTGAGCTGGTGGGTGACGACGAGCGAGGCGAGGAACGACGCGTCCACGCGGCGCGACATGTCGTGGCGGGCCGGGATGGAGCAGAACGCGCGGGTGTCGTCGATGAAGCCGCTGGTCTTGGTGAAGCCGGCGCTGTCGGTCACCGCCCTGCGGTAGCGGAGGATCGCCGCCGGGGTGTCGAGGAACCACCACGGGGCGCCGGCGTAGACCGACGGGTAGAAGCCGGCGAGCGGTGCGATCTCGCGCGCGAACGTGGTCTCGTCGACCGTGAACAGCACCAGCCGGAAGGTCGGGTTGGTGCCGAAGTCGCGCAGGATGGGCGCGAGCGGCTCGGTGAATGCGCCGACCGCGGGAAGGTCGTGCCCGGTGTCCGGGCCGTAGGCGTCGAACGTCGGGCGGTGGTGGTTGCGGTGCACCCCGGGGTGCAGCTGCATGACGAGCCCGTCGTCTGCTGCCATCTCGGCGAGGCGGTAGAGCAGATTGCGGCGGTAGGCGACGGCCTCCGCCGCGGTGAGGGAGCCCTGGAGCGCTGCGCGGTGGATGCGGGAGGCCTCCGCCGGCTCGAGCGGTTCGCTCCCGGCGTCGAGGACGCCGGTGTCGGTGGCGGTGCCGCCCGCGGCGGCGAAGGCCGCACGGCGCAGGCGCAGCGCCTCCAGCAGTCCGGAGTAGCTGGACGTGTCGACATCGGCGCGCTCGGCCAGCGTGCGCAGCCGCGTCGCCCAGCCCGGCTCGTCGGGGTGCATGTACCTGTCGGCGCGGAAGGTCGGGATCACCCGGCCGGTGAAGGTCGGGTCGGCCGCCAGGCGCGCGTGCGCCTCCAGATCATCCGCCGGGTCGTCCGTCGTCGCGAGCACCGCGATGCGGAAACGGTCGAACAGAGCCCGCGGCCGGAACTCCGGGGACGCCAGGGTGGCCTCCAGCTGGTCGTAGAGTGCGTCGGCGTTGGCCGCGGACGGCTGCTCGGTGAGCCCGAAGACCTCGCTGAACTCCGATTCGAACCAGAACCGCACCGGTGTGCCGAGGAAGGCGTCCCAGTGCTCGCAGAGCGTCCGCCAGATGGCCCGACCCGAGGCGGGGGAGGGGACGCCGCCGCGCGCCAGGCCCAGCGCGTCGAGAGGCACGCCGACCGCGTGCAGCATCCGGGTCACGTAGTGATCGGGCGTGATGAGAAGGGCGGCCGGATCCGGGAACGGCTGGTCGTCGGCCAGCATCGCGGCGGGCACGTGCCCGTGCGGCGAGTAGATCGGGGCGTCGGCGACGGCCGCGTGCAGGCGGCGGGCGAGGTCGCGCTCGGCGGGGTCGGCGGGGAACAGGCGGTCCGGATGCGGGGCGAGCGCGGTCATCCTCGTCCTTTCGGCGGAGTGGGCGGAGTGGAGGGGGCGGGGTCTGCGGTGGTGACTGCCCGGGCGGGGCCGGTCGAGGCCCGCACGGTCAGGTGGGTGGGGAGGGTGGCGGCCTGCCGGCTGACGGGCGCTGCGCCGTCGTCGAGGCGCGCGAGCAGCATCGCGACGGCCGTTCGGCCGGCCTGCTCGATCGGAGCGGTCAGGGTGGTCAGCGGCGGGTTGCAGAAGTCTGCGCCGAAGATGTCGTCGCAGCCGACCAGTGAGACGTCGCCCGGCACGTCGACCCCGCGCTCGCGGAAGCGCGCGAGCATCCCGATCGCGAGGAGGTCGTTGAACGCGATGCACGCGGTGGAGCCGGCGTGCAGCACGGCGTCGGCGGCCGCGGCACCCGCATATTGCCGCGGTGCGAACGGCCCGACGCGGACGGCCTTCACACCGTAGCCCTCCGCGGCCCGGACGAGTGCGCGCCAGCGGCGCTCGTTCGACCACGACGTCTCCGGTCCCGATGCGTAGACGATCTCCCGGTGGCCCAGCGACACCAGGTGGCCGACGGCCTGCTCGACGCCGTTGGGGGTGTCGATGAACACGTTCGCGACTCCGCGGGTCTGGCGGTTGATCGCCACGAGCGGTACCTCGTCTGCCAGCGCGGTGAGCCGTCGGTCGGTGAGCCGGGAGGCCGCCAGGATCGCCCCGTCGAACGAGGGCCGCAGCTTGTGCAGCATCCCGTCCTCCAACTCGTCCGACTCCTCGGTGTCGACGAGGATCTGCGTGTAGCGCGCCGCTTTCAGCTGCTGCTGGGTGCCGCGGATGATCCCGAAGTAGAACGGGTTCGTGACGTCGGAGACGAGCACGGCGATCGCCCGCGTGCGGCCGCTGGTGAGCGCCCGTGCCTGCGAGTTGGGGATGTAGTTGAGCTCGCGTGCCGCGCGCTCGATGCGCTCGCGGGTGACGGCGTTGACGCGCCCGGGGTTCGAGAGGGCGCGCGACGCGGTCGAGGTGGCGACCCCGCTCGCCGCGGCGACGTCCGCGAGCGTGGCCGGGCGGTCCTGAACGGACGAATACCCGCGATGCTGAGGGCTCATGCGCCCATCACAGCACACGATGGCAATTTTTGGCAATCGTTTGCACTTGCATTGCCATCCTCTCTAGGCTCGGCCGCAGCCCTCCCGCCTGCACCACTTCCGGGGGGCACGATCTGCACGATCACCGTCCTCAAAGGAGAGTCACACGATGAGATCACGTTTCGCGCTCGCAGCGGTCGCGGGCCTCGCCGCGGCAGGCCTGGTCCTGACCGGGTGCTCGGGCACCAGCGGCAGCAACAGCACATCCGGTAGCGGCACGGTCGACGGAAAGGGCAAGTCCCTCGACGTCATGATCGCCGCCAACGCGCTCTACCCCACCGAGCAGCAGCAGTGGTTCAAGGACGTCTCCGCGCAGTTCCAGAAGGAGACAGGGGCCACCGTCACGTTCGAGACCTTCGCCTCGGCCAACGACGAGCTGACCAAGATCCAGACCTCGGTGCTGAGCGGCCAAGGGCCGGACATCTACGACCTCGGCACGACCTTCACGCCGACCGCGTACTCCACGGGCGCCTTCGTCAAGCTGACCGACGCCGACTGGGCGAAGGTCGGAGGGCGCGACCGCTTCGTCCCCGCCACACTCGGCATCTCCGGCCCGGACCAGAAGAACGAGGTGGGCATCCCGTTCCTCAGCCGCCCGTTCGTGATGGCGTACAACAAGGACCTCCTGGCCGCGGCAGGCATCGACAAGCCGGCGACCACCTGGGACGGCCTCGCCGAGCAGGCCAAGAAGCTCACCTCGGGCGACGTGCACGGCATGGCGATCGCCTACGCCGACAGCTTCGACCCGTGGAAGTTCGTCTGGGCGATGGCGATGCAGCAGGGCAACACCATCCTGGACGTCAAGAACAAGAAGGCGACGATCGACGACGCCGCGGTCAAGAAGGCGTACGAGACCTACTTCGGCTGGCTGACCGACGACAAGGTCGTCGACCCGGCCGCGATCGGCTGGAAGAACGCGCAGGCGGTCGCCGCCTTCGCGAACGGCAAGGCCGCCTTCCTGCCGATGGTCTCCTCCTCGTCGCAGGTGACGCTCGACAAATCCCCGATGGCCGGCAAGTACGCGTACGCCGTGATGCCGACCGTCCCGCCGGGAGCGACCACGCTGCCGAGCGACGGCAAGGCCGCCGCCACGATCATCTCGGGCGACAACATGGTGGTCGCCAAGTACTCGAAGAACCAGGACCTCGCGTTCGCCCTCGTCAAGATGCTCACGAGCACCGACAACCAGGTGAAGTACACCAAGACCTTCGGCGACCTGCCGACCAACGCCGACGCCGCCAAGCAGGTCGAGCAGGGCAACCAGCTCATCGCGCCGATCCTCGACGCCGGCACCAAGGCTTACGGCACCCCCTTCACGGGAGCCTGGGGCGACACGCAGCTGGCGCTGGTGAACGTCGTCGTCCAGTCCATCCCCGCGCTGTCGTCCGGCAAGGTGTCGGCGTCCGACCTGGAGGCCAAGCTCAAGACCGCGCAGGACACCGCGCAGAACTCGCTCAACAAGGCGAAGTGACGCGGGCCAGCTCATGTCGAACTCCACACTGACCCCGCCTCCCGGCTCGGTCGTGACAGGCGGGTCGCCCGCGGGGACCACCCCCGCGGGCGGCCGCCCGGCCAAGCGCCGCCGACAGGTCGAGCGCAACCGGCCGCTCTGGATGCTGCTGCCCGGCGGCATCCTCATGCTCCTGATCATCGTGGTGCCGCTGATCGTCGCCGCGGTCATGTCGACGCTCGACCTCGACCAGTACACGCTGCAGAGCTGGCTGCAGGCGCCGTTCATCGGGCTCGGCAACTATGTGGAGGCCGTCACCGCGTCCCCGCTGCTGCGCTCGATCGGCATCAGCGTCTCCTTCGCGCTGATCGCCGCCGTGGTGACCATGCCGATCGGCGTGGCCGCGGCGCTCGCCACCCAGAACCGGTTCCGCGGGCGGGCGCTGGTGCGCTCGCTCTTCCTCATCCCGTACGTGCTGCCCGCGTTCGTCGTCGGCACGCTGTGGCGCACGATGCTGCAGCCGGGCGGCGTCGTCGACTCGATGCTCGGTGCTGTCGGCATCCACTCCGGGCTCTGGCTCAACGGTCCGCTCAGCTACTGGTCGCTCATCATCGTCCAGATCTGGACGTCGTGGCCGTTCTTCTACCTGCTCGTGCTCGCCGGCCTCCAGTCGGTCGACCACGAAGTGCACGAGGCGGCGGCCATCGACGGCGCGACCTGGTGGATCAAGCTCCGCTACGTCGTGCTGCCCTATCTGCGCGGCCCCGTCTTCCTGGCGCTCATCATCGCGTTCCTGCACAACATCAACGCGTTCACGCTGCCGTTCGTGCTGTTCGGTGTCCCCGCTCCCCAGGATGTGGACGTGCTGCCGGTGCTCACCTACGTGACCAGCTTCCAGAGCTTCCGGTTCGGCCTGAGCGCGGCCATGGCGATCTGTTCGCTGGTGCTGATCGCGATCCCCCTGTTCGTCTACCTGCGAGCCGTGAAGCTCGACTCCGGAGAGGAGGAGCAGCGATGACGACCCAGAATCCGACGACGCAGAATCCGACGACGCAGACGCGCGCGCTGCACGCCATCGCGAGCCCGAAGGTCGCCCGTGCCCCGCGCCCGGGAAAGGGGCCGTCGGCCGACGTCACCCGCCTGCTCCCGCGACCGCTGCTGGTCGCGATCATCACGGTGCTGCTGATCATCGTGCTCGGGCCGGTGCTGTACATGCTGTTCGCGTCGGTCAACTCCGACGTGTCCGTGGCGGCGGGGGCGTTCTTCCCGACCGAGCTGCACCTCGACAACTACCTCAAGGTGTGGAGCACGGTCGACCTGGGCACCGGGCTGATGAACAGCGTGATCATCTGCGCCGCCGTCGCGATCGTCTGCGCGTTCCTCGCCGTGGCCACCGCGTACGTGCTCGTACGGTACGAGTTCCGCGGAAGGCTGACGTTCCTGCGCGGACTGCTCGGCCTCCAGTCGATCCCCGGCACGCTCATGCTGCTGCCGGTGTTCGTGCTCTTCTCGTCGACCGCGTCGTTGCTCGGCATCCAGATCATCGGCACGCGCTGGGCGGTGTTCATCACCTACCTGACGTTCGCGCTGCCGTTCTCGACCTGGGTGATGGTCACCTACCTGCGCGGGCTGCCCAAGGCGCTGGAGGAGGCTGCGCGCATCGACGGCGCCTCGTCGTGGCGCATCCTCACGCAGATCGTCATGCCGCTGAGCTGGCCCGGCATCGTCGTCTCCGGCATCTTCGCGTTCCTGCTCGGCTGGAACGACGTGCTGTTCGCGTCGGTCCTGACCAACCCCGAGTCGCGCACCGCGGCCGTGGCCCTGCAAGTCTTCGGAGCCACACAGGAGGGTGGAGCGATCCCCCTCTACGGGCAGATGATGGCCGCGTCGCTGATCTGCGCCGTGCCCGTCGTGGTGCTGTACCTCGTTTTCCAGCGCTACCTGATCGGTGGCCTCACCAGCGGAGGAGTTAAGTAAGTGTCACAGGTATCTTGGGCACTCTCCGGGTTCGGCGACGAGATCGACCCCGACCCGGCCGTGCAGGTCGCAGTGCTGCAGGCGCTCGGCGCGAACCACATCGAGGTGCGCAGCGCGTGGGGCGTCAACATCGTCGACCTCGACGACGAGCAGCTCGACACACTGGCCGGCGTCTTGGCCGAGCGCGGGATGCGCGTCTCCGCCATCGCGTCGCCGATCGGCAAGGTCGACGTCGCGTTGCCCGTCCAGCACGAGGTCGACCGGCTCGGCCGGGCGATCGCCGCGGCTCAGCGGCTCGACGCCCGCTACATCCGGCTGTTCTCGTTCTACCGAGGGGAGGGCGTGCCGGTCGAGAGCATCCGCGACGACGTCATCGAGCGCATGCGTGCGCTCGCCGCCGTGGCCGAGGAGGCCGGTGTCGTGCTGCTGCACGAGAACGAGAAGGACATCTACGGCGACACCCCGGAGCGCTGCCTCGACATCGTCGAGTCGGTCGGTTCTCCGGCTCTCCGCCTCGCCTGGGACAGCGCGAACTTCGTGCAGGTCGGCGTCGCGCATCCGTTCGACGACGGGTACGCTGCGCTGCGTCCGCACCTGGAGTACCTGCAGGTCAAGGACGCGCTGACCGCCACGGGCGAGGTCGTCCCGGCGGGGGAGGGCGACGGCCAGGTCCTGCAGACCCTCACCGCCCT
>JABLTH010008526.1_pt1 | contig 14204 bp, 10 predicted proteins | sample 7875711 | NCBI WGS metagenome assembly JABLTH01 (sample SAMN14941262, study PRJNA633318) | bioreactor metagenome | isolation source: bioreactor | place: China | collected 2019-03-05 | reverse complement strand
TCCCGCGCCGCGGCGTACACGTGCTCGCCGGGCAGGAAGTTCGGCACGCCGATGGAGAAGCTGATGACGTCGCGGCCGGCAGCCTTGAGCTGCTTGGCTTTTTCCGCGATCAGCATGATCGCGCTGGGCTTGGCGCGACCGACGCGCTGGGCGAGCTGGGGCATGGTGTCCTCGAAGGGATTTGCGGTCAGCAAACCGGCGAAGTTTAACACGCGCCTACCGGCTGCCGGTCAGCCCACGCCACCAAGGTCGTAACCGCGGCAAGATGCGCGAGGTGCCGCCGCAGCGGCCTGCGATGCCGGGATGGCGCGCGGAGCGGGCCGGAGTGCCCCCAGCCGGAGGAGGTTCCGCACATGCACTGGCTTTGGGTATTCCTGGTCGGCCTGGTGGTCGGCGTGATCGCCAAGCTGCTCACCCCGGGGCGCGACCCGGGCGGCTTCATCGTCACCGGCCTGATCGGCATCGCCGGCTCGCTGCTGGCGACCTGGGTCGGCGTCCACGTGCTGCACATGTATGCCCCCGGCCAGTCGGCCGGCTGGATCGCCTCGGTGATCGGCGCGGTGGTCCTGTTGCTGGCCTACCAGTTGGTGTTCAAGAACAAGGCCTCCTGAGCGAGAGGCCCGGTGCACTGACACCGGGCCGTGCCACTCAGCCAAACAGCTTGCCGGCCAGCCCGGCAAGCGCGCTCAGATCGACGCCGCCGGTGCCCGACGGCACCTGACCGTCCGGTGTCAGGTGATCGACCGCATGCGGCAGCACTTGCGTCAACTGGCCGAGCAGCGCCTGCGGGTCGGTACCGAGCCTGCTGGCCATCGACTCGATCACGCCACCCAGGCCGCCATTGCCCAACGCCTGGCCCAGTTGCCCCGGCGATACCGGCTGGTTCGCCCCGGTGCCCACCCAGGACTGCACCGCGTCGCCCAGGCCGTGCTGCTGCAGCATCGCCACCAGGCCCTGCACCCCGCCGGCCTTCTGGATCAGCTCGCCGGCCACCCCCAGCAGGGACCCACCGCCCTGCCCGCTTCCGCCCATCAGATCTCCCAGCAACGACATGGCTCGAACTCCCTGGACCGGCGCGCCACCGCACCTCGCCGGCCCAGCATAGGCGGATCGGCCGGGCGCAACCACCGCATCGCATGACAGCTCCGAAACGACAGCGGCCACCCGCAGGTGGCCGCCGCATATCGCCTGACGACCGGGTTCAGCCGCGGGCGTCGAGGATGGCGTTCCACTCCTTCACGCGCTCGGCCTGGGCCGCCAGCAGCGCATCGACGTCGCCTTCGACGGTGGCCTTCTCGATCACGTCGCCCTGGCGGATCGCGTCGACCACGGCCTGGTCCTCGGCACCGAGTACTTCGCCGAACACGCTGTGCTTGCCATCCAGCCACGGGGTAGCGCCGTGGGTGATGAAGAACTGGCTGCCGTTGGTACGCGGACCGGCATTGGCCATCGAAAGGATGCCTGGCTTGTCGTGGCGCAGCGACGGGTTGAACTCGTCCTCGAACTTGTAGCCGGGGCCACCGGTACCGGTGCCCAGCGGGCAACCGCCCTGGATCATGAAGTCGGCGATCACGCGGTGGAACGACAGGCCGTCGTAATAGCCGCGGCGCACCAGGTTGACGAAGCTGGCCACGGTGACCGGCGTCTTGTCGTCGTGCAGGCGCAGGCGGATCGGGCCACGGTTGGTCTGGAGCGTGAGCTGGATGGACATGGGGCAATCCTTGGGTTCGGGTGAAACGCATCGCCGCGCGCTGGCGCGGCGGCAAACGGCCGCCAAGGATAACGCAGGCCTCCGACGCGCGCCGCCCCGGGCTCAGGGCAGGTCGAGCATCTCGCGCCGCAGCGCGCCTTCGCCGCGTGCCCTGGCCGCGGGCGTTGGCAGCTCCTTCGGCCAAGGTGCAGCCTCGAACAGGTGCGCCCACATGCGATCGAGCGCCGCGTAGCCGTAAGGCATCAGCGGCACGTGCGCGGCGCCGAAGCCCGGCACGGCGAGAAAGGCGTCGAAATGCTGGGCGTACGGCACGCGCCAGTACAGCGGCGTGCGCCCCGCGCTGCGCAGCCAGGCGACATAGGGCTCGGAGCTGAAGGCGGTCGGCAGCAAGCCGTCGCCGGCGCCGTGCAGCACCCACAGCGGCAGGTCGGCCCGCGGCAGCTTCACCGCCGTGGCGGCGACGCTGGCGTGCACGGCCCGGGCCTCGGCGCCGTCGCCGGTCCACAGGTTGCGCAGGCAGTCGAGCCCGGTCAGCGTCGGGTCGTTGGAGTGGTCCATCCCCCCGCGCAGCGCGATGCCGTTGCCTGGCGGAATACCCGAGCCGTCCGCCCACCACGCGGCGCGGGTTGCCGCGTCGACCGGCGCCGGATGGTTGTCCTTGTCGATCGTGACGTAATGGAAGCGGCAGGGCATGTCGGTGGCGCCGGTGCGCGCATACGAGGAGGCATAGCCGGCCACGATGATCCGCCACAGATCGAACGACGTGGTGCTGGCCGCGGTCGCCATCGCCTCGTCGGTCCAGCCATGGGAGCGCAAGCGCTCGTAGGCCGCCTCGCCCTGCGCCGCCACCGTCGCACCCGGCAGGCGTCCATCGGCATGCAGGCTGGCGCAGCGCTGGATCCGCGCCGGTGGGATCGAGCCGTCCGGCGCACGGCCGAACGGCACCTGGGCGAAGCGCGGCGTGGTCAGCGCACACGGCAGCCAGATCGCCGCCTCGGTGGCGTAGTCGTACATCGGCCGGCCGCGGCCCTCGACATACACGTTCGGCTCCAGCGCCACCACGCCGGCGAACAGGTGCCCGTCGTCCAGACCGGCCGCCTGCAGCACCGCACCGCCACCGTTGGACAGGCCGGTGGCGATGATCCTGGTGTTCTCGGGCGTGAACGGCGCCTGCTCGGGGAATGCCCGGTCGAGCATGGCCAACCCGAACTGCGCCGCCTGGATCACGTCGCGACCCCAGTCGGCTTCGGGGTTGTCGCCGGAATGCATCTGCTTCACCGCGATGCCGGCATCCGCCGGCCCGGGCTTCGGCTCGAACTCCAGCATCGCCTCGCCACGCTTCGCGCGGGTGCCGTCCAGCTGCACGCCGCTGTCGTCGGCGTAATCGAAGTAGCCCGGGCCAGTGCCCTTGTCGGTATAGGCCACCGCGCAGCCCTTCGGCAGGCCCCACGCACCGGCCAGCGAGATTGCGCCGTACACCCCGCGCGAACCCGACGACGGCGCCACCACCAGGCAGCGATGCGCCCGGTCGAAATGGTCGGGCACCTGCAGCAGCACGCGGTGCGGCTGGCTGGCGCCGGGCACGCGGGCGAAGGCCTGGTATTCGCGCCCCGGTACGTCCGGCACACCACCGTAGACGGTGCCGTAGCCGCCCAGCGGGCCCAGGTCGGCGATGCCTTTCCAGTTGGTCTGGATCGCCCGCCGGCGCAGCTCGGCAGGCGTCGGATGCGCAGGATCGGCGATCGGCGAGGGCGCACCGGCCAGGCCGGCCAGGCCAAGCCCTGCACTGAGCAGGTCGTCGTGATCGCGATGGTCGGTGACGCGGACGTCGCCGACCAGGAATCCGGGATGGGTCATTGCCGCCTCCGGTCGGGATGGGAGCGCAGCACAGGCCGGCAGGGCCAGCGCCAGCAGCGGCATGCAGAAGGTGCGCAGGTTCATCCGTGCACCATAGCAACCGCCTGCGTGGCCGCCATCGTACGAAAGTCCATGGCCGCACACCGCGTGCGACGCAACATGCAACGGCGCCGCGGGCGACCTCAGTCCGGGCGCGTGCCACCGGATTTCGGCGGCAGCGCCTCCATCAGCGGCTTGATCAGGTCCAGCGGCAACGGGAACACGATGGTCGACGACTTGCCGTTGGAGGACATGTCGGCCAGCGTCTGCAGGTAGCGCAACTGCAGCGCCTGCGGCTGCTGCGACAGCATCTGCGCCGCATCGCGCAGCTTCTCCGCCGCCTGCATCTCGCCGTCGGCATGGATCACCTTGGCGCGGCGCTCGCGCTCGGCCTCGGCCTGGCGGGCAATCGCGCGGACCATGGTGTCGTTGAGGTCGACATCCTTGATTTCCACGTTGGCCACCTTGATGCCCCACGGATCGGTCGCCTCGTCGAGGATGCCCTGCAGCGTCTGGTTGATCGATTCGCGCTGCGACAGGATCTCGTCCAGCTCGTGCTGGCCGAGCACCGAACGCAGCCGCGTCTGCGCCAGCTGGCTGGTGGCCTGGTAGAAGTCCGACACCTGCAGCACCGCCTTGTCCGGCTCGACCACGCGGAAGTACACCACCGCGTTGACCCGCACCGAGACGTTGTCGCGCGAGATCACGTCCTGCGGCGGCACGTCCATCACCATGATGCGCAGGTCCACCCGCAGCATGCGCTGCACCACCGGCACCAGCAGGATCAGGCCCGGCCCCTTGGTGCCGGTGTAGCGCCCCAGGGTCAACACCACGCCACGCTGGTACTCCGGCAGCACCTTGATCGAGGAGAACAACAGGAACGCCACCAGCACCACCAGCACACCCACGAATCCGAACATGTCCATCTCCCGCAGTCACAGGAAAGTCGCCGTCACACCGGCGACGCATCGATCAGACCGGCTCGACCCATAGCAGCAGGCCGTTCCGGCGCAGCACCCGCACGCGCGCCCCCGCGGGCAACGACACCTCGGCGCGCACGCGCCAGCGTTCGCCCAGCACTCGCGCCCAGCCCTCCGCACCTGGTTCCAGCGCGGCCAGCAACTCGCCCTGCGCATCGCGCACCGCATCGTCGCCACTGATCCGCCGCGCGCGGCGCGCGGCGAGCGCCAGCCACAGCAGCAGCGCCAGCAACAGCGACGCGGCCACCGCGATTCCGGCGATCACTCCGATGTTCACCGCATACCCAGGTGTTCCCGAATGCATCAGCATGACCGACCCCAGCACGAAGGAAATGACGCCCCCGACACCGAGCGCGCCGATCGTCGGGGTCAGCGCCTCGGCCACCAGCAGGCCGATGCCCAGCGCCATCAGGGCCAGCCCGGCGTAGTTCACCGGCAACCATTGCAACGCGTAGAACGCCACCAGCAGGCAGATCCCACCCACCACGCCAGGCAGCGTCGCGCCCGGATGCAACGCCTCCAGCACTATCCCGAAGATGCCCGCGAGCAACAACAGGTAGGCCACGGTGGGATCGGTGATCACGGCAAGGAAACGGACGCGCGCACCCGGCGCGAAGTCGCGCACGATGGCGCCACGCAGGCGCAGCGTCGTTTCACGCGCACCGACGCGCACGGTGCGTCCGTCGGCCTGGGCCAGCAGATCGGGCAGGTCCGCGGCAACGAGGTCGATCACCTGTTGCTGCCTGGCCTCGGTTGCCGTCAGCGTCGCAGCGCCGCGCACCGCCTGTTCCGCCCAACTCGCGTTGCGACCCCGCAACTGGGCGAGGGAGCGGATGTAGGCGACCGCGTCGTTGAGCACCTTGTGCGATTCCGCATCGTCGTCCCGGGCAGGCGGCGGCACCCCCGACGACCTGCCTCCCGTAGGTACCGGCCCGGCAAGGGGCGGCGGCATCGGTGCCCGCCCGCCCAGGGCCACCGGCGTGGCCGCACCGAGATGCGTGCCCGGGGCCATCGCCGCCACCTGCCCGGCATAGACGATGTAGGTGCCCGCCGAAGCGGCACGCGCTCCACTGGGGGCCACGTAGACCAGCACCGGCACCGGGCTGGCCAGCATGTCGGCGATGATCCGGCGCATCGACGCGGCCAGGCCACCCGGCGTGTCGAGCTGCAACACGATGGCGCTGGCCCCGTCCGCCACCGCCTGATGGATGGCGTCGTGGACGTACTCCGCCGCGGCCGGCCCGATCGCTCCGTCCAGTACCAGCCGGGCTACCGTCGGCGGGGTATCGGTCGCCGTCACCGACTGAGCCCGGGGCGAAAACCCCAGAAGCGGGACCGCGACCGCCAGCATCGCGCCCCACCAGCGCAGCGTCCTCGGCATGACCGGTGCTCCTCCCATCACCCGTGCGACACCCCCGAGCGTAGCGCGTCGCACGTTCAGAAGACGGTAGCAGCGGGACTACCGACCCGGCGCAGACCGCCATGACGATAAGCTCTCGACGACACCGGCGGGCCCCGCTACCGTTCGGTGGATGACCCGCCTGCTGATCGCCGACGACCACCCGCTGTTCCGCGCCGCGCTGCACCAGGCCGCGGCAACCAGTGTGGCCGGTTGCACCGTGATGGAGGCTGCCGACCTGCATGGCGCGCTGGAGGCGCTACGCGCCGACGACGACATCGACCTGGTACTGCTGGACCTGCACAGGCCTGGCAGCCAGGGACTCTCCGGCCTGGCCGCGCTACGCGGCCAGCACCCGGGCGTCGCCGTGCTGGTGGTATCGGCGCATGACGAGCCGCGGGTGATCCGTCGTGCGCTGGACCACGGTGCGGCCGGCTTCATCCCCAAGAGCGCCAGCCCGGCCGAGATCGGCGAGGCAATCCGCTGCGTGCTCGACTGCGGCAGCTGGCTGCCGCCCGCCCTGGCCGAAAGCGTCGCCGCCCTGCCCGCCGACCCGGCCGACAGCGACCTCGCCGCGCGCCTGGCCAGCCTCACCGAGCAGCAGTACCGCGTCCTCGCCCTGCTCGCCGAGGGGCTGCTCAACAAGCAGATCGCCGACCGGCTGGCGATCCAGGAACGCACGGTCAAAGCGCACGTCACCGCGATCTTCGAGAAGCTCGGCGTGCGCAACCGCACCCAGGCCAGCGGCGTGCTGAAGGCGCTGGAACTGGGCGAGCCTGCGCGGGTCCTCTGATTTCCCCATCCGGAAGGAAGTATTCACATGAGCGACGCCAGCCGCGCCGATACCGCCCTGCTGCTGATGGACCTGCAGCCCGGCATCCTCGGCAACTATGCCGACGCGAACTACCTGCCACGCATCCGCCGTGCGCTTGCCGCCGCCCGCAAGGCCGGCCTGCCGGTGATCTGGGTCCGCGTGGCCTTCCGTGCCGGCTACCCGGAAGTGGCAGCGGACAATCGGGCCTTCGCCGCGCTCAGCGCCGGCGGTCGCTTCATCGAAACCGAGCCGGACACCCAGATCCATCCCGAACTGGACCGGCAGCCCCACGACGTCGTGGTCACCAAGCGCCGGTTCGGCGCCTTCGCCGGCAGCGATCTGGACGTGGTGCTGCGCGGTGGCGGCATCCGCCATCTGGTGCTGGCCGGCGTCTCCACCAGCGGCGTGGTGCTGTCCACCGTGCGCCTCGCGGCGGATCTTGACTACCGCCTCACCGTGCTATCCGACGGCTGCATGGATGGCGACGCGGAGGTGCACCGCGTGCTCGCCGAGAAGGTGTTCCCGCGTCAGGCGACGGTGCGCACGATCGACGACTGGATCGAAAACATCGCCCCCTGACACGCCCCTGTAGGAGCGCACCGAGTGCGCGACGGCTTTTCGCCGCCTGCGCAGACGAGCGTTCGCGCACAGGGTGCGCTCCTACATCGCGACCTGCCGGGCGCTGGCCACCCGCTGCAACACCTGCCGCAGGGCCAGCGGCTTGAGCGGCTTGTGCAGCACCAGCGCGCCCTGGTCCAGCAGCCGCTGACGCAGCTCGCCGTCGCGGTCGGCGGTGAGAATCACCGTGGGCACGTCCGGATAGCGCTCGCGTAGGCTCGCCCATACGTCCGCACCGGTGCGGCCGGCATCCAGGTGGTAGTCGAGGATCTGGATGTCCGGGCGCCACGGCGCAGCCAGCGCCTGCTCGGCCTGACGCGCCGCATGCACCTCCCAGCCCCACCCGGCGAGCAGGTGGCTGAGCGCCGCCAGCGCCGCCGGCTCGTTGTCCAACACCAGCGCGCAGCCGGAGGCCAGCGCCTGGACGGATGGGGCGGCCGATGCCGCAGCGCGCGCCGGCTGCGCCAGCGGCACGTCCAGGTGAAACACGCTGCCGCGCCCCGGGGTGGAATGGAGACCGAGCGGTTGACCGAGCAGTGCGGCCATGCGCTGGGCGATCGACAAGCCCAGACCCAACCCCTGCCCGCCCGCCGCGCTGCCGCGGCGGAACTCCTGGAAGATCAGCTGCTGCTCTTCCGGGGCAATGCCGGGACCGGTATCCCACACCTCCACCCGCACCATTCCGCCGCAACGGCGCACGCCCAGCAGCACGCGCCCGCACTCGGCGTAGCGCAAGGCGTTGGAGAGAAAGTTCTGCAGCACCCGGCGCAGCAGTTGCGGGTCGGTGCGCACCCACGCGCGGGTGGCCACGGTGTCGAAGCGCACGCCGCGGTCGCGCGCGATCGCGCGGAACTCCGCGGCCAGCGGGTCGAGCACGTCGGCCAATGGCAGGTCACGCGGCTGCGGATGCAGGCGCCCGCCTTCCAGCCGGGCAATGTCGAGCAGGCCGGCAAGCAGGCCTTCTGTAGCCGCCAGCGCACCGTTGAGGTGCGTTGCGGTGGCAGTGTCGGCACCGCGCTCGGTGAGCGTGTGCGCGAACAGCTGTGCGGCGTGCAGCGGCTGCATCAGGTCATGGCTGACCGCCGCAAGGAAGCGGCTCTTCGCCTCGTTGGCACGCTGCGCCTCTTCCGAGGCATGCACCAGCGCGCGAGTGCGCTCGTCCACGCGCTGCTCCAGCGTCTCGTTGATGCGCTTGAGCGCACCTTCGGCCTGGCGGAACGCGGTGACGTCGGTGAACGTGGCGACGAAGCCGCCGCCGGGCATCGGGTTGCCGCGGATCTCCACCACGGTGCCGTCGGGGAAACGTCGCTCGGACAGGTGCTGCGTCCCGGAGCGCATGTGCTGCAGGCGGCGCTGCACGCGCGCCTCCAGCGTGTCGGCGTCGAACACCTCGCCGACGATGCCCAGCGCCACCGCATAGCGGGTCAGGTCGGCCACTGGCCGCCCCACCTGCAGCAGTTCCGGCGGGTAATCGAACAGGCTGGCGTAGCGCGCGTTCCATGCCACCAGCCGCAGCTCGGCATCGACCACGCAGATGCCCTGGCTCATGTTCTCCAGCGCCGCCTCCAGCACGCGCTGGTTGAAGCGCAGGTCCTGCGCTGCCTCGCCGACGATCGCCGCAACAGTATCCAGGTCGCCGCGCCCCTGCCGGTGCACCACCTCCAGCAGCAGGCGGGCCGACGCCGCGCCGATCACCGCGGCCAGTTCGTGCTCCACCTCGGCCATCCGTGCCGGCCCGGCCGGGCCCTGTGCCGGCGATTGCGCGAACAGGTGCTCGACCCGCTCCGGCGGCAGGAAGCGCACCGCCAGCGCGCGCAGTTCGGCTACACCGACGTCGCCGACCCCGGCCGCGCCGGTCGCCTTGCCGTAACGGGTACCGGCAACCCAGCCGATCACCGCGACGTTGACCGCCAGGCTCAGCACCACCGCGCGGCCGAGCCGGCTCCAGTCGCCCAGCCCGAGCAGATGATCCGGCCCCAGCCAGTCCAGCCCGAACGGTCCGGCCAGCAACCACGCCGGCGCCTCCGGCAGCACCACCGGCAGCAGCGTGTAGAACCACACAGCGGTGCCGATGGCCAGCCCGGCGAACACGGCACGCGGCCCGAGCTGCGGCCGGTAAACGGCCACCAGCAGCGCCGGCGCCAGCCCGGCCAGGGCGGAGAAGGAAATCGCGCCGATGTCGGCCAGCGCATCGTTGCGCGCCAGCACCCGGCTGTAGCCCCAGGCCAGCAGGATCACGGCGAGGATCGCCACCCGGCGCTGGATGATCACCTGCCCGCGCAGGTCGCCGCGCTCGCCACGACCCCAGCCGGCGCGCACACGCAGCGGTGCGATGAAGTGGTTCACCACCATCAGGCTCAGTGCCAGGGTAGCCACCACCACCCTGCTGGTGGCCGCGCTCAGGCCACCGAGAAAGGCCACCAGCGCCAGGCCGTGCTGCTCGCGCGCCATCGGCAGCGCCAGCACGTAGAGATCCTGCGGCACGCCCTGCGGCCCCAGCCAGGCATCGCCGAGCTTCGCCAGCGGCAGGATCGGCAAGGCGATCAGCACCATGTACAGCGGAAACAGCCAGCGCGCGGTGCGCACGTGGCGCTCGTCGCGGCACTCCACCACGCCGGCGTGGAACTGGTGCGGCAGGGTGAACATCGCCAGCGCGCCGAGCAGGATCAATGCCGGAAAGCCGCGACTGTCGTGCGGCACCGGCATCGGTGGCGGCAGGTTGGCCGGCAGCGGCGAGAACAGCAGCGTGCCCAGCGCCAGCATCGCGCCGAGCTTGAACAGCGACTCGAATGCCATTGCCAGCACCAGGCCGCGGTTGTGCGCGGTGGTCGCCGCCCGCCGCGTGCCGAACAGCATCGCGAACAGCGCCATCAGCAGCGCCACGTAAAGCGCCGAGTCCTGCCACGGCTCGGACTCGCCGAGCTGGCCGCGGTTGAGCGTGGCGTAGCTCATCGCCACGGCTTTCAGCTGCAGCGCGATGTACGGCACGATGCCGATGATGATCACCGCGGTGACCAGCGCCGCCAGCCCGGCGTGGCGGCCCAGCCGCACCGACACCAGGTCGGCGATCGAGCCGGCGTTGTACTCGCGCGCCAGCTGCACCAGCCGCTGCAGCACCGCGACGGCCAGCACGTACATCAGGATCGCGCCGACAAAGGTCGGCGGCAGCCACCAGCCGGAGCGGCTGGCCTGGGTGACCGTGCCGTAGAACGTCCACGAGGTGCAGTGGATCGCCAGCGACAGCGCGTAGACGATCGACCAGCGCTTCTCCAGCAACCGCGGCCGGCGCTCGCCGAACTGGGCCACGCCGAACAGCAGGCCCAGCCAGAGCAGCGCGGCGGTGGCGATCAGCGGGGTGCTGAGCATGGGGGAGCGAGGAGTGAGTGGAGAGGAGTGAGAAGTGAGAGGAGGCGGCCCTTCGTGGCAGGCGACTCTCCCGCCCTGCCGGGAAGGGGGCTTTGCCTGGCGCAGCTCATGGCGATGGCCTGGATCACATCCGAGGGTTCACTGCCCGGCCTGCCCTGACCGCAGGAAGGCGCTGGACCCCAGCTTTCGCCGGGGTGACGGAGAGGGAACGCCGCAGCCGCTGCGTCATGATTGAACAGGCCTGCTTCCACGGAACGGAAGCCGGGCGAGCTCGGTGAGATCAGGGTTTGGTCGATAGCCCCAGCGCGCGCACGGCATTGGCCAGCCAGCGCAATTGCACGCCCTGGCGGGTGTCGTAGTCGGAGCCGGAGTATCCCCACCAGTCCCAGCATGCCTGCGGATTCAAGGGCGCGAAGCTTGCGCGGGTCTGAGGATAAAGCACCGCCACGCCGTAGACGTCGGCCCAGCGGTTGAATCCGGCGTCCTTCACGAACGCCTCGCCGATCGCGTCGGCGTTCTGCTTGCAGCCGTGCAGCGCCACCACCAGCCCGCAGGGCTTGCCCGCGGCGCAGGCCGGCGGCACGTAGAGATAGCCCTTGGCCGCCAGCAGCGCGTCCTTGCCGTCCGGGCGCAGCGCGTCCTGGTCGAAGCTGCGCAGGGTGCCCCTGGGTTCGGTCGCCGCGCGGGCCGGCGCGCCGAACAGCTGACGGAAGATCTCGCCCGCCGCATCGAATCCGCAATGGCCGAGATACGGCGACACCGACTTGTCGCAGTCCTCGCCGGAGGCAGCCACCGGCAGGTTGTGCGCGAACGCGCGGCCGCCGTCGTCGACCACCTGCATGCCGGCCAGCGCCGGCGCGCCGGCCTTCAACTGCTGATAGAACTGCGCCCCGGCTTCGGCCACCGCCGGCGCCACCGTGGCGTCGTCGCGACCGTGCAGCAGGTACACGTGCGCCCCGGCCAGCGCATCGAGCGAGCCAAGTTGCCCGGCCGCCGCGCGCTTGCGCGCTTTCGCCACCAACGCGACCACGTCGATCGTCGGCGTGCCCTTCATGCAGCTGGACAGCGCCGTCTGCAGGTTGCCGCCGGCACAGCCGTAAGGCCCGCCGGCGACGATCGCCGCGTCGTGGAACAGCTCCGGATAGGCCAGCTGCGCCTGGGTCGCCATGTAGGCACCGGAAGAGAGACCGACCACGGCGGTGCGCCCGGCCTGCAGATGCAGCTTCGGCAAGCCGCCGTCGTCGTGCGCGGCGCAGGCCGCGGCGGTACCGAACAGCAGGCCCAGGGCGGCCAGGCGCAGGCGGTGGAACATGGACATGGAGAACCCTCGCAATGCGGAAAAACAACGGCCCGCGCGACCGGGGAGCGCTCGCGCGGGCCCTTGAGGCGGGGAGACGGCCTCAGAACGTGTAGCGTGCGCTCAGCGTGACCATCCGCGGGGCCCCGTAGAAGCCGGTGATGATGCCCAGCGAACCGATGTTGTAGCCGGTGGTGCGGTACGACTTGTTGGCCAGGTTGGTGCCCTGCAGGCTCAGGCTCCACGGCTGGTCGATCTGCCAGATGATGCCCGCATTCCACAGCCCGTAGGCGCCCTGCGCGATCAGCGGCGACAGCGTGGTCTCCGGGTACACCATGGTCTGGTAGGTGTAGTTCACGCGGGCGGTCAGGCTGCCGCCATTGCCGACCGGGCGGGTGTTCTCCAGCGACAGCCCGCCGGACCACTTCGGCGCATTGGTGAACTTCTGCTGGTCGGCGATGTTGACGCCGCCGCTGAGGAACTCGGTGTACTTGGTGTGCAGGTAGGCGAAGTTGCCGCTGAAGGTCCAGCCGTCGGCCGGCTTCCAGGCGAACTCTTCCTCCAGGCCGTCGATGTGGCCCTTGCCGGCATTGGTGAAATCGCCGAAGAAGCCCTGGCTGCCGTTGGGCAGCGTGTACGAGGTGAATACCGACAGCTGGATGTCCGAGTACACGTTGCGGAACAGCGCCGTGTTCATCATCAGCGCGTCGTCGAAGAAGGTCATCTTGCTGCCCAGTTCGTAGGACTGCACCTTCTCGTCCTTGATCGGGCGGCACGAGGTCGGGATCGCCGTGCAGTTCGCGCGGATGTTGTAGCCGCCGGAGTGGAAGCCGGTGCTGTAGCTGGCGTAGAGCTTGACGTTGTCGTTGACGCTCCAGTCCAGCGAGACCTTCGGCGAGGCGTTGTTGGTGGTATGCGAGCCGGAGAAGTTGGCCGCCACCGAGGTCGGCGTGCTGAACGTGGCGTCGGCGTAGCCGTAGTTCTGGATCAACGCACTCTTGGTCTCGCGGGTCATCCGCACGCCGACATCCAGGCTCCAGCTCGGGTTGATGTCCCAGGTGAAGTCGCCGTAGGCGGCCAGGCTGCGCGTGCCGATGCGCCCGCCGGTGCTGCCGTAGAGCGAGTAGCCCAGCGTGCTGTAGGGCGGCGAGCCGAGGAAGATGTTGTGGATCTGGCCGCTGGCCGAACCGTTGAAGTAGTACAGGCCGGCCACGCCGTGCAGGCTGCCGCCGGCGTCGTAGTTGGCCTGCAGCTCCTCGCTGAACTGGTGGTCCTTGTAGATCGCGGTGACGTCGGCGATCTTCTCCGGCAGCGTGTCGAAATCGATCGCGGTGTCGGTGTGCGACCCGCGCACGGCGGTCACCGACTTCAGCGTCCAGTCGCTGGAGGCCACCCAGTTCAGGGTCAGGCCGGTGCCGTACAGCGTGGTGTTGTTGAGCTGGGCCATGCCGCCGCGGGTGTCGTAGTTGCTCGACAGCGGCGCATACGCCGGGTCGAACTTGTTGGCGATCAGCATCTTCGCGCCGCGCGGGTTGGAGTTGTCGCGCACGCCGTCCACTTCGAACTGGGCGTTGAAGCGGTCGCTGGGGAAGAAGCCGAGCGTGGCCCGGGCCGAGTTGGTGTTCTTGTTGCCGTTGCGGCTGCCGGTATTGAGGTTCTTGCCGAAGCCGTCGTTGTGCTCGCTGGCGACCGCGGCGCGGCCGCGCCAGACCTTGTCCGCACTGGCGCCGCCGATGCTGGCCTTGATGTCCTTTTCGCCGTGGGTGCCGGCGGTCACTTCCACCGCGCCCTCGGTCTTCGTCGGCAACGGGTTGGAGACGTACTTGATCGCGCCGCCGATGGTGTTCTTGCCGTACAGGCTGCCCTGCGGGCCGCGCAGCACCTCGATCCGGCTGACGTCGAACACGTCCAGCACCGCGCCCTGCGGGCGGGCCACGTAGACGTCGTCCAGGTAGATGCCGACCGCCGGATCGAAGCCCCAGGTCGGGTCGGCCTGGCCGATGCCGCGGATGTAGGCGGTCAGCGTGGTGTTGGAACCGCGCGCGGCGTAGATCTGCAGCGACGGCACCTTGCCCTGCAGGTCGGCCAGGTTCTGCACGTTCTGCTTTTCCAGCGACTGCGCG
>JABLTH010053670.1_pt1 | contig 14208 bp, 10 predicted proteins | sample 7875711 | NCBI WGS metagenome assembly JABLTH01 (sample SAMN14941262, study PRJNA633318) | bioreactor metagenome | isolation source: bioreactor | place: China | collected 2019-03-05 | reverse complement strand
GCGGCGCACGCCCGGCTGACGACCGCCGTGGGGACCGCGCTCAAGGCGGCCGACGTCCTCTCGCTCGAGGCGTACGACGTCCTCGTCGCGCTCGCGCAGGCCGGCGGGCGCCTGCGCCTGTCCGAGCTCGCCGAGGACGTGCTCCTGACCAAGAGCGGGCTCACGCGCAGCGTCGATCGCCTCGAGGCCGCGGGACTCCTTCGCCGCGAGGCGTGCAAGACCGACCGCCGCGTCGTCTACGCCGTCCTGACCCGCAAGGGGAGCGCGGCGCTCGAGCGCGCGTGGACGGTGTACGCGGCCGAGGTCGACCGGCGGATCGGGGCGGTGCTCACGCCCGCCGAGGCGGAGACGCTGCGGGACCTCCTCGACCGCGTCGGGGCCGCGGCGCTGCCCCCGCGTGGCCTTTCCGCCCGCGGGTGCGGACCGGCGGAACACCCGGAGGAACACACGGCGGATCGTCCGCGGTGAGCCGCGGCGAGTCCGTCGTCCTGTGGCTCTACGCCCTCTGGACCGCGTTCGTCGTCGCCGTCTCGCTCGCCCGCGGCGGCCTGTCCCCCGACAACGTCACGCGCCTCCTCGTCGTCGCCTACCTGCTGCTGACGCTGGGCTGGTACCGCCTGACGCGCACCCGCCCGCGCGCGCGCCCCGCCGGCCTCCCGGGACGCGCGTTCGTTCTCCGGTGCAGCGCGAGCGCGCTCGTGATCGAGTTCTTCTACATGGGCTCGCGCCCGGTCTTCCGCTGCCTGACCGTGGACGCGGCGACGCCCGTGGGCACGATCGCGCTCAACACCCTTGTCGACTTCGCGTTCACGCTGCCCGTGTACCTCGCCGTCTTCACGGCGATGGCGGCGCTCCTGCGGCGCTACCGTTACCGCGTCGCGGAGTTCGTTCTCCTGTTCCCGTTCGCGCAGGCGCTCGGCGACGGCAACGCGTTCTTCGCCGCGAACCCCGCCATGCTGCTCCTCGCGCCGTACGTCGTGCTGAACTACCAGGCGATCACGGTCGTCCCGTACCTTCGCGCGCGCGAGCGCCTCGCGGCCGCACCCGGCCGGCCCTCGCGCGTGTCGCGCTTCCTGCTCCCGCTGGTCGTCGTGTTCGCGATCTACTGGTTCGGCGGCGCGGCCATCATCGTCGTCGGACGGATGTTCGGCCTCGCGTAGAGCGGGCGCACTACGGGCAGCTGCGCCCGGCGGTTTCCGCGCCCTGCGAGCCGTAACCGAGCGGTCCCGTTCCCGCGGGGGCCGGGCAGCGGTTGCCCGCGCGCACGAGGTAGTGGAACGCGCTCTTCGCGGCCGGCGTCGCCGTGTCCTGCGCGGTGAGCGCGGTGACCGCGGTCGCGAGGCACGTGGCCCCGCTCGTGAAGTTCGTGGCGGCCCCCGAGCGCAGGAGGTCGTACGTCACGCCCGTCGCGCCGGGCGCCGCGTCGGCCGTCCAGCGCAGCGTGCGGCGGTCGGCGTCGAAGCGGAGCCCGGTGACCTCGGCGGGGCGCGCCCACGCCGACCCGTCGCCGTCGTTGCAGTCGGCGCCCGGGCCGAACACGCCGTCGCCGTCGTCGTCGACGAACGCGAGCGCCGAGTTGATCCGCACGGTGTGGTCGTCGCCGCGCTGGTCGACCCAGACGGCGTGCGTCCAACGGTCGGGGGTGAACGCGAGCGTCGCCCACGCCGCGTCGGAGCAGCCGGCGCCGTCGCCGGCCTCGGCGCGCACGGGGGTCGCGTGCCACGTGAGCCCCGCGTCCTCGGAGAAGTTGACGAACGCGTCGAAGCCCGGCTTGCCCGCGCAGAGGTTGCGGTCGTCGACCCACAGGGCGCGCACGCTCGAGCCGCGCAGCGCGAGCGGCAGGTTCCAGCGGTTCGTGTCCGAGCGGTGCGCGCCCGCGGCGTCGCCGGTGTCGACGCGCACGGCGCCCGCGAGCCACGTCGCGCCGTGGTCGGTCGAGCGGTTCGCGTACAGCTGCATCCTGCCCGCGCGCTCGTCGAGCCACGTCACGACGACGTTTCCCGCGTCGGCCGCGATCGCCGGCATCACCGAGCCGTACGCGCCCGGCGCGCCGTCGCCGTCGATCCGCTGCTCGGTGCCCCACGGCGGGTCGCCCCAGGCGAGCGAGCGGTTGACGTAGATGTCGGTCCCGCCGTTACGCTCGTCGCTCCACGCGACGAAGACGCCGCCCGCCGCGTCGATCGCGGTCCGCGCGTCCTTGAACCCCGACCCCGCGAGTGCCGAGCCGCGCCACGTGTTGCCGCGGTCCCACGAGCGGTTGACGTAGGTGTGGAACTGGCCCGTCGGCGAGTCCTTGCCCTGGTACTGCACGTAGACGTGCCCCGCGCCGTCGGTCAGGAGCCCGTGCACCCACGCGGAGGTGAGCGGCGTCTCGTTGAGCTTGAGGTCGTTCGCGAAGCCCCACGTCGCGCCCCGGTCGTGGGAGACGTTCACGTAGACGTTGACGTCGTTCTCCTGGCCCGAGCCGCTGACGCGGTCGTCGCTGACCGCCACGAACACGCTGCCGGTCGCGTCGCAGGCCATGGCGGCGCCGCCGAGCCACGACACCGGCGTCGTCGCGTGGTCGACGCGGATCGGCGTGGCCAGCCACGTGCGGCAGGCGTCGCACGAGCGGTTCATGTAGACCCCCGGCCCCGCGCCGATTCCGGGCTCCATCCAGGCGACGTACGTGCAGCCCGCGCCGTCTTCGCACACCAGCGGCAGGTAGCCCGCGGCGGTCCCCGCCGCCGCGACCGTGTCGACGCGCGCGGCCGCGGCGAGCCAGCTCGTGCCGTGGTCGGTCGAGCAGTTGGCGTAGACGTTGGGCTGCCCCGCGCGCTCGTCCATCCACGCGACCGCGACCTTTCCCGCGCCGTCCGCCGCGACCGCCGGCACCGTGGCCGCCGCGCGCGTCATCGAGACCGCACCGTCGAGCCGCGTGTCGGACGCGTTCCACGTGTCGCCGTTGTTTCCCGAGCGGTTCGCGAACACGTCGTGCCAGCCGCTCACGCGCGCGTCGTCGCGGCGATCGCTCCACGCCGCGAACCAGCCGCTCGCCCCGTCGTTCGCGAGCGCGACGGACCCCGTCGTCGTCGCCGACGCGGTGCCCGCGGCGAGCTTCAGTTCCCCGGCCCACGTGACGCCGCCGTCGTGCGAGCGGTTGAACCACGGCTCGGGCGTGCCGCGCCGGCCGTCGAGCCACGCGATCCCGATGTGGGATCCGGCCGCGACGACGCGCGGCAGCCTGGAGCTGCCCGCCGTGTTGCCGGCGTCGAGCCGCGTGTCGGGGCTGGCCCACGTGGCACCGTCGTTGGTCGAGCGCGTGGTCCACACGTGCGCGGACCCGCTGCGCGCGTCCTCCCACGCGACCTGCACGACCGACGCGGTGGCGGCGATCTCGGGATTCTTCGCCTGCGCGCCCGCCGTCGCGTGATCGACGCGCACCGGCGCGCCCCACGACGTGCCGTTGTTGCTCGACGCGCCGAAATACACGTTGCTGTCGCCCGCCGCGCTGCGCCGCCACGCCGCGTAGACGCGCGCGCTGCCCGGGGCGATCGCGAGCCGCGGCCGGCTCGAGGACGGCGCGGCGTCGGTGTCGAGCCGCTTCGCGCCGAGCCACGTCGCGCCGGTCGTCGCCGTGCTGTTGACGAAGATGCGTCCGTCGGAGGAGGCCCACGCGACGTGGGCGAACCCGCCCGCGCGCGCCATCACGCTCGGCGTGTCCGACCCGCCGTTGCCGCCTTCGAGTGACTGCGGCGCCGCCCACGTCAGTCCGGCGTTGGTCGAAACGGCCAGCATGACTTTCGGCGGTCCCCAGCCGTCGCTCCACGCGGCGTACACGTTGCCCGCACCGTCGGTCGCGAGGTCCGGCACGCTGCAGTGGTGCATCCCGGTCGGCGCGTCGGTGTCGAGCCGCTTCGCCTCGCGCCACGTCGCGCCGCCGTCGGTCGACGAGACGGCGAAGGTGTCGGCGTGCGACGAGGTGTATTCCTCGACCCACCCGGCGACGACGCGCGACGAGGCGTCACACGCGAGGCGCACCTCGCGCGGCTCACCCACCGAGGCCCCCGCGGGCTTCGTCCGGTTGATCCGTACCGGCGCGCTCCACGTCACGCCCGCGTTCGTCGTCGCGCTGAAATAGATGTCGCCGATCACGGTCGCCGCGCCGGTCGAGTCGTCGATCCACGCCGCGTAGGCGACCGAGGGGGCGGGCGAGCACACCACGGGCACCGTCGAGTGCGAGGCGCCCGCGAGCGCGGCGCCGCGCAACTCGCGGTCGGGGTTCGCGAACTGGGCGTGCGCGGGCAGCGCGCCGGCGCAGGCCCACGCGGCGAGGGCCAGGGCGATCGGGACGCGACGCGACGCGGTACGACCCCCCGGTGCGATGAACATGGGCGAAGCCTCGTGGCGGCCCGCCGGGTCTGCAGGGTGGCGAGGGCAGGGCGGAGCCGCGCGTTGCCGCTGAATGTACGCGCAGTTCCGGCCCCGTGATAAGGTTCGCGCCCATGCTCCGAGCCCCCCGGTTGTTCGCCCTCCTGTTTTTCGCGCCGCTCCTGGCCGCGCCCGGCGCCCGGGCGGCGGACGAACCCGCAGGTCCGGCAAGCCCGGCGAACCCGGCCAACGCGGTCGAAGAGGTCAACGTCGAGGTGGTCGCGACGACGCCGCTGCCCGGCATCGGCATCGCCCGCGACCAGGTGCCCTCGCACGTGCAGTCCCTCACCGCGGACGACCTCGCGCGGCTCGGCTCGCGCGACCTCGCGGCGGCGCTCGACGCGAACCTCGCCGGCGTGTTCGTCAACGACTCGCAGTCGAACGCGTACCAGCCCGACGTGCTGTTCCGCGGCTTCACCGCGTCACCGCTCCTCGGCTCGCCGATCGGCATGTCGGTGTACGTCGACGGCGTGCGCGTCAACGAGTCGTTCGGCGACACCGTGATGTGGGACCTGATCCCGCGCGGCGCGATCGCGACCGTGAACCTCGTGCCCGGCTCGAACCCGGTCTTCGGTCTCAACACGCTCGGCGGCGCGCTCGCGGTGCACACGAAGTCGGGCCGCTACGACCCGGGCCTCGCGGCCGGCGTGAGCGGCGGCGCGTGGGGCCGGCGCGACGTGGACGTGAGCTGGGGCGGAGCGCGCGGTCCGTGGGACGGCTTCGTCGCCGCGAGCGCCCAGGACGACGACGGCTGGCGCGACGCTTCGCCCTCGCGCGTGCGCCAGCTGTTCGCGAAGGCCGGCTGGCAGAGCGACACGACCGACTTCGACCTGACGTTCACGGGTGCGCGGAACCGGCTGTTCGGGAACGCGCTCGCGCCCCTCTCGCTCCTCGCGCGGCGGCGCGAGGCGGTCTACACGACGCCCGACATCACGCGCCCGGACCTCTCGTTCCTCAACCTGACCGCGAGCCACGCCTTCTCGCCGCGCGCCGTGCTCTCGGGCAACGTGTACCGGCGCGACCTGACGCTCGACACGACCAGCGGCGACGTCAACGACGAGGAGGGCGGCGCGATCGCCGTGCTGCACAACGCCACGACCGTGCAGCGGACGACCGGGGCGGCGCTGCAGTGGGCGTGGGCCACCGGCTCGGCGCGGCGCGGCCACACGCTGGCGTTCGGCGCGACGTGGGACCGCGGGCGCACGGACTTCGAGCAGTTCGAGCAGGACGCGACGTTCGACGCGGCGCGCGCCGTGGTCCCGATCGACGATCCCGTGCTCACCACGCGGCTGTCCGGGACGAACGACTACGCCGGCCTCTACGTCGCGGACACGTTCACGCCGCGCGCGGACCTGCACGTCACCGCCTCGGCGCGCTACAACCGCGCGCGCGTGTCGACCGCGGACCGCTCGGGCGCGAACCCGGCGCTCGACGGCCGGCAGTGGTTCTCGCGGCTGAACCCGGCCCTCGGCGTCACGTACGCGCCGAGCGCCGCGCTCACGCTCTACGGCTCCTACAACGAGGGCTTCCGCGTCCCGACGCCCGTCGAGCTGACCTGCGCCGACCCCGACGCGCCGTGCTCCCTGCCGGTCGGGTTCCTCTCCGACCCGCCGCTCGCGCCGGTGGTGTCGCGCACGCTCGAGTTCGGCGCGCGCGGGCGCACCGGGCGCGGGCGCGGCCGCGGGCCGCACGGCGGCAGCGTCGACTGGTACGCGACGCTCTACCGCACCGACGTTGCCGACGACGTGCTGTTCACCGCGGCCGGGCTCAGCCGCGGCTTCTTCGCCAACGTCGACCGCACGCGCCGCGAAGGGCTCGAGGCCGGCGTCGGGCTCGCGCGCGGGCGCTTCGACGGCCGCCTCGACGTTGCGGAAACGCGCGCGACCTACGAGACCGGCGTCGACCTGTTCAACCCCGTCGCGCTCGAGGACGACCCCTCGCAGCCGGAGACGATCCACGTCACCGCCGGCGACCGCCTGCCCGGCATCCCGCGCCGCACGCTCAAGCTCCGGGCCGCGTACCGCATCACGGACGCGCTGACGCTCGGCGCGCAGCTCGTCGCCGCGTCGAGCCGCTTCCTGCGCGGCGACGAGGCCAACACGCATGCGCCGCTCGCCGGCTACGGCGTCGCCGGCGCGTACGCGACGTACGCCGCCGGGCGCGCGTGGACCGTGCGCCTCGCCGTCGACAACCTCTTCGACCGCGACTACGCCACGCTCGGCGCCTTCGGCCGCAACGCCTTCGACGCGCACGGCGCCTACGTCGACGGCCCGCACCCGGTCGAGCGCTTCGTCGCCCCGGGCATGCCGCGCACCGTGTCCCTCACGCTCTCCTACCGCGCCTCCCGCGCCCGCGCCGGCGACACCTCCGCCGCCCCGGACCGCGACTGAGTTCTCGTAGGGGCGGGGTTTCTGCAGGGGCGGGGTTTCTGTAGGGGCGGGTTTCTGTAGGGGCGGGTTTCTGTAGGGGCGGGTTTAGCGAGCGAAGCGAGCGTAACCCGCCCGCGCGGCGGGCGAACGACCAGGTGCTGCTCGGCACGCTGATGCACGACTCCGACGTGATCTCGTTCGAGGCCACGTCGACCTCGAAACTGAAGAGCGCGTTCGAGTCGGCGGTCAACGACTACCTCGCGTACTGCACCGAAAAGGGACGTGCTCCCGATCGTCCCTTCTCCGGGAGGTGCCTCCTTCGAATGGATCCCGACCTGCATCGCGCCGCGGTCGTCGTCCGTGCGGCAGACGCTGGAGAGGTCACGTCTTTGCGGCCGAGTGACCCTGCCACGGGCGGGAAGACGGCACCCGCGCTTCGATGGACCGCGGAACCTGGTTGTCGGGGCACGCCCGGCACGGGAACGCCGCATGCGACTACGCGCCCGTCGGCAGCCTCAGCGTGGCGACGGTGCCGCCCCCCGGCGCGGAGGCGAGCGAGATCGACGCGCGGTCGCCGTGCAGCCGCGCGAGGCGCGCGGCGAGGTTGGACAGGCCGATGCCGCCGGGGTCGCTGCCGCGCGCGCGATCCGCGGCGGGGAAGGGAGCGGGACCTGAAGCGGGACCCGAAGCGGGACCCGGACCAGGTCCCGGACCGGGACCCGCACCGGGTCCCGGCCCGTCGTCGCGGACCGTGATCACGACCTCGTCCCCGTCCTGCGCGGCGCCGATCGCGATCCGGCCCGCGCCCTCGCGCCGCGCGATGCCGTGCACGACCGCGTTCTCGACCAAAGGCTGCAGCGCGAGCGCGGGGACCAGCACCGCGGGATCGCAGCCGAGGTCCCACGTCACGGAGAGGCGGTCGGAGAAGCGCGCCTGTTCGAGCTCGAGGTAGCGGCGCGTGAGGTCGACCTCGTCGGCGAGCGTGATCCGCGGCGCGGCGCCCACGCGCAGCGTCGCGCGCAGGAGGTCGGCGAGGCCGATCGTCATCGCCTGCGCGGCGGCGGGATCGCGATCGATCGTCGCCACGATCGCGTTCAGCGCGTTGAACAGGAAGTGCGGCCGCAGCTGCGCCTGCAGGGCGCGCAGCTGGGCCTCGGACAGGTCGGCCGCGAGCCGCGCCGCGCGCAGCTCCTCTTCGCGCAGGAGCGCGAACCAGCGCAGCGCGGCGTGGGTCGCGACGATCCCGCCGTAGATCACGACGAACAGGTCGCCCTGCACGCGCAGGCCGATCGCGATCGTGCTGACGAGGCCGAACGGCTCGGCGAGCCCGGCCGCGCGCGCGACGAGCGCGACGACGAGGATCTGCCCGACGACGACGACGGGGCACAGCACGAGGTGCACGCCGAGCGCGCGCACGACGCGCCCGCGCTCGAGCGGGACGCGGTCGGCGGCCTTGAACACCAGCGCCGACCACGCGCCCCACGACAGCCAGAGGACGAGGTGGATCGCGAAGGCCTGCGCGGCCGGCAGGTCGGGGCGCAGCCGCGACGGGACGAGCTGCAGGCCGAACGTCGCGACCAGCGCGGGCGCGATCCAGAACGCGAGCAGGAGGGGACGGGCGCGGCGCGTCACGGGCCATCCTCCAGCAGCGCGTCGAGCGCCTCGCGGAAGGTGCGGCTGGCCTGGAGCCGCGTGCCGTCGCGCAGGACGACCAGTTCGTCGCCGCCGGACCACGGCCGGACCTCACGCACGGCCGCGACGTCGACGAGGTAGCGCCGGTGGATCCGCACGAAGCGCCGCGGGTCGAGCCGCGCGGCCATCCCGGCCAGCGTCTCGCGCGAGCGGTAGCTGCGGTCGGCCGCGTGGAGGAGCACGTAGTTGCCCGCGGACTCGATCCACAGGACGTCGTCGAGCGGCACGACGAGCGTGCGGCTGCCGTCGCGCAGGACGAGCCGCGCGGGCGCGTCGTCCGCCGGCGTGCTGCTCCGTGACTCGAGCCGCCGCCACGCGCGGCGGAAGCGCGCCTCGTCGAACGGCTTCAGGAGGTAGTCGACCGCGGCGGCGTCGAACGCCGCGAGCGCATGCTGCTCGTGCGCGGTCACGAACACGAGCGGCGGCATGCGTGCGGCGCCGATCGCCTCGACGACGGTGAGGCCGTCGGCGCCCGGCATCTCCACGTCGAGGAAGACCGCGTCGGGCCGCGCTTCGCGGATCAGCGCGATCGCGCTGCGCCCGTCCCGGGCTTCGACCGGCTCCGCGTGCGGGGCCACGCGCCGCAGGAGGTGGGCGATGCGCTCGCGGGCGAGCGGTTCGTCGTCGGCGATGAGCACGCGCGAGATCACGGGTCCTCCCGGGGTGCGCCGGCCGGGGCGGCCGGGCGCGGTGTGCCGGTATGTGTACCGGGATCCCGTCCCCGCGGCCGCACGTCTCCTCACGCCGGAATCACCGTTCATCCCGAATCGCTGCCCTTCGGGGGCCGGTCCCGTAGCTTCACGTCCGTTCGAATGGAGGACGACGCGTGAAACTCTCCCTCGCAACCCTGCCCATCCTGCCGCTCGCGGCGCTGTGCCTCGCCACGCTGCCCGCCGCCGCGGACGTGGACTATTCGCTCACCGACCACACCGCGGAGATCGCCTTCGGCATCGACAGCGGCGAGTCGATGGTGTGGCTCGACACCTTCCCCGTCGATCCGCTCGGCGCGTACGTCGACACGGTCAAGGTCGCGTACGGCCGGCCCGGCGGCCCGTCCCCGATCAACGGGCAGAATGTCAGGATCCTGCTCTACGAGGACCTCGACGGCGGCGACCCGAAGAACGCGCGGCTCGTGTGGTCCTTCGACACCAGGGTCGCCAACGGGAACACCAACACGCTGAACAGCTACGCGGTGCCCCCGACGTTCGTGCGCGGCAGCCTCGTCGTCGGCGTGTACTACCGCAACACGAACCCGCTGCGCGTGTACATCGGCGCCGTCGACACGACCGCCCCGTCGTTCGCGGACCGCTCGTACACGGGCTGGGCCGTCACCCTCGACCCGGCCAACCTCGGCGCGATCCCCGCCGCGCAGTGGGGCACGCTCGAGGCGAGCGGCACGGTGGGGAACTTCGTCGTCGACGCGCACGCGCGGCCCACGCCCGACGGCATCCTGCTGTCCGCGGTCGAGAAGGTCCCGGCCGGCGGTCTCGTGCGGCTCACGTTCAGCGGCCCGAAGTCGGCCTACGACGTGCAGCGCGCCTCGCGCCCCGACTTCGCCGACGGCGCCGTCGTGGGCGCCGCGGTCGCCGGCCCCACGTGGGACGACCCGGTGCTCGGCGACGGGCGGACGTGGTTCTACCTCGTGCAGTAGGCGAGGGGGGGCGTCGGTTGGCATCCGCCTTGAATGGCCCCATACTCCCCGTCTGCCCAGAGTCGCGCGACGAGTCCGGTCGCGTTCCGGATCACCACCGACTCACACCAGACAGGAGACGCGTTGAAGAGCCTCGAAGACATTGCGTGTGCCATCGAAGAGAGTGCGGGCCAGAACGGGTTCACGACGGTCCGCACGTGGAACGGGGACTCGCTGCAGGTCCAGTTCACCGCCCACAGCGGCCGGCCCGGCCCGCTGCTCGCGCTCTCGCGCGACGGGTTCAACCGCACGGTCGGCGTCCTCGGGGACAAGCGCTTCAACCCCTGGCCCGACGACATGGAATCGTTCGCGTGGGGCCGCTTCTGGCGCGCCGTCCGCGAGTGGGGCCGTCAGCGGCCGATGAAGGCGCAGGAGTTCGGCTACGGGGAGCGCTCGCGCCGCTAGCGCGCCGTCGCTCTCTCCTCGAGCGCGGTCCTGATCCGCTCGTACACGACATCCGAATCGAGCAGGTCGAGGTGCCCGGTCGCGCAGGCGACGAAGCGCGTCTCCGGGCCCGCGAACTCCATGTCCCCGTCGACGTGCTCGCCCAGCGCGCTCTCCACGGGCACGAGCCCGTCCCCGAGCGCGACGTCCCGCACGTCGCCGCGGGTCCGTCCCCGCGTCCCCGCGATCGCGTGGCCGACGACGCCGTCGGGCAGCCGCACGGGCGCACGCCCCTCCGCGCGCGGCCCGCACTCGAAGCGGTCGCGGTCCTGCCAGTGTTCGTCGAGCACGTTGCCGTGGCGCAGGTCGGTGATCCCGGCGCTGCGCAGCCGCCCGATGCGGCCCAGGCCGGCGGCGTAGGGCAGGGCCAGGAGCAGCGTCTCGAACTGGTTCCCGAGCCGCTCGAGCGGCGCGCCGTGATGCGGGGTCCCGACGCACACGACCGTGCGCAGCGGGCGCGCCCACGCCGCGCCGGTCACGGCCGCCTCGTGACACGCGCTGCGCGCGACGAGACCGCCCATGCTGTAGCCGACGAGCGCGAGCTCCTCGACCGGCACCGGCCACGCGGCCACGAACTCCTCGAGGGCCCGCGACAGCGCGCGCCCGTTCGTCGACACGTTGAGCCCGCTGTTGTAGCGCACGTAGAGCGGCACGACGCCGAGATCGCGCGCGAGCCGCGCGCCGTAGTCCGGGCGCCCGGCCCCGCCGCGCCGCCACGCGCGCTCGTCGTGACACAGGCCGTGCACGAGGACGACGAGGCGCGTCGCGTCCGGCGGCACGGGCGCCGCGCCGCGGATCGACAGCGGCATCGCGAGCGGGTTCCCGGTCTCGTGCAGGTGATCGCCGACCAGGCCGTTGAGCACGGCGTGGAAGGACGTCGCGTCCGCAGCGTCGAGGGGTGAAGCACCGTCGCGCGCCGCGGCGAGCCAGCCCAGCGGCACGTCCGCGACGTGTCCGGCGAGGCTCGTGATCCCGCGCACGAGGCCGTAGACGAACCCGGTCAACCCCCGCGCGCGGAGCGGCGCCGGACGGTGCCCCACGCGCGGCGCGCGGAGGATCTCCGCGTGCATCGTCTCGACGATCTCGGTCACGCGCAGCGTCCCCGTCGTCGCCAGTCGGGCGAGGCCGCGGACGTCGCTGAGCGAGACGGACATGCCGCAGTATGGACCGGCGGTACCCGGTCCACCACGGCGCCGAACGCGCGCGTCCGGTCAGCGCGCCGGGACGCGCACCTCGTAGTGCTGCGAGCGCTGGTCGAAGCGCTCCAGTACGGCCCGCGCGCTCGCCGGGACGACGCAGGCCTCGTAGTCGTCGCCCGCGAATCGGCGCACCGCGTCGAGGTCGTCGAAGTGCATGATCGTCACGAACTCGACCTCCATCGCGAGAGTTCGTCGAAGAAGTTCGATGTCGCGGAAGCCGCGGATGCCGCGGCCGCGGATGCCGGCGAAGATCTCGCCCGTGAGGAGCGCCTCGTAGGCGTCCGCGTTCTCGAGCGTGGTCCAGCCGTGCCAGATGCGAGCGATCACGGGTCCTCCTTCGGGAGATGTTTCGACCGCGGCGTCAAGGCTACGGCATGAGGCGGGTCGCTCGAAGCCGACTCCGTTTACCCCGGTCCAGGCGTGCGTATCGCACACGCGATCCGCACTGTACGGTTCCCGGTCGCCTTATGCTGCACCCATGAACGGACTTCCGAATCCCGCGGAAGCACTCCTCGACCTCATCCCCGACGCGGTCATCTTCATCGACCTCGAGGGACGGGTGCGCACGTGGTCCCGCGGCGCCGAGCGGACGTACGGCTGGACGTCGGAGGAAGCCGTCGGCCGGCGGCTCGACGAGTTGACGGTCGGCGCGGCGCAGCGGGACGATCTCCGCGCGGCCCTGCGTCCGCCCGAAGGACGCACCCTCGACTTCGAGGGACCGCGCCGCTGCAAGGACGGCCGCGAGATCTGGGTCCACGTGCGGGTCCGGCTCATGCACGACGCGGAGGGGAAACCCGCCGGCGTGCTGGGAGTCTCGCGCGACATCATCGCCCTGCGGAACTCGCACGAACAGGAGCGCGAAGCGCAGCAGCGCGCGCTCGACCGGGCGCGGCTGGTGAGCCTCGACGGCCGGATGAACGACATCGAGGTCGTGAAGCGCATCGACGGCTCGATCGTGCACGGCAACGACCGCGCGCTGTCGGCCTACGGCTACACGCGGGAGGAATTCGAGAGGCTCAACGTCCGCGACCTGCGCGAGGAGTCCACGCGGGCCGCCCTCGAGGACCAGCTCGCGCTCGCGGCCACGGACGGGACGCGCTACGAGACCGTGCACCGCCGCAAGGACGGGTCGGTGTTCCCGGTCGAGGCCAGCGTGCGCTGGTTCGAGGTCGACGGCGAGCGCTACCTCCACGGCCTGATCCGTGACCTCACGGACGAGCACCGGATGCGCGAGGGCGAGCGCCGGCTGGCGTCGACGTTCGCCGCGATGGCCGAAGGCGTCGTGGTGCAGGACGCGTCCGGCCGGATCGTGAGCTGCAACCCGGCCGCGGAGCGCATCCTCGGGCTCACGCGGACGCAGATGGAAGGGCTCTCGTCGGTCGACCCGCAATGGCAGGCCGTGCACGAGGACGGCCGCCCGTTCCCCGGCGAGACCCACCCGGGCATGGTCACGCTGCGCACCGGGGAACCGCAGCGGGGCGTGATCATGGGAGTGCGCCGGCCGGACGGGGCGCAGAACTGGATCTCGATCTCGTCGGAGCCGCTCCGCGCCGGTCCGGGCCAGCCGCCGTACGGCCTGGTTGCCACGTTCACCGACGTGACCGCGCTGCGCCGGGGCCACGAGCTCGTGCGCGAGAGCGAGCGGAAGCTCGCGGCCGTGCTCGACGGCAGCGACGACGGCTATTTCGAAGCCTTGATGCCGGAGGGGCGCGTCGAGTACAGCCCGACGCTCGCGCACATGCTCGGGGCCGACCCGGAGACCTTCGGGTCGCACACGATCTCGTACCTGGAGTGCATCCACCCCGAAGATCGTCCGACCGCCGAGCGCAACCTCGCGGAGCTGGTCTCGTTCCGCGTGGACAGGGTCGACCACACGCACCGCGTCCGGCGCCTGGACGGCACGTGGCGCTGGGTCCAGCTGCGCTGCTCGGTGGTGAGCGCCGGCGCGGGCCGGGTCCGCATCGCCGGCACCGTGCGCGACATCACCGAGCGCATCGAGCGCGAGCGGCGCCTCGAGAGCCTCCTCGACTCGAACGCCGCGCTGATCGAGGAACTGCGGGGCGCCCTGGCGCACGTGAAGACGCTGTCCGGGCTGCTGCCGATCTGCATGCACTGCAAGCGCATCCGCGACGACGCCGGCTACTGGAAGCAGCTCGAGGAGTACATCGGGTCGCGCACCCCGGCGCAGTTCAGCCACGGGCTGTGCCCGGAGTGCTACACCAAGCACTACAGCGCATTCGAAGACGAGCCGTCGCCGCCCGAGCGGGAGTAGCGCGGGCGATGCGACCGTCAGAACCCGCGTGCCTGCCCGGCGAGGGGTGACGGATTCACGTGGACGGTCCAGGACTGGGTGGCCTGGTCCCCGCAGTCGTCCTTCGGGGTGGCGATCGTGAAGTGGAAATCG
>JABLTH010035412.1_pt1 | contig 14214 bp, 15 predicted proteins | sample 7875711 | NCBI WGS metagenome assembly JABLTH01 (sample SAMN14941262, study PRJNA633318) | bioreactor metagenome | isolation source: bioreactor | place: China | collected 2019-03-05 | reverse complement strand
GGGCCCAGCGCGTCCAGCCCGGCCGCGAGCGCAAGCCAGGCCAGGCCGGCCCACAGGTGGCGCGCCTCGGGCCGGGCGGCACGCCACAGCAGCGCGGCGGCGCGCCGGGCGGTGGATCCGTGCTCAGTCGTGTTCAAGCGATGCCTTCAGTTGCTGAATGCGCCACTGCTGCGCGTACCAGCTGTGGGCCACGCCCTTGGCCAGCAGCTGTTCGTGCGTGCCGCGCTCGGCCAGGTGGCCGTGGCGCAGCACCGCGATCAGGTCGGCATCGGCCACCGCCGACAGCCGGTGGCTGACGACGATCACCGTGCGGCCCTGGCGCTGCGCGCGCAGGTGCTCGAGGATGCGGTGCTCGGTCTCGGTGTCGACCGCCGACAGCGCGTCGTCGAGCAGCAGCAGCGGCGCGTCGGCCAGCAGCGCGCGGGCGATCGCCACCCGCTGGCGCTGCCCGCCCGAGAGCGTGACGCCGCGCTCGCCAACCGGCGTGTCGTAGCCCTGCGGCAGGCGCTGGATGTCGTCGTGCACGGCCGCCAGCTCGGCCACCGCCTGGATCTGCGCCCGCGTCGCGTCGGGCCGGGCCAGCGCGATGTTCTCCGCCACGCTGGCCGAGAACAGGATGGGTTCCTGCGGCACCCAGGCGATGCCGGCACGCAGCGCGTCCAGCGTGTAGTCGGCCAGCGGGGTGCCGCCCCAGTCGATGCGCCCAGCCTGCGGCGTCCATTGGCGCAGCAGCAGCTTCAGCAGCGTGCTCTTGCCCGATCCGGTCGGCCCGACCAGGCCCAGCGTGGTGCCCGGCGCGATGTGCAGCGACAGCCCGTCCAGCGCCGCCTGGGTGCTGCCGGGGTAGGCGAAGCGCAGGTCGCGCAGCGCGATCTCTCCCGGCCGCACCGGCGCGAGGCTGCCGTCGTCGTCGATCGCCAGCGGCTCGTCCAGCACCGCGCCCAGGCGCGACCAGGCGGCGCGGCCACGCTGCCACAGCGCCAGCACCCAGCCGGCGGCGAACATCGGCCAGATCAGCTGCACCAGGTAGAGCTGGAAGCTGGTCAACTGGCCGATCGTCAGCTCGTCGTGCCAGACCAGCCAGCCGCCGAGCGCGAGCGACAGCACGATCGACGTGGCCAGCGTCATCCCGACCGCCGGCTCGTAGCGGGCCTCCCAGCGTTGCGATTCGTAGGCCGCGTCGGCGGCCTGGCCGGCAAGCGTGGCGAAGACCTGGCCGCTGCGCGCCTCCAGGCCGAGGGCCCGCAGCGTGCGCACCCCCGACAGCGTCTCCTGCACGTGGTCGTTCAGCGCACCGAAGCGCTCCAGCGCTTCCTTCGAACGGTCGTGCACGTGGCGCGAGATCCAGGCGAAGCTCCAGGCCATGAACGGGAAGGGCAGCAGCGCGATGGCAGCCAGCCGCCAGTCCACCCCGACCGCCATCGTGGCGACGACGAGCACCAGCGTCAGCGTGCCGTCGAAACCGGCCAGCATCGCCTCGCCGGCCGCCATCTCGACCGCGTCGACGTCGTTGGTTGCCAGCGCCATCAGGTCGCCGGTGCGGCGGGTCTGGTAGAAGCGCGGGCCCTGCTCGGCCAGGCGGCGGTACAGCCGCTGACGCAGTTCGACCCCCATGCGGTAGGCGGCGGCATACAGGCGCACGCGCCAGCCCACGCGCAGGCCGTAGATCGCGACGCCGGCCGCCAGCAGCAGCCCGAGCTCGCGCCACAGCGCGGGGCCCGCCAGCCGGTGCGCGACCAGCGCGTCGACCAGGTGGCCAACCTGCCGCGGCAGCCAGACCGTCAGCAGCGCGATGCCGACCAGCATCGCGGCCGCGCCGGCATAGGCCGCGGCATGGCGGCGCACGAAGGCGCGGATCAGGGCGGCGAGCGTCATGGCGAAGCGGGCGATTCTAGTGATCGCCGTGGCCAGGGGGACTTGAACTCCGCGCCGGCCGCCCTTAACTCGGGAAGCATGCGGCGCCGCCGGGCGGCTGGCGCGCCGCGCAACCCCTGAAAGGAGCACAGCCATGTACGAATCCCTCTGGAGCTTCCCGGGCGGCGTGCTGGGCGAGTTCGAGCGCCTGCGCCGTGAACTGGACGACGTCTTTGCCGGCAGCGCCATGCCCAGCAGCATTCGTTCGGCTGCACCGGGTGCCTTTCCCGCCATCAACGTCGGCCTGACCCCGACCAGCGTGGAGGTCTACGCCTTCGCGCCCGGCATCGACCCGGCCAAGGTGGAGGTCGTCATCGACCGTGGCGTGCTGACGATCGCCGGCGAGCGGCCGTCGTCGCTGCCGCCGCGCGGCGCCGATGCCCGGCTGAGCGTGTACCAGCACGAGCGGGCCAGCGGCAGCTTCAAGCGGGCGCTGAGCCTGCCCGACGACGTGGACCCGGCGCGTGTCAGCGCCACCTATCGCGACGGCGTGCTGAGCGTCAGCATCGCCCGCCGCGAGGAAGCGCAGCCCAAGCGCATCACCGTCCAGTGACCCGTGACGCGCCACCCAGGAGAACGATCATGACCGACACCCGTACCGACCTGCAGAAGACCGACGCCGGCGCCGAACGCAGCCCCGGCGCCGACACCCGCGCGCTGCTGCCCCGCGTGGACGTGATCGAGGACGAGCGCGGCATCACGCTGCTGGCCGACCTGCCCGGCGTGCCGCGCGAGCAACTCGACATCAAGGTCGAGGGCGAGACGCTGACGATCGAGGGCACCGTGGCCACGGCCACGCCGCCAGGCCTGCAGCCGGCCTACGTCGAGTTGCGCCTGCCGCGCTACCGCCGCGCCTTCACGCTCAGCCGCGAGCTCGATGCGGGCCGCATCGAGGCCAACCTGAAGGACGGCGTGCTGAACCTGCGTATCCCGAAGGCCGAGCACGCGCAGCCGCGGCGCATCAGCGTGCAGGTGGGCTGATGCCGCCCGCCGCCGACCGGCCCCGCGTCGGTCGCCGCGCGGCGGCGGCCCTGTTGGCCGGCAGCTTGCTGCTGCTGGGCGCCGGCGCGGCGTGGCCGCGCACCGAGGCGGCACCGCGGCCGGTGGCCGCGCGGGGGCCGCTGTTCGCCGACGAGCAGAACAACATCGCCGTCTTCAAGGCCGCCTCGCCGTCGGTGGTGAACATCACCGCGCTGACGGTCGAGCGGGACTTCTTCTCGCTCGACGTGCAGCAGGTGCCCGCCGGCACCGGCACCGGCTTCGTCTGGGACGAGCAGGGCCACATCGTCACCAATTTCCACGTCATCCAGGGGGCCAGCGCCGCCCGCGTGACGCTGGCCGACCAGACGACCCACCGCGCCGAACTGGTCGGCGCCTTTCCGGACCGCGACCTCGCGGTGCTGCGCATCGCGCTGCCCAAGGGCCGGCTGCCGCCGCTGCCGCTGGGCACGAGCCGCGACCTGCAGGTGGGGCAGCGGGTGTTCGCGATCGGCAACCCCTTCGGCCTCGACCAGACCCTGACCACCGGCATCGTCAGCGCGCTCGGCCGCGAGATCGAGTCGGTCACGCGGCGCCGCATCCGCAACGTGATCCAGACCGACGCGGCAATCAACCCTGGCAACTCGGGCGGCCCGCTGCTCGACTCCGCCGGGCGGCTGATCGGCGTGAACACCGCGATCTACAGCCCGTCGGGCGCGAGTTCGGGCATCGGCTTCGCGATCCCGGTCGACGAGGTCAACCGCATCGTGCCGCGGCTGATCCGCGACGGGCGCTTCGTGCGGCCGGCGCTGGGCGTCAGCGGGGCCTCGCCCGCGCTGGCGCGCTCGCTCGACCTGCCGGCCGGCGTCGCGCTGGTCAACGTCAGCCGCGGTGGGGCCGCCCAGCGCGCCGGCCTGCAGCCGTTTCGCCGCGGCGCCGACGGCCGCATCGTCCCGGGCGACGTGATCACCGCGGTCAACGACGAGCCGGTGGCGGACTTCGACGACCTGCTGACCGCGCTCGAGCGCTACCGCCCCGGCGACAAGGTCACGCTGACGCTGTGGCGCGCCGGCCAGACCCGCCGGCAGGCGGTGGTGCTGTCCGAGTCGTCCGATTGACGGCGCCGGCGGCGCGCGCCGCCGCGCCGCCGGGCGTCACATGCCGACGTAGTTCGGGCCGCCGCCGCCCTCGGGCGTGACCCAGACGATGTTCTGCGACGGGTCCTTGATGTCGCAGGTCTTGCAGTGCACGCAGTTCTGCGCGTTGATCTGCAGGCGGTCCGAGCCGTCGTCGTTCTTGACGAACTCGTAGACGCCCGCCGGGCAGTAGCGGCTCTCGGGGCCGGCGAATTTCGCCAGGTTCAGCGCCACCGGCACCGACGCGTCCTTCAGCGTCAGGTGGGCCGGCTGGTTCTCCTCGTGGTTGGTGTTACTGATGAACACTGACGACAGGCGGTCGAAGCTGATCCGGCCGTCCGGCTTGGGGTAGGCGATCGGCTGGCACTCGGCGGCCGGGCGCAGGTACTCGTGGTCGCGCTTGCTGGCGTGCAGCGTCCAGGGCGGACGCTTGACGCCCAGCTTGGGCAGCAGCCACTGCTCGACGCCGGTCATCAGGCTGCCGACCGTCCGGCCCTTCTTGAACCAGAGCTTGAAGTTGCGCGTCTGGTCCAGCTCCTCCTTCAGCCAGCTCTGCTCGAAGGCGACCGGGTAGGCGGCCAGCAGGTCGTGCGAGCGGTCGTTGGCCAGCGCGTCGGCGATCGCCTCGGCGCACAGCATGCCGCTCTTGATCGCCGCATGGCTGCCCTTGATGCGGGCGGCATTGAGGTAGCCGGCATCGCAGCCGACCAGCGCGCCGCCGGGGAAGACGGTGTTCGGCAGCGCCTGCGGCGTGCCGTTGTTGATCGCGCGGGCGCCGTAGCCGAGGCGCTTGCCGCCCTCGATGTGGGCGCGGATGGCCGGGTGCGTCTTCCAGCGCTGCATCTCCTCGAACGGGCTCATGTACGGGTTCTGGTAGTCCAGCCCGATCACGAAGCCGAGGGTGACCTTGTTGTCCTCGAGGTGGTAGAGGAAGCCGCCGCCGAAGGTGTCGTCGCTCATCGGCCAGCCGGCGGTGTGCACCACCAGGCCCGGCCGGGCCTTGTCGGCCGGCACTTCCCACAGCTCCTTGATGCCGATGGCGAAGCTCTGCGGGTCCTTGCCCTCGTCGAGACGGAACCTGGCGATCAGCTGCTTGCCCAGGTGGCCGCGCGCGCCCTCGGCGAACACGGTGTACTTGCCGCACAGCTCCATGCCGAGCTGGAAGCCGTCGTGCGGCTGGCCGTCCTTGCCCAGCCCCATGTCGCCGGTGGCGACGCCGCGCACCCGGCCCTGCTCGTCGTACAGCACCTCGGCGGCCGCGAAGCCCGGGAAGATCTCGACGCCCAGCGCCTCGGCCTGCTGCGCCAGCCACTTGACCACGTTGCTCAGCGAGACGACGTAGCAGCCGTGGTTGTGCAGGTTGCGCGGCACCAGCCAGTCGGGCGTGCGGGTCGAACCGTGCTCGCTCAGGAACAGGATGTCGTCGCCGGTGACCGGCTGGTTCAGCGGCGCGCCCTGGGCCTGCCAGTCCGGCAGCAGCTCGGTGAGCGCGCGCGGGTCCATCACCGCGCCGGACAGGATGTGCGCGCCGGGCTCGGAGCCCTTCTCGAGCACCACGACGCTGATCTCCCGGCCCTTCTCGGCGGCGAGTTGCTTCAGGCGGATCGCGGTCGCCAGGCCCGCCGGGCCGCCGCCGACGATCACCACGTCGTAGTCCATCGATTCGCGGGGGCCGTATTGGGCGAGCAGGTCGGGCGAGGTCATGGTGTGCAGCAGGGGGCCGAAGGGGGTGAAAGCTGTCGATTCTAGCGGCAGGGTCGACAAAATCGAACGGTCGTGCTTTTTTGGCGACAGCCCGGTCGCTGGCCGGCGCCGGTGTCGCCTGCACGTCATCCGGCCGCGAGCCTCGCGTGCTACGCTGGCCGCCCACTTCACATCGGACTGCCATGAGTTACCCCATCGACCTCTCCGGCCGCGTGGCCCTGGTCACCGGCGCCTCGAGCGGCCTGGGCGCCCAGTTCGCCCGCGTGCTGGCCAAGGCCGGTGCGGCCGTCGTGCTGTCGGCCCGCCGCGTCGAGCGGCTGAAGACACTGCGCGCCGAGATCGAAGGCGCCGGCGGCGACGCGCACGTCGTCGCGATGGACGTGTCGGACCCGGTCAGCATCCGTGCCGGCGTCGCGCACGCCGAGACCGAGGTCGGCACGCTCGACATCCTGGTCAACAACGCCGGCGTCAGCACGACGCAGAAGCTGCTCGACGTGACGCCGGAGGACTTCGACTACGTGATGGACACCAACGTGCGCGGCGCCTTCTTCGTCGCGCAGGAGGTGGGCAAGCGCATGGTGGCCCGGGCGCGCGGTGCCGCGCCCGGCACCTTCACCGGAGGCCGCATCGTCAACATCGCGTCGATGGCCGGCCTGCGGGTGCTGATCCAGATCGGTGTCTACGCGATGAGCAAGGCGGCGGTGATCCACATGACACGCGCGATGGCGCTCGAGTGGGGCCGCTACGGCATCAACGTCAACGCCATCTGCCCCGGCTACATCGACACCGAGATCAACCACCTGCACTGGCAGACCGAGGGGGGCCAGAAGCTGGTGCAGATGCTGCCGCGCAAACGGCTCGGAAAGCCGGAGGACCTCGACCTGGCGCTGCTGGCGCTGTGCGCCAACGAGAGCCACTTCATCAACGGCGCGGTGCTGCAGGCCGACGACGGGTTCGGCGTCTGATGGAGCTGCGGACGCTGACGCCGCTGGAGGCGCGGGTGCTGGGCGTGCTGGTCGAGAAGCAGCACACCGTGCCCGACACCTACCCGCTGTCGCTGAACGCGCTGGTCGCGGGCTGCAACCAGAAGACGGCGCGGGCGCCGGTGATGGACGCCGCGGAAGCCGACGTGCTGGGCGCACTGGACAGCCTGAAGCACCTGCACCTGATCGTCGAGGTCAGCGGCAGTCGCGTCGCGCGCTACGAGCACAACCTGGGCCGGGCGCTGGGCGTGCCGAGCCAGTCGGTCGCGCTGCTGGCGGTGCTGATGCTGCGCGGCCCGCAGACGGCCGCCGAGCTGCGCCTGAACTGCGAGCGGCTGCACCGCTTCGCCGACATCTCGTCGGTCGAGGCCTTCCTGGACGAGCTGGCGAGCAAGCCGCCGCCGCGGGTGGTGAAGCTGCCGCGCGCCGCCGGCGAGCGCGAGGCGCGCTGGGCGCACCTGCTGTGCGGCGAGCCGGCGTTCACGGCGGCCGCGGGGGCGGTGGGCGCCGAGTCGGCCTCGGTGCCGGCCGGCGAGCTGGCGGCGCTGCGCGGCGAAGTGACCCGGCTGGCCGACGAACTCGCCGCGCTGCGCGCCGAGCTGGCCGCGGTCAAGGCCGAGCTGGGACTGGGTTGATCGACAGGGTGGGACGACGATGCGCTTCGAGCTGCCGGCCGAGAAGAAGCTGACCTACGAGATGGTCATCCCCATCCGCTGGGGCGACATGGACGCGATGGGCCATGTCAACAACACCGTCTACTTCCGCTACTTCGAGATCGTGCGGGTGCAGTGGCTGCAGGAACTCGGCGGCCCGCCCGATCCGACCGGCCAGGGCCCGGTCATCGTCAACGCCTTCTGCAACTTCCTCAAGCAGCTGGAATACCCGGGCGAGGTGCGGGCCCGGCACTACGTGGCCAACCTCGGCCGCAGCAGCTTCGACACCTTCATCACGCTCGAGCGCACCGACCAGCCGGGCGTCGTCTACGCCGAGGGCGGCGCGACCACCGTGTGGGTCGATTTCCCGGCCGGCAAGTCGGTGCCGGTGCCCGACTGGCTCCGGCGCCTGATCGGCTGAGCGGCCCCGCCGGCGGCCCGGGCCGCTACAGGCCCTGGCCGGTCAGCAGCCGGTGCACCAGCTCCGGCGTCGTGCTGGCCCCGACCTTGCGCATCAGCCGGGCGCGGTAGACGTCGACCGTGCGCGGGCTGATGGCCAGCCGCTTGCCGATCTGCTTGCTGGTGGCGCCGTCGATCAGCAAGGCGGCGATCTCGCGCTCGCGGCCGGTGAAGTCGACCTTCAGCACGCGCCGGGCCGACAGGTCCTCGAAGCTCCAGATGCCGGCCGCATGCGGGTCCGACGCGTCGAGCGCCCGGCCCGACACGTGGCACCAGAAGAGCTCGCCGTCGAGGCGCTTCATCACCCGGTCGTCGGCATAGCGCCCGTCCGGGCCCAGGCTCGCCACGATGCGCTCGCCGGTGCGCTGGTACTCGTCCGCGCTCGGGTACAGCACCTCGAAGGAGCGGCCGACCAGCTGGTCGCGCTGGGCGTGGAACATCTCGAGCACCCGCCGGTTGCAGTCCAGCACCAGCCGGCGGCGCGACAGGATCATGCCGATCGGCGCGAGGTCGAACGCGGTGCGGTAGTCGAGGTCGATCGGCACGGCGTCGGCCGCCGTCACAGCAGCGCGTAGGTGGTGGTCGCGTGGGCGGCCAGCTTGCCGTCCGGCAGCAGGCACTCGACCTCGCCGAACACCAGCTGACGCCCGGGCTTGAGCACGCGGGCGACGACGGTGACCTCGCCGGCGTCCTTCGGCACCGGGCGCAGGAAGCTGGTCTGCAGCTGCACGGTCGTCATCGGGCGGAAGCCGCCGAGCTGGGCGCTGACGGCCAGCACCATCGCGGTGTCGGCGGCGGCCATCAGCGTCTGCCCGCAGAGCACGCCGCCGCCGTGGACATGCTGAGCGCCGACCGGCAGCGCAAGCATCACGCCGTCGGGCTCGACCGCGCGCACGACGAGGTCGAGCTGCTGGACCCAGGGGGCGAACATCGTGGACAGCAGCTGCTGCAGCTGCTCTGGCGTGACGGCGGTGGGGTGGTCGGACATGGCAGTTCGGCCTTAGTCAAATCTACGTAACGACTACTTAATGTGTTACGTAGTACCCTTCGTGCCCATCCGAATTAGCCCGGAGGCAACCCGAATGAACAAGGTTTACCCGAGCGCCGCCGCGGCGCTGGACGGCATCGTCAAGGATGGGCAGCTGATGGCCGTCGGCGGCTTCGGCCTGTGCGGCATCCCCGAGGCGCTGATCGACGCGCTGCAGGCCAGCGGCGTCAAGAACCTGACGGTGATCTCGAACAACGCCGGCGTCGACGGCTTCGGCCTGGGCAAGCTGCTGGCGACGCGCCAGATCCGCAAGATGATCTCGAGCTACGTCGGCGAGAACAAGGAGTTCGAGCGGCAGTACCTCTCGGGCGAGCTGGAGCTGGAGTTCACGCCCCAGGGCACGCTGGCCGAGAAGCTGCGCGCCGGCGGCGCCGGCATCCCGGCCTTCTTCACCAAGACCGGTGTCGGAACCATCGTCGCCGAGGGCAAGGAGACGCGCGAGTTCGACGGCCACACCTACGTGATGGAGCGCTCGCTGGTGCCCGAGGTCTCGCTGGTCAAGGCCCATGTGGCCGACAAGAGCGGCAACCTGCTGTTCCGCCGCACCGCGCGCAACTTCAACCCCAACGTCGCGATGGCCGGCAAGATCACCGTGGTCGAGGTCGAGAAGATCGTCGAGACCGGCGAGCTCGACCCGGACCAGATCCACCTGCCCGGCATCTTCGTGCACCGCATCGTGCTGAACGCGACGCCGGAAAAGCGCATCGAGCAACGCACCACCCGGAAAGCCGCGTGAGCGCGCAAGGCATCAGGAGATAAGACATGGCTTGGACCCGCGATGAAATGGCCGCCCGCGCCGCGCAGGAACTGCAGGACGGCTTCTACGTGAACCTGGGCATCGGCCTGCCCACCCTGGTGGCCAACCACGTGCCGGCGGGCATGGAGGTGTGGCTGCAGAGCGAGAACGGCCTGCTCGGCATCGGCCCGTTCCCGACCGAGGACGAGGTCGACCCCGACCTGATCAACGCCGGCAAGCAGACGGTGACGACGCTGCCGGGCTCGTCGATCTTCTCCAGCGCCGACAGCTTCGGCATGATCCGCGGCGGCAAGATCAACCTGGCCATCCTCGGCGCGATGCAGGTCAGCGAGCACGGCGACCTGGCGAACTGGATGATCCCCGGCAAGATGGTCAAGGGCATGGGCGGCGCGATGGACCTCGTGGCCGGCGTCGGCCGCGTGATCGTGCTGATGGAGCATGTGGCGACCAAGAAGGACGGCTCGACCGACCTGAAGATCCTGCCGAAGTGCACGCTGCCGCTGACCGGGCTGGGCGTGGTCAACCGCATCATCACCGACCTGGCGGTGATGGACGTGACGCCGCAGGGCCTCAAGCTGGTCGAGCTGGCGCCCGGCGTGACGCGCGAGGAGGTCCAGGCCAAGACCGGCGTCACGCTGCACTGAGCCGGCCGCGCCCGGCCGGCCCTGCCGGGATGGCATCATCGGCCGGCATGGGGGTGACGCATCGACCGCGAAGGCGGGCAGGGCAGGCCGGGCGGTCGAACCTGCCGGCGAGCCTGCTGAAGGCCCTGCTGGCGTCCTCGCTGGCGTCCTCGCTGGCGTCCTGCACGACAGCGCCGCCGGCCGCTGGTGTCGACGAGCTGCCGCCCACCCCCGAGGCCGCCACCGGCCTGGCGGATGCCACCGCCCAGCAGCCGCACCGCTGGGCCGTGGCCGGGGCGAACCCGCTGGCCAGCGAGGCCGGGGCCACAGTGCTGCGCCGCGGCGGCAATGCCGTCGACGCGGCGGTGGCGATGCAGTTCGTGCTCGCGCTCGTCGAGCCCCAGTCGAGCGGGCTGGGTGGCGGCGCCTTCCTGCTGCACTGGGACGGCCGGGCGCTGGAGGCCTGGGACGGCCGCGAAACGGCGCCGGCCGCGGCTGACGAGCGGCTGTTCCTCGATGCCGATGGCCGCCCGCTGCCGTTCGACGCGGCGGTGACCGGCGGGCGCGCCGTGGGCACGCCGGGCGCGATCCGCATGCTGGAGGCGGTCCACCGCCGCCACGGCCGACTGCCGTGGGCCGAGCTGGTCGCGCCGGCGCTCGCGCTGGCCGAGCAGGGGTTCATCGTCAGCCCGCGGCTGGCCGGCCTGCTGCGCAGCGCGGCGGGCCAGGCGCTGCGCGCCGACCCGCAGGCGCGCGGCTACTTCTTCGATGCGGCGACCGGCCAGCCGCACGCCGCCGGCCACCGGCTGCGCAACCCCGCCTTCGCCGCCGTGCTGCGCCGCATCGCGGCCGAGGGCAGCGCGGCGCTGCACACCGGCCCGGCCGCGGCCGACATCGTGCGGCGCGTGCGCCAGCACCCGACCCAGCCGGGGCGGCTGACCGAGGTCGACCTCGCCGGCTACCGGCCGCTGCAGCGGCCGGCGCTGTGCACGCGCTGGCGCCTGCAGTACCGCGTCTGCGGCTTCCCGCCGCCATCGTCCGGCCACCTGGCGACGATGCAGATCCTCGGCCTGCTCGACCAGCTGCCGGCGCCGCCCGCGCCGCTGGCCGACGGGCTGCCGAGCCCGGCCTTCCTGCACCGCTACGCCGAGGCGGCGCGGCTGGCCTTCGCCGACCGGGCGCAGTACGTCGCCGACCCCGCCTTCGTCGCCCCGCCGGCCGGCCGCTGGGACAGCCTGCTCGACGAGGCCTACCTGGCGCGCCGCGCCCGCCTGATCGACGACGGGCACAGCCTGGGGGTGGCGCCGGCCGGCGATCCGGGGCCGGCCGCGGCCGCGTGGCTCGCACCGCAGGCGCCGCAGCCCGAGCACGGCACCAGCCATGTCGCCATCGTCGACGCCGACGGCCAGGCGGTGTCGATGACGACCACCATCGAGGCGGCGTTCGGCAGCCGGGTGATGAGCGACGGCGGCAGCGGCCTGCCCGGCGGCTTCCTGCTCAACAACGAGCTGACCGACTTCGCCTTCGTGCCGCGCGACGCGGCGGGCCGGCCGGTGGCCAACCGGGTCGAGCCGGGCAAGCGGCCGCGCTCGAGCATGTCGCCGACGATGGTCTTCGACGAGCCTTCGGGCCGCCTGCGCGCGGTGCTGGGCTCACCCGGCGGCTCGGCGATCGTGCACTACAACGCCAAGGCGCTGCTGGGCACGCTGGCCTGGGGCCTGACGCCGCAGCAGGCGCTGGACCTGCCCAACTTCGCCAACGACAACGGGCCGACGCGGCTCGAGGCCGGCCGCTTCCCGCCGGCCACCGCGCGGGCGCTGCAGGCGCGCGGCCAGCGCGTCGCCGAGCAGGACCTGGCCAGCGGCACGCAGATGCTGCTGCGCGTCGGCGAGCGCTGGCTGGGCGGGGCGGACCGTCGCCGCGAGGGCCGGGTCGTCGGCGACTGAGCGGTGCCGCCGCCGGCCGGCTCAGCGGCCGGCCAGCGCGCGCGCGACCTCGGGCACCAGGGCCGGGCCGCGGTAGATGAAGCCGGTGTAGACCTGCACCAGGTCGGCGCCGGCGTCGATCTTGGCGCGGGCGTCGTCGGCGCTCATCACGCCGCCGACGCCGATGATCGGGAAGCCCGGCCCGAGCGCTGCGCGCAAGGCCCGCACGACCCGGTTGCTCGCCGCGCGCACCGGCGCGCCCGACAGGCCGCCGGTTTCGTCGGCATGCGGCAGGCCCTGCACCGCGTCGCGCGCGATCGTGGTGTTGGTGGCGATCACGCCGTCCATGCCGTGCCGCTGCAGCGTGGCCGCGATGACCGCGATCTGCTCGTCGTCGAGGTCGGGCGCGATCTTCAGGAACATCGGCACGCGGCGCGCCTGCTGCTGCTCGAGCAGCGCCTTGCGCTCGGTCAGCGCACCCAGCAGCGCATCGAGCGCCTCGTCCCCCTGCAGCGCCCGCAGGTTCTTGGTGTTCGGGCTGGAGATGTTGACCGTCACGTAGTCGGCGTAGGGGAAGACGCCGGTCAGGCCGGCGAGGTAGTCGTCCACCGCCTGCTCGATCGGCGTGGCGGCGTTCTTGCCGATGTTCAGCCCGAGGATGCCGCCGGCGGCGCGGAAGCTGCGCGCGCGCCGCACGTTGGCCAGGAAGCTGTCCAGCCCCTCGTTGTTGAAGCCCAGCCGGTTGATCAGCGCGTCGGCCTGCGGCAGGCGGAACATGCGGGGCTTGGGGTTGCCCGGCTGGGCCTTGGGCGTCACCGTGCCGACCTCGATGAAGCCGAAGCCCATCGCGCCCAGGCCGTCGATGCAGCGTCCGTTCTTGTCGAGTCCGGCCGCCAGGCCGACCCGGTTCGGGAAGCGCAGGCCGGCCACCGTCACCGGGTCGTCGACGCGGGCCTGCGCCCACAGGCACTGCGCCGGCGTGTTCTGCAGGCGGGCGATGGTGCCCAGGGTCAGGTCGTGGGCGGCCTCCGGGTCGAGGCCGAAGAGGAAGGGGCGGGCGAGGGCGTAGGGCAGCAGGGACATGGCCGGATTGTCTCAGCCCATGCCCCGGTCTCAGGCCGCCGTCAGGGGCGCAACCGATAATCGCACCCATGACGCAAGACGAACTGAAGGCCCTGGTCGGGCAGGCGGCACTCGAATACGTGGTGCCCGGTGCGGTGGTCGGGGTCGGCACCGGCTCGACGGTCAACTGCTTCATCGACGCCCTGGCGGCGATGAAGGACCGCATCGCCGGCGCGGTGTCCAGCTCGGTCAAGAGCACCGAGCGGCTGCAGGCCCACGGCATCCCGGTGCTCGACGCCAACCAGGTCGCGTCGCTGCCGGTCTACATCGACGGCGCCGACGAGATCGACCCCCGCGGCCACATGGTCAAGGGCGGCGGGGCGGCGCTGACGCGCGAGAAGATCGTCGCCGACCTCGCCGAACGCTTCGTCTGCATCGCCGATGCCTCCAAGTTGGTCGACACGCTGGGGGCCTTCCCGCTGCCGGTCGAGGTGATCCCGATGGCAGCGGCCCAGGTCGCGCGGCGCTTCGAGAAGGCCTACGGCGGGGTGGCGCGCGTGCGCGAGGGCGTGACCACCGACAACGGCAACCTGATCCTCGACGTGCGGGGCCTGACGATCGCTGAGCCGCTGGCGATGGAGACCGAGATCAACCAGTGGCCCGGCGTCGTCACCGTCGGCATCTTCGCGCGCCACAAGGCCAGCGTCTGCCTGCTGGGCACGACCGAGGGCTTCCGGACGCTCTTTTTCTGACGCCCCGGCCCCGGGTGTATCGTCGCAGACGCAGCGCCGGCTCACGGGCCGGCACCTGAGCGCCCCCATCGAACGGAAAGGACGGCCCGTGGCCACACCCAACTACGCCTACGAGAAACGCCAGCGCGAACTGGCCAAGAAGCGCAAGAAGGAAGAAAAGGCAGCCCGCAAGTCGCAGGCCGGGCAGGGCGGCAGCGAGCCCGCCGAACCGTCGGCCCCT
>JABLTH010023969.1_pt1 | contig 14215 bp, 9 predicted proteins | sample 7875711 | NCBI WGS metagenome assembly JABLTH01 (sample SAMN14941262, study PRJNA633318) | bioreactor metagenome | isolation source: bioreactor | place: China | collected 2019-03-05 | reverse complement strand
CTGCTGTTTGCGCGCCGGCCGCTTCATGTGCGCGGCGCAGGCGTTCCCGGCTGTTTGAGAGGTGCATGCGCATGGCAGCCCGTGCGGCTTCGGGGTCTTTGCGGGCGATGGCCTCGAAGACGCTGTGGTGCTCGCGGTTGACCGTGGCACGCAGTTCCGGCGCATTCAGATAACCCACTTGGGCCAGCCCCATCCGCGTGCGAGGGATGAGTGTTTTGCCGAGCTGGGCCAGGGCGCCAACAAAGTGTTCATTGCCCGTGGCGCGCGCGATGCTCAGGTGAAATTGCAGGTCGGAGGTGGCGCTGTCGTTGCCGTCCGCCTGGTCCTGCTCGATGGCTTCGAGCGCCAGGCGCAGGGTGTCGATTTCGGCAGGAGAGATGCGCTGCGCGGCCAAGCCTGCGCACTCCGTTTCAATGGCCACGCGCAGCTCCAGCATGCTCAAGATGTCGTGCAGTGTGGACGCATCGCCCAGCGGGATGCTGTTATCTGCGCGCGGCGGCAGGACAAAACTGCCGATGCCGTGACGCGTTTCGATCAGCCCTTTGGCCTGCAGGCGCGAAATGGCTTCGCGTATTACCGTGCGGCTCACGCCGAGCGCTTCCATCAACGCGGATTCTGTCGGCAGCTTGTCGCCAACGCGCAGGGATTCATTGGCGATGCGCCCCTTGATATGGTCCACCACCACGTCCGCCAGGCTTTGGGTGCGGCGCACAAGCGTTGCGGGCGGGTGGGTGGTGGGCATGCAATCTCCGGAGGGGGCGGGTTTACCAGGGGTGGTTCAGCAGGAATGTGTCAATTATAGTCCCGTTCCATGTTGTACGACGACTGATGACATACGTGATGACCATGAATCACCAAGCTTCCGAAACCCCACTGCACACGCCGCGCGTCACGCGCCTCCAGGTCATTCCCGTGGCCGGCCGAGACAGCATGTTGCTGAACCTGAGCGGCGCCCACAGCCCGTTCTTCACCCGCAACATCGTTATTCTGGAAGACTCCGAGGGTCATACCGGCGTTGGCGAGGTGCCGGGCGGCGAGTCCATCCGCAAGACCATCGAGGATGCGACGCCGCTGGTTGTCGGACAACCCATCGGTGCGTACAACAACGTGCTCAACAGCGTGCGCCGCCAATTTGCCGATCGCGACGCCGGCGGCCGCGGGTTGCAGACCTTTGACCTGCGCACCACCGTGCATGCGGTGACGGCGCTGGAAAGCGCGCTGCTCGACTTGCTCGGCCAGCATCTCGGCGTGCCCGTGGCGGCGCTGTTGGGGCAGGGGCAACAGCGCGCCAAGGTGCCGGTGCTCGGCTACCTGTTCTTTGTGGGCGACCGAAAGCGCACCGACCTGGACTACGCCGACGGCAGCGACGCCACTGACGACTGGACCCGCGTGCGCCACGAAGAAGCGCTCACGCCGGAAGCGGTGGTGCGCCTGGCCAAGGCGGCCCACGCGCGCTACGGCTTCAAGGATTTCAAGCTCAAGGGTGGCGTGCTGAGCGGCGATGACGAAATGGTCGTCACAACCGCGCTGGCTGAAGCCTTTCCGGAAGCGCGCGTTACGCTGGACCCGAACGGCGCGTGGTCGCTGGCGGAGGCCATTCGCCTGTGCCGCGACAAGCACGACGTGCTGGCCTACGCCGAAGACCCGTGCGGTGCAGAAGGCGGTTACTCCGGCCGCGAGGTGATGGCCGAATTCCGCCGCGCCACGGGTCTGCCGACGGCCACCAACATGATCGCCACCGACTGGCGCCAGATGGGGCACGCCATTCAGCTGCACTCGGTCGACATTCCGCTGGCCGATCCGCATTTCTGGACGATGCAGGGCTCGGTGCGGGTGGCGCAGATGTGCGACGACTGGGGCCTGACGTGGGGCTCGCACTCCAACAACCACTTCGATATTTCGCTGGCGATGTTTACGCATGTTGCTGCTGCTGCGCCGGGCAACATCACCGCCATCGATACGCACTGGATCTGGCAAGACGGCCAGCGGCTGACGCGCGAACCGTTCCAGATCGTCGGCGGCGAGATTGATGTGCCGGCCGCACCGGGCCTGGGTGTCACGATCGACATGAAACAACTGGAAAAGGCCCACGCGCTGTACAAGCAGCACGGCCTGGGCGCACGCGACGACGCAATCGCCATGCGCCAACTGATTCCCAACTGGCAGTTCGATAACAAGCGCCCCTGCATGGTGCGCTGACCGCTACGGCGGCACCCCGGGACGGCGCCAGTCGTATCGCGCCGTCCCGTAAGTCAATCACGAATAAGAAGACATCGGAGACAACACCGTGAAGACCATCAAGGGCTTGCGCTGGTGGATCATCGTGCTGGTGTGCCTGGGCACGATCGTCAACTATCTGGCGCGCAACTCGCTGGGCGTGCTGGCGCCCACGCTCAAGGATGAGCTGGGGATGAGCACCCAGCAGTATTCCTACGTGGTGGCTGCGTTCCAGGTCGGCTACACGGTCATGCAGCCCGTCTGCGGCTTTGTCGTCGACCTTGTCGGCTTGCGTATCGGCTTTGCGTTGTTTGGTGTGTTGTGGTCGTTTGCTGGCGTGCTGCATGCGGGCGCAAGTGGTTGGCTGTCGTTGGCGGGCTTTCGTGCACTGATGGGGCTGACCGAAGCCGCTGCCATTCCGTCGGGCATGAAGGCGGTGGCGGAATGGTTTCCGGACAAGGAAAAATCCGTTGCCGTCGGCTGGTTCAACTCGGGTACGTCGCTCGGTGCGATGTTGGCGCCGCCGCTGGTGGTCTTCCTGCACCTGCGTTACGGCTGGCAATCGGCGTTTGTCGTGACTGGCGCCCTCGGTTTCTTGTGGGCCGCGTTGTGGTTCGCGTTTTATCGTTCGCCGAAAGACCATGCCGCGTTGTCCGATGCCGAGCGCGAAAAGATCATCGGCGGGCAGCTTCGCCCTGTGAGCGCCGAGCGCGGCAAGCGCCCGGTCAAGGATGTTGTGACGTCGCGCCGCTTCTGGGCGATTGCGCTGGCGCGCTTCTTTGCCGAGCCGGCCTGGCAAACGTTCAGCTTCTGGATTCCGCTCTATTTCGTCAACGAGCGCCACCTCGATCTGAAGGAGATCGCCATGTTCGCGTGGCTGCCGTTCCTGGCGGCGGACCTGGGCGGGCTGGCGGGCGGCTACCTGTCGCCGTTCCTGATCAAGCGTTTCCGCATTCCGCTGGTGTGGTCGCGTGTGTGCGGCGTTGTGCTGGGTGCATTCATGATGATTGGTCCGGCGTGCGTCGGGCTCGTGGCGTCTCCCTATACGGCCATTGCGTTGTTCTGCGTGGGCGGCTTTGCGCACCAGATGATTTCTGGCCTGGTCAACACGCTGTCTGCGGACGTGTTCGACCCGGAAGAAGTGGGTACCGCCAGCGGCTTTGCCGGCATGGCTGCGTGGATCGGCGGCCTGGGCTTCTCGCTGCTGGTGGGGGCGCTAGCCGACAAGGTTGGCTATGGCCCGCTGTTCGGCATGCTGGGCGCGTTCGATCTGATCGGCGCGGTGCTGCTGATCGTGTTGATTCGCGGGCAATCGCAGGAAGAGCGCGCCGCGCGTCAGATGAGTCTCTCTGCTTCACACTGAGTTGAAACCGATGTCCATGTTGCATCCCCCTCGATTCGAACTCCAGGCGCACGAAGGCAACCGGCTGCGCCTGGCCAGCAGTGCCGGCGCTGCGATTGAACTCTTCGTGCTGGAAGAAGACATCATTCGCGTGCTTGTGCTGCCGCAGGGCGACCTGCGCGGCCCCGCCACGTGGTCGATTGCACCGGGCGTTGACGACACGCCGCTCGAAGGGCGCGACCGCCGCGACCTGAGCGGCTTCTCGCTGCCCGCTTTTGCGCTGCACACCGATGCCGACACGCTGCGCGTGGAAATCAGCAAGATTCGCCTGAGCGTCGCCCTGGCCGGCGGCTTCTGCACATGGCAGATTCGCGGCGCCGGCGAATGGCAGACCGTACTGAACGATCGCCCCACGCAGGCCTACAACTTTGGCTACTGGGACGAGCAGGTCTACCACTACGTGCGCCGCGAACCCGGCGAGATGTACTTCGGCCTTGGCGAGCGCGCTGGCGACATGAACCGTGCGCACCAGCGTTATGAGATGCGCAACATCGACGCGATGGGCTACAGCGCGCGCACGACTGATCCGCTGTACAAGCACATCCCGTTCTACGTGACGTGGCAACCGGAAAATCGCACCGGCTTCGGCCTGTTCTACGACACGCTGTCCGATTGCAGCTTCGACATGGGTCGCGAGCTGGACAACTATCACGGGCACTATCGTTACTTTGTGGCGCCGCACGGCGATCTCGATTACTACTTCATCGCCTCGCCGGACACGCCGCTCGACGCCACGCGCCGCTTTACGTGGATGACCGGCCGCCCCGCGTGGATGCCGAAGTGGGGCCTCGGTTACTCCGGCTCGACCATGACGTATACCGACGCGCCCAACGCGCAAGAACAGATGGCCGAGTTCATCAAGGGATGCCGTGAGCACGACATCCTGTGCGATTCGTTCCATCTGTCGTCGGGCTATACGTCGATGGGACCGAAGCGCTACGTCTTCAACTGGAACACCGACAAGTTTCCGGATGCGCGCGGCTTCGTCCAAAGCTACTTGGATGCGGGTATTCGCCTGTGCCCGAACATCAAGCCGTGCCTGCTGCGCGATCACCCGAAGTTTGAAGAAGCAAGAGAAGCCGGCCTGCTGATTTGCGATGCAAAGGGCGAGCCGGCCTGGGTGCAGTTCTGGGACGAGGTCGGCGCGTATCTCGACTTCACCAACCCGGAAACGCTCGACTGGTGGAAGGCCAACGTCAAGAGCGCGCTGCTCGAATACGGCATGGCGTCCACCTGGAACGACAACAACGAATTCGAAGTCTGGACGCCCGATGCTTTCGCCCACGGGTTCGGCAAGAAGGCGCCCATCCGCGAAGCCAAGGTGCTGCACACGATGCTGATGATGCGCGCCTCGCGCGAAGCACAGCTTGAGTTCGCGCCGCAGCGTCGGCCCTTCCTGGTGTCGCGCTCGGGCGGTGTCGGCATGCAGCGCTATGTGCAGACGTGGTCCGGCGACAACTACACGTCGTGGGAAACACTGCGCTACAACCTGAAGATGGGTTTGGGGCTCGCGCTATCGGGGGTCTCGAACATCGGCCACGACATTGGCGGGTTTGCGGGACCTGCGCCGTCGCCGGAGCTGCTGGTGCGCTGGGTGGCGTTTGGCGTGTTCATGCCGCGCTTCTCCATCCATTCGTGGAACGACGACAAGACCGTCAACGAGCCGTGGATGTATCCGCAGGTCACCGCGCAAATCGCCTCGCTGATCAAGCTGCGCTATCGGCTGATTCCGTATCTGTACGAACTGCTGTGGCAATCCACGCAGGCCTACGAGCCGGTGCTGCGCCCGACGTTTGCCGAGTTCCCGAACGACCGCCGCTGCTACGCCGAGTGCGATGACATGATGCTCGGCACTTCGCTGCTGGTGGCGCCGACGGTGGACGAGGGGCAGACCGAGCGCACCGTCTATCTACCGGCGGGCACCCGCTGGGTGTCGTACTGGAGTGGCGAGGCCTTCGACGGCGGACAGACCATCACGCTGCCTTCGCCGTGGGACCAGCCGGTCATGCTCATTCGCGAAGGCGGCGTGATCGCGTTGAACGTGGCGGAGCAGCATTTCGACCAGCGCGCCGATCACCGCGGTTTCCTCGTCGTGCCCATGCACGGCGTTGGCGAGGCCACTGGCGGCTGCATTGAAGACGATGGTGAGACCGAAGCGTGGCGCAATGGGGAGCAGGGCCGCTGGAGCGTGCGCGCGGTGTCTGACGCGCAATCCATCACGCTGCACGTATCGCGCGAAGGCAAGATGCCGACGCAGGCCGACACGGTCGAAATTTACCTGCCCGCCGGTGATGCGCGACAGGTACAGACGCCGCATGCCTGCGTGCTGGAAACCGATGTTGCGGGTGGCTGGCGCCGCCTGACGTTGCAATTGCTGGCCTAGTGCCGCATCCTCGCTGCGCATCACGTTCCGGGTCCGCAGAGGCCCTGTGATGCGCGGTGTTCCCTTGGTGCAGGAGATTTCCGAGATAACAACGATGAAAGCCACACGAGCCAAACGTTCCCGTTCCCTCACGCCGGTCTATGCGTCGGTTGCGCTGCTTTGCGCGGGCGCTTCGATGCACGCCGCGGCGCAAACGTCGGTCACGCTGTATGGCGTGGTCGATAACGCCTTTGCCTATTCGAGCAACCAGGGCGGCCACTCCAACACCTACATCAATTCGGGCGCCTTGCTGGCCAGCAAGTTCGGCCTGTATGGCACGGAAGACCTGGGCGGTGGCAACACGGCGCTGTTCCGGCTGGAGAGCGGCTTCAATGCCGACACAGGGCAGCAAGCCCAGGCTGGCTATATCTTCAACCGCCAGGCCTACGTCGGCCTGAGCAACGCTAACTACGGCCAGGTCACGCTCGGTCGTGCGTACACGCCGTACTTCCAGTACGTCGCATCGCTGGGCCCGACCAACGTGCTGACGGGTGCCACCGGCGCGCACCCCGGCGACGTCGATGCGTTGGATACCACGCTGCGCTTCAACAACTCCATCACCTACACCACGCCGGTGTGGGGTGGTCTGCAAGCGGGCGTGCAATACGGCTTTGGCGAGCAAGCCGGCAGCGTTTCCAACGGCAGCAGTGTGAGCACGGCGTTGCGCTATGACTATCAGGCTTTCTCGTGGGGCGTCGGCTATACGCGGCTGAAGAACGTGTCGAGCGGCACGACGGCCGGCAACTTCAGCAACGTCGGGACGTTCGCCAACAACTCGCCCGTCAACTCCGGCTATGCCACGGCCGACTCCGCGCAGCTCATCGCCACGGCCGCGCGCTATACGTTCGGCAAGCTGATGGTCGGCTTGAACTACTCGAACGTTCAGTACAAGCCGGGCGCACTGTCGCTGTTCACGCAGTCGGCCACGTTCAATACGGTGGGCGCGATTGCCACTTACGATCTGACGCCGGCATTGCGGCTCGCCTTCGGCTACAGCTACACGGCTGAGAAGGCGCGCAACGGTATCAGCTCGCCCGCCAAGTACAACCAGTTCTCGATGGAGCAGCTGTATTCGCTGTCAAAGCGCACGGCGTTCTATGCGATCCAGGCGTACCAGCGCGCCAACGGCCAGACGCTGCGCGCTTCGGGGACGAGCACGTCCATCGTGGATGCGGTGGCGTCGGTAGGCGATTCGCAGAACGGCACGCCGTCGAACGGGCGCAGCCAGTTCGTGGGCATGGTCGGCATCCGGCATTCGTTCTGATGGATAGCAAGACCAAGACTTGGCTTGCGCCGGGGCCAATACATACGCTGCAGGCCGGTGCGCTGACGATGGATGTCGCGCCGGCGGCAGGTGGCCGCATTGCCTCGCTGGCTTCGACCAGCGAGGGCGGCCGGCGGGTCGACTGGTTGGCGCCGATGTCGCCCGATTGCCTGCGCGGCGGTTTCGACGGGCTGGCGTGGCCCAAAGCCGGGTGCTATCCGCTGCTGCCGTTCTCCAACCGCATCCGCGATGGACGCTTCCATTGGGACGGCCGCGAGGTCCGTCTTGCACCGCATCCGGGCCAGGCGCATGCCATGCATGGGTTGGCGCACGCACGTGCCTGGACAGTGAAGCAGGTCACGGCGTCGTCGATCGAACTCGGTTTGCGCTACGTGCCCGAGGCAGACAACTGGCCCTGGCCGTTCACTGCCACCCAAACGCTGGTGCTGAGCGAATCCGGTCTGGATGCCGTCATGACCCTGCGCAATGACGGCGACAGCAGCATGCCGGCCGGTGGCGGCTTTCATCCGTACTTTGCGCGCACGCCCGATACGCGCGTGCAGTTCGATGCTGCGACGATGTGGCCAACCGATGCCGGTGAAGTTGCCGTTCGCCGCGAGCCGATCACGGCGCGGGAAGATTTCCGCCACGCCCGCGCATTGCCGGACGCAGCGCTCAGTGTCTATTACAGCGAATGGCGGCAGTGTGCCGTGGTGTCCAGCGCGGGTGGGGTGCTTACGCTCAGCGCCGATGACCCGCTCGACCACTTCATCCTGCACGCGCCGCACGCGCAGCCATATTTCTGCCTGGAGCCTATTTCGCACGTGGCTGACGCGATCAACCTGGCGGCCCAAGGATGGGAAGGCACGGGCCTGCGTGCTTTGGCGCCCGGAGAGACGCTGCAGATGCGCATGCAATTGCGCATCGAACCCACAGCCTGAAATGCGTCGCCACGCTAGTGGCGCTCGCCGGCCCACGGCGCCTCTTTGTCGAACCGCACCGTCAGGAAGCCGGTGAATGCGCTCACCTTGGCAGGCAGGTGGGCGCGTTGCGGTTACACCGCGAAGATGTCCGCGGCGGGCAGCGGCGGGGGAGGGGGCTCTGCGGATCGATCGGCCGGCGCCACAAGCGTCGGCCGCTTTGTTTTCTGCGCACTGAAGCAAAAGCGCATCGCAAATTGCGCAAATGAAAAAGGCCCGACAGTTGCCTGTCGGGCCTTTCATATTCTGGTGGGGCGTGAGTGACTCGAACACTCGACCTACGGATTAAGAGTCCGCTGCTCTACCAACTGAGCTAACGCCCCGCGAAGAAGTGAGACTATATCAACCTTTTTCGGATCGCGCTAGTCCTCTGCGCGAATTTTTTTCGAATCGGTTGTGTGACCGCGCAGCACGTCGATGAATTGGGTGAGCCCGTGCGTCGGATGCTTGTCGCGATGCCGCACGATCAGCAGCGGCCGGGCGATACGCGGCAGGCCGCTGTCGACCTCGACCAGCCGGCCATCGCGCAAGGCGTCGGCCACCACGTGGCGCGACAGGCAACTGATGCCGTAGCCTGCCGCCACCGTGCGCTGAATGGCCTCGGAGTGGCCGAGTTCAAGTGCCACATGCAGCGGCCCGACCACCGAAGCGATGCGGCTGTCGATCAGTTCGCGCGTGCCGGAGCCGGGTTCGCGCATCAGCCAGCCCGCTTCGCGCAGCGCCGCGTGTGAGACGGGCCCGGTTCCTCGCGTGAGTGGATGCCCCGGCGCGGCCACGATCACCATCTCATCGTCGATCCACGTTTCGATTTCCAGCGCTTCGCCGCGGCAGGTGCCCTCAATCAGGCCGATGTCGACCTCGAAACGCTGCACGGCATCGACCACGTCCTGCGTATTGCCGATCAGCACATCGAGCTGGCTGTCGGGTGCGATCTCGTGCCGGAAGCCCGCGAGCAGGGCGGGCAGCACGTAGTTGCCGATCGTGCTGCTGGCCGCGAGCTTCAGGCGCACGTTCGGCTGGGCGGTCGCGTGTTCCAGCGCATCGGCGTGATCGAGCAGCGCCTGTGCCTGGGGCAGAAGCTGTCGGCCCAGCGCATTCAGATGCAGACGGCGCGCATGCCGGTCAAACAGCGGATGTCCGAGGGTGGATTCCAGTTCCGCCAGCGCCGCGCTGACGGCCGATTGCGACAGGCCAAGAGCTTCACCGGCCGCAGTGGTCGTTTCACTGCGTGCGATGGCGGCGAAGACAGCCCATTGCCGCAACGTGACGCGAGGCGCCTTATTATCCATAAAAGTGGTTGGAATTACGAAAATTACCTGTTTTACATGTTATCACGATCCGCATATCGTTATGCGTATAGCGAATAAGCAAGGCGAATGTGATGACGATTGCACAGAAGCAGTTGGCGCCCCAGGGCGTGACAGCAGGATTCGACGGCCGGACGCTCGTCAGCGTGGGGGTGTTGTTCGGGTGTGCGGGGATTGCGGTGGCGCTCGGTGCCATGCCGTGGGCAGGGCATCTGGGCTTGAGCGCACTGACGCTTGCCATCCTGCTCGGCATGGCCGTCGGTCATGTGCCGGGGCACCAGCGTTGGCTGACGCCAGGGGCAATCCAGTTTGCGCGCCATACACTGCTGCGCGCGGGCGTGATTCTCTACGGCGCCCGGCTGACGCTGGCGCAGATCCACGATCTGGGGACTTCGGGCGTGGTGATTCCTCTGCTGGTATTGGCCTCGACGATGCTGGCCGGTACGTGGATCGGCACACGTTGGTTTTGCCTCACGCGCTCACAAGCTGTGCTGGTGGCGGCCGGCAGTGCGGTGTGTGGGGCGGCGGCCGTGCTGGCCGTTGCGCCAGCCGTGAAGGCCTCACCACGCGAAACGGCCGTGGCGATCGCCAGCGTGGTGCTGTTCGGCACGATCGGCATCTTTCTGTATCCGTGGCTGTACGCGCTTGTTACGCATGCCGGTGTGGCCATCACGCCAGAGCACTTTGGTGTCTACATCGGTTCGACGATGCACGAGGTTGCGCAGGTGATTGCCGCCGCGCGTCCGTTGGGCGACGACGCCACCAACGCGGCGGTCGTCAGCAAGATGGTGCGTGTGCTGGCGCTGGCTCCGTTGCTCGTGGTGCTGGCATGCACAACGCCCACTGAAGGTCACACGTCCGCCTCGGCGTCTGCCGAAAATGCGCTTCGCAAAGCTGCCGGTCACGCCTGGAAAGCGATGCCCTGGTTTGCGGTGGGGTTGCTCGTCATGACGCTGCTGAATTCCGCTGGTGCGATCCCCGCTGCGTGGCACGCCCCGATCGACGCCATCGACACCGCCATGCTCGCCTGCGCGATGTTTGCCATCGGCACGCAAACGCATGTGCCGATGCTGCTGAAGTCCGGTGTGCGTCCGCTGCTGTGCGCCGCAATCCTGTGGGTGGGGCTGGTGGGTGGCGGTGCGCTCCTCAACGTGGGCGTGCGCTGGCTGGTGGGCTGATCCGGCACCTGAAGTTGGATGTGCTGAGGCGGTTGATTCTCTTCGATGGCGCGCAAGTCGCATCCGGTTGGCGACTTGCGCGCCGCGGCTTTTCATTCGAACGCAGCCGCCTAGTATGAAGTCCTGAGTCTTAGGACAGAGGGGCAATCATGCAAACGCATCCCGTAGTTTCAAGAGACGAATGGTTCATCAAACGCCGAGCGTTGCTGGCGCGCGAGAAAGAGGCCATCCACCTGCGCGACGCTGTCAACGCCGAGCGCCAAGCGCTGCCGTGGGTCAAGGTCGATACGGAATACATATTTGAATCATCGGAAGGCAAGAAGACGCTAGCCGAGCTGTTCGACGGCCGCAGCCAGTTGGTGGTCTACCATTTCATGTTCGGGCCCGACTGGGATGCGGGCTGCCCAGGGTGCTCCTTCTTCGCCGATCATGTTGGTGGCATGCTCACGCATCTGAACCACCATGACGTGACGTTCGTCGCCGTGTCTCGCGCGCCGATGGACAAAATCGCCGCCTACAAGAAGCGCATGGGTTGGCAATTCCCGTGGGTCTCGTCGTTCGGCACAACGTTCAACCACGACTATCGCGTGAGCTTCTCGCAAGACGAACTCGCCAGCGGCTCGGTCGACTACAACTACACGGCCACGCCCCGTGAGCAAGCCCACGACGAACTGCCCGGCATGAGCGCGTTCTACAAGGACGAGGCGGGCGACGTCTTCCACACGTACTCGACGTATGCACGCGGCTTGGAAGACATGGTGGGGACACTGCTGCTGCTCGACCGCGCGCCACTGGGTCGCAACGAGACCGGCCCGCTGTCATGGGTGCGCCGTCACGACGAATATGAAGATGCACCGAAGGTGCGCGGCTGCTGCGCGACGTAAGGGACTGAAGCGCAACGGAGGCAGAAGCGAAGAGGGGATTGGTGCCCGGAGCCGGGATCGAACCGGCACGCGCCGATTAGGGCGCAGCGGATTTTAAGTCCGCGGTGTCTACCAATTTCACCATCCGGGCATGACGATCGATGCAGACAATACACGCACCAATGCCACAAATGAAAACGCCCCGCACGAAGCGAGGCGTTTTGTTATTTTGGCTCCCCGACCTGGGCTCGAACCAGGGACCTACGGATTAACAGTCCGGCGCTCTACCGACTGAGCTATCGGGGAATCGCTGCAACAGCGAAGAAATGAATTCTAGCTAGTTTCTGATCTGCCCGTCAACACCTTTTTTGCGATGCACTACAAAAAATGTGCCGGGCAAGTTCGCTCAATCGCGCTCAGCCGCGGTCGAGGTACTGCTCCTTGTCCTTCACGTCCTTCCAGTCGTCGGCGTCGGGCAGGGGTTGCTTGGTCTTGGTGATGGACGGCCAGCCGGCTTGAGCCAGCTCGACATTGATGGCGATCCACTTCTGCTGATCAGCGGGCACGTCTTCTTCCGCATAGATGGCGTTGACCGGGCATTCGGCCACGCAGACGGCGCAGTCGATGCACTCGTCCGGATCAATCGTCAGGAAGTTCGGGCCTTCACGGAAGCAGTCGACGGGGCAGACGTCCACGCAGTCGGTGTACTTGCAGCGGACACAGCTTTCGGTAACGACGTGAGTCATTTCGCTTGGAAGTTGAAGCTAGGAATTCGTGGGGCGCGCGACCATGGATGCTTACGCGCCTCCATGCCGGCAATCCCGCATTGTAACGCACCGACCGTGCCCGACTGCTGCGTCATTGGTGCGCCGTCAGACAGTTTTCGCATGTGTTTATGCGTTGGCGCAAGGTTTGACCCATCCGCTATTGCGCATGCTCGATCACCATCTGGACGCGCGTGATGCCGTTGAAGGTGTTGTTGTCGAGCCGGTAGGCCACATACGCCGAGGCGCCGAGCGGCTCCGCGTGGTTGAACCAGATCGCGTCGAAATGCTGCTTGCCGCGGCCGAGCTTGAGCTTCAGGTGCTTGTCTTTCAGCACGGCCTGCGACAGCACATCGAACTCGCCGCAGAAGCTTGGTGCTGGAAAGCCCTGACCCCAGACCTGGGTTTCGAGCAGCTCGACGAACTGCGGTGTGAAGCATTCGGGGTCGGCCTCGCCATCGGTCTCGAGCACGCGTGAGAGCAGCGCCTCGGTCAGCCATTCGCGGCCGACGGCCTCGAAGGCGGTGACGAATGCATCGAAACCGTCTTCGCGCAGCGTGAGCCCAGCCGCCATGGCGTGGCCGCCGAACTTCACGATCAGCCCCGGGCTGCGCTTGTGTACGGCGTCCAGTGCATCACGCAGGTGGAAGCCGGGAATCGAGCGGCCCGAGCCCTTGATGACGCCGTCGTCGCCGGGTGCGAAGGTGAAGACCGGGCGGTGGAATTTGTCCTTGATACGCGAGGCGACGATGCCGATCACGCCCTGGTGCCACGTTTCGTTGTAGACCGCGATGGTGTGCCGACCGGCGCCATCGAGGGCGTTCATGCTGTCGAGGATGGCGAGGGCTTCCTGCTGCATGCCGGCTTCGATCTCGCGGCGCTCGCGGTTCATGCCGTCAAGTTCGGCGGCGATGGACATGGCGCGGTCGTAGTCGTCGGTGAGCAGGCATTCGATGCCGAGCGACATGTCGGCCAACCGCCCCGCGGCGTTCAGGCGCGGGCCGAGGCCGAAGCCGAGATCGAAAGTCGACGCGCGGCGCGCCTCGCGGCCGGCCACGCGGAATAGCGCGGCGATGCCCGGGCACATCCGCCCCGCCCGCATGCGCTTGAGACCCTGCGCGACCAGCAGACGATTGTTGGCGTCGAGTTTGACCACGTCGGCCACGGTGCCGAGTGCCACCAGATCGAGCAGCGCATCGAGGCGCGGCTGATCTTGCGGCGTGAACACGCCGCGCTTGCGCAGCTCCGCCCGCAGCGCCAGCAGCACGTAGAACATCACGCCCACGCCCGCCAGATTCTTGCTCGGGAAGCCGCAACCCGGCTGGTTCGGGTTGACGATCACGCGCGCCTCGGGCAATTGCGCGCCGGGCATGTGGTGGTCTGTCACGACAACGTCGATGCCCAGCGCGTTGGCGGCCGCCACGCCCGCCACGTCGGCGATGCCGTTGTCGACGGTGACCAGCACGTCGGGCTTCTCGCGCGCAGCGAGCGCCACGATTTCGGGCGACAGGCCGTAGCCATACTCGAAGCGGTTTGGGACGATATAGCTGGCCTGCGCGCCCAGCATGCGCAAGCCACGCACGCCCACGGCGCAGGCGGTGGCACCGTCGCAGTCGTAGTCGGCAATGATCAGCAGGCGCTTGTTGGCGGCGATGGCGTCAGCCAGGTAGTGGGCTGCGTCGTCAATGCCCTTGAGTTGCGCGGGGGGCAGGAGGTCGGTCAGCTCGGTCGATAGTTCGTCGGGCCGGGCGACGCCCCGGGCGGCCAGGATGCGTGCGAGGACGGGATGGATGCCGTGGCCGGCCAGCGTGGTGGCGG